>OHWK01000018.1_pt1 | contig 144527 bp, 120 predicted proteins | sample 1579761 | NCBI WGS metagenome assembly OHWK01 (sample SAMEA3882516, study PRJEB24775) | human gut metagenome | biome: human-associated habitat; feature: intestine environment; material: feces | place: Netherlands | collected 2009/2010 | reverse complement strand
TCTGTTGTGCGGTATCCTGCCATTCTCTGGATCATGTCATAGTCAAAGAAAATCTTTCTGTCGTTTTCCAGATCCTCATGGTAAAATACATTTCCATAGTCGTCATAGACATTTCGGAAGACTGTCGTTCCATTCCACTTCTGCTCCACGATCTGTTCGTACTTATCATAGCTGTTTTTCAGCACTTCTCCTGTCGCATACTTTACTTCGCTGAGCGGGCCATCCGACGGAAGGTAATCGTATTCTTCCAGTGCATTTCCGCCTGCCAGAATTCTGGTCTGGTTTCCGAGGAAATCATATTCATAAGTATATTCGAATCCATTGTGGGCAATCGTTTTTAACCGGTCACCTTCATCATACGTATAACCCAGTTTTACCGTATTTGTTCCATCAGAAGCCGTTGCACCGGTCAGAAGGTCATTCTTGGTATCATACGTATACGTTACCTTATTCCCTTTTGCATCGGTAACTCCCGTCAGCAGGCGTTCTTTGCTGTCGTATTCGTTTGTCGTTACGAATCCTCTGGCATCTGTCAGTGTTTTTACATTTCGGCCGGTTGCCGTGTAGGTATACTGCGCCGTCATACGTTCGCTGCATTTCTCCAAAATAAATTCCTGTGGACTCATGGATTCTACTGTTGGATATGCTCCGTTAATTGCTGTATTCTCTTCATGTGAGAGACTTGGAATCATAAAATACCGGCTGTTCTGTTTGATGCAATAATTATTTTTATCCTCTTCACTCACTTCAAACCAGAATTTCTGTTTGCTGTCCGATGTATTTTTCACCTGCAGCGTGAGTGTTCCATCCGAAGCCATAGAAAGTGCTTTTCCCTCTGCATTGGCCGGTTCCAGGAAAAATCCACCTGTTTCATCTCCATGAATCAGAAACATCTGTGCTTCTTTTCCTAAATACCGATTCTGAACAACTGTTGATCCCGCTGTTGTTCCATTTACCTGCATATACTGTCCACTGTATCCAAGACGCATCATATAAATCCCGCCGGAAATCGGCTGGTCACTCTTTCGTTCATATACAACAGGCTCAAAATACCACTGCTGATTCGGATGTGTTTCTGACTGATCCCAAATCTGTAACTGAATCGAATTATCAAGCTGTGCTCTCGGAAGATCAATCGCTTTTTTGTCCTTAGAAATTTTACTTGTGATCAAATACATTCCTTCTCCTACTGGTTTGATACGAAATTTCTGTGAATCTTTGTTTGCGTATGCAGCTAACTTCGCCTTTGCCCCATTTGCATCCGTTCCGATATCCAGTACATATGTCCCATTTCCGTCAAATGCTTTGAAAATAATATATCCTTCTCCAGCATCCTCAATATGCCATTTCTGCTCCGAACTTCCCGAAAACTCATACTGCTGAACTGCTGCTCCGTCTTTATTAGATGCATCTTTTACATCGATATACTTACCAGATTTTCTGTGGCGAATATAATAACTTCTGCCAGCCATTACCGACGTACTTACCCTGTCATGATGAATCACTACGTCCTGCGGATTTCCCTTGGTATCATAGGTATAACGGTATTGAACTCCCTCTGAATTTCTTGCCGCCGTCATATTTTTCTTTCCATCATATTCATACTCAAACGAAGAGCCGGTCACTTTAACCATTTTGGAAAGCAGGTCTGTTTTGTTGCAGGTAAATGCATTCTGCTCTGCTGCTGTCTTGGCACTTACAATATTTCCATTTGCATCATACACGTAACTTTCCGCATCATCACGGATCAGCTGCAAGCCGGTAAAGAATGCATCATTCTGCTGTTTCTGGTATTCGAGATAGATCTGAATGGATTCGTAGGTCTTATTTGTTGTGGAACCATCTTTCCTGGTCAGGATTACGCCATTGACAAACTGCCACTCTGTCACATACGGATTGCAGTTCACAATTGTCTCTGTCGTTGTTTTGTCGGTAAAATGAACCACTGCACGAACACGGAAGATTCGGCCCGGAATGGCGTCTGCTTTCACACTGCATCCGAACACAAATACATCGCCTTCTTTTCCGCTCACCTTTACGGTCTGCATCAGGTTCTTGTTTTTGGACAAGTTTCCTCGTAATCTTGCACATTTACCTTTAACTGAATCTGTTACAATCTGGTCTGCACTTTCTCCCTGACTTAATTTCCAGCCATTTTCTCCGGTTGCATTAAATGCCTCTTCAAAAAACGCATTCCGTAACATATTGAATTTATTTGCCGCTGCCGATTTTTCCAGCTGGAAGCAGGAAAAATAAGCCCATCCCTGCATATTATCCAAGAAAAACGCGGTAGTTACCTCCGTCTGAGATGCAATCGTAATAGTTACCGATACACGAGTCCATTCATCCGAATCTGTATCTTTCACCTCTGTTACCAGATCCATTTTCTCTGTATTTCCGGAAGAAAGTAAAATTCCGGCACCGCACTCGGAACGTTTTTTCTCTGGATCTGGTACACATTTTTCAACCTTAACATAGCAAGAAAAAGTATAAGTTCCTTTCTCTAAAACCTGCTTCTTTGAAAATCCATTTCTTCCGTTTACTGTATTCTTACTTATGATACAGCATTTTTTAACTGGAAATCCGTCTGGAATATCTAAGTCAGCGATCGCATTTTCACTTCCAGTTTTAATCTTATCCCACTGTACAAAATATGGTTCTGGCTCCATCCAATTCTTCACAACCTTCTGCAGCGTTCCTGTCTTGCTCAGCTTGTTATTCTTTCTTCCTTCCCGTAAAAACTGATAACTGTTTGCAGCACCATCTTCATCCGACACATCCGCCGGGCAGCCGAAATTGTCAAAGTGGTAGGTAAACTTTCGATTATCACCTGTCCGACTGATTTCCCCATCCAATCCCTGTGTTTCAAACACCGTAGTATTTCCATTTCGATAGAAAATTTTCATTCTCTGCCCATTCTGTGGTCCTGTATGTTCAAAAACTTCTGACACTCGTTTTACTCCGCAGTCATCCTGGTACTTATATGAAATCTGTCGCCCATCATTATTCTGTACGCTCACCAGAATATCTCCATCGTAGAAAAATTCCGTACTTTTATTATCCGGATAACTAATTCTGGTCAGATGTCCTGCACTGTCATAGGAAAAATAAATGCTTCTTCCATTCGCATTCAGATTGCCCAGGTTATTGTCTTTTCCATATCCGAAGTCCATTCTTGCACCGGTCGGGTCAATCAGATATGCCAGATAGTTTCCTGCTGTGGACGGGCCGTACTGCGCTTTCTGCAGATTTCCGTTGGAATCCTTGATACTCCTCATGTACTTGTCATGTCCAAACGCATATTCCCAGCCGTTTTTGTCCTTCATGATGTAATAAGAATCTCCGTCGGAAGAGCTTGTCTGCGTCAGCTCGTATCCAAGTCCATCTTCATCCTTTAATTTATTTCCATCCGCTGTATCTTTATAAAAGTAATGCCGGGTTCCATCTCCATCTGTGTAGACATACGGGAAGTTTGCGTTTCCTGTGGCTTCCATTTCCTGGATGAAGTTCATTCTCCAGCCTTTTCCCATACGGTTGTTTTTACTCCGTTCTGACAGATTATACACATGACGGATATGAATCGGCAGCAGTCCACCGCTGGTTGACGCATCTTCATGCACCCATACAAGGTTTCCATTGAAGTCATTAACATAGCCATGGCCTGCGCGTCCGGCATCCTGCTCATGGTAGCTGTAATAGTCCTCGAGTCCTGTTGTACTACGGTAATAAAAGATTCCTTGCGGGAAATACTCGGAAGTAATTCCATAAGAGTTATTGGATGGATAATCAGAAGAAATGAAAACGGCTTCCTGATATGGTGTCTCATTCTGTGCCGCGATAACAATTCCATGATTTACCCCTGTGTTATACCACTCACGCACCAGTTTTGTTACGTTGAATCCGCACGGTGTAACGGTAATTGTATTACCGGACTGTACCTGCTTTACACTGCAGTAATCCAGTACATTCGACTGATATGCCGGCTGATTGTTCCATGTGGTTGATCCCGGATTCCATCCTCCCGTTACTTTATGGGCGGTAATAAAAAACGGCTGGTTGCTGTCCGAAGAATACCGGTACTGCCATACATAGATTTTTGCATCGTAGATAACCGCTCCAGGTTCCATTGCAGGCAAGCTGGTAAATTTCAGGAAAGAACGGCATTTTCCATATTCCCGGTTATGGCCTACGGTAAAAGAACCATAAGAAGCTACCACCGCGCTGTCCGGACTTTTTTCTCGGACAAACGTATCGTCAATTGCCCTATTTGTTTTCGAGGTTTCTGCCGATGGATCAATCACAACTGGATATACTCGGTTTTCGTCCTGAAGCCATTTCTGATCCGGTACGACGCTTAAAATACTGCAATGCTGCTCCGCATCGGTTTCCAGTTCATAGTGTACCTGTTCCGAATAATTTCCGGCTGCATCGTACATACACGGCGGGGCAAAATAATAAAAAACTTCTTCTGTTTCTTCATCAATCAGGTCAATTCCTCCGTCTTCCCGAATGACAATCATCATCCCCGGGAACTGCAGGGAAAACGAATATTCAAGAGCTGCTGCTTTTACCGATTTTAAGATCAGGTTTTCTTTTACCTGTTCTCCGATGATTTTGTATTCCAGATCTACATTCTCTGCAATCTCTGCATAATGTCCGGCAGCCACAAGACCCGGAACACTCATTTTTTCCTGATTTTCCTGCTCCACGCTTTTTTCTTCTGTTTTCTGCACTGCGGCTCTGTTCTGCATTCCTTCTTCTGTCGGATAGAGATTTTCCGGCTGAAATACAGCTTCACGCTTCTGTGCCTGTACTGCCGCCTGGCTTCGGATGTTCTGTTTTTTCTGCTTTTCTGCCAGAAATCCCCAGCTCAGTTTTCTTCCCGTTTTTTCAATAGTAACCATTTCATTTGCATTACTGCTTTCTGCAAAATGGACTTTTACCCGGGATGCATGGTTCTGATAACCGTTTTCTGTTTTTTCCAGTCTGTTATCAATTTCCTTCCACTCTTCTCCTTCTTTATAATGAACCGGGTATCCGTAAATGACGGCTGCACCGCCATGATTTTCTGTTCGGAAGTTTTTGGTAAAACGGTCTCGTTTCTGTAAAATTTCCGAGATTACGCGATCTGTTTTCTGACTCATTTTAATTTCTCCTTTTTCTTCATCCTGTATTGTTTCTGGTTTCGTAAATACTTTATCTGCGCGCTTCTGATAAAGTTCTAAATTTAGAGAATCACCTATTGACTTTTCTCTATGGAAACTCTAATATAGAAATATAATCTTCTCTATCTTTAGGTTTTTCTCTAAATTTGATCTCATTATATAGAGTATCCTCTATTTTGTCAATACATTTTTTAGGCTTTTATCTATTTTTTTTTATTGGAGGTATGTTATGAACTGCGTAGAACGTGTAAAGCAAATCTGTAAAGAGCGGAAAATTCCAATATCGAAGCTGGAAAAAGACCTTGGGTTTTCCAACGGTTATGTCGGTCAGCTAAAAAAAGGATCCTTCCCCGCTGAGCGTCTTTCCAAAATTGCCGACTATCTGAGTCTTTCCCCTCAATATCTGATGTACGGAGAGGAACCTGCACCAGATCCGGTACTGACTTCCCGTGACGAACGGGATATTGAAAAAATCCTCGCCCGCACCAAAGAACAGCTTCTTTCTCAGGAGGGGCTGATGTTTGACGGCGATCCCGCTTCCCCGGAAGCCATCGATTCCATTCTTTCGGCAATGCAGATCGGTATGGAACTCGCAAAAAAGAAGAACAAAGAAAAATACACACCGAAAAAATATAAAAAGGACTGATGTCTATGGACATAAAAAAAAGAGCGAATCAGATCGCTCACCGATTCCAGTCACGGAATCCTTTTGAAATTGTCCGTGGACTGAATGTGATTCTCGTGGATGCTCCTTTAAGCGGAGTCCGTGGTTTTTATCAGTATTTTCAGAGAAACCATATCATCTATCTCGATGAAACTCTTTCCGAGCAGGAGCGCACACTGGTTCTGGCACACGAACTTGGGCATCTGTTTCTCCATAAAAAGGCAAATGCCATCTTTATGGATACCAGAACTCATTTAAAAACGGCAGAATATGAAACCGAAGCTGATACCTTTGCCATTGAGCTGCTCCTGCCTGATGACACTTTCTCAGAATATCTTTCTGCGGGCTATACCTCAGAGCAGATATCACGGATTACGGGCTATGCGCAAAGATTGATTGATTTAAAAGCTTCTCATATCAAAATATTGTAATTTCGTTAACTCACAAAAAGACAGCTTCCTGCCTGATGGATTGACTCCATTCTTAAGGCAGGAGGCTGTCTTTTCCTACTATACCCGCTCTACTAAAAGCTGCTGCATCGGCGTAAGATTTTCGGTTTTAAGGTCGTTCAGTTCCCGAATTTTTTCCGTTGTCGTATAAAATTTCTTTGCGATATCCCACAGTGTATCCCCCGGCTTGACGAAGTAGCAGGTGATGCCCGGGAGGCTCTGCAGTTCTTCCGGATCTCGGTCTTTTTCTTCGACGTACTGCATTACCATCTCTTTTCTGCGGCGGAAGACGAGGGCGTTCAGGTTCAGTACGACTTTGGCTTCGATGTCGCTGCTGTCCGGCATGGTTGTGGAGAGCTGGTCAATGGAGGACTGGAGTTCGTAGCGGCAGTCTGGTCCGATTCCCGGGACTTCGATGGTGTGGCGGAAAGGGAGGGCGGTTTCGGCGGCGTAGAATGGCATTTCATCGTCGCTCACGACATAGAGCGCCCTGAGTTCCACCACGCCGGTTACTTCGATGCCGTTTTCTACGATTCTTTCCTCGTCGATCTTGATTTTGCCGTCGCTGTGGCAGATCTGCAGAATTTTATTTTTCGGCACGCGCATCTGCAGTTTGTCGGTCAGGCGGCATTTGGAGGAATTGCGGATCAGAAGGCTCTCCAAAGTCTCCTCCTGCACTTTTGGAATGCATTCTCGGTGCGGATGGTAAACGTCCTGCAGAAGTGATACGGTTTCTTCCTGATACAGACAGATGTCAAGTTCGAGTACGGCCTCCGCCTGCAGGACCCGCTCCTCGCCGTCGGAATCGGGCTGGATTTCGAGTGTGGTCTGGCCGAGTGTGCTTTCGATCCGCGGGATCATCTCGGAGATGCAGCCCTGGCATTCCACTTCTGCCTGGAACGGGAGCGCCTGCTCCACCCACTGCAGCGGGTGATCCTCCTCGCCGTCGCTGTACAGACAGAAGACAAAGAGTTCTCCCTGCGCACTGACCCGCCCCTCCTCAGAGCGGAGATCGAGACCGCGCACTTCCAGATCCTGCCAGAGAATCTCGTGCAATTCCGGCTTGCCGGACGGAATCGTAAGCTCCTTTTTGACACGCAGCACATCTTTTTTCTGCACTGCAAGCTCAACCACGCGGTATTCCTGCCTTTTTACCGCGACGTCGCTCTCCCCGCGGATTTCCATCGGCACGGCAAGGTCGCACAGTTCCTCGATCCACGCGTGCAGCGTGACGATCGCGCGCACGCCCAGCTTCCGCGAGTTGATGAGATGCAGGTTCAGATCTTCCACTTCCCAGGTGATGCAGACCTTGTCGCCCCCTGTCAGACCATCGAGATGGATCGTCTCGTCGATCGGAAGCTCGCCGGAGAGCTGGCAGATCCGCCGCCGTTCGCCGTCGGAGACGTACAGCAGATGAAAGGTGAGGCCGCCGAATACACGCGCTTTTCCTTCCGAAATCTGCACATCCCCGATCGTCACCTCGCCTTTTTTCTGAATCATCCGCCCCACATCGGGCCGTGCGTCCGGCACATTGTAGTCCTCATCAAACGTAATCTGTGACACCGCTTCGCTTTTTCTGCTGATCTGATGCAGAATCTTTTTTACAAAATCCATAAGGCTCCTCCCACTCTAATCCTCAAATACGACTGAGATTCCCGCCGCCGCTTTCGTTTTCAGCACGACGTAAGGGCAGGAGGCGGCGCCTTTCTGCTCCTCCTTTGCGGCAGGTCCGACGAGTTTTGTCCGCACGAAAACGGCATTTTCCGATTTCGATACTTCTTCGATCTGTATGGAAAAGCCTCCGCTTTTCTGCTTTCCGTAGCCGCGCAGTATGTAGAGATCGTCCCCGCTCTCGTACGCCATCTGAAACGCGGATTCTTTTTTCCTGCGCAAAATCTGATCGATTTCCGGCGGAAAATCGCCCGGCTTTACAATCGCATACGACAGTTCTTTCCGCTCGCCCTCGCTCACATCTGTGATCCGGCACGATGCCAGGAGCATCAGGATCACCGCCGCCAGAAGAACTCTTCCCCGTCCCTTTTTCTTCATCATTCCAAACGCCGCTTCCTGCTCTTTCTATCCATTGTATGACGGGCCACAGTCTTCTATGACGCAAAATCTTTTTCCGAAAAAGACGAAAGTTATTGCAACCCGCCCCATATATGACGTATACTGAAAAGTACGCAATAACTGAATATCACTATTTTTACCAAGAGGAGAAAAAGATTCATGATTCGTTTTATTCTGGTCATTCTGACCGCTTTTCTGTATCTGATTCTGTCGATCCCGGTGCTTCTTGTTCTGCTTCTGATCCGGAAGAAAAAGCCGGAGGTCTGTGACAAGGTAAGCCGTGCGCTGATCCGCTGGATTTTCCGCGTGATTCTGTTTTTCGCCGGCACGAAGATCACGGTGGAAGGACAGGAAAATATTCCAAAAGATCGTGCCGTTCTCTACATCGGCAATCACCGCAGCTATTTTGATATTCTCGTAACCTACACAACGGTTCCGGGTTCCTGCGGATTCGTAGCGAAAAAGGAGCTGGCGCGCATTCCGCTCTTAAAGAACTGGATGGATCTCATCCACTGCCTGTTTCTCGACCGCTCCGACATCAAACAGGGTCTGCAGATGATCCTTGCCGGATGTGAGGAGATCAAGAGCGGCACTTCCATCTGTATCTTCCCGGAGGGCACCCGCGGCAAAACACCAAGCGAGCTGGAGCTCGGCGAGTTCCACAACGGTTCATTCAAGATGGCAACGAAAACCGGCTGTCCGATCATTCCGCTTTCCATCTCCGGTTCCAGAAATATTCTGGAAGCACACTTTCCGAAGATCCGCGGTACCCACGTTACTATGACGTACGGCAAACCGATTCTTCCGGGTGAGCTTACGAAGGAAGAGAAAAAAGAAATCGGAAATTATACGAAAAACATTCTGCTGGAACAGCTGAAAGAAAATCCAGCAAGATAAAATCAATGACTGGCATAGAAAAAGAGCCGAACCCTTCTGTTTTTTTCCAGAAGTGTCCGGCTCTTTTTCTGTCTTATACTCTTATTTCTCTGCGGAGAGCATCTCCACAATCTTTCCATACTCCATAAAGTGCGATGCCTTTACCAGAATCTGATCGCCGTCCTGTAAGAGTTTCGGCAGTTCTGCCATCAGGCTTTCGCGGTCTGCGAAGTGGCGGATTTCCAGTTTCGGGTCTGCCTCTTTTGCCGCTTTTGCAAGATGCTCGCAGAGCGGTCCCGCACAGTAGAGGGCGTCAATGCCGCAGGTTCCGGCGTGTGTGCCGACTTCGGCGTGGAGTGCTGCCTCATCGGTTCCGAGCTCGCCCATATCGCCGAGCACGGCCACTTTTCTTCCCTTCGCCTCTTTCAGAACATCGAGAGATGCCTTCATCGAAACCGGGTTTGCGTTGTAGCAGTCATCGACAACGGTGTATTTTCCTGTCTCGATGATGTGGAATCTTCCGCTCACCGACTGCAGTGTCTCGATTCCCTGTTTGATCTGCTCCAGCGTCAGCCCGTACGTGCATCCGACTGCGGTTCCGGCCAGCGCATTGTAAACCATATGGCGTCCCGGAATCGGAATCAGTGCAGAAAAGCTCCCCTGCGGGGTATGAATCCGGCAGGAAATGCCGCGGAAGCCCTGGCTCTCGATCTCATCGGCATAATATTCGTTCTTTTCATCCAATCCGAAATGAACCGGCTTGATGCCGTGAACCGTTCCAACAGTAGACAGCTTATCATCGTCCCCATTGATTATAATGTGCCCGTTCTCACGCAGATGATCAAAGATCTCGGTCTTCGCCTGTAAAATACCGCCTCGCGTCTTCAGATTTTCCAGATGGCACCAGCCGATATTCGTAATGACTGCGGTCTCCGGGCGTGCGATCTTCGCCAGACGGTGCATCTGGCCGAAATCGTCGATTCCCATCTCGAGAACCGCCATCTCATCTTCCTCACGCAGACGGAAAACAGTGAGCGACAGGCCCAGCTCATTGTTGAAGTTCGCATCCGTTTTCAGCACACGGTATTTCTGCGCCAGCACCGACGCGATCGTCTCTTTCGTGCTGGTCTTTCCAACGCTTCCCGTAATGCCGACAACCGGAATATTGAGCTGCTGCATATAGTATTCTGCCATTGCTTTAATGGCCTCCATGGAATCCTTCACGAGGATATACGGGCATGGCGGTGTTTCAAGTTTCTGCTCGGAAATGACAGCAAGTGCGCCCTGGGAAGCCACGTTCGGGATAAATTTATGGCCGTCCACACGCTCACCCTGAATTGCAACGAAGAGGCTTCCCTCTCCCGCCTTCCGGCTGTCCGTCACAATATCGGCGACTTCCTCTGTTTTCTTTTCTTCCGGTCCGAAGTATGTTCCGCCGCACACCTCTGCGATATGCGCAAGTGTCATATTTTTCATTCGTTTTTACCTCTTTTTCTGAGCGAAAGCTGAATCAGCAGCTCGCAGAGTTCCGGATAGGAAATGCCGAGTACCTGTGCCTCCTGCGGCAGAAGGCTGGTCGGGGTCATGCCCGGAAGGGTGTTTGCCTCGAGGCAGTACATTCTTCCGTCCTTGCGCATCATAAAGTCGAGACGGCAGTAGTTTTCGATACCGAGAGCGGCAGCGCCGTCCTCTGCGTGCTTCTGCATTTCTTTCGTCTGCTCCTCCGTCAGTACGGCCGGGCAGGTATCAACAGTAGCTCCGGCTTTGTATTTGTTCGTGTAATCATAGAAGCCTTCGATCGGTGCAATCTCGATGATCGGGTAAGCCTTTCCGTCTACCACGCCAACGGAGAACTCTCTTCCCTCGATATACTCCTCAACGACAACCTCCGGTTCGTAGGAGAAAGCATCCTTCATAGCCTGCCAGTATTCTTCGTTCGTGTGTGCAATATAGACACCGACACTGGAACCGCCGCAGCACGGTTTTACGACAACCGGAAGCTCCAGGCCAAAGCCGGACAAAGGCTCGCTCTCCTGGCCTTTTTTCAGGGTCACGCCGTTCGGGGTCGGCACATGGTGTGCACGGAAGAACTGTTTTGTGATGGATTTGTCCATTGCGAGGGCGCTGCTTAAATAGCCCGTTCCGGTATACGGAATGCCGAGCAGATCGAACGTAGCCTGTACCTTTCCGTCCTCTCCGTTTGCGCCATGCAGGGCAAGGAAAACAACATCCGCTGCCTCGCAGAGTTCCAGTACGTTCGGTCCGAAAAATCTGCGGCGGGATTCGATCATTTCGTTTAATCCTGCATCAAAGCTGTGCATATATTCTGCTGCTTTGTCTATATCGTACGCCTCCTCTGCAAATACATCTTCCAGGTTCCCCTTCACATCGATACCGCAGAAAACGTCTACCAGAACTGCCTGATGGTTTTTCTCGCGGAGTGCCTTGCAGACCATAGTTCCCGATGTAATGGATACCGAACGTTCCGTGCTGGTTCCTCCAGCTAATACTACTATTTTCATCTATCAAAATCTCCTTTATTTGATGTGCTTCTGCTGTGATGCTTAAGCGTTTTTCCTACAGGCTGTTTTTCTGTGTAGGCTGCGGCCCGGTTACATCATCCAGGCTATAGTATACGATAACCGGGTCACCAATTTCAATAGCATTGAACACTTTTTCTGCTTCTGTGTATGGGGTATTCACACATCCGTGGGATCCGTTCGTCAGATAGATGTCCCCGCCGTACTCGGTACGCCAGCTCGCATCGTGGATTCCGACGTCGCCGTTAAATGGAAGCCAGAACATGACATGGCTCGGATAGAGCTTGAAATCACAGTCACTTTTCTTCGCATCCACCGCCCAGACGCTGCCCGCCGGTGTATCATAGCCCGTCGCATGATTGCCGGTTGTGACCGGTGTTTCCGTCACCAGAACGCCATCCTTGTAGCACCACATTTTCTGCTGGGAAATGCACACCTCGACGTATGTATTTCCGATATCATTTGCCGAGCGGTCATTGGCCGTATAGAGGTAAACCGGGTCGAGATTTCCCTGTGTTTCGTCCTCGATCGCCTGCAGAAGTGCCTGCATTGTCTCCTCCTTGTCGATGCACCAGCCGTAATCGCCGCCCGCATTCAGGTTAATGGTCGCGCCAAGACTCGTTTTGAAGGTATGCGCCAGCCCGAAGGTGTCCGTCTCATACGCCATATGGCGCACAAAAGCTGCCGCTTCGTCCTGCGAAATCGTGTAGGTTCCATCCTCCCCCTGTACGAGCCAGCTCTGTAAGGTCGCCCGGTCTATGGCATAGCTGTTTTCACCGATTGCATACGTGATCCGCGCCGCTGTCAGGTGGTTCAGTTCCGCCATTTCCCCATTCAGTGCTTCATCATCCTGCGTAATGCCCGGTTTCCGGTAAACATCTTTTTCTTCCAGATCCACGCTCGCCGCTCCGGCATCCAGCGCCTCGATGACAGCCTGCTCCGCCTTCTCATAGTCCACCTGCTCGCCCTCTGTTTCCGGCACAATGACGTACGAGGTTCCGTCATCCGTCAGATACGCATCCGTCGGCGCTTCCTGCTGTTCTTCCTGAAACCCTTCCATCGTCTGCAGTTTTTCCTGCACCATTTCTTTGTCATAGACAGAGTCCGCCGCCACCTGGTTTTCTTTCTCTTTCCAATAGAATGCAGGCCATGCAAGAGTATTCTGGGACTCCAGCAGTTTTTCCACCGCGTGGTCGTCCACATACGTGAGGCCGATCTCCGTGCCGCTTAATGTCTCTGTTTTTCCACCGCGCTCGGTAATGCTGAGTGTATAATCCACAATGTGCTTCTGAATTTCCTCTTTGACCTGCTCTGCGGTCAGCCCTGCGCAGTTCAGTCCGTTGATCGCGGTTTTCGGGAAAAAGTGGGATGCATAGTAATGCCCCACGCCCGCGTAACCGCCTGCGGCCGCAAGGAGTATGAGTCCTGCGGCAATTCCTATTACTTTCTTTTTCATGTTTTTCCTTTCTGTCCCATAGAAAATTTCTTTTTAACTTTCTGATAGAAAAAAGCCGGAACTCCCACACCAGAGTTCACAAAAACTGTGTCCCCCGGGAGAATCCGGCTTTTGTATTTTTACTTATCTGTTATTTGCTTTCCAGAATCTTATCCACGCTGACCAGTTTGACACTCAGCACGAATACCTGACCTGCGATTTCCAGCTCTTCCGGTGTCGGGAAGGACGGTGCAATACGGATGTTGGAATCCTGCGGATCGTTGTGATATGGATACGTTGCGCCCGCGCCTGTCATGATAAGACCGGCCTCTTTTGCTTTTGCAACGATCTTCTTTGCACATCCCTCCATCGCATCGAAGGAGATGAAGTATCCACCGTTCGGTTTTGTCCAGGAAGCGATGTCAAGGCCGCTCAGCTCCTGATCCATTACCTGCAGAATTGCCTCGAATTTCGGTCTTAAGATCTCAGCATGCTTTTTCATCTGATTCATCACGCCGTCCAGGTTCTGGAAGAATTTTACATGGCGCAGCTGATTCAGTTTATCATGACCGATGATCTGGAAGTTCATGTACTCCTGTGCCTCTTTGAGGTTTGCCTCAGAAGAAATGAGAGCTGCAATTCCGGCTCCCGGATAGCTTACTTTCGAGGTGGATACGAACTCATAGACCATATCCGGATTTCCGGCTTTCTCGCACTCCTCGATGATGTTCAGCAGGTGATCCTGTCTGTCATCATACAGGTGATGGATGATATATGCATTATCCCAGAAAATACGGAAGTCTTTGGCTGCCGGTTTCAGGTTTGCAAATCTTCTGACGGTCTCATCGGAGTAGGTGTAGCCCTGCGGGTTGGAGTATTTCGGTACACACCAGATTCCCTTGATGGCGTCATCTTCTGCAACGAGTTTTTCTACCATGTCCATGTCCGGTCCTTCTGGTGTCATCGGAACATTGATCATCTCAACGCCGAAGTACTCGGTTACACCGAAGTGACGGTCATAGCCCGGTACCGGACAGAGGAATTTTACTTTGTCCAGCTTGTTCCACGGAGTGCAGCCTGCAACGCCCTTCAGGAACGAACGTGCTACGGTATCAAACATAATGGTAAGGCTGGCGTTTCCGTAAACGATGACGTTTTCCGCCGGAACCTCACAGATATCTCCGATCAGTTTTCTTGCTTCCGGAATACCGGTCAGCACGCCGTAGTTCCGGCAGTCGGTTCCATCTTCTGCGAAGGTGTCTTCATTTTTCGAGAGAACGGTAAGCATTCCTTCCGTGAGATCTAACTGGGCTGCTGCAGGTTTTCCTCTGGAAATATTCAGATTGAGGCCTTTTGCTTTTACCTCTGCAAATTCCTGCTCCAGTCTGGCTTTCTCGGCAACTAATTCTTCTTTGGTCCATTCGATATACGGTTTCATGAAACGTCCTCCCTTGTACTTTCCTTACCCGTTTTTCAGGTTTCTTGCTCAACTAAAGACCATTTTACCAGATCATGAGTTTCTGTCAAGGAGAACTTGCATGTTTTATGCACTTTTCGGCATTTTATCCCACTTTTTGCAGTTTTATACTTCATTTCCTGCAATTCAGCCAAATGTTTTTCGTATGACGGACATACGTCCGCTGCCAAAAGATGTTTTAAACGTTGTCAGACTGCCATCTTCCCGATGCACCGCACGGCAGAACAAGGCCGGTCGACTTGACCGGAAGGCCGATTTCCTGTGCTTCTACGTGGCCTTTGTACTGTTTTAATTCCAGGGAAATCATGTACGTCAGGACAGCCGGTGCAAGTCCTGTCGTGTAAGAATTCACAAGGAAGAACAGCGGGTCATCGCTTAAGAGCTGCGTGCAGAGCCTGATGAACGGATGAATCGACTCCTCGATTTTCCAGATCTCGCCCTTTGGTCCTCTTCCGTAGGACGGCGGGTCCATGATGATCGCGTCGTAGTGGTTGCCTCTGCGGATCTCGCGCTCGACAAATTTGGTGCAGTCATCCACAAGCCAGCGGATCGGCTTGTCCGAAAGGCCGGACACGGCAGCGTTCTCTTTTGCCCAGTTGACCATGCCTTTGGATGCATCGACATGTGTGACGCTTGCGCCTGCTGCGGCCGCTGCGAGCGTTGCGCCTCCCGTGTAGGCGAACAGGTTCAGCACTTTAATCGGGCGGTTGGCACGACGGATCAGATCGCCGAACCAGTCCCAGTTCGTTGCCTGCTCCGGGAAAAGGCCGGTGTGTTTAAAGCTGAACGGTTTCAGGCGGAAGGTCAGGTCTTTATAGTTGATCTCCCACTGCTCCGGCAGATGGAAAAACTCCCATTCTCCGCCGCCCTTGCTGCTTCTGTGATAATGGCCGTTTTTCTTTTTCCAGCCCGGATTTTCTTTTTTCGTGTTCCAGATGACCTGCGGGTCTGGTCTTACCAGAAGGTAATCTCCCCACCGCTCCAGTTTTTCTCCGCCGGACGTATCCAGCACTTCATAATCTTTCCATCCATCTGCTATCCACATTTTATTGGTTTCCTTTCTCTTTTATCTCAAAATTTATCGTGTTCTGAATTGTACGTTCCTATGATACCATAAAAGTATTGTTTTTCCAAAACATTTCTTATATCATAGTTCTGGGCATCCGTGCATTTGATCCGGAAATCTGCCCGTGGAAAGGATTTTTCTCATGGAAACCGTACTCTTATATCAGATCAAAGGAACGAAAACAGCTGCGCTTTTAAAGCCGGTTCTCTTAAAGCTCGGTATCCGCGTGCGCATTGTGGAACCGGAACAGTATCTCCAGTCGATCGGATTTCTTGCCGGAAATAAAGCATTTGCAGAATCCCCCGAAGCCTACGACGGCGCCGGATTTGAAGAACCAATGATGGTCATGGCCGGCTTTTCCGAGCGGAAACTCGATCTTTTTCTCACCGAAATGCGCCGGAAAAAAGTGCCGCCGATCGCCCTCAAAGCCATCGTCACAACGCAGAACCAGGCGTGGAATTCGCTGCAGCTCTACAGAGAATTAAAAGAAGAACACGAAAAAATGAAATCGTACCGGAAATAACTGGTCTGGTCAAAAAATCCGGAATTGGAACTTTTTCTTCATGCCACCACTCCCTATAATAGGGTGCAATCAAGGAACGAAAGTTCCAGATACCAAAGGAGTGAGTTGTTATGAAAAATGAAAAAGTCTGGAAAATCGCAATGACAGGTGTCTTTGCAGCCCTTTCCTACGTTGTCTTCACCTTCCTGCAGTTCAAAATCTGGCTGCCAGGCGGAGATGCCACCTCGATCCATTTCGGAAACGCTGTCTGTGTGCTCGGTGCACTGATTCTCGGCGGTGTTTACGGCGGAATCGGCGGTGCGATCGGCATGACCATCGGAGATCTTCTCGATCCGGTCTATGTGGTATACGCACCAAAGACCTTCATCTTAAAATTCTGCATCGGCCTCATCGCAGGACTGATCGCACACAAAATCGGTAAAATCAACGAGCAGACCGATCAGAAACAGATCTTCAAATGGGCACTGCTTGCAGCCATCGGCGGACTTCTGTTCAATGTGATCTTCGATCCGCTCATCGGTTACTTCTACAAACTGGTTCTTCTTGGAAAACCGGCAGCAGAGGTTACCTTAAGCTGGAACGTAGCGGCAACTTCCATCAACGCCGTACTTTCCACCATCGCTTCCGTTGTCATCTACATGGCACTGCGTCCGGCTCTTCAGAAATCCGGACTGTTTAGCCAGGTAAAGGCAGCAGCGAAATAAAAAAACAAATTTCATTTACGCGATATCCCAAAAAGTCACCATGTTCTATTTCGAACCGGTGACTTTTTTCATGCATTTCTTTTTATTTTTCAGCGGTGGCTGCTGCCTCTTCTTCCTCGTGCTTCGGGGTCAGCTTCTCGCTGATGAATCCATTTTCTTTCATCTTCTCTTACTCCTCATCTTTTGTTTTTTCTCCGGCGAACCACGCTTTTTCAATCATTTCCAGTTCCCGTATATCAATACAGTTGGGAATGCTTCCTTCTCTTACCGCCTTCTGGCACTCTTTGAGATCCATCCAGCGGACTGCTTCTACTTCCGACTCCTGTAGATGCAGTTTTTCCGCCTCGACCGGCTTCGTGTAAAGATACACGGCGCTGACCTCATGATCGTGGAACGGTTTTCCGTAAAAAACACCGTGTGATACTTTTTCCAGCAGGCCAAGATCCCTCAGCTCCTCTGCCTCTGCGTGGATGCCGAGCTCCTCGCCGATTTCCCGCAGAGCCCCTTCCAAATATGTATCGCCCGCCGAAAGATGGCCGGCGCTTGAAATATCGTAGCAGCCCGGATTCGAATCTTTCCAGGCACTCCTTTTCTGCAGCAGTACCTCACAGCCGCTCTTCTCATTCGCCCGTGCAATCCAGATATGTGCCGTTCCGTGACACCGTCCCTCACTGTGCGCCACGCCGCGTTCTACGATGGTTCCGGTCGGCGTGCCGTCGCCTGAGCGCTCCTCAAAAAGTTCCATCTGTTTTCCGTTCAGCACCGCTTCTGCGAGCGTGTCGCCCACATACCGCAGCTTCAGGGAGAAAAACGGCTCGTCTTCATTCAGAAGGCGGAAAAAGATTTTGTCTCCCTCCCACAGATTCAGGTGCAGGACGTCCTCTTTTTTCACCCAGGCGAGTTCGCCCTCATCACATGCAGTCGGTTCTCCCGTGAATCCGTCTGCCGTGTAGAGACACATATACTCCATGTACTCCACCGTTTTGCTGTTTTCTGCCTCTGTCACAAAGGTAACAAGACCGCGGAAACGCCAGCTCGTCAGCGTGTAGCCGGTTTCCTCTTTTACTTCACGCAGCAGGCATTCCTCCGGGCTTTCGCCAAGTTCCGCATGGCCGCCGACGCCGATCCACTTGTCCTTGTTGACATCGTTCTTTTTCACCGTGCGGTGCATCATCAGATAGCTGTCATCCTTTTCGATGTAGCACAGCGTTGTCATGCAGCCTCTGCCTCTTTCTTCTGTTTTTTCCTCCATCTTTGACTCCCTCCGTCGTGTGCCGGACTTCTTTCCGCTTCTTTTGTTTTTCAGGAAAAATGTATTTCTGCACACACCTTTTTCTCGTTTTCTATTCTACCATACTTTTTCAGAATTCCAGCAACAAATTTCTATCTTTTTGCAGATCTTTCACGAAAAATGTAACGACCATTCCGCATCTTCTTGACTCTCACACAGTGCTGTGTTAAAGTGTCTGTAATTGATGTTTTGTCACCCGTAAACAACGTTTCTTATCATTTCTTACATTTGAGGTTTTCATGATGGAAAAACAGACGATAGTTGTGAAAGTCGGCACCAGCTCCCTGACACTCTCAGACGGAACGATGGATGCTGAAAAAATACGGAACATTACGACCCAGCTTGCCGCGCTGCAGACGGCAGGCCACCATGTGATTCTCGTTTCCTCCGGTGCGATCGCCGCAGGCTTTTCCCGTCTCGGCTTTAAAAAACGGCCGACGAAAATTGCCGATAAACAGGCTGCCGCTGCTGTCGGCCAGGGCCTTCTGATGGAGGAATACACGAAAAATCTGATGGCGTACCAGATTCCGTGCGCGCAGATTCTTTTGAACCGCAGTGACTTTGAGGACCGCCGCCGCTATAAAAACATCTTCGGCTCCCTCTCCGTCCTGCTCGGGCGCGGTGCGATTCCGATCATCAATGAGAACGATACGATCGCGATTGAGGAGCTGAAGGTCGGCGACAACGACACGCTCTCCGCCCAGGTGGCTGCGATGCTGCATGCATCGCTTCTGATTCTGCTGACCGATATCGATGGGCTCTACACTGCCAATCCAAAGAGTGACCCGAATGCGCGCCATATCGACGTGGTAAATGAGATCACGCCGGAGCTCACTGCTGCGGCAGGCGGCGCGGGATCGGGCAACGGAACGGGAGGCATGACAACGAAGCTCTCCGCCGCTTCGCTTGCCACAAGAGCCGGTGTGCCGGTTCTGATCTGCTCCTCGGCGGAGGAAAACAACATTGTGCGTGCGGTGAAAGGAACCGCAAAAGGAACGTACTTTACCGCCAGCGGCCACAACATGAAAACGCGTCTGCAGTGGATGGCGTTCTATGCGCCGAGTGCGGGCAATCTCTACGTCGATGAGGGTGCCGCAGAAGCACTTGCTGTTCAGGCAAAGAGCCTGCTTCCCAAAGGCATCGTGGCAGTCGAAGGCGATTTTAAGAAAGGCGATGTCGTCAGCGTCTTCCGGCGCGGCAGCCATGAATATCTCGGAAAGGGCATTGTCAACTATGACCGGCCGGATCTGCAGAAAATCATGAACGAAAGCACCAGCCACACGGAAGCAATCAACCGCGATAACTGGATCGGCGCGGAATAAATGGTGCCGAATAAAGCATTCTTTTGTTTACGAAAATTCCCCTCCGTGTTATAATATTTGTATTCAGCCGGCTGCAGGTTTTTCTTTCAGCGAGGAAAGGAAGCTGCATCCGGTTTTCCATGTGCTTTTGGTTTTACTTCGAGAGCACAGCAAACACAAAGGAGGGTTTTTACCAATGAAATACGATTTTACATCTCTGATGAACCGCAGCGGCCACGATTCGATCGCTGTCGATCAGATCCCGATTCCGGGTGCGGAAGTCAAAGAGGGCTTCTCCCGCATCCCGATGTGGGTGGCCGACATGAACTTCCCGTCTCTTCCGACCATTCAGGAAGCAATTCACGCGAGAGTCAACGAACCGCATTTTGGCTACTTTGATCTGCCGGATGCATATTTTGACAATATCATCCGCTGGCAGAAAGAGCGCAACGGTGTGGAAGATCTGCCGCGCGAGGCGATCGGCTATGAGAACGGCGTGCTCGGCTGTGTTGCTTCGGCTGCTGCCGCTTTTACATCCCCGGGCGAATCCATTCTTCTGCATTCCCCGACATACATCGGTTTTACCGGTGTTCTTGAGAACTGCGGACGCAATATCGTTCTCTCCGATCTTGTTCAGGATGAGAACGGCGTATGGCGTATAGACTACGCCGATATGGACCGCAAGTTAAAAGAACACAACATTCATTTCGCGATTTTCTGCTCTCCGCACAACCCGACAGGCCGTGTCTGGGAACGCGAGGAAATTGAAAAGGCGATGGAAATTTACAAAGCAAATGAATGCGTTGTCATCTCCGATGAGATCTGGTCTGACCTGACACTGCCGGGCTTCAAACATATCCCGACGCAGTCCGTTTCGAAGGATGCACGCGAGCGCACCATCGCACTTTATGCACCATCCAAGACCTTTAACCTGGCTGGCCTTGTAGGCTCCTACCACATCATCTACAACCGCATGCTGCGCGACCGTGTGGAGAAGGCTTCGTCCCTTTCTCACTACAATTCTCCGAACGTACTCTCTGTTCATGCGCTGATCGGCGCTTACCGGCCGGAGGGATACCAGTGGGTGGATGAACTGCGCGAAGTGCTGAAATCGAATGCGGATTATGCGTACAACTACATTCTCGAGCATTTCAAGGGCGTGAAGCTTTCCAAACCGGAAGGAACGTACATGCTGTACCTCGACTGCGAGGAGTGGTGCAAGGAGCATGATACCGATATGGATACACTGCTGAAAGCCGGTGTTGCTGTCGGCGTGATCTGGCAGGACGGACGGCCGTTCCACAGACCGTATGCGATCCGCCTGAATCTGGCACTGCCGCATGTGCTTGTGAAAGAGGCATTTGACCGTATGGATAAGTATGTATTCAATGCGAAATAATTGTATTTTCTAATTTTATAAACCAAACATAACGAAAGACCGAAACGGACATTTTCCTCTGCCGTTCCGGTCTTTCGCTGTTTTGTGTATCCTGTTTTTTCAGTTGTGCTCCAGCTCCCGCTGTGCCAGCATCTCTTCCACGTTAATGCCGTACTTCTTTAAATTGACGCGGCCGTTTTCCAGCACAATACCGTCTGCCTCCAGCATATCCGCCTGTTTCCCGGCGCCGCCGAAGACAAATTCCGCGGCCAGTTCGCCTTTGGAGTTTACCACACGGTAGCATGGAATGTGCTCCGGATCTGTGTTTTTATGTAAGGCGTTTCCCACGGCACGCGCCATCTTCGGCTCGCCTGCAAGCGCTGCTATCTGGCCGTATGTCGCCACTTTTCCGCACGGAATCTGCTTTACCGCCTCATAGATTCTTTTGGTCGGGCTGTCCGTGATGATGTCGTAGCTCTCGGCGATCATGGTACGCACAGCGTCATCGGGTACGGTTCCGTCGAGGAGAATCGTGTTCCAATGTTCTTTGTTCTGATGATATCCCGGGATAACTGACGCGAATGCATCGCGCCAGTAGTCCCGCCATTCCGGGTTTGCTTTTACATTCAGCTGAATGATTCCGTCCTTTTCATAGACCCACAGAAATGCCTTTTTGCTTCCTTTCACGCGGATGAGCTGCCAGTTGTCATCGTGGAACGGCGCTTCCTGATATGTGTCCGGGAAGGAAAGGCCGTAGGATAGCGCTTCTTCTCTTGTCTTCATTGCAGACTTCCTTTCTTCCTGTCGCGGGTGTTTTGATGTTTTTTCCGCAAAACACCCGCTTTTTCTGTATTCGTCCTGCCGCTGCGATTCTGCTTTTTTCTGCGGCATTTTTCTTTATTATATCAGTCCGCCTGCTTCTGCGCAATTTTTCACCTGCTATTTTTTCATCTTCGGCTGGAAAATCCAGCTTGCAAGATACGCGAAAATCAACGCCGCTGATGTTCCGACAGCCCCCGCCTTTAATCCGCCCTGGAACAATCCTAAAAATCCGCTTTCTTTTACGGCATCTTTTACTCCCTGAAACAAAAGATGCCCGAACCCGAGCAGCGGCACCGACGCGCCTGCCCCGGCGTATTCTGCAAATGGATTGTAGAGTCCCAGAAAGCTCAACACCGCGCCCGTGCACACAAGCGTTACCATAATTCTTCCCGGCAGCATTTTCGTGCGGTCGAGCAGAATCTGGCATAGGGCACAAATGAGGCCGCCGACCCAGAAGGCATTGAAATATTCCATAAACGTTCCCATTTTACACATCCTCCTCCCGCTCGATTACAACCGCCTGTGCAATACCAGGCACGCTGCTGCCCTCCTGAAAGCTGACCTTCGACATCAGCGCACCAGTCGGTACAAACAGAATCCTCTTCCACTCTCCGTTTTCCAGCTTCGGCAGCAGATACTCCGCCAGCACCGATGCCGCACAGCCGCAGCCGCTTCCGCCCGCGCCGGTGTCCTGTTTTGCCGGATCGAAAATCAGCATGCCGCAGTCACTGTGCTGTTCCGAGATATCGTATCCTTTTTTCTTCAGCAGCTCCAGCAGAATTTCCCGCCCCACAACGCCGAGATCTCCCGTCACAATGCGGTCGTAATCGGCCGGTTCCCGGTTGAAATCGACGAGGTTCTGTGCAATCGTATCGCACGCAGCGGGGGCCATGCAGGCGCCCATGTTCTGGTTGTCTTTCAGCCCGTAATCAATGATTTTTCCCGTCGTAGCGCCCGTGATTTTCACTCTGCTCCTCGTTTTTCCAAGCACACACGCGCCGCTTCCCGTCACCGTCCAGCTTGCGGACGGCGGGCGCTGGTTTCCGTAGGCGAGCGGAAAACGGAACTCCTTCTCCGCCGTTCCAAAGTGGCTCGATGTCACCGTCAGCACCCGGTCACCGTATCCTCCCGCGACTGCCATCGCGCCAAGCGAAAGCGCCTCTCCCATCGTCGAGCAGGCACCGAACAGGCCGTAGAGCGGGCAGTTCAGATCCACCAGGCCGAACGATGATGCGATTGACTGTGCCAGAAGATCGCCCGCAAAAATCATGCGGATCTGCTCCGGCCTCACATTGGCTTTCTGCATTGCCAGCTTCGCGGTGGCAAGCTGCAGTTCACTCTCGCCCTCCTCCCAGCTCTCCTGCCCGCACATCGGGTCCGAAAGCGTGTGCGAAAAGTATTCGCCCAGCGGTCCATCCTTTTCCTTTTCTCCTACAATCGCCGCGCTGCCCTCGATATAGACGGCTTTGGCAAACGAGATGCTCTGCTTTCCTGTCATCTGTCTCATCGGCAAATTCCTCCGTTTTCTTATTTTGCGTCTTACCATTTCTGACCTTCAGTATTTCCGTTTTTTCCATTCTTACGCATGATTTTCCTGTTTTAGGGAACTCTGTACGCTGTAGCACAAAAATCCTGTTTCAGAAACTTTTAGAGGAATCTTTTTCATGAGTGAAATGCTGTATCTTCAGACGGAGCGGAATATCAAAATCACCAGTCCCGTCGTGACGCTCGGCGATGTGGCGCAGCTTTCCTGTTCAGACGGCGCTGTCCTCGCCCGCAATCAGGTCCGCCGCGTGGCGCATCTTCCCGATGACGGATACGGGCGCTACGTCTGCTCCGCCTCCACCCTCGTCCGCCTCGTCACGGAGGCCGAGGAGCACGTCGATGTCACCCACATCGGCGAGCCGAATTTTATTTTAACGTACGAGGATCCGCGTCAGAAAAACACCTGGATCAGCTGGTGCAAAACGATTCTGGTCGGCATCCTTACGTTTATCGGAACTGCGTTTTCCATTATGACCTTCCACACCGACATCGGCGTCCGCGAGCTGTTTTTGGATGTTTACACCCGTTTTCTCCCGCAGATGACGCCCGGATTTTCGGTGCTGGAAATTTCATATTCCATCGGCATCGGCCTTGGCGTCGTGCTCTATTTCAACCATTTCGGACGGCGGAAATTCACGCAGGACCCGACGCCGCTCGAGGTGGAAATGCGGGTCTACGAGGATGATATCGATACGACCATTATCGAACAGAACGACCGCTCCGGTAAAGGAAAGGAGGCTTTTCATGCGAATCCTGCCAGAGATCCTGCTGGCCATGGCCGGTCTTAGCCTTGGCTTTTTCATCGCGAGCGGCCTTGTCGCGCTTGTGATCGGCCTTGGCATCGTGACACGGTACGCCGGCATCACAAAGACAGCAGGGAGCCTGCGTTTTTACGAATGCTGCTGTATGGCCGGGGCGCTGTTCGGCGATCTTTTCTCGCTTGGCACCTTCTCGTTTTCCCTGCCCTCCTGGACGGCCGGTGTGTTCTGGCTTTTTGCGGGCATTTATCTGGGAAGCTGGATCATCGCGCTCGGCGAAGTCGTCAACCTGTTTTCGATCCTCTGCCGCCGGATCGGACTGACGCGCGGACTGCCGTTTGTAATTCTCTGCATGGCGGCAGGGAAAATCGCAGGCTCTCTCTATTATTTTGCAAGTGGATTTCAATAAGAACTGGAGGTAAGATGTGATGCAGAGTTTAAAAAGTGAACGGGCCAAAAAAGAATACGAACAGTTTGTCAAAGAGGTGACGCCAAAGCAGAATCTCTTCTGCAATATGGCAAAAGCCTTTATCGTCGGCGGTCTGATCTGTGTCGTGGGGCAGATTCTGCTCCATATCGGCAAAACGCAGTTCTCGCTCAGCAAAGATGACGCCGGCTCCTGGTGCTCGCTGATTCTGATCCTTAGCAGTGTGATTTTAACCGGCCTCAACATCTATCAGAAAATCGTCACCTTTGCCGGCTGCGGTGCGCTCGTCCCGATCACCGGCTTTGCCAACTCGGTTGCAGCTCCTGCGATTGAATATAAAAAAGAAGGACAGGTCTTCGGCATCGGTGCGAAAATTTTCACCATCGCCGGACCTGTCATTCTGTACGGTGTCTTTGCAAGCTGGCTGCTCGGCTTTCTCTATTGGCTGTGGACCGCTGCCGGGAACTGGTTTTAAATCAGTTCCGCAGCGCTTCCGCCTCTTCTTTTGTGCAGCCCTCGCAGCTGTAACGGGCTTTTTCATAGCCGTCATGCAGCCGTCTCATGCCATCGCCGGAAAGCTCGTTTCTCTCTTCCAGCTCCGCCGGGGTTTCGGCTCCGGTCGGCTGGTATTTTCCGGCTTTTTTGATCGTTTTTTTATACTGCCGGCGGATACGCATATTCGGGGAGAGATAGCCCTCTTTCTTTTCCCGCCGCCACGGCAGATTTTCCCGTTCGTCGTTTCCCTGATGCAGGAAGAGAACTTCGTCCTCCTCATCCTCTGAGAAGGCTTTTCCCGCATTTTTTACGCTCTGGTAAATCGCCCGCAGAACCGCGATTCCGACGGCAACCATCACAAGATACATGACCGCCGTAAAAAGATTCTGGATCCACTGCGGCATCGGTTTGTACTCTTTGTCCCCCAGCATATCGGACAGATCGGCCTGCTCCATGCCCTGCGGCGTCTCGGCCTCCGGTGTTTCGATCGTAAGATCGCTTTCCAGCTCTTTCGGCTCATAACCTGCGATCGCCTCCGCAATCGGATCCTTTCCGTAGAGCGCCGATGGGAGCACGAACAGTACCAGAAGGAGTACTGCAATTTTCAGGATCAGTTTTCCCGTCCGCTGCATCGTCTCCACCGGGAGATTGGCGATTTTCTGATGGTCACGGATGAACCCGTGCATGCCGTCGAGGTACTGGCAGAAGAAGCACAAGAATACATCTGCAAAGAAAAACCAGTAGATCAGATGCCAGTAGAACGGCATTTTTATCAGCACACCGATCACATACTGTATCATAAACCAGAGAAAATGAAGGGGCTTTGGCTCATCGAGGAGCGTCGGGATCTCCCACGCTTCCATATCCGCCAGCGGCATTGAGCCGGCCGGCAGTTCCTGCGCTGCTTTCTTTAACTGGCCTTTGCGGATTCTGACATAGCCGCGGATCAGGAAAATCACAGCGGCCATAAGACCCGTCATCACGCCGGAAAGGCTCTCCAGAAATGCAGGAGAAATACCGTTCTCAAACTTGTTTTTTCCATCGTTTGCCGCCGCAGCCGCTTCAATTACCGCTGCCGCCTGCACACTGAACAGGGAACAGAAAAATTTCGCTGCCAGATACGTCACCGCGCAGACCGCAATTCCGCCAAGCAGAAACTGCCAGAGTGCTTTCGTTTTCCGGATCAGAATCCAGCTTGCGGCGGCCGGAATCAGCAGCAATAAGGATATGGCGCAGAAATACAGCGCCTCCCTTCCCGTCAGCTCCAGAAAACCGGCGGCAAAGCCATAGATGCCGGCGAATAAAAGCCAGACATGAAGCCAGGTCAGCGGGATCTGTACCGGTGTCTTTTTTATTTCCATGGTTTCACCTCCCAGCCGATTGCGGTGTACGCACGGTTCTGCTCCGACGGAACTTCTTCGCCCGGCAGATACGGAATCACCCACAGCACCTGGTTCTGCGCACCGGAGAGCAGATGAAGCGCCTCACGGACCTCATCGGTTCTGTTTTTGGATACGACAACGTAGGTGTGGCCGGTGAGCTCTTTTTCCGCCTCTTTGTGCAGAAACTCCGCGCTGCCTGTGAGATTGCCCCCAAGCTGCACGCATGCCAGTTTCCGGTTCAGCTCCGCTGTTTTTCCGGCGCCCGCTGCCAGATGGGCACGCAGCTCCTCGCCGGTCTCCTCATCTTTCGCATTGCTCTTCACCCACAGATTCATCTTGTTTTTCACCATCCGCGCCGCAAGCGAAGACGTGATGCGGATGCTCTCCTCGACCTGCGCTTCCTCGCGCAGAATGTTGGCGTCCTCGATATCGAGAAGCACCGTAACTTCCACGCTCGTCGTCGCGTCAAACTGATTGACCATCAGATCTCCCATCCGTGCCGACGATTTCCAGTTGATGCGGTTCATCGGATCTTCTTTCCGGTAATCGCGGATACCGGAAAATTCAAACGGGTCCTCGTACAGGCGATTCCGTGACAGAACCATGCCCGACACGGCACGGCAGATCATCTGAATCCGTGCAGTATCGACCTGGCGCGGGTAAACGTACATCTGTGTCTGCTGCGGGTAATCGCTGTAAAGGCCCTCCCGGAAAAAGAGATCGTACGCTACGGCATGCGCACCGGTGATCTCGTAGAATCCTCGTTTTTTCGCCTGAAACGGCAGTGTTCTCGTGACCTGCTGATGAAACAGGAACGAAAAGACATCGCGTTTGTAGCTCTGGTCGGTGATGCTCGCGTTTGCTTTTGCCTCACGGTCGAATTCCAGATTGCGGCTCATCGAAATGCCAAGCTCGAGTGCCGGAATCGGCAGCAGTTTGTCGTTTACGACGACCTCTTTTAACGTACTCTCCTCGCCCTCATAGATCGCGGAATCCTGGAAGCTGACCTGGATTTTCAGATTTTTCTGCCAGTTTTTCTGGTACAGCTTTTTCTGCAGAAACCAGGCGAGCGCCATTCCAAATAGTAATAAAAGAAGCATAGTCCGTTACCTTCCTGACCAGTTTTCGGTCGGCAGATCGATGCGGTTTAAAATTTCCTCGATCACCGATTCTGCGGCTCTTCCGTCGTCTGCGCCGATCTGCATGGTGAGACGGTGTGCGAGTACCGGAACAGCCACGGTCTTGAAGTCCTCCGGCACAACGTAGTTTCGTCCCTGCACCAGCGCGTGGCCCTGTACGGCACGTAAAAATGCGAGTGTTCCACGCGGGCTCACACCGCTTGCAATTTTGCTGTTGCCTCTCGTCTCCTGTACGACGCGGACGAGATACTGTACCAGTTCCGGATGCAGGTAGACTTCTTTACACGCCTCCTGCAGGGCACGGATTTCTTCTTTTTGGCAGACGGACGACAGCTCGGCGAGCGGCTCCTCGGTCAGGAAACGGGCGATCATCTGCGTCTCTTCCGCCGGGCTTAATGCTTCCATCGAAAGTTTCATTAAAAAACGGTCCATCTGTGCCTCCGGCAGCGGGAAGGTTCCGAGTGTCTCGAGCGGGTTCTGCGTGGCGATGACGAGGAACGGCTCCTCGAGCGGCCGTGTCACACCGTCCACGGTGATCTGGCGCTCAGCCATGCACTCGAGAAGGCTGCTCTGCGTCTTCGGCGTTGCACGGTTGATCTCATCGGCAAGCAGAATGTTGCAGAAGGCAGGGCCTTTCGAGAAGACGAACTCTCCGCTTTTGGCATCAAAATAATTGAGACCGGTGACATCGGACGGCAGTAAGTCCGGTGTGAACTGGATGCGGCCGAACTCTGCCTCGACGGATTTCGCAAGGGATTTCGCCATGACCGTTTTTCCGGTTCCCGGGACATCCTCGAGCAGGATGTGACCTTTGGCAACAAGGCAGGTCAGGACAAGCTCGATCGTGCGCTCGTTTCCGATCATGACCTTTGCGATATTTTCTTTTAATTGCTGCAATACATTATTTTCCATGTTTTGCTTCCTCCAATAGTAAGATTTAATAAAAAAATCCACCCCTCGCTGCTCTGTTTTGTGAGAACAGCACGATAAATTTATTTTACAGCACATATTTTCGGAAGACAAGCAGAAAAAGGACGATGCTGTACATACTTTTCACAGCATCGCCCTTTACGGTTTCTTCTATAAATTAGCTTGTCCCTTACAGTGCTTTCCGGTACAGCGCCTCGATGTCCTGCTGACGGGACGCTCTCGGGTTGACGGCGATGTTTCCGCTCTTCATCGCATCTACCGCCATCGGCACGATTTTGCTCTCGATCTCCTCTGCCGTCACTTCTTTTCCCTTTGCCGCCTGGCGGATCGCATCGGTCAGGCTGGCCGGGATTCCGATGGCTGCGGTCAGCTCGCGGATCGCGCCGACCAGCATCATCGGCTCAAATTCATCGGCGTATGCCGGGATTTCGCTGATGTAGTTGTAGATCTTCAAATATCTTCCATGGTCTGCCAGTGCATTGTACTCTGCGATGACCGGAAGCAGAACGGCATTTGCCGCGCCGTGCGGCACATCGAAGAAGGCGCTCACAGGATGACTCATTGCATGGACATTTCCAAGTCTTGCGTAGGAAAATGCAATACCCGCGAACAGCGAACCGGTCAGCATCGCCTCTGCGGCTTCGAGATCGGTTCTGCGCGCCACGAAACGGCGGATATTTTTACCGATCAATTCCATCGCTTTTTCTGCCATGGCATCGGAGAACGGAGATGCGGCTGTGGAAATATAAGCCTCCTCCGCATGGATAAAGGCATCAATACCGCACGCTGCCGCAACGGATGCCGGAGCGGAAGTTAAAAGTTCCGGATCAAGAATGGCATACTCCGGCAGAAGTTCATAGCTGAATACGGTCAGCTTGTAATCTCTGCTGTGGTCGGTAATCACGGAAAATGCGGTCACCTCGGAGCCGGTTCCCGCAGTCGTCGGAATGGCAATCAGCGGGACAATTTTTCCCGGCACTTTGTGTGCGCCTTCGTATTCCGTGATGCTTCCGCCGTATTTTGCCGTCACACCGACGGCCTTTGCAACGTCCATCGGAGAGCCGCCGCCGAGTGCTACGAGAAAGTCTGCACCGGAAGCAAGATAGCTCTCGGTTGCTTTTTCTACTGTCGTCACAGACGGATTCGCCTCAATATCTGTGAAAATATCGGCTGCGATGCCTGCCGCTTTCAGGCTGTCCGCTGCTTTGTCCACAACGCCCATTTTTTTCAGAGTAGGACCGGAAAGAATCATCGCATGGGTTCCGCCCATCTTCTTGGCACACTCCGGCAGTTTGGCAAGCGTTCCTGCTCCGACAATAATATTCTGTGGAATCGAAAATTCGAATGGATTCATCTTATTTTTCCCCTTTCTTTCAGAAAGCGTGCCGAAAATTTTTCTTTCCGACACGCTTTGTTTTATCCTATCTCAGCTTCAGCCAGCCATTTTGGCAAGAACACGGTCGATCGCTGCATCGATAACAACGTCGAGTTCCGCATCGTCTGCCTCCGGCATCAGGGACGCTGCGTCCTCGTCGGAGATCAGCTCGATCAGGCTGCCGAACTTCTCTTTATATTTGAACTTGCAGACTGCAAAGAATACAACACCGAGGAGGCTCCAGCCGCCTACCATCAGCCACTCCTGCCATACCAGTGTTCCGCCGGAACCAGGAATGCAGTAAACAAGTACCATGCATCCGGACATCAGAACCGCCATGGTTCCAACAAATTTGTATGCCGGAACACGGTACGGACGCGGCATATCCGGCTCTTTCTTCCGCAGGGTCAGGAAGGAAAGAGATACCATACAGTAGGCAAGACAACATCCAAAGTTACCTGCATCACAAATCCACACCATCATGCCTCGTCCTGCAAACGGAGCCAGCATAGTCAGCACGCCGATCAGGAACAGGGCGTTGATCGGAGTTTTGTGCTGCGGATGAAGCTTTGCGAACATCGGCGGAATCATGTAGGATTCAGCCATAGAGTACAGGGCACGGGAACCGCCGATCATAAAGGAGTTCCAGGATGTGATGATACCGCACATACCGCCGACGATGATGACTTTTGCCATAACCGCTGTACCGAATGCTTTCGCCATCGCATCTGCTGTGACAAGTCCGGTTCCTGCTTCCGAGCTCAGGATTTCGGACGGGTTCAGCACATAGCCGACAGCCAGGATAACACAGGAATAGAAAACAACAGCGAGTACAACGGAAAGAATCATCATTTTACCGATCTTCTTTAACGGAACGTTGATTTCCTCTGCTGCCTGCGGGATAACGTCAAATCCGATGAAGAAGAACGGGGTAACAACAGCAACTTTGATGATGTTCTGGAACATCGTTCCGGTGCTCTCGCCGACGAACATCTGTCCCTGCAGATTGCTGGAATCTCCGTTGATCACGGATGCCACAATCAGAAGGATACCAGCGCCGCCGATGATACAGGTAAGGACCGTCTGCAGAACGGCTGCTGTTTTTGCGCCCAGCACATTGATCAGTGTGATGAGGAACGCTACAATAACGGCTACGGCTACCCAGGAAGCATAGATATCAAATCCTGCCACGCTGTACATATAGCCTTTCAGGAATCCCGGACACAGATATGTGATGATGGTTGGGAAGGCGCACGCCTCGAAACACGTAACACTGACGTATCCTAAAATAATCGCCCAGGTACAGATGAACGAACCGTTCGGGCCCATCGCCTTGTAGCTGAAGACGTGCTCGCCGCCGCACTGCGGCATCGCTGCAGTCAGTTCTGCGTAAGTCAGTCCGATGAAGAAGATCATGACACCGCCGATCGCAAACGCAATTGAAGCTCCTACAACGCCGCCCTTCTGAATCCAGCTTCCTGAGGATACGACCCAGCCCCAGCCGATCATGGCTCCGAAAGCGATGACGAGAATATCCCATGCACCTAATACTTTGTCAAATTCTGATTTTTTCTGTTCCATGGCTTATTCCTCCCCGCTTCCGTATTTCTTCTGAATCAGTTTCTCGAGATACTCCGCTGTGCCCTCCACACCAAGGAATGCACTGTTGATCAGAATGTCTCGGTTGTGCCGGTCTCCGCGGTTGCTGCCGGTCAGCGCCAGATGACGCTTGTGATACCGTTTGTCCTTCTCGAGCAGTAAAATTTTTGCATCGCTCTCGGAAAGGCTGTGGCTCTTCATGATATTCTGAATGCGGATCTCATCCGGTGCATAGATAAAAGCCCGGAGGAGCTTGATATCTTTGCTGTCCTTTAAGATGTAATCCGCGGATCGTCCGATGATGACGCAGGCCTCTTTTTCTGCCAGTTTCCGGATGATCTGCTTCTGTACATGAATCGCACGCTCGGTCAGGTCCGCATATTTGGAGAAGGATCCACGGACATCGCCCTCGGCTCCTTTTCCGGCAATCGTACCGCCCTCTTCTACACGGTTCATGATGTCTTTCGGAATTCCGACTTCTTCAATAATCTGATCCACCAGCTCGCGGTCGTAGAACTTAATTCCGAGATCCTCCGCAATTTTCCTGCCGATGGCATTTCCTTTGGCTCCGTACTCGCAGCCGATTGTGATAACCAGATGTCCCATACCGTTTTCCTCTCACATTTAATTTCTCTGTTTTACCTGTTGTTTCCGATTCACAGAATGAAAAGAAAAACAGGACAGGGGCGAAACATGGTTCTTTGCTTTTTGACGTCCTTGTCCTGTTCTTTTCACGCTATGAGATTTTCTTTGTTTCTATAAGAATTCTTTATTTTTCCAGAGCTTTTACGGTTTCTTCGATGATAGCAACTGCCTTGTCGCAGTCCTCCTCGGTTACGATAAGCGGAGGGATCAGACGAATGATGTGCGCTCCGATGGCTGTGATCAGCAGATGGCAGTCAAGGCAGCCATGTTTGACTTCTACGCCGCTGATGGTATCATCAAACTCTACGCCGACCAGCAGTCCCTGATGTCTGACTTCTTTGACATGCGGCAGTTTTGCTAATTTTTCTGCGAAGTAATCACCGACTTTCTTTGCATTTCCGGCAAGGTCGCGGTCGATCAGTTCGTTGACTTCTGCCAGTGCTGCTGCACAGCTGACTGGATGGCCGCCGAAGGTAGTTCCGTGAGATCCCGGGGTAAAGGCTTTTGCTACTTCAGCTGTTGCGCAGATTGCGCCAATCGGCATTCCGCCGCCAAGACCTTTTGCCATGGATACGATATCCGGTTTGATGCCGTAGTTCATGTAAGACATTACCGCACCGGTTCTGCACCAGCCGGTCTGTACTTCATCGATCAGGAGCAGCATGTCGTTCTCATCACAGAACTTCCGGAGTCCCTGCATGAACTCTTTCGTTGCCGGATGAACACCGCCTTCGCCCTGTACCGGCTCAACCATGATGGCGATGGTGTTTTCGGTACATGCATCTTTGAAGGCCTGCAGATCATTGTACGGTGCGTAGGAGAATCCGTAGGTCATCGGTCCGAATCCAACCTGGCATCCGTTGCCCGGCTGACCGGTTGCAGACATGGCACCGAAGGTTCTTCCATGGAAGCCCATCTTTGCGGTTACGATGTGGTAACGGTTCGGGCCGTATTTCTCAATGCCGTACTTTCTTGCCATTTTGATCATGGCCTCGTTCGCCTCGGTACCGGAGTTCTGATAGAAAATCTTGTCCATGCCGATGGTCTCGCAGACTTTCTCAGCAAGCAGTGCCTGCGGGATGGTGTATGGATAGTTGAAGGTATGCATGATATCGTCGAGCTGCTCTTTTGCTGCAGCAACAACTTTCGGGTTTCTGTTTCCGGCGTTGTTTACGGCGATGCCTGCGTAAAAGTCAAGATACGGCGTTCCGTTTTCGTCGTACATGTACATCCCCTCTGCAGTTTCTGCAAGGAAATCGAAACGCTCGTAGGTCTCGATCATGTACTTGTTTACTTTGTCTTTGATGTCCTGAACCGTTAATCCTGTGTCTTTTAATCTCATAGTGTTATCCTCCCATAGCGTTGAAAAGATTTTTTAAATAAAAAACAAAAAAGCAAAGACTACTCATTGGTAAGCGTCTTTGCTTTGTTTTTCGTTTATTATTTTGTACAACCATACAATAGCACCACTCCCTATATTTGTCAATTACTTTTTTTAAAAAGTTTTTTATTTTTGTTTTTTCTTTAACACCCGCTTTTTCTATTCTTTTTTGATGTCTTTTCGTCTTCTGCCGTATTTTTTTCATATCCGTTGTTTTTTATTCTGATGTTCCAGCGGATTTCTGTCCATTATATTGAACAGCTCATTCAAAAAAAGAAAGCCTGTTATTCTGCGGCTTTTAGTGATAGTCGAGAAAGAAACACATGCAGCTCGTCTTCTCCGTCCCTCTGTTGCGGTAGATGTGGGTCTGGTCTGTCTCGAAACGGAATGCCTGCTTCAGGTGGATCTCATGCTCTTTTCCATTGCACTCCACGGTCATCACGCCGTCTGTCACCACCAGGTACTCTCTTGTTTTCTCTCCGTGGCCGCCGCTCACATACGTTCCGCCCGGTTCGATGTCGATGCGGTAGATTTCCACAAGCCGCGTGTCCTCATACGGAAAGCACGTCCACACAGTGTACTGCCCCTCCAGCTCTTTCGTCGGAACCAGATCCTCCGGTGTCACAAGATAACTATCCACCAGCGGCGTTGCAATCAGCTCCTGAAATTCAATCCGCAGGCCGCTCGTAATCTTCCCGAGCACGCCAAGCGACGGGTTCGCCGTTCCCTTTTCGATCTGCGAGAGCATACTCTTGCTGACCCCGGTCTGCTCTGAGGCCTGGTCGAGACTCATCCCTTTCGACTGCCGGATCCGTTTCAGATTGACCGCCACATTTTCTGTCAGATAATCCATGTTCTTCCACCTGCCTTTCTTCGTATTTCGCTCATTGTAGCACACCTTCCTCCGATATTCCAGTGAATATTTTCAAACTTTCTGCCGCCTTTCCCCGCTTCGCCTTTCTTTTCTTCCTTTATCCGCCCGGGTTTCAGGCGCTTTTCTCTGCCTTTCCCAGGAAAAGCGCCCTTCCGCCGGATTTGTATTTTGGTCAGACATTTTCCATCCGCATCTGCCGCAGAATCTTCTTTTCCATCCGCGACACCTGCACCTGCGAAATCCCCAGTTTTCCGGCGATCTGCGCCTGCGTCATGTCCTGAAAATAGCGCATGTAGATGAGCTGCCGCTCCTTCGCGGGCAGTCGTCCCAACAGCTCTTCCAAGAAAATCCGGTTCAGCAGCTTTTCCTGCCCGTTCTCTTTTTCCGGAATGCGGTCCATCAGAGAAATATCGTGGTTTTCCCCCTGATAGATGGTCTTCTGCAGCGATTCCACCTCCGCGCCGGACTCCATCGCCTCCACGATTTCCTCCACGGTAACATCAAGCTCCCCCGCTATCTCCGCCAGCGTCGGATCACGCCCGTTCTCCCGCTCCAGCCGCTCCCGCACCGCATACGCTTTCCACGCCAGTTCCCGGATCGGGCGGCTCACCTTCACCATCCCCTCCGACCGCAGAAACCGCCGGATCTCCCCTGCAATCATCGGAACCGCATACGTCGAAAAACAGACTTCAAACGAAGGATCAAATTTATCAATCGCCTTCAACAGCCCAATGCTCCCGATCTGGCACAGATCCTCCATCTCCACCCCGCGGTTTGCAAACCGCCTCACCATGCTCCAGACCAGTCCCATATTTTCCTCTGCCAGTGTATCCCTTGCCGCTTTATCCCCTTCGTGTGCCTTTTCGATCAGGGCAAGCGTATGTTCCATGCATTCTGACTCCTATGACTTCCGATCCGGCCCTTACATTTCCGGATGCACACCGATTTTCCGTTTCATCACCACTTCCGTCCCCCATCCCGGATGCGACCTTACTTCCAGCTCATCCATAAACGCCTCCATAAACGAAAACCCCATCCCCGACCGCTCCAGCTCCGGGCAGGTCGTAAACATCGGCTCCATCGCCTTCTCCACATTTTCAATCCCGACGCCGGTATCTTTTACCGTCACCTGAAACACCTTCTCCTCCAGATCCAGCACACACTTCATCTGAATTTTCCCTTTTTCCTGCCGGTATCCGTGAATCATCGCATTCGTAACCGCCTCCGAAATCGCCGTCTTGACATCCGCCACTTCCTCCACCGTCGGATTCAGCTGCGCCAGAAACGCCGCCGCAGACACCCGCGCAAAACTCTCATTGCAGGGACGGCTCTCAAATTCCAGCGTCATCGTATTCCACCGCATCTTCTCTTCTGTTTTCATCCTTTCTCGCATCATCCCATTCCCCTTTCTGCCCACTCCCCGTCCAAAACCTACTTCCACGTCTTCTCCTCTTCCACCTCAATCACCCGCGTCACCCCCGACATCACCAGAATCCTCCGCATCCGCTCTCCCACATGCACCGCTCTCACCTTCCCGCCAATCAGCTCCATCTCCCGAAACCTCCCCATCACCAGTCCAATCCCCGAACTGTCCATAAACACCGTCTTCCGAAAATCAAACACCACCTCCCTCACATTCCTCTCCACCAAAATCTCCCCCGCCTCCTCCCGAAGCCGGTCAGCCACAAAATGATCCACCTCTTCCGGAAGCCGAATCGTCATCACCGCATCCTTCACCCAAACACGATTATCCATTTCCCATCCTCCCTCTTTCCTGTCATAAAATAAAAAACACAAAAGATTTTTCGCCGTAAAGCGAATTTCATCTTTTGTGTTTTATCTTCTCACTTTTATACTTTTTTGCCCTTCGTCCCACGCACCCTCCGCGTAGTCAGTGGTATCAGCCCGACGAAACAGCGCCGCATCTCCTGCGGCATTCTGCCCCGTGGGCGTCCGTCCTCACTATTCCTCCGTCTTCACAGTCCCCCCCAGCGCCTCAATCTGCTGCTCGGCCTTAGTAGCCTTCTGGGTTCCCGGGAACTTATCGATGATCTCCTGGAACACCGAAATCGCATTATCGGTATCCCCACTCAGCCGATACGCATGCGCCAGATAGTTAAGCACCGTATAGTCACTGTCGTTGATATTCTTAGCCTTCGAAAGCTTATCAATCGCCTCAGTGTAATTCGCATCGTCAAATGCATTCACACCCGACTGCGAAAGCTCCTGGAACATAGACGACTGCATGCTCTTGTAAATAGTGTCATACACAGCCTTTGCGTCCACAGAAAGCACCTCCGGGTTGACCTCGGTCAGTGCGTTTGTTGCGTTGCTCGTGTTGCCCTGCTGCTGCGCTTCCACAGCCTTTAAAAGGTTCTCGTAGGAAGCCGCCGTATCCTGTGCCGTCTGGATCTGCTGCTGCGCAGAAGCCGTCGTTTCGTTCAGAGAATCCACCTGGCTCTGGAGCTGGTTCAGCTGGGCCTCCTGGCTCGCCATCTTGCCGCTGTATTCCACAACCTTCTCGTCCGCCTGCCGGTTAATTCGCTGCGTATTCGCAGGCCCGATCAGGAACCACACAACCAGTGCGCCAAGCACCAGCCCAATACCGATATTCAGCATCGTTGCCGCTGTAGACGTCTCGCGGAACGTCGGCGGAATAATCACCGTATCCCCGCTTACCACACGCTCACGCTCGTCCTCGCGCTGCTCCTCCGTGCGCTCCCTGCGGCCGAACCGCCGCGGCTCCAGCGACGTCTGCGTACCCGTCTGGAAATCAACCTCCTTCAGGAAACGAAGCGTCGTCGAGTTCGTCTTGTCAATTTTCGCCGCCTTTTTCAGAATCTTCCGCGCTTTCTCATACTCACCCTTGTGAATATAAATCAGCGCCAGCAGATGATATCCCTTGATCAGCTTCGGATTCTGGTTCAGGATCTTGCGCAGCTGGATTGCAGCCACATCCTCATTGTTCTCGCGGCAGCATTTCAGCGCACTGTTGTATTTCTTGATCGTCTGATTGATCATATCCAGCTTCGCCTGCTCCGCCTGCAGCGTCGCAATATACTCCGTCGCCACATTATTCTCCGGCATAATATTCTTGCTGATGATCCACTCACTTAACGCCGCAACCGCTTCACCCGTCTCAAAATAGACAAGGCCTAACAAGTTCCGCGCATGGATATTGTATTTGTTAAACTTCAGGCTCCGCCGCAGCATATCGATCGCTCCGGAAAGATCCCTGATCTCTGCCTTGTCGAGGCCCAGATTGTAATACATATTCGAAAGAGAAAAACATTTTCTCTGTACCCTCAGGTTAAAACCACAGTTGGGACAGATCTCCATTCCGACGTCCACAACCGATTTACAATTCATACAGTTCATTCCGGCACCTTACTCTTCCTTTTCCGCTTCTGTCTCGTTTTCCTGTTCCGGCTTGTCGTTTTTCATCATTTCTTTCAAAATGTCGATCACATCCGTCAGATCACGGCTGTAAATCGCATCCTCCACCTCGTCCACATCGAGACACGGTTTAAACTTCTTCAGTTCTTCTTCGTAATTTAACATAAACAAAAAATTCCTTCCTGTATTCACTAACCATTCCGCTTTGCAAGATATGCTTTCAGTTCGCCCGCCAGATACAGAGAACCCACGCAGAACAGCATGCCGCTGCCCTTTTTGCCCAGTGCCTTCTCATACGCTGCCCCGATCTCCGGTTCCGCGCAGACATCCGTGCATCCTGCTTTTCTGAAGTCCTCTGCAAGCACTTCCGCCGGTACGACGCGGCTTCCGTCGATCTGCGTTGCAACAACATGGGACGGATGGATGCCCTCGCAGATTTCACCGATCATCTCATGATAGTGCTTGTCTGCAACTGCCGTGAACAGAATCGTGATCTCGTTTTCTTTCGCAAAATAGCCTGCCGTGCTGACAAACTGTGCAATGCCGTCCTCGTTGTGCGCGCCGTCGATGATGACGCCCGGCGCAGCCATTTCCATACGGCACGGCCATTTGATCTTCGAAAGGCCTTCCGCAAGCACGTTCTTAGGAATGTCGTGCACGTCCTGCAGAATATGCATCGTGTAGAACGCAAGGCTTGCATTCATCATCTGGTATTTTGCCACGTACGGAATCGCAAGCTCTGCTTTTTCGCCGCCCGGGTATGCAAAGGTAAAGGTGATGCCCTCGCGGCTCTGTGTTTTCATCTCATAGAACGACGGCTCCATCGGCCATGCCGGGCTTCCCATCTCTTTCGCCTTTGCGGCAATGACAGAAGCCGGACCTGGCTGGCTGGCGTCGTAGATCACCGGGACACCGGCTTTGATGATGCCGGCTTTCTCTCCCGCAATCGCCTCGAGGGTGTCGCCGAGATACTCGGTGTGGTCGCGGCTGATGGACGTGATGATGCATGCCAGCGGCTTTTCGACCACATTTGTCGCATCCAGCCGTCCGCCAAGGCCGGTCTCCATGACCAGGTATTCCACGCCGGCTTCTTTGAAAATCAGCATTCCCATCAGGAACAGCGTCTCAAAATAGCTCGGATGGCCTTCGCCCTCCGCCTCGTATTCTTTGGCTGCTTTTTCCACTTTGAGAAATGCGTCGAGAAACTGCTCATCCGACACATCTTCCCCGTTGATCTGGAACCGCTCGTTGATGCGTACAAGGTGCGGGGAGGTAAAAAGTCCTGTCTTTTTGCCGCCTGCAAGCAGCATCGCATTCAAGTACGCGCAGACGCTTCCCTTTCCGTTCGTGCCCGCCACATGGATAATTTTGATCCCTTCCTGCGGATTCCCAAGGCGCGAAAGAAGCTCCCTCGTATGTTCCGGCGGATGCTTCACCGTAAATTTCGGTATTGTTTCGATATAATCAACTGCTTCTGTATAATTCACCTTATTTCACCATTCTTCAGTATTTTAGGGCTGCTTTCAAACCCTAGTACATCGTTTCGTAAATAACTATACCAATCACGCAGGATGCAGATTCGAGTGTGCAGGTATAAAAATGTAGGCGTAGCGGGCTACGCCGAGGCTTTTATGCCTGTGCAATCGGATTTGCAGACAAGTGAGTGGTATAGTTATTTCGAAAACGATGTACTAGTATCATTATAATCGAGTGACCGGATATGTCCATAGCAATTTTCAAAATTTTGTCCCGACTTTTCGACTTTCCCCGTAAAAAGATACAGTGGGACGTCAAAATCCGCCCCACTGTATGATCTTTCGGACACTCTTTTTAATTCTGCAGACCGCCGTCTTCGGCCGGTTTATCGCTGTTTTCTGTTTTTGACGGCTCAATCTTGTCGCCTTCGCCCTCCGGCGCAACGGACGGCGCTGCCGTCAGTTCATCCTGCGGCGCAGTGCTCGTATTGGCATTTTCCTGCGTCACATCTGTTTTCGTGCTGTCCGGGTTCGGTGTCGGCGTCGGTGTAGATACCGTTTTTGGCTCTTCATACATCATCGGCTCTGTCCTTGTCAGCACCTTCTTCGTCGAGCTGTTGCTCTGCTGCGCGATTGTAATCTGATCACCGTCTTCCAGGGTCAGACTATGCACCATCAGAATCGACGGGCTGACATAAACGTTATCCTGTATCTCCTCGTTGACTTCCACACGGCTCGATGCCGTAAAGTTTTCTCCGTAAAAATACCAGGTATCTTCTCCGGATTTTTCGATTCGTTCCAGTGTTACCGGCAGAGCACCCATCTGCAGCTTCACACGCTCATACGGTGTCTCTCCGTCTTCTCCGTAAACGTACCGTTTTCCATACAGCATATCATACTGCAGCACCTCAAGATCCACCTGATAGTTCTTCGTATTCCGTCTCGTCTGATGATACCGGAAAATGGTTCCGTCATGAATTCCCACACGGTTCATAACCTCTGCTGCAATCTGGTAGGAAGCAATGTTTTCCTGTTTCCTTTTCAGTCCCATGTTATCCCAGATCACGTATTCGGTCTGATACAGATAGCGGTTCTCCAGATCTTCTACTTTCAGTCCCATCGTTGGCAGATGGTCCCCGTACATCACAAGTACCACCGGCTCCGGATAATCCGCAAGCTTTGTCGTCAGCTCTTTGACAAATATGTCCATCTCATGAATCTGATTTACATAATATTCCCAGGAGTAATTATTTTTTTCCCGGTCTTCCGCGCCTGTCACTGTAATCTCCGGATCGTCAAGCACCGGCTCTGTCGGATAATCACCGTGGCCCTGTACCGAAATCGTATAGATATAATCCGGTTCGTCTGTCGCATCGAGCGTTTTTATGATCTCTTTTGTCAGAATATGGTCTTTTACCCATCCTGTCGCCGTCACATCCGAGATATCCGGCATATATTCCTCCGAGGTAAAGGTATCAAAACCAAGACGTGAGAACACACTTCTTCTGGAATAGAAGTTTGCTTCATTGTTGTGGATCGCATGGGTCGCATAGCCAAGATTCTTTAAAACATACGGCGCACTCTCACACGTCTCCTCTGAAAGCACCGATTTGTACGGATACTCACCCGCTCCGAAATACCGGAGGCTCATGCCGGAAATAGTTTCAAACTCTGTGTTTGCTGTTCCGGCTCCCACCACCGGCACGCGGAGATAACCGGAAGAATAATCCTTCATCAGCTGCCGGTAATACGGGATCGGGTCCTCGGAAATGTTGAGGAAATTAACCAGCTCCGGATCGAAAAAGGACTCCAGCTGCAAAAAGATAATATTCGGTTTTACCGTATCATCCTCTTTTTGTTCGCCTTCACTCGTCTCAATCTGTTTCACGAGCTGTTCGGAATAGCCGTTCGGCTCTGAAATTCCCGTATCAAACAGGGTGACTGCCAGACAGTACGGATAGCCGTAATCCTGGTAGGCAAATGCGATGTTGACGAAATAGCTGGAAAGCACACGCTTTGCAAGCGCCAGATTCGTTGCTCCCGTAAAGAGTACAATGACCAGAGCAATCAACGGCACATTCAGATACCAGCGGATTTTCCCCTGAAATTTCGGTCCTTTGATCCAGACCCATACAAAAAATGCCAATAATGCCACAAGAGCTGCCGCAACGAGGATCATGGTACCTTTCGACAGATACTTCGTCACGACCTTTGCGCCGTCGCTTAAATTCCGCAAGTCCGGCCCGGTAAACGGTGTGACGCGGTTCGCCAGAATCACACCGTTGATGATACCGAGCAGCAGCCAGAAACAGCTCATGATGAGCCGCACCAGCACACGTCTGCGGAACAGATAAACTACCATAAAAGTAGTGAAGATCAAAAATGCATTATACAAAAAGACCCAGGGGCTTTCCACCATGTAGCTCCACGCTGCCGCAAGCGAATGGCGGGAAAATGCTTCAATCACCAGGTACAGAATACAGCACCCCAGAGCCTGCAGCGGCAACGAGAGCCAGTTGCAGACTTTCACTACGGTTTCCTTGTTTCCATGCAGTTTTCTTTCTTTATTCATTTATTTTTTCAGCTGCTCCAATCTTGTCTGAACCTGCTCCATCATCTGCTGATAGTTCGCCAGTTTTTCTTTCTCTGCCTGAACTTTTGCTTCCGGAGCTTTGTTGATAAAGTTCGGGTTTCCAAGCATGCCGTTGGAACGTGCGATTTCTTTTGTCAGACGCTCTTCCTCTTTCGTAAGGCGGGCGATCTCTTTTTCCAGGTCAACCAGCTCGGCAAACGGAATGTAGATCGTTGCCTGCGGGATCACTGCGGATACCGCATCGTCTGCGATGCCGGCTTTGTCTGCCTGTACGTGAACTTCGCTTGCTCCTGCCAGAGTTCCGAAGAATACAGCACCATTTTTGAAGGTTTCCTGTACAGCAGCATCTTCGGTTACAACGAATACGCTTGCTTTCTTTGACGGCGGTACATTCATGCTGGTGCGTACACCACGGATGCTTCTTACGGCCTCTTTCATCATCTCAACAGCTGCCTCATCCTCTGCGTATGCAAAGTCTTCGGTCTCTTTCGGCCATGCAGCGATCATGATGGAATCCTCTTCCGGATTCAGCGTGCAGTAGATTTCCTCTGTGATGAACGGCATGAACGGATGCAGCAGTTTCAGTGCATTGCCGAGAACGGTTTTTAAGGTCCACAGTGCAGCGCCCTTCGTCTCGTCGGTCTCGCTGTACAGACGCGGTTTTACCATCTCGATGTACCAGTCGCAGAATTCCTCCCAGATAAAGTCGTAAACCTTCTGTACGGCGATACCGAGCTCGTAGCGGTCCATGTTGTCCGTTACTTCGGTTGCCAGGGTATTGACTTTGGAGAGAATCCATTTGTCTGCCAGTGTCAGTTTGTCTTTTGGCATCTTGGACGGAACTTCTGCTTTTTCCAGGTTCATCATGATGAAACGGGAAGCGTTCCATACTTTGTTTGCAAAGTTACGGCTGGCTTCTACACGCTCCCAGTAGAAACGCATATCGTTTCCAGGTGCATTTCCGGTCATCAGAGTCAGACGGAGAGCATCTGCACCGTATTTATCGATGACTTCCAGCGGATCAATACCGTTTCCAAGAGATTTACTCATCTTGCGTCCCTGGGAATCGCGAACGAGTCCGTGGATCAGTACGTGGTGGAACGGAACCTGTTTGGTCTGCTCCAGTGCGGAAAATACCATACGGATAACCCAGAAGAAGATGATGTCGTATCCGGTTACGAGTACGTCAGTCGGATAGAAGTAATCAAATTCCGGTGTTTTCTCCGGCCATCCTAACGTGGAGAACGGCCACAGAGCGGAGCTGAACCAGGTATCCAGGGTATCCGGGTCCTGGGTGAGATGGGTGCTGCCGCATTTCGGGCATTTTTCCGGCATTCCGCCTCTTACAACCGTGATCTCGCCACAGTCATCACAGGTATAGGCCGGGATACGATGACCCCACCAGAGCTGACGGGAAATACACCAGTCGTGGATATTGTTCAGCCAGTTCTGATAAATCTTGCTGAAACGATCCGGGATGAAGTTTACTTCCCCGTTCTTCTCTGCTTCGCTGGCAGCGGCAGCCATATCCGCCATTTTTACAAACCACTGTGGTTTGATCATCGGCTCTACGGTTGTCTTACATCTGTCGTGGGTTCCTACGTTGTGAACGTGATCCACTACTTTTACAAGAAGGCCAAGCTTCTCGAGATCCTCTACCATGGCTTTTCTTGCCTCGTAGCGGTCCATGCCGGCGTATTTGCCGCACTTGTTGTTCATGGTTCCGTCATCGTTTAAGATGTTGATCTCTTCGAGGTTGTGGCGTTTTCCTACCTCAAAATCGTTCGGGTCGTGTGCCGGTGTAATTTTAACGCATCCGGTTCCGAACTCTTTGTCTACGTAAGCATCTGCGATAACCGGGATTTCACGGTCGGTCAGCGGCAGTTTCAGCATTTTTCCTACAATATCGGTGTATCTTTCATCCTCCGGATTGACAGCTACGGCAGTATCGCCGAGCAGAGTCTCCGGACGGGTCGTTGCGATTTCTACGAAGCGGCCTTCTTCTCCAACTACCGGGTAGTTGATGTGCCAGAAGTGGCCTGCCTGCTCCTGATATTCAACCTCTGCATCGGAGATGGAAGTCTGGCATACCGGGCACCAGTTGATGATGCGGCTTCCTTTGTAGATCCATCCTTTTTCATACAGACGGCAGAATACTTCTTCTACGGCTTTGGAGCATCCCTCGTCCATGGTGAAGCGTTCTCTCTCCCAGTCTGCGGAGGAGCCGATCTTTCTTAACTGGCTGTTGATGCGTCCGCCGTACTCTTTCTTCCACTCCCAGCAGTGCTCCAGGAATTTTTCGCGTCCGATTTCATCTTTGTCGATGCCCTGCTCTTTGAGCATATTGGTAACCTTTACCTCGGTTGCAATCGCCGCATGGTCGGTTCCCGGCTGCCAGAGGACTTCATATCCCTCCATCCGTTTGAAACGGCAGAGAATATCCTGCATGGTATTGTCAAGTGCATGGCCCATGTGAAGCTGTCCGGTTACGTTCGGTGGCGGCATCATAATGGTAAACGGTTTTTTGTTCGGATTTACAGTGGCGTGGAAATATCCTTTATCCAGCCATTTCTGATACAGTCTGTCCTCGAGTCCTTTCGGATCGTAGGTCTTTGCGAGTTCTTTGCTCATGAGATCCTCCTTTTATGTTTGGTGTATTGTGGTATTTATTCCCGCAGAGGCTTGTCTTAAATCAAAAACGCCCTTCACATACACATAACATGCATGCAAAGGGCGAAAATTCCGCGGTACCACCTTAATTTGTATCTCGTTTCGGAGTCTGTAACGTGACTCATGCGTGAGAACCTAATCATCACATCTTCTGTGCTTTTCAGCTCTCCGGTTCAGAAACTACCTTCCATGACCACCTTCCCGGACAGCCTTTCAGCCGGTGAACCGTCCTCTCTTTTGGGGCCTGCCATGTACTCCTCTTCCTCATAACCTTTTCTTTTTCTGTTGGAATAGAAACTGCATTTATCATAATCGCGTTTTTTTATTTTGTCAAGCCGCCGTGGGCAAAAACCTTTCTTCTTATGGAAGTTTTAAGATTTCACGCGCTTATTTTCGGTGAATCCGCGATGCACAGTACTGCATTTCTGCGCGGCCGTACGACGCGTAGCGGACCTGTTCTTTCGAAAACGGCTTCGCATTGCTTGGCCGTCCTAGGTTTTCGCCGTGGATCACCTGATCCACAAGGTCGATGAGATCTGCGAGAACACCGAGGCTGAGCGGATTGTAAACCGGATGCGCCGTCGATTCAAACACCTGCGTGTGATGACCGCCGAAGAATTTCATGCGGCCGCCCTTTTTCACCAGCCACGCCATCAGACCAACCAGACCATCGTAATACTCTTCCAGGCTCGTTCCGCCCGGCACCTGCATCCAGACACCGCAGCCGCTTCCGATCGCATCTCCGGTGAACAGGTAATTCTGTTTCGTCTCCAGCACAACAACGCTGCCCGGCGTATGGCCCGGTGTCTGACAGACGGCCAGCTCTGTGCCGCCGAGCGGAATCACGGAATCGGTACGGATGTCATGAATCTCCTCCCACGGTTTTAATTTTCCCGCTGTCAGCATCACAAGCGTCTCTGGATCCATCTTCTTTTCATCGTGGCACATGTACACCTCATCAAACTCATCCATGTGATACATGTGATCCGGATGCGCATGCGTGATGACCAGCAGAAGCGGCTTGTCCGTCAGCTCACGGATCACCGGCAGAATCTTTGTGCCTGCCGTAATGCCGGTATCAATGACAGCCGCTTTTTCTTCACCTTCTACTACATAGAACGATGAATTTCCTGCGTCCAAAATACAGTAAATTTTTTCCCCGATTTCTGTTACCTGAAAACCCTCCATGATGTAAAACCTCCTTAAAATAATAATGTACCCTCGGAGTCTTTCTGTGCTTGCTTTTTTCCTTTCGGCAATTCAGTGCCCCGCATTCTCTTCCCCGATGATAATCGAAAGCAGCGTATGATCCAGCATGATCGTGCGGTTCCACGGATTGAAAATCACACCGCTGATCTCCTTTGTTTCGGATGCCATGTGGATCAGCTGTTCCAGGCTCACGAGAAACGTGGATTTCACGCTGCCGGCGCCCTTTAATTCCTCATCAAAGCTCGTAAACGCGGCCCACCAGACTTTTCCGTCTGCGCTCTTTACCGTTCCGATCCGGATCTGATCGTCGCCGGATGGCGGTTCCACGGAAAGAATCGCCTGTCCGCCCTCTTTCATTCTGCGGCGGATTACCGTCAGCACATGTGCCAGCAGTTCCGGCGTCGGCTCCTTTTGCAGTCCCAGAATTGCTTCCTCTATCGTTTCATTCCCCTGCAGCCCTTCGTCCTTTAGAGTTTCCATTTCTTTTGCCATTGCTCTTGTCCTTTCTTTTTCGCTTTTCCCACACAGAATCTGTGTACCATCATCCCCGACAGCTTCGGCACTTCCGATGACCTTTACTCTGCGCCTACCCAGATGCCATCTTCCCCGCAGAATCTGCACTCTTTTGATAAATCCAAAACGTTTTCCATCCGCTTTAAGATCTGATCGTACTTCCCTTCCCGCATCAATGCAATCGTCACCGGATCCGTTCCGATCTGCAGATGGCGGAAGCCGCGTTTTCCTTCCTCCGTCCACGGCAGAGTCAGCTCCAGTTCAAAGCCGCCGCTGCTTCCGTACAGCTCACCCGGCTGTTCGTCCGCAAACAGCTCGAAAAACGGCTGATAATATGCCTTGAAATAATTCTCCTCTGGAAACCAAAGTGTACCGTCCCCGGTCCGCTCCGGCTCTTTTACAACGGCATTCAGATAGCCTCTCTCGTAATACGTCATGCACGCCGCACTCTTCGCCAGCGGATTTTCATTGATCTTCTCGATCTCCGACGCCGCCCGGCATCCGTTTCCAAAGGCCGCCTGGCTGTTCTCGCTCCTGCCGACCGGCTCCCAGACGCTCCATGCGTTCTGCTTTCCGTATCCGATCAGATCCTGGCGGTATGCACCGTTGTATTTTACAAATTTTTTCTCCCCCGGCTGCTCGATCAGGTTCAGCGGTACCATACAGTCAATTCCGTACAGCTTCTGCGCAATCAGCCGCGTGTAGATGATGCCGAGATAATGACAGATTGCACTGCGCTCCGCCGTGTCGAGATACATAATCTGCTCCGCTTTTGCCAGCTGGTCGCCGCGTGTTTCGAGCACACTCTCCACCATCGCAATCCGTGACTGCAGCTCCGCCTTCCGTTTTCCGCGGTAGCGCGCCGACAGACGGCCATACGGCATCGTGCTTGCAAGAACCGCGTGCAGCAGCTCCAGATTCGTGTATTTGATCATAATATCTTTCTTATTTAAACCGAGCTCTGCGTCGGTATCGACTTCCGTCACATTGATGATATATGTTTTTTCTTCGGTCAGTATCATTTGTTTTGCCTCTCTTTTTCAGTACTCTCTTCCATGCTCCTTCAGCCAGCTCTGCCACACTTTGTAATCGGGCATCTGCTGTGCCACCACCGCGTAAAACCGCGCGGAATGGTCCATCTCTTTCCGGTGCGCCAGCTCGTGGATAACGACGTAATCCATCACGTGCTCCGGCATCAGCACCAGCTTCCAGTTGTAGTTCAGGTTTCCGGCGCTGCTGCAGCTGCCCCAGCGGGTTTTCTGCTCACGAATTGTGATTCTGCCATACGTTACGCCCATCTCTTTTGCAAAATGTGCCGTCTTTTCCGCCAGCATCTGCGCCGCACGTTTAACCGCCGCTTTTCGTTCTGCTTCCGTCAGACGGTTCGCTGCTTTCTGCTCTGCGGCCGCCAACGCTTTTTCCCGGTGTGTGTGAATCCAATCCTGTTTTTCTTTTAAGAATGCTTCGATTTTGTATTTTGCCATCCGTTTCGGTGCGCGCACCACCACGCTTCCATCCGCTTTGACCTGGACGGCGAGCGTTTTACGGGCGGAATACACGATCTCATAGGGAATCTGTTTTAAAATCCATTCTGCGCTGTCTTTCTGTTCCATTTATTTTTCCTCAAAAGCTGTCTGTTTTACCATTTTTTTGCCTGTTTTTCATTATACCTTTTTCCCGGCGGAAACGCAATCGGATTGCTCACAGAAAAAAAACGCGAGCAGAATCACCGTTTTTCTTCCGGCAATTCTGCTCACATTTTTCCTTCTCTTATTTCAGCTCAATTTTTTTCTGCTTTCTTCGGATGCACAGCCTCACAAATAAAATCGCCGCCTGCACACAGAGAATCATCACCAAAATTCCAATCATGGACAGCGCTGTTGCCCCCAGTCTGATCAGTTTTCCCATTCTTTTTTCCTCACTTTTCTTTCTATCGTGCCAGAACCGGATCGGCTGCCGCATCCCACAGCAGGCTGTCCGTCTCACTTTGTTCCAGGTATCCATATTTTACCATTGCCGCCAGCACCTGCTTTTCCCGCTGCAGCGCCAGATCCGCGTGGCGCGACGGCGCGTAGGCGGACGGTGCATTCGGGATTCCGGCGAGGAGAACGGCTTCGCTGTCGGTCAGCTCCTGCGGTTCTTTCCCGAAGTAGCCAAGCGACGCTTCTTTCAGTCCATAGTAGCCATCCCCGAAATAGATGGTATTGATGTACAATTCCAGAATTTCTTCTTTCGAGAGCTGCCGTTCCACATAGAGTGCCGTCCACGCCTCTGCCGCTTTCCTGGCAAATGTCTTATTCTGATCGTAATACATGTTTTTTACCAGCTGCTGTGTGATGGTACTGCCTCCCTGCTCCGGTTTCATCACGCGGATATCATGTACAACGGCCCGCGCCATGCTGATCCAGTCTATCCCGTGATGTGTGTAATACCGATGATCCTCAACAGCAAGCACCGCTTTTTTGTACAGATCCGGCACCTGTTCAAGAGAAGCCCACTGTGCTTCGCTTCTGATTTCCTCTACCGCCTGCGCGAGCGGCTTTTCCTTCACTGCCTTCTGATAGGAAACATATCCCTGGATTGCCCAGAACATTCCGGCCGTCAGCAGGATCAGGCAGAAAAATGCCAGAAAACCTCCAACCATTTTTCCCGCTGTTCCCCGGTGTTTTCGTGTTCTTTTTCTCATGGTTTCAAACCCCTTTGTTGTTCTTTCCTGCTTTCTATCCTACCATATCTCCCTTAACGCCTTCTTGCCTCTTTCTTAGGAATTCATTAAAATTTTGAAACTGTATGAAATGCATTTTGCACGTTTTCAAATAACCGCTGCTGCTGCGGAATACTTTAACCGAATCAGGCAAGTAGCGAAGCGGATTGCGAATATCCGCTTGACAAAACAGAAAAAGACAGACACCTGGCAGATTGTCAGGATGCCTGTCTCTTGTTTTTATCTTTTGGTTTTTCAGAAACGCTCTGTGATTATGCTGCGGTTCCGTAGTTCATTACATGAGCTGCTGACAGTGCTTTTCGAACGGCTACACCGAGAATTTCAGCTACTACAACGGAAATCACATCTTTTACGATGTACGGAACGGAAACTGCAAGGAACGAAGCCGGGATCGTGTTTCCTGTTACAATGGAAAACTGTACCACACCGAATGCGTGACATACCGCAAGACCTGCGATTCCAAGAACGAATGGTTTGCCCGGGAAGCCTTTTTTTATTCCGGCACCGCAGAGCATTGCCATCGGAATAAATCCGAAAATAAAGCCGCCGGCCGGTCCGAGAAGAGCGCCGAAGCCACCGCTCATGCCGGCATAAACCGGAACGCCGATCGCGCCGAGGATCAGATAAAGAGCGGACGATGCACCTCCCAATTTCCAGCCAAGCACGTAGCCGCAAAATGCCATTGCAAAGGTCTGCAGCGTCACCGGAACGCCGGTCGGAAGCGGAATCGTCACAATGGACAGTACCGCAAGCACTGCCGTCATCATGCCGGTCAGTACAATCTGTTTTGTTGTAAGTTTTGATTTTTTCATGAATGTAAGTCCTCCTCGCAGGTTCTTGTATGCAATTCTTTCTGTCTTTGAATTGTTAACCTTGTTACAATATAGGTTAATATTTCATTTTTGTCAATCTCTTTTTTAAAAATGCAGAGAGTTCTGCTACGATTCTGTTACACTTCCTGAAAATAGCGGTCACCCTCTTGTTTTCTGTTTTCTTTCTATGGTATACTATATAGTCTCGGAGTTTTTCCGGGAATTTTCACCCGATACAAACGATGAACTTTTACCTCATTTGAAAGGAGATACCCTCTATGAAACCTTCCGAAAATCCTCTCGGCTCGGAACCGGTCAGCTCTCTTTTGCGGCGTTTTGCGATTCCGAGCGTCATCGCGATGCTCGTCAGCGCCCTCTATAACATGGTAGACCAGCTCTTTATCGGTCACAGCATCGGCGTGCTCGGAAACGCAGCGACCAACGTAGCGTTCCCACTCAGCATGGTCTGCACATCCATCGGTCTGCTCTGCGGCATCGGCGGTGCTGCAAATTTCAATCTCTGCATGGGCAGAAAGGATCCGGAGCACGCGAAATCCTATGTTGGAAATGCCATCTCCATGCTGGCAATCCTCGGTGTGATCCTCTGCGTTGCCGTTCAGCTTTTTCTGCGTCCGATGATGCTTCTCTTTGGTGCAACGCCGGATGTCATTGATTACGCCTGTACTTACACCAGAATTACCTCCATCGGATTCCCGTTTCTGATCATCACAATCGGCGGCTCCAACCTGATCCGCGCGGATGGCAGCCCGAAATTTTCCATGCTGTGTAACCTGATCGGCGCGATCGTCAACACGATTCTCGACCCGCTGTTCATCTTCGTTTTCCACATGGGCATGGCAGGTGCAGCGCTCGCCACGATCACCGGACAGATTTTATCATTCGCGCTTGTTGTCCTCTATCTGCGCGGTTTTAAAACGCTGCCGCTTTCTCTTTCCGATCTGAAGCCAAAAATAGCCTGCTGGGCACGGATCGCTGCGCTTGGTGCAACTCCGGCATTCAATCAGGTGGCAATGATGGTTGTTCAGATCGTTATGAACAACACACTGACCTACTACGGCTCCAATTCCGTCTATGGAAGCGACATTCCGCTTGCATGCGCCGGCATTATTTCAAAGGTGAATATGCTGTTCTTCTCCTTTGTCATCGGCATTTCCCAGGGACTTCAGCCGATTGTCAGCTTCAACTTCGGTGCGCAGAAATATGACCGCGTGAAGGACGCCTATAAAAAAGCAGTTTTTGCGGCGACTGCCATTTCCATTGTCGCCTTCCTCTGCTTCCAGTTCTTTCCGCGCCAGATTATCGGCATTTTTGGTTCCGGTTCAGAAGAGTACCTGCATTTTGCAGAGCGGTACTTCCGCATTTTCCTGTTTTTCACATTCCTGAACGGTATCCAGCCGGTCAGCTCAAACTTCTTTACCTCAATCGGAGCACCGAAGAAGGGGATTTTTCTTTCGCTGACGAGACAGATTATTTTCCTGCTTCCGCTGCTGCTGATTTTTCCGTATCTCTTCGGCATTGACGGCGTGATGTACACTGCACCGATTGCAGACCTTGCAGCCGCATCAGTCAGCATCGTTATGGTCGTGCGGGAATTTAAGATCATGGCAGAGTTACAGAAGGCTGCCGCCTGAAAACAGTTTTTTTCCTGTAGTTTCCGCTCGTTTTTACTGCGCTGCGGTCGCCAGAGTCTTGCTACAGATCATTGCCGTGTAAACAGGAAAGAATCCTGTCCGGAAAGTAAAAAATCGTATGCTGTTGCTTTTTCCACAACAGCATACGATTTTTTTATGTGTTATCCACACTTTTCTTTATTTATTCACATGCATCCACATCAGTCCATGCGAAGAATCATGGTCAGGATTCGTTTTGCACAAAGAGCGATTTCGTCGCGGGTGATGTATCCCTTCTCAAATGCCTCCTGTACGCGCTCCTCGTATCCGTTTGCCATCTTGATATCATTTCCGGCTTTTGTCTCGCGGTAATGCTCGCCGTGTGTCCACCAGTCGGTCGTTACCATTCCCTTAAAGTCCCACTCACCGCGCAGAATACCGGTCAAAAGATCCTTGTTCTCAGATGCCTGAACGCCGTTGATCAGATTGTAGGACGACATGATTGTGTATGGATCTGCCTCTTTTACGATGATCTCGAAGGCTTTCAGGTAAATCTCACGCAGCGCACGCTCGGAAACGCGGGAATCGCTGTCTTTTCGGTTTGTTTCTTTGTTGTTGCAGCAGAAGTGTTTCACACTTGCCCCGATATGCTCGGACTGCATACCGCGTACCATTGCCGCACCGGATTTTCCGGCCACAAGCGGATCCTCGGAATAATACTCAAAGTTTCTTCCGCAGAGCGGGCTTCTGTGAATGTTGACAGCCGGGGTCAGCCAGATGCCGATATTGTTTTCTTTGACTTCCTCTCCGCCGGCTTTACCGATCTCTTCGATCAGCTCCGGATCCCAGGTGCAGGCAAGCAATGTTGCACACGGCCATGCGGTCGTGTTGACGCCACACTGCGGCTGAATGCGAAGGCCTGCCGGTCCGTCTGCGGTCATGATATTCGGGATGCCGTACTCAGGCAGATTTCCCATGCCAAACGTGTTGGCAACTCCTGTGTTCGGCTGACCGCCGAGCAGATGAATGAGTGCTTCTGTCGGAAGCTTATCTACAAACTCGTCGAGCGTTTCTTTTCCTTCGACCACATTCATCAGGTTCGGATTCGTCTTTGCTGCCTCCATAAGTTCGCCAAAGCTCTTTCTCTCCTGTGCTTTGACTGCCGGGAGGAAACCTTCCAGAGTCAGCTTATCCTGACGCTCCAGTCCTTCTTCCTCGACAGGGCCGTTATCGGTCGGAAGCGCTTCGTAGGTTCCATCCGCAAGGAGACGTTTTTCCAGCTTATGCGGAGCGGCAAGGCTGGTGTACTGTGCAGTCACTTTTGCCTCTGCCAGATCGTAGGTAAAGTCCAGTTTCTTCGCATCTCTTACATTGTTTCCAACGTAGAAGACGTAGCTTCCTGCCTCAAGAACATAGGCAGATTTTGCAACCTTTCCAAGATCATCAAAAGATGCCATATCTTCCACTGTAAAGGAAAGAACGACTCTCTGTGTCTCGCCTGGCTGCAGCAGTCTTGTTTTCTGGTAAGCGCCGAGCTCTTTGGCCGGTTTGCCAAGCTTGCCCTGCGGTGCGCCATAGTAGAGCTGTACAACTTCTTTTCCGGCACGTTTTCCAGTGTTGGTAACAGATGCTTTTACAACAATCTTTCCATCCTTCTCTTCTGCACCCAGAACTTCTGTCTCAAAGCTGGTGTAGGAAAGGCCGAAGCCGAACGGATAATTGACCTTCTCCGCTGCGCCAGGAATCGTCTCGAAATAACGGTAGCCAACGTAGATATCCTCGTTGTAATCCACGTAATAAACGGATTTATGGAAGTTCTCGGTGGATGGATAATCCTCGAGGGTTGCTGCATAGGTATCAACCAGTTTACCGGATGGGTTGACGTCGCCTGTTACAACGTCCGCTGCCGCGAGGCCGCCTTCCATGCCGCCCTGCCATGCCATCAGCACCGCCGGAATCTCTTTGCAGTCTTTGAACCAGCTGGTATCAACCATACCGCCGACGTTCATGACAACGATGACATTTTTAAAGTTTGCTTTTACTTTTTCTACCATGGCTGCTTCGCCGTTTGTCAGGTAGAAGTCGCCGTTTTCGAAGATGCTGGCGCTCAGCTCGATCTGTTTTTTCTCATCCTCAAACAGCTCATAGCCTTCATCGTTGATCTGGCATTTGCGGTCCCAGCCCTCGCCGGAGAAACGGCAGATGGTGATGATTGCGGTATCGGTATATGCTTTCGCTTTTGTTACCAGCTCGTCCGGTACTTCCGGCTCTCTTGTCATGCCCGGTACAGCACCTGCAGCATACTGCTCTTTTACATTTTTCTCATAGAATTCCGGCAGCTCATGGAACAGAGAAACCTCCCCTTTAGCTTCTTTGATCTTCATGCCTTCGTAGAAGTTGCGGATATACTCGACCGTAACGTCACCGCTTCCGCCGCCGCCTTTTACGTAATCAATCGTTCCTTTTCCGAATAAGGCTACCTTTGTGCCTTTTGCGAGCGGCAGTGTGTCGTTCTCGTTTTTTACCAGAACCATACCCTCGCCTGCTGCTTTTCTGGAAAGTGCGATATGTTCAGCGCTTCCTGTTACCCTTTTTCCGTCTTTTCCCAGCGGCAGAACCGGCTGGTAAAGACTTCTCTGCCATTTACCCATTTTAAGCTTACCTCCTGTATTTTCCGGTGCGCAGATCGCTTTCCGAACGCGCCCCATTCTGTCTTTATGATACGAAGTTTTGGAGTGGATGTCAATTGATTTTTCAGCATTTTATCCTGTTTTTCGTTTCTTTTTCTTTTGATTTTATTCTATTTTGCCAATTTTTCAGGCATCCGTTGTTTCTTTTCTTTCTCTCAATATCTTGATCCGCAGGTGGATGCTCCCTCTGCGTCTCCCCGGTGTTTCTGCAGCTTGTCGCTTTTCTGTTATATCAGACACTTTTCTCATTTTGTGGATTGTCCGAAAAATAACAGCGTTCTATACTAAAGCGTGTCTGAAAACAAATCATCGGCATCCCCTTTTTCAGGTTCTCTTTGGGATACAACAAAAGAATGGAGTTTTCTTATGAAGGTACTGATTTTATCCTGCAATACCGGCGGTGGCCACAATGCTGCGGCCTCTGCATTAAAAGAAAGTCTGAATTTTTATCACCACGAAGCCGAGGTTCTGGATCTGATGAGCCTCGGTCGAAAGCATACCTCCGCACTGGTCGGCGGAGCTTATGTGAAGCTCGTCTCCGTTTTTCCGGCCGGCTTCGGCGCACTCTATCAGCTTGGTGAACTGGTACGGAAATTTCCCTGGAAATCCCCCGTTTACTATGCAAATGCGCGGCTTGGAAATGCGCTTGCAGATTATATTGATCAAAACCATTTTAATGCCGTTGTCACCACACATCTTTATCCGGCGGAAACACTGACCTGGATGAAACAGAAAGGACGGCTGACGATTCCCTGCGTTGCCGTTGCCACCGATTACGCGTGCATTCCGTTCTGGGAAGAGACGAACTGCGATTACTATGTGGTTCCGCACAAGGATCTGATCCCGGAGTTTGCATCCTGCGGCATCCCGGAAGAAAAACTGCTTCCTCTCGGTATTCCGGTGCGGCCCGCATTTGCGCGCCCTGCATCCAAAGAGGATGTGCGCCGCCATCTCGGTCTTCCCGAGAATGCTCCGCTGTTTCTCGTCATGAGCGGCAGTATGGGATTCGGCAAAGTGCATCTGCTTGCACATGAACTCGTTTCCCGGCTGGAAAACGGCGAACAGGCTGTGATCATCTGCGGAAATAATAAAAAACGGATGCGTTCGCTCCGGCTGCAGTTCCATAAGAACCCAAATGTACATATCATCGGTTTTACACGCCACGTTGCGGAATATATGGCCGCTGCCGATGTGCTGTTTACAAAGCCCGGGGGCTTAAGCAGTACCGAGGCCGCTGTGCGGCGCGTTCCGCTCGTCCACACTGATCCGATTCCGGGTTGCGAAATAAAAAACCGTGCTTTTTTTGTCTCCCGCGGAATGTCCGTGACCGGCGCACATCAGAAAGAACTGGCAGAGGCCGGTATTTCGCTTGCCCGCGATGATGCACGTCAGATCGCGATGCGCGATGCCCAGCATCAAAACAGCCATCCGCAGGCGGGAACGGCAATTACACACCTTTTGGAAAAATTAGTTTCGGAGTAACTGCTTATGATGCTTACTGCTTATCTGTTTTATAGTTTCTTCGGGTACCTCTCGGGCAGCGTACTGTATTCGTACCTGATTCCAAAATACTTCTGCCACGTGGATGTCCGAACTGTGAATGAAGATCAGAATCCAGGCGCCTTCAACGCCTTTTCAGTGGCTGGACCGCGGATTGGACTGCTCTGCGTCCTGTGCGATATCGGGAAGGGATTTCTGCCGGTGTTTCTGGCGGCGCACAGTTCCGCTGTTTCGATGAGTTCCTGGATTTTCGCCCTGATTCTGCTCGCCCCGGTGGCCGGACACGCATGGCCGTTTCTGCAGCCTGCGAAAGGCGGAAAGGCGATCTCTGTCTCGTTCGGCGTGCTGCTCGGCCTCCTGCCGGATCTGCGGCCGGCGCTTCTTCTGGCGGCGTTTTATCTGACGTTTTCGCTGATTCTCATTATCCAGCCACACAGTCTGCGCTCGATCGTTTCGTTCTCCGGGTTTGCCGTCGCCGCACAAATTTCCCGATTTCTTCCGTCCGTGCGGCTCGGTAGTCTGCTGGTATCGCTCGTGGTCTGCTTCCGCCATCTTTTCAGCCTGCGGGAGCATGAGACCGAAAATGCTGCATTTACAATTCAGTCTTTGTCTGCTAGAATAAGGAAAAAGCAGAAAAAAGAATAATATTTACAGTTCATTTAAAACAGCGGCAAACAATTTACTTCAGGAGGATTGACACATGATTTCAGAAAAAATGGTAACTCTCGGCACAAAAAAATCGGTAATCCGCGAGATTTTCGAATACAGTAAAAAACGCGCTGCCGAGATCGGCTCAGAAAACGTCTTTGATTTCAGTATCGGAAACCCAAACGTGCCGGCTCCGGCCTCCGTTCATGAGACCATCAAGGAGCTGCTCGATTCCAAAGACGATTACTATCTCTTCGGCTACACCTCCGCGCAGGGCGATGCCGATACCCGCGCCGCCGTTGCAGCCGACCTGAACAAACGCTTTGGTACCGCGTTCCATGCCGACAACTTCTATATGACCTGCGGTGCAGCCGCTTCGCTCCGCATCGTCCTTGGTGCTTTAACCGTTCCGGGCGACGAGTATATCGTATTTACCCCGTACTTTCCGGAATACCGTGTTTTCATCGAGTCTGCAGGCGCAGCCATGATCGAAACGCCGGCTGATTCTTCCACGTTCCAGATCGACTTTGACCGCCTCTCGGCCGCTGTCACAGCGCACACCAAAGGTGTTTTCGTCAATTCCCCGAACAATCCGTCCGGCGTTGTCTACACCGAAGAAAACATTCAGAAGCTCGCTGCTTTTCTGGAAACAAAATCTGCCGAATACGGTCATCCGATTTATCTGATCGTTGATGAACCGTACCGCGAGCTTGTCTACGGAGACGTGGAAGTTCCGTATCTGACAAAATATTACAAAAACACGCTGGTCTGCTACTCCTACAGCAAATCCCTCTCCCTGCCGGGCGAGCGTATCGGCTACGTTCTCGTTCCGGATGAGGTCGATGATGCAAGAACTATCTACGCAGCCGTCTGCGGTGCCGGACGCGCCCTCGGCTTCGTCTGCGCACCAAGCCTGATCCAACACGTCATCGCCAAATGCGCAGGACAGGTTTCTGATCTTTCGGTCTACAAGAAAAACCGCGATCTGCTGTATGATTCGTTAACCTCCTACGGCTTCACCTGCGTTCATCCGGACGGCGCTTTCTATCTCTTCATGAAAACTCCGGAACCGGATGCGTATGCGTTCTGTGAGAAAGCGAAAAAGTACGAACTTCTTCTGGTACCAGGCGACGATTTCGGCGCACCGGGATTTGTTCGGATCGCTTACTGCGTTACTACCGCACAGATCGAGCGGGCACTGCCGGCGTTTGAGAAACTGGCGAAAGAGTATTTTGCTTAAAAACTTCAGGTAAAATTGAATCAAGTCATTACCACCCGCTTAGCGGGTGGCATGTTCTCCCCCTAGAAGGGGATATTACCTGCTTGCGCCCGGAAGGCGCACTGAAGTCTGCTAACTGCACCACATTTACAGCAGCCCCCAAACTGGGGGCTTTTTCAGTGCTTCCTTACTCCGGCGCAGCCTCAAAAGAGGCTTGCTGGTTTGCTTTGACTTCCTACTTCCGCTCCAAGCGGGATTTACTTATTGTATTTCTTCACCGGCTCACCCGTGAACGGATCGATATACTCTACTAATGACATCTGGTCATACTGTAAATCCTCTTTTAACTGATTCTGAATATACTCTTTGATTTTTGCAGTATTTTTCCCCACTGTGTCTACATAATATCCACGGCACCAGAAATGCCTGTTTCCATACTTATATTTTAAATTTGCATGGCGTTCAAATATCATCAGGGAACTTTTTCCCTTTAAATATCCTACTATTTCTGATACAGAATACTTTGGCGGAATTCTTACAAGCATATGTATATGATCTGGGCAGCATTCTGCTTCAATAATTTCAATTCCTTTTCTTCAGCATAATGATCCCAAGATTTCTCCTACATCTGCTCTTATTGCTTTATAAATTATCTGTCTCAGATATTTTGGTGCAAATACGATATGATACTTGCATTCCCATTTTGTATGAGCTAAACTATTCACGTCCATTATTTGGACCTCCTGTGCTTTCATTTGTGGTTTTGCAGACCCACATCTATATTAGCACAGGAGCTCATACTTATATCTAAAGATTATTCCTACCACCTGCATAGCAGGTGGTTTATTTTATTGTCATACAAAAACAGCAGGACTGCAGCCTCGCCCAGCGATTACAGTCCTGCCATTTCTTTATGCTTTTTTCCCTGCTATATACTTTCCGTTTGCGTCGACAAAATATTTTCCATTTTCTACCCATTCATTTTCTGCCATCGCGCCGGAATCTTTCAAATAATACCAGATATTTCCAATTTTCAGCCAACCTGTCTTCATATATCCATCGGCATCAAAATAATACCATTTTCCGCTAATCTGTTTCCATTTACTCTTTGGATAGCTTCCATCTTTATTCTGATACCACCAGCCTTTTGCATCCTTTTTCCATCCTTCTGTATATTTTTTCTTACCTGGCACATATTTTCCATCAGCATCCACATAACTTTTTCCGTTATCTACCCATTCATCTTTTGCCATTGCGCCTGATGTTTTAAAATAATACCAGATATTGTCAAGTTTCAGCCAGCCTGTCTGCATATAGCCGTTCGCATCAAAATGATACCTGGCTCCCTTGATTGTCTTCCATTCATTTTTGGGATAACTTCCATCGCTGTTCTGATACCACCAGCCTTTTGCATCTTTCTTCCAGCCCTCCGTATACTTAACTTTTCCCGGTACATATTTTCCATCGGCATCCACATAATGCTTTCCATTATCTACCCATTCATCCTTTGCCATGGCTCCGGTATCTTTCAGATAATACCAAGTATTGTCAAGTTTCAGCCAGCCTGTCTGCATATAGCCAGACGCGTCAAAATGATACCAGTCTTTTCCTATCTTTTTCCATTGATTTTTCGGATAACTACCATCACTGTTCTGGTACCACCAGCCTTTACTGTTCTTTTTCCAGCCTGCTTTTATTGAAGTGAGGGAAGTAAATGGAATGTTATATTTATTGGCATAGGTTTCAGCTGTTGAATTCGGATAACCATAAATTGAAAGTTCAGAACACTCGGCGAATGCATTGCCTGCTTCATCTGTTTCATCTATTTCTGTTGCTTTATTTAGTATGGTAACCCTTTCTAACTTATAACACTTTTCAAATGCCAATCTTCCAATTTGTGTTACCGAATTCGGAATCGTTATATCCGTCAAGCTACGGCATTCTCCAAACGCATCTTCTCCTATTTTAGTTATTTTATCTGGCAAGACTATATTTTTCAAACTACTACAGCGAATAAATACCCCACTTCCTATTTCTGTTATTTCTTCTGGTAATACTATATTCTGAAGGCTTTCGCATGAAGCAAACACCCCGTTTTCTAGTTTTTTTAATCCCGTTGGTAAAGTAACATTTTTTAGCTTGGTACAGCCACTAAATGTCCCGTTTAAACTTGTTACTCCCTTTGGTATTATTATTTTTTCTAATTCTCCACAATCAAAAAAAGCATTCTTACCTATTTGAATCAAGCTATCCGGCAATGTTATGTCCTTCAGGTTCCAGCAAAACGAAAATGCACCCTCCCCTATACTAGTCAATGTTTTCGATAGTGTTATATTTTTTAGATTAAAGCAAAAATAAAATACATCCTCCTCTATTTCTTTTACGCTGTCCGGCAATGTTATATTTTCCATTTCACTGCAACCATTAAACGCAGAAAATTCTATCTTTGTCAGCTTACTTGGTAACGTTATATTCTTTAAGCTACGGCATCCATTAAATATTCCTTCTTTTAAAACCGTTATTCCCTCTGGAATTACTATACTCTCCAAACTTTCACAATAAAGGAATGCATTGTTTTCTATATCTTTCAATCCTTTTGGCAGTTCCATATTATTCAAATTCCAGCAAGAAGCAAACGCACTCTCCCCTATACTGGTTAATCCCTCTGGTAACGTTATACTCTTTAATTCTTCACACTCACTAAACGCATTATTACTTATTCGTGTTATGTCTTTTCCAAGTATTACTTCTTCCAAATTTTCTAAATCATGAAAAATCCCATCACACAATCCAGTAATCCCATCTGACACTACAATTTTTTTTATGTCATTTAATGAATAATCCGAATTATAAAGAAAATCATTATTATCAATATTGCCGCTGCCATAAATAATCAAAGTTCCATCTTCAAACAATTTACAATAAGCCGAATCAGAACACGCACCGGAATATCCTATCTGATTTGGACTTGTAATTCCCTCTGATATATTATAATCTTTCGGATCGACCGTCGGTGTCGGCATTATTGGAACGGACATTGCCTGTTTATATTCATCCTTCATATACTGACCGCTGTAAATCTTCTGATATTTTTCAAGTATGCTTAAAATCTGCCCCCGCGTCTTACTCTGGGAATCGCAAAGGCTTTTAAGTTCTGAGGCATTTTTCAAATTTTCTCTGTAGAAGATGTACGAAAAAGCATGATTTAATACACCTCCATCCGTCACCGATCCAATCCATGACTTTGCAACTTTATTTCCATACATTTGAAATTCTACATATCCCTCAAAACAGCCATTGAAGGTCTGTGCCAAATCATTATCACTTTTATTTTCCAGATACTCCATCGATGCCTGATTCAAACCTGTTTTCAAATAACAATCCATCGTATACAAAAGAGATAACTTCAGATTATCCGATGAAGCCTCCGATGTATTAAACAAAATATCCATTGCCCCAGATCCCAGGTCTATTGATTTTAATACTACATTTTTTTCCGCCAGTCCACTCCATACCTTATCAATTAACTTTTCCATACCGGCAGATGCACCTTTTGTTATCAGATAATTTACATCGATTGCTGTACTCTCCATTTGACCTGTAATCTCATCACAAGCACTTATAAAATCATTGTTTGGATTTTCAAATCCTTTCGCCGCATCTCGTGCCTTTTTTATTAATTGGATTTTTTCCTGCTTAATGTCTTCCAATGCTGAAAACTCTGCCATAATGGAAATGAGCTGCTTTGTGCTTTTCGCTGCACTTTGCACAGTTTTTACCGTTTTCTGCATCGTCTCTACGCCTTCAAAACTTTTAACTGCATCTTCCACTGACATATCCATAAACTGTTCCGGACTCCAATTTTGAACGCCTTCCGCAAGATATTTTTTTGTGAGTTCATTAAATATCTTTATCAAATAAGAATTTGCTCTGTCGATTTGACTTGTATCAAACGAGGCCGCATTTGTCGTATTTTCATATTTTATGTAATCCATCAACAACGCTTCATAAATCAATTTCTGATTATCATAAAAATCCCTCTTCACCACATCATGCCAGACCGATGACACAGACATCAAAGGAATATCTTCAAGAATCAATCCTCCCAGTTCTGCATAGATCGGTTCCTGAATTTCCTTAAAAAGTTTATACATCGAATCCCCATACGTTGTACCATTCATACTAAGTCCCGATACAATCGTATCACTAAGCCATACATCATATTCCGGAGCTTCGTCTTGTAATTCCTGCGCTGCAGAATCCAGTTTATTGGCAACCTCCATCTCTGAACTTTCGCTGTTCAGCTCAGCTGCAGCTATTGTGCATTGATTTGCTATCACAGAAGATGCAAAAACTATAATCGCAGTAAGAATTAAAATCACTTTCTTCTTCATCCTTAGATCCCCCTTCAAAAAATCTGCGTTTTTGTAATTTCTACATTTAAACCTGTAACTATAATTTATATTAACTGCTTTTTGCAGTTTTTACAACACTTTTGTTTTTCATTTCAGTCTGATATTTATAATTGCTTTATGATATATTATTTATGCTAAATCCAGCTTATAAATAAAAGAGCACCGGATTCTGATCAGCTCGCCGTCACCCATAACGGTGTAAACACGGTAATCTTTTTTATCCATTTTTCCTGCCAGCGCCATTCCCACGCAGAACGGAAGTCCGTGGCCGAGAGAACCGGAGTTCATCTCGATACCCGGCAGTTTATTGTTCGGATGGCCGATGTACGGGCTGCCGAATTTGGAGAATTTTTCGATGACCTCTTCCATCGGGAAGAATCCCTTTGCTGCAAGTACTGCATAATATGCCTCAACGGAATGACCTTTACTCATTACAAAACGGTCGCGGTCCGGGTCGTCCATGTTCTTAGGGCTGATGTTCATCTCTTTAAAATACAGCGCTACAAGCACATCAATGACACTCATGTCACCGCCGATGTGGCCGCCCTTGCCGGAAACTACCATTTCCACTACTTTCTTCCGCAGATCATACGCCAGACAACTCAATTCCTTGTATTCACTCATGATTTTCATTCTCCTCTTAAATATGCTTTGACATCTTCCTCAATCGGATCATATAAATCCGGGGCAATGCCGATGTATTTGCATGCTTCATACAGAACCGGCACAACGTTCTCGTGGATACCGACACAGTGGTGGATGTACGGTCCTTCCACGATTTTTGCCTCCAGGCGTTTCAGGTTCTGTACCTCAACCCATACGTAGGTTCCCTTCGTATAAGGTCCCTCGACACCTTTTGCATTTCCAAGCAGCAGGGAGTACTCTCCGTTGTCTCCGTCAAAACGCGCCAGTGTCATTTCGCCTAATTTTGCCTGCGCCTCTACAGCGCCCGGATGGCTGAATGCCAGAGGATAACCGATCGTCGGTTTTTCCTGTGCAACAGAAATCGGCCACGGTCCGCAGTGCTGCAGCAGCTCGCCGTTCTCGTTGTCCGGGTGGCGTACGGTCCAGTCAGCAAAGAAGCTTCTCTTATCGTTTCTGCCGGCAGCCTCTACCAACAGAGCGGTGATGGTGCCATGGATATCGGTCTCACAGACAACCGGAATTCCCTCTTCGTTCAGCAGAGAGTTTGCCGCACACGACATGATGCCAATCTCACCCTGCAGTGCGTTCCAGCACTGGATCGCGATGGCATTGCAGGAATATTTTGCAGCCAGGTTCTTCATTGCAACCTTCAGAGCTGCTACATTTTCCAGTTCTTCCGGTTTGATCTTTACACACATATTGGTGTTGCAGTAAGCAACGACTTTTTCCACCTCGCTGCCCTCTGCTTTTACTTTTTTCATCTCCGCAGTCAGTTCCGGAAGCGGAATCGGGGAAAGCTGAATGTTGAATTTTTCCAGCAGCTCGCCCTCGTTGCACATGGTGGACCAGAAGTCGAACGGACGCGGTCCGATCTGAAGGATTCTGGTGTGACGGAAGCCCCATTTCCTTTGCCAGCCTTGCACAGACATATTCCGTTCCGAAGTTTCCGTGCGGGAAGAAAATTCCCTTTACGTTCTCACGGCGGAATTTCTCCTGGATTTTCTCACGGTCCGCCTCATCGTAAAACAGCCCCTCCTCATTGATGTCTGTGATATCAACAAATTCAACGCCGAGCTCTTTTAAACGCTCTCTCGTCAGGTTGGCATATTTTACGGCATCCGGAGCGCTGAAAATACTTCTTCGCGTAGGTGCAAATCCGATCTTAACTGATTTCATATTCATTTCCTCCATTTAATTTTCTTTAAACTTTGCTAAATTATATTTTGAATTTCTCTGTTCTTTATGGCTCTTACATTACTAAATTCTTTTGAATTTGTCAACATTGATTCAGCTTTATTAATTTTTTTTTAGTAATTTACACAAAAAAGAATGGCTGCTTTTATGCATTTCTTCGTATTTCAACTTTTTACAGCTCAGAAGTTGACTTCTTTTTTAATTCATATTAAAATCAATGCATAAGTTTAATATTTTTCAGATAAATACTGAAATAAATTTCAACATCCCGCATGCACAAAACACACGGAAGCACCGTGCGGGTTGATTTTATCGAACAGGAGCTGAACTCTTATGAATATTTCTGCGAAAGAACTGGCAAAGCTGATCAACGTATCGCCTGCCACGGTTTCTATGGTTTTCAATAACAAACCCGGCATCAGTGAGGCCACAAGAGAGCTGGTTTTAAAAACTGCAGCCGAGTATGGCTATGCGCCGAAAAAAAATGAAGCCTCCGGCGCTTCCTCCCGCATTATTCAGCTGGTCAATTATAAAAAGCACGGAAAGGTCGCTGCCGACACGCCGTTCTTCTCCCAGCTGACCGAAGGAATCTCCACCGAATGCACCCGCCAGGGCTGTGCGCTTCATATCTCCTATTTTTATGAGACCATGGATATTGACAGCCAGCTCGATGCACTCCGTGCTGTGGACTGTGAGGGCATTCTTCTTCTTGCAACCGAAATGGCTCCGTCCGATTTCCGCAAGTTCCGCGATTTTTCTGTTCCGATCGTTGTCGTGGACTGCTATTACGATGAGCTCGATTACGACTGCGTTCTGATCAACAACATTCAGGGGGCGTTCAACGCCACGAATTATCTGATTCAGTGCGGACACAAAAACGTGGGCTACTTTCACTCGAGCCTCGACATCAGCAACTTCTCCGAACGCGCCGACGGCTACTACAAAGCGCTCCGCGCAAACGGTATCAGCACCTCACATCCATATGTCCACCCGGTTTCCCCTACCTCGGACGAGGGCTACCGCGACATGCTGCGCCTTCTCGAGTCGAAAGCACCGATCGCTGATGCCTACTTTGCCGACAATGACATCATCGCGGCGGCCGCCATGCGTGCACTGCGTGAAAACGGCTACCGCATCCCGGAGGATGTCTCTATCATCGGCTTTGATGACGTTCCGATGTGCGATATGATGGTTCCGCCACTTTCCACTATGAAGGTCAGAAAACGCGAGCTTGGAGCCACCGCTGTCCAGCGCCTGCTTGACCGCGTAGCCGATCCGAAACGCGAATGTCTGAAAATGTGCATGGCAACCAAGCTGGTGAAACGCCAGAGTGTTTCCAGACGTTAAAGCTTTTTGGATGAGGCTGTCATCCAGCGCGTGTCTGAAAAATCATTTCCGCAAACCGGAACTCGCAGCTTGCGAAAAGCCTTTCTCAGACACGCTCTGTACGGCAGCCTCACCTTTTTTATTTTGAAAGGAGTTTTTTTCATGCAATCTGCAAATGACCTGAAACAGCTTTTATTCAGTATCAATCACAAAAGCTATCCCGCCTATAAATCCACCCGTGGTGCCTATCAGTTTCCGCGCTACACACTCTCCATCGACCACGTTCAGGGCGATCCGTTCGCCGCTCCGTCGCGGGTCAGCGTTCATGTCAGCGGCAAAACCGCTGCGTTTCCGGCTTTTCTCTACGACACATACGAAAAGCGCGTCGCCCTCCAGGATTACCTGCTGCGCCAGTTTGCGCGCGCTATCGCACCGTATTCGTTCCGCGCAAAGGGCTCCGGCAAAAGTGGTCTGCTGGGGATAAGCCGCTGCGGGCAGGAAATTCTGGAGCGTACTGCCTGTGTTCTGAATCCTTCCGACGGCAGTCTTATCGTCAACATGGAAATCGGCTTTCCGGCTAACGGCCGCACCATCGCCTCGCAGGAGCTGATCTGCATTCTTTTCGACTTTTTGCCCGGCTGCGTGGAAAAATCGCTGTTCTACCGTGCTCTGGATCCGAAAGCATGCGCCAATGTCGCCTATCTCTGTGAGGACCAGCAGGCGATCCGCGCCGCATTAAAAGAAAAAGGACTCACTGCCTTCATCGCCGACGGCTCCATTCTCCCGCGCGAGACCGGTGTTTCCGATCTGCCGATGAAGCACGCCGTTCCGTTTACCTCACCGGAATCCCTGCGCGTTACCCTCGATCTTCCAAACCGCGGACCTGTTTCCGGCATGGGAATTCCACTCGGTGTCACACTGATCGTAGGCGGAGGCTTCCACGGAAAATCCACCCTGCTGCAGGCGCTTGAGCGCGGCGTATACAACCACATCGCCGGGGACGGCCGTGAATATGTCATCACCGATGCAAGCGCCGGAAAGCTCCGCTCCGAGGACTCCAGAAGCATCCGCAACGTCGATATCTCCCTCTTCATCCACGATCTTCCCGGAAAGAGCGACACCACCTCATTTTCGACTGCAGATGCCAGCGGAAGCACCTCGCAGGCCGCCAACGTGATCGAGGGCATCGAATCTGGTACGAGCCTCTTTCTGATCGATGAGGACACGTCCGCCACCAACTTTATGGTGCGCGATGAGCTGATGCAGCGCGTCATTGCCGACAGCGAGGAACCGATCACACCGTTTATCAGCCGCGTAAGGGATCTGTATGAGAAGCTCGGGATCTCGTCCATTCTCGTTGCCGGAAGCTCCGGCTCCTACTTCCACGTGGCAGACACTGTCATTCAGATGAAAGAATACGTTCCTTATGACATTACGGATCGCGCGAAAACCACAGCCGCAGAATTTCCGCCATTTACTGCCTCCGTGCGCCCTTTTTCCGTTCCGGCCTTCCATCGCTGCCCGCAGCCGGGTAAATGCCTGACGGGAAGTGACCGCACGAAAGTCAAGGTCATGGGACGGGAATCCATCCTTATCAACAAATCTCTGACGGATCTGCGCGCCGTGGAACAGCTCACGGACAGTGAACAGCTGAACGGGCTGGCTGTGCTCCTTTTAGAAGCCGCCGGGCACAAAATGGACGGTAAGAAAACACTGGTGCAGGTGGTGGATCTGCTGGAAAAACAGATGGATGAAAAAGGCCTCTCTTCGCTTCTCGCTCCTGGAAGACCCAGCGACCTGGCACGGCCGAGACGGCAGGAGATCTTTGCATGCATGAATCGGTGCAGGGAGCTGCGGTTTTAAGAAAATTTGTAACAATTCAGAGCCATAAAAAAGTGTCTGCGACACTCTCAACTCCCCTAACCCCTCATTCATGAGGGGAATGGGTTTTCTTATCTCCTTCTTTATTGTAAAATTCTATTATGAATATATTACAATCCATCTTTACCGATTATTATGAACACATCATTTATGAACTCCATCCTCGTCCTGCTGTCATTGAAAATGTCAACAAGATGATTCATTGTGGTGACCCTTCTTACGGTGGTGCCATGTATGGCTGTCTTCACTGTGGAAATCTTAAATTTGTTCCCTTTCGCTGTAAAAGCCGTTTTTGCCCTTCCTGTGGAAACAAATACAACCAGCTTCGTTCTTTTCATATGTCCTGTAAGCTTGTTTCTTGCGTTCATCGCCATTGTGTTTTCACTATCCCAGCGGAACTTCGCGTTTATTTTCTCGAAGACAGGACTCTCTTAGATTGTTTATTTCATTCTGTTCGTGATGTTGTCTTACGCATGTTTTCCAAAATGAATAAAACCGAAAACTTTACTCCTGGGCTTATCTGTGTTCTTCACACTTTTGGGCGTGATTTAAAATGGAATCCTCATATCCACGCTCTCATCTCCGAGGGTGGAGCTGGTAACATCACTCCTTGGCGTCCTGTCAAACACTTTGATTACAGTTTCCTTCGTAATGCTTTCCGCAAAGTCCTGCTTGAACGACTTACCTCCCGCATTGGTCCGACTTTTCGCAAAGTCAAAAATGAAATGTACACGAAACACGCTGACGGCTTTTATGTCCGTGCAAAGCCAAATCTTTGCACTCCTGATATCACCATTAAATACATCAGCCGATACCTCGGCAGACCTGTTATTGCCACATCGCGTATTGATACTTATAACGGCGAAAATGTAACCTTTCATTACACCAGACACGAAGACAATAATACTGTTACTGAAACCATTCCTGCTTTGAACTTCATTCAAAAACTCATTGTCCACATCCCCGAAAAACATTTTAAAATGCTTCGCTACTATGGGATATATGCCAAACATCATAAGCAGGAAATGAAGCTCCGTAAATGTATTTCTGCCTAAAAACAATGTTTCCTACATTCTATTCAGGACTGGCGACAATCCATTCTGCTCTCTTTTGGATACGACCCTCTCTGTTGTTCCGAGTGTGGTACTTCTATGTTGGTTTTAGAAGTTTACCACAAAAAAACTGCACTATTTGAACGATATCGAAAGGTTATGAAATATGGATAAATCCATGTTCATAATAATTCTTTCTCCATAGTCAGATAGTGCAGCTAACCTAAACCAAAACAAAAAACTTCATAAACAACGTCATGGCGAAGCCCCCTTCGCTCTTTTGTTATGTCATTTTTTATTTCCAGCCCATTATACACTATTTCTGACGATTTGAGAAATTTCCTATAAAGTGAAAAAATCCAGGAACGGATTCGCAAATACGAGAATGGAGGATTCTGAGAATGTCCCTTCATGAAAAATGGGAAAATATAGACCATCGTTTAAGGATGCTGGACGCAGCTGATCAGGATGGAGAGGCTGGCCTGCTCAGCGAAGCATATGAGCGCCTGATTGCTGCTTATCAAAAAGCACGAGAATTGAACGATGAGATGGAAGAACTTTTAAAGAACGCTTTAATGAATTAACTCCAGAAAGTAGCTCAGCATAAGAATGGGGAGGTTTCCCTCCCCAAAATATTTTTTCAAAACTTACACAAAAAACTTGACAAACCCGCAGAAAAAAGTCCCACTGCTGACAAGCTATTCATCAGCAGCGGGACGATACATATTATTTATTTTTCTCCTGGTGTTCTAATTATCCCTCAGACTAAACTGTTCCACCTTCCCATCCGGCAGCAGCATCCTTGTCTGCGATGCAATTCCGGTTACCATATCAACGCTTACCTCATACAGAGCCTGCGATGCAGACGGGTTTCCAGGCATGCCGCATCGTACGGTTGTGCTGTACGTTGTCCCATTTACACTTCCTTCCATGACCGCAAGATCTTCTCCCGAGGAATCAATCGTTCCCTGCGCATAATGCTCTTCCAACTTTTGATACACTTCTTCTGCACTCATAACATTCTCATCCGAAGAAGTATCATCCTGCACAGAGTCATTCTGTGTCAGTTCCAGTGGTTTCCAGTCTACGCTAATTTTTTCCCCAAGTTCTGCAGGACAGTCAATCTTGTCCAGACTATATCCATTTGCATTGATTTTATAATAGTTTCCCTGATCCCCCGCGTCGCTGTAGATCACACCACTTGTATAAATATGTGATTCTGTATAGGCGGAGAAGGTGTCATCCTCCCCCACTCTCTGAACGCTTTTTTCATCCTGCGAGAGAACATCTACCGTTTTATACTCTGTTCCAGTTATCGTCTCATAACTAATCAGCAGTTCTGGTATTCCATTTCCATCAATGTCATAATATCCATACCAGACCTGCCAGCCATGTGAAATCAAAAAATCATCAATATAAAGAAACTTTCCTGAAACAGCATCTGTTCCGCCGGCTATATAAGCATCCGTCGCATCCCGGTATTCCTGAAATACTTCATCATACAATTCCTCTTTGTATTCCATCGGCTCATCCATAATATTCACAATCATCGGCGGCTCATAGTCTGTGGAAACGAGAATTGCATCATCACTGCCATTTTCTTCTACTTTCACCACAAAAGAATACGTTCCGTTCCGATCTGGATTGCTTATAGTCAAATGATAGATTCCATTTGGAAGATTCAGTTCATACGGGCCAGCTTCCTTTACCTGTATTTCTTTGTTGTATTGATGACGGATGCTGACTTTTCTGTCTTCCAGGATCTTTTCTTCTCCACTTATTCCCATGATCTTCAGCACATAGCCGCCATAATAGTCCTGCTTTTTGTCATAAACCCGCAGTGTGCTGCCTGGTTTGATATCATATTCGATATTGTTAATCGCTTCTTCTGCATCAAAAATTTCAACAACATCAAATGCTCTTTTCACCAAAATCCGTTGTTCTTCTGTCAACTCTTCCATCGCATCAGCGGCATATTCCGCAAAGGCCCGGCACTGCGCGAAATCACAGTCCGATGTCATCATGACGATAACTCTGTACCACAATTCACTGAGTTCCTCCCAGGATAACTGCCCCTGGCCGCTTTCATTTAATCCATTTTTCATCAAATATGCCGTATACGAAATGACGGTGGAATATCCATGTGCATAGTCTGTCTGAGATTCCTCCCCATCTTTGTTTCGCACGTTAATCCTGTCGTTCGGTAAGATTTCATTAGCACCAGTGCTTCTCGGATATCCATTCTCATATGGATTATGTATGATTCGGTTTCCCATCTCCCAGTCAGCTCCATCTCCGACAGCTTCTGCAAGAATTTCCCCAAAAATATCCGAAATTCCTTCGTTTATCGCACCGGTTTCTCTGTTTCCAGAACTCCATTTCGCATATTTTCGAGTAATGATATGTGTATATTCATGGGCAATTACGTCTAGCGACTCAGTTCCCTTTCCTGAATACGCAGTTCCAAGATCCATCCATCCTATTTTCCCCTGATATGCGTTCTCATCATAATCTTGTATTGCATCTGCAAGACGCTCTTTATAATCCACAACCCCTGCAGCCGCATTGTTTCCCTGCTGTGCTCCTAATTCATCATTGCTGACAACTGCAAGAACTCCCCAGCCATTTTCTTTATGTTTTTTCAGAAAATAATCATAAATCGAGCCAATCGTATTTAAATCAGAATAAACCTCTGCGGATGTTTGTGGCGTATCATCTTCATTTCCAAATATAGTATCCTTGCTTCGAACCTGCTGCAATACTTCCGGATAGCTCAGACCAGAAGCTGGATCCATATAGGTCTGACCGCCCGCATCATACATATAAATATTTCGTTTCTGATCCTTCAGCACATAATATCCATCAACTGGATCTGTTCCCTCGATTTCCTGCTGTCCATTTGTATCCGTATAAATTACAGATTCTTCATACAGCTCCGGCACCGCTTCCAGTACCTCTGCCTGATTCGCATCTACCAGAAATTGATACGATTCTGTCGGAATCTGATATGCCAGCCTCATAGTATCATTCATGTTATAAACACAAAGATTCTCCTGATTTAGAGTAATTTCATCCAAACTAGCCACTTCATCCATTCCAAGTGTTTCCGAAGCATACTGCCGGATGTTTTCCACTGCCTGTTCTTTGGTAATCGATGGAGTTAAATTAAGATCCTCTGCAACATCCGTTGCATTTCCGGTCACCGATGCCACATTTCCATCCTGATCCACTGCAACCACGATTGCTCTTCCATATACAGGGATTCCCTCATAATTCTGTTCAAAGCGGTAATAATGATCGCCGCTTACTTCTGCAGTGGATGTCTCTTTCAATTCGGAAAGTGCATTTTCCAATCCAAGCTCCTCTTTCTGCTCTACCAGCCATGCCTGCGCTTCTTCTGCATTCTGAATTCCGTTTGCTTCTTCTTTTGTGTCCTTATTTTCTACGGCTTTTTCATTTTTTGCTGTTGCTGCCTGCGGATCTGACTGGGGCTTGGGATTTTGATTTAAACCAAGTGCAATTCCCCCTCCTGCCGCAAGAATCACAGCTACACCGACCATCCAGAGCCATTTTTTCTTTTTAGTTTCTTTTGAAGTTTGCTTTTGCACCGCCTGGCGGGATTCCACTTTTTCCGAAACTTTGTTTCCACAAAATGGACAGAACTTTACATTGTCTTTGATTTCCTTCCCACACTTTTCGCAGAACATTACTTTTCTCCTCTCTCATTGGACAAATTTATTTGAAACCGTCCTTTATAAACAGACGATTGCAAAACGCCATAAATCACATAAAACACAATACTTTCTATTGCCTAATATCTCTTTACTGGATAATTTTTTTCTTAAAAGCAACAATTTTTTGTCCATTTTTTTAATTCTTTGTTTTTCTAAAAAGAAATATCATCTAAAAGATTCAGCACCGCAGGCATATTACATATTTTCCAGTTATCATTGACTTTGCCAACTAAAATATAATCATCGACAGCTTTCTCTTCCTTTTCATTGGAAATTTCAAAATTGACATGAACTAAAAAATATTCTTCCTCTTTATCCAATAAAAGAGCACCTGCGGATTTTCCTAACTCCTCCGTCCAGACCCATGCTGCATAATTATTAACCCTAAAACATTCCAAAACATTTTCCTTTATTTGATATCCATTTTGAAACATTGTTTCCAAATTTTCCTGCGCTTCTTCATACCTCACATTCCAAAGGCTTTCTACTCTCTCTCTTTTATAAGAATTTAACATCTGCTCCCAATATTGTTTCTCTAAATTCTCATTTTCTTCATAGACTGGCTGTAATATTTTCTGTTTATCAAACACTTCTAGCTCATGTGAAAATGTAATTTTATATCTATCATTTTCAACCGTCAAAGTCATTCCATAATTTGCTTCAACACTATCCCACTGATAGCACTGAATCTGTTCCTCATTTGACTCTGTGTTAAAGGGAATTTCATATTCTTCATCATACTTTCCATATTCCCTTTCCAATTTTTCTAAAAGTTCAGAGCTCTTCTTTTTTCCCTCACCTATTAAATAAGGCATTGACAGCTTTTCTGGTAAACTTCCATTTTCATAGCTTTCTTTCTCTCCATCATAATAATTATAAAAAATCTTCCATTTTCCAGGTAATTCTGTAAATTCTTTTTCTATACTATGAGTTTCAATAGCAAAACCATCTAATTCTGTATTTGATGTAATAGTATCTACATATTGATCAGAAATTTCAGAGTAGTCATTTCCTACAAGTTCTAGATATTTTGAAAATATAGTTGCGTTCTTTCTTTGTTTTAATTCTTGCACTGAACTTTGAAATTGATTTTCCTGCACCTTCTTACTTTCACCTTCTCCTGTTTTCTCTTTACCGCATCCAGAAAGTGCACATGCAATCATACATATAATAATTATTGCTCTTTTTTTCACTTGCCAACTCTCTCCATTTTACAAATTTAATCAAATATTTTCTTTACACTTTACGTTACTCTCATATTTTTATTATCTAATTTTCTATAATACCAGCCTCCAGTTTTACTTTCAAAATTCTTAGCACACTTTCTTCTATTCTTTCTTCCGTTATGTCTCCAGAATTCACTGCTGTTTCTATGCCATTTATGGCGCTTTCCAGCTGATATGGCATTAAAATCATATCGCATCCCACCTGTATGGCTTTTACGGCCGCCTCATCGGACGAATACAGATTTGCAATCGCGCTCATTGCCATAGAATCGGTAATAATGATCCCGTTATATTTCATCTCCTCACGCAGAATTCCCGTAACAATATCATGTGACAACGTTGCTGGAATTTCTTCTGTTACATTTGGCAGTGTAATATGGCCCACCATAATCATGGATGCTCCTGCTTCTATCCCCGCCTGAAAAGGGCGCAATTCACATGTTCGAAGCTCGTCCAATGTTTTCCAGCTTTTTGCCTCTCCATAGTGACTGTCTTCTTCCGTATCGCCATGGCCTGGAAAATGTTTTAACGTGCACACCATCCCACTGTCGCGAAATCCTTTTACACAGGCAGCAACCATCTCAGCCACCTTCTCTGGATCTGTACCAAATGCACGGGAACCAATGACAGTATTGTTCGGATTGGAATTCACATCGGCGACTGGTGCAAAATCGAGATTAAATCCAAGCTGCGAGATTTCGCTTCCAATCGTATTTCCAACCCGGTAAGCCTGACTGATATCCTCCGTATCCCCGACCGATTCCATAGACGGAATTGCGGTAATTCCCATTTCAGAATTATTTCCCAGTCTCATTACGCTTCCGCCCTCTTCATCTACTGCGATGAATAGCCCTGTCTTCGAATAGGACTGCATATTCTGGATCATCGTTATCGTTTGTTCTCGATTCAGCAAGTTAGGCGCAAAAAACACAATTCCACCAACCGGCTGCGCTTCCAATGCAGCCCTTGTCGTGTCTCCAGCCATCGTTACTGTTGATACACCAGTAAGTTGTTCCGGCGTTACCACAAACAATTGGTAAATTTTTTCTTCCAGACTCATATGTTCCATCATATTCTGTGCTTTTTCTTCTACTGTTTGTTCTGTTTGTTCGTCGGTCTTTTTTTCATCGTCACCCCTTTTTCCAGCCTGTTCCAACGGTTCTGCGATATCTTCTGTCTCCGTTTTTTCAGGACTTTCCGTCACTGCCGTAACTTCTTCTTCGGTTCCTTTCGGTGTTGTTTCTGTTTTTACTTTTTCATCATCTGAACCGGTTGGCATGCCCTTTTCCTGTTCCAATTCCGATGCAGCTTCTATCGTATCTGTTTTTGTCCGTGTCTGTTTCTGCTCTTTTTCACCTTTTCCCAGGACACCAATGATTCCAATCACCACACCTGCCATAAACAAAATTCCAGCGATCCCAAAAATCATCCTTTTTCTGTTTTTCTTCTTCATCCGTTTGTTTCTCTTTCATACTCGCAGACATACCCAACCTTTCCAGCAATCTTCGGAAAAGCACCTACGATATCATTTCTCTGATCATTAAAGGTCCAGCCAATTTCTTCTTCGTTATATTTTGCTTTCCACATGCACAGAAATAACTCTTTTGTTCCATCCGTATCCTGCCTGCTTGGTTCTCCCGGATACCAGTTATCAAAGGTCCAGTCTTCTCCTGTGATCCATCCTGACTGTTTCCATTCTTCCGTATCCGACTGAAGTTTCGCGCCCAGCCAGAGATACGTGAGGCCTGACCGGTCTGCCATTTCACTGATTTTTTCATATTCTTCTTCTGAAGTGATCGTTGCTAGATATCCCCCTCTTTCCTCACAGGCATTCTTTGCGTCTTCCCAGGACAGGTCTCCTGCAATCACTTCATACGTATGTATGATCTCTGGTGCTTTACTTTCTGAAACTGTACTGGTTTCTTCCTTGGATTCCGAAACTGTTTTTTTATTTTCTTCCGTTTCTGCATATTCTGTTTCTGATTTTGTTTTGACCTTGGTATCTGTTTCCTGGTTTTCTGTTGTATTTTCGCTCACAGACGCAATCTCGTCCTGATCCGTTTTTTGTTTCGATTTGGAAGACTCACTGATCTTTTCCGGGACTGCTGTTGTTTCCTTCTTTTCTTCTCTGGCTATCTTCTGTTCCTGTTTCTGATCTACATTTTTCTTGCCAGACAACGCATGTACTGCCGCATAACCCACTCCGGCACAAGCTACAATTCCAAGCATAACTCCCAGAACTACAAACACTTTCTTTTTCTTCTGGCGTCCTGTTTTTTTCACTACTGCCTGTTCTCTTCTCTCTTGCTGTTCCTGATTTTCTGTTATATCCTCTGCCGTTTCTTCCGGCAACAAATTTAACATATCATCCGGAATCATAGTTCCATCGTAAACGCAAAATCTGGCCCGCTCCAGAATTGGCCGCCCACACGTCGGACATCTTGGAATTTTCTGACCACATTTTCCACAAAATTTGGAATCATCTTTTATCTCACTTTTACACTTAGGGCAAATCATATCCTGTTCTCCTTTTTTACATGCTTTTTCCGAATCAAAGACACCCATCTGCTGTAAAGCTTTTATTCATCAAAAAAATCTCCTCGCAGTGTTAGAATCTTCTGTAACAGCAGAAACTTTCCATCACCGAAAGGAGATTTTTTCTTTTAAACGGAAGTAAAGCCTGGACGATGTACATACCAGGAACCGCCAATCTTTACACATGAAATCTGCATAGTCCACTCATTCTCCCGTTCAGATCCCTTGGCTGTAATCCGCACTGTGACAACGGCTGCTCCTTTTATTTTGTCTGCATCGTAATCATAGTCATGTTGTAATTCATATTTGACCTGTGCAAGATCAGTTCCATCACAGGTTTCCATATCTTCGGCCTTGCACTTTATTTTCACATCATCCCCACAGGTGCCACTAATCTGCCGTGCCTGTTCTTCTGCTGAATCTGCAAGTACCTGTTGAAATTCTTCATCTGTACTATACCAGCCGGATGGCCCAACCATATAATCAATATACGGCGGTGCCAACAGTTTGTAATATCCTTTTACATCCTGATTCAGTTCTGTTTCGCACGCTTTTGCTGCTATTTTTTCCGGACTTTTTCCTCCAAATCCCAGAACCACTGCCAGAATCACAACCAGAACAACTGCTGCAACTCCAATCATTCTACTGGGCGATTTCATAATTTTCGCAATTCCAGAACCAGATGGTTTCTGCTTCTCTGATGCTGTATTTTGTTCGATAACAGCGCCACAGGCCGGACAAAATTTTGCATCATCCTCCAATTGTGCTCCACATTTTCCACAAAACATACCTTCATTCTCCTTTTTCACGCCTTAACAACTTTCTGTTTCCAGTTATTTTTTAGAATAAACTTCTGTTTCCGATTCATTTTTTAATGTAAGCTGTCCATCTTTAATTTCATAGTCCGCATAAAAATCAGTTTCCTCATTTACAGCTTCTGTCGTTGAATTAGATAAATACAGTTTTCCTTCTTTTTCCTCGTATTTTCCTTCTCGTTCCTGCTCTGTAAACAGAGTTTCAAATTGCTGAAGTTTATTTGCTTTATTTACTTCCAGATTATCATTTATCATCTCTTCTGTACTCGCGTATCCCGCATCTTCCGCCCATGCTTCCAAGCTCTCATATCCCTCATCCTCTTTCGATGCTTCCAAAGTATCTTTTATTTTTGCTTTTATTGCATCTTCATAACGTGTTATCACTTCTTCATATTTTTGCTCAAACTGCTCTGTATCAGATTTCAGCGCATACGTTCCATCTGTTTTAAATTCTAAAGTAAACGGAACATCCAGTTCATCTAGATCCACAACTTCCATGACAGAGCCTTTGTTCAGAACTTCCTTATTGGAATCACTGGTACTATCTATAATTTCCTGCATTTTTTTCTGGTTTTCCCACATTTCAGTCAACTCCGTGGTTGTTCCTTCTGACGTTTGAGAAGTTTGTGAACTTTGAGAATTTTCAGAAGCACAGCCTGACATTCCTGTTGCCAATACAATTGCAGCTACTATTCCCATACTTGATATCCGTTTCCACTTGCTGTTTTTCATGATTTTTCCACCTTTTTCAATAAGCAAACAGGCTACCTGCTTTTTTAAATTTTATCGTTCATATTCATACACTGATCCACAAACTTTTCCACACCCGGCATAACAATCGTGCTCATGTTCAACGCTTTTAGTCCCAAGGCAAGGAATAAAATTTTCTGCCAGATCTGTACTGCCTGAACAATTGCTGATGTTAAATTTGTGATAAAAACTTCGTTTGCATTGATCCGTATCACAGACAAAAATGACTCTATGCAATTAATCGCATCGGGAATCAGGCCAATCGCCAAAATGCACATGGAAAAGATAAACAGCAATGCTCCAGCTTTTACTGCACATCTTCTCAACCACAGATTTTCTTCTACCAATAATACATATCCAATTAAAATTACTGCCAGCAAAAGTCCTCCTGTCACTCCTGCCAGATAAATTACGGCGCCAAAACAGCCTGCTGAAATACCAATTTTTGTTTTCTGCATATTTTTTCCTCTTTTCAAACGCATTTAAAGTTCAAACAATTTATTTATTTTTAAATGCATAATCTGCTTTGTTTCTTAATAGTACATTCTGCCCATCATTCCTGCCATACCGCTGCTGAAGAAAAGAAACAGCATTAAGACAAACACTACAATGGTAAAGCAAAAATACGAGCGCGCAAAGTTTCGTAAATTTACATTCTTTGTTCCGCCAAAGGAAAATACCAGCAACAGGACAAATCCAACGCATGGAATTGCAAATAATAATTCATATCCAAAATATCCCCACATGGAAATCGGCTGATAATCGCCCATATCTCCAACCTGTGACGGGGTTATATTCGAATAGTTCTGATTTGGTGCAGTCTTCGTATTGTTCATGTTACTGCCCCAAGCCGGCTGATTCGCAGCTTCATTCTGCTGTGTCAGGTCCGCACCACATCCTTTGCAAAAGCGTGCGCCATCCACATTTTCTGTTCCACAATGTTCACATCTCATAGAACATTCCCTCCTTCATCTCTTGTACATTTTATAAAATAAATAAATTGTTTGCTTTTTTCATATACCACTGCATCCAAAGAAATCCCCTGGTAATTTCTTCCTTGTATTTCCAACCGTAGCGAAGGAACGTAGCTCCACAGGTAATCACCAGAATAATAGAAAAGAATTTACTTTGCTGCGCTTTTACATAGCGAAAGAAACACCAGCTTCCCATACAGAAAATCCATAAGAAAATTGTTGGATTCCACTGCCACGCCTTTTTCCATTGAAAGGTAATCACATACCATCCCGCATGTGTCAAACCGCAGCCTGGACATGGAATTCCAAATAAAATTCGCATAGGACATACCGTCTGAAACAGAATCTGCATTGTTCCAAGGATCATTCCTGTGAGAATCACTGCTTTTTTATACTGTTTCAAATCTTTCTGTATCCGCTCCTTGATTTCTTTTCCCCTATTTTCTTCGGCAAACATGAATCTGACGGTTCTCACTCTCCCAGCTTCTGCCCACAGTTCGTGCAGAATATCTGACCAGGTTCTAATGCGCTTCCACAGTATGGGCATACCGCTTCCGCTGAACTTTCTTCTGTTTTCGTTTCTTCAGCCACCGCATTGTCTGTCTCCACCGGCTGTTCTGTCACCGCTTCTTCCAGCACTGGCTGTTCGGAAACTACTTCCTGTTCTTTTTCCAGTTCAACCTTTGTACCACATACCGTGCAGAACATCTGGCCGTCCTCCAGCTCATTTCCGCAGTTCGTGCATCTCTTTTTCTCTGTTGAAACCGCAGGTGCACTCTTTGCTTCTTCCATCACTGCCGGAATTTTAGTTCCACAGGAAGTACAAAACGCTGCACTTTCCGGAACAGAAGCACCACATACCGGGCAAATTCGTCCCGCACTGGCTTTGGGCACTTTGTGTTCTATTTTCGTTCCACACACATTGCAGAATGCAGAACCAGAAGAAACCTCGGCCCCACAGTTCGGACAGCTTACTGTTCCCTTTAATGTCTGAATCTGTTCTTTATAAACCTGAACCTGCTGTTGGCTTGCCTTAACGCCATCGCACCATTCTTTCATTTTTCCTTCCGCTGCAACTGCAAAATAATCATAAAAATATTTTCCCATCTGCCGATACAGCTCGGCCTGCTTCGTTTCTTCTTCCCGGATTGCATTGGAAAGCCGAAGTGTTTCTGACATTCCCTTTGCTTTTTCTGCTCCGGCATTGAACCATCCGGAAAGTTTCTTATCTACATCATCAAACATTGCCATGATTATGTTCTCCTTTTGTCTGTCATTCTGTATTTTTAATTTTTATACAATACAAAATCTGAAATAAAGCAATTAAATCCATCCCATCCTTTATCTTCTGCGCAAACAGTAAACCACTTCACACCGCTGAGATCCACATCCACTTTAATCGGTGCCGTTGTTCTGGTGATTTCTCCCGTCGTATACAAAATCTTTTCATTTTCGTCATAAACTGTAACAATTCCGGTATCTTTACTGCTGTCATCCGCTACCGCGATTGTTCCGGTCATTCTTGTATATTCCCCGTTCGCATAATAGGATGCATATCCTTTTCCATGATATGGTGTCAATTTATATAAATTTCCAGGACTATAGATATTTCCCACACTGTCTTCCATGACCTTCAGTTCTTCTCCTGACTCAAACCGGTCAGATTCACTGATTTTCAAGTCACATAATTTCACCGGCACATTCTCCTGCACCTGCTGCAGAAGCTCAGTTAACGTCGAATTGGATTCCAGCACTCTTGTCGCACTTTTCAGATAGGTAATTGCATCGTCATAATTATCTTTGGTAAGATAATCATCTACCGTGTCCTGTACCGTTTTTACATAAGCATCTTCCGCGCTCTTTTCCAGGTTATCCAGTTCTGAGTCACCTTCATTTACTTCCTGTGCTTTTTTCAACAGTGCAAACAGTTCCTCATACTTTCCTTCATTCATATACTGCGTTCCATGATCCAGCGCATCGCTTTTCAACATAGCTGCATAAGAATCCTTCAACTCAGCCAGGCGGTTTGCCAGGTCTTCATCATCTGGAAGGATGTCGGCGGCAACTTCTACCGTCTGAATCGCGGTTTCATATTCCTGCTCATCTTCCGGATTTTCTGTCTTATTCAGAATTTCGGCTTTATAGCTGTCAACACACTGAGACATTTTTGACTGTGCTTCTTCGTAATTACTGTCATCCTCACTGACCTGCGCATAGGCCTCCATTGCCTCTTCATAGTCGCCGTCTTCATACAGTTCTTCCGCCTTTTTATATGCTTCCATCGAACTGTTCAGACTCTCCAACGTTTTTTCCTGTTCTCCAAATGCAGTTTCCAGTTTTTTAGATCCCAGCGTAAGATATGCATTTAATTTTTCACTGGCTTCCTCATATGTAATTTTTTCTGCTTTAAAATCGTCCAGAACAGTGGCACAGTCTTTCTCCGCCAGCTTGTCCAGAAGCATTTCCTGGATAACATGATCTTTGACATCGTTTTTATAAAGCTGTTCGATATCACTGTAATCACCTTTGCTGATCCGGCTTACAATTTTTCTTGCCGGAGACTTCACATAAAAGGTCAAAGCAGCTCCTCCGGCTGCCAGAATCACTACCAGCACCAAGGTCAGAATGATCGGTGCTTTTTTTCTCTTCTTTTTCGTTTTTTTATTCTTAGGCGGTTTTTGCGGAGATCTTGGTGTTATCGGTGTCTCCTGTTCTCTTTTCTGCTCCTCACCAGGCTGAAAAATCGTTCCAGAACCATGGTCCGAGCTACCTTTTCCCTGCTGTATTTCCTTTCCGCATCCCGGACAGTATTTCATTCCCTCTTTGACTTCTGCCCCGCAATAATTACAACGCATTTTCTCTCCTCCTGTTCCTTTTTTGTTATGATAAACGTCTTATGAACAAACTGGCTTTTCCAGCCTTCGGATCATAATCCATCACAACCTGCACATTATCTTTTCTGATCTGACAAGGCCACTCTGTTATCTCTTTATCGCTGGTCTGATAAAAGTTCTGACAGATCTGTTTCCAATTTTCTTCCTGCGTCAAAAAACTATAACTGATGGAATCCCATTGATTCTTTCCAAACTTTATGTTCACGTAACCGGATACCGCGTTTCCCTCCATCCCCAGATAGTATTGCTGATCTGTTCCTTTCGAAAAACGTTTCCCAAAGTAACGCTGCATATCTTTTTCTGTCATATCTGTTGAAATACAGTCAAACGGAAAAATTGTTGCCTGTTCCCAGCGATTGCATTTCTGTATCCAGACGTGTCGCTGCCCGTACAACTGTGCAGCGCCTCCCAAAAGCAGACATACTATGCTTAAAATCACAATCCTTTTCCAGATTTTTGATTTTTTTCTGCTCAACGACTGTTTTTTTTGAATCGCGTTCCCATTTCTGATTGCCATAACAGAACTGTTCTTTTTTTCTTCTGATGTAGCTTTTATGACTTTCAGCAATTCTCTTCGAAAATCTTCAGCTCTCGCAAAACGCTCAGATTCGGGTGCCAGCGCCTTTCGAAGAACTTTCCCAAATGCCGGATCTGCCGCATCCGGCAAAGGTACTGTTTCTCCCTGCAGTCGTCTTTTCTGTGCTTCTTTTTCATCCTCAGAATCAAATGTTTCCGGATATGACGGAAAGAATGGAGAACGCATATGATTCATGATTCGATAGAGAACCATTCCCAAAGAATATAAATCAACGCTCTCGTTATAGCTTTTTTTATTCTGTAAAATTTCCGGAGCCATATAATCTGCCGTCCCTTTTACAGAAGAAGCTGACTCTTCCCCGTGAAGCATTTTTGCTACTCCGAAATCTCCCAGTTTATAAACTCCTTTCTCATTTCGGAAAATATTTTCTTCCTTGATATCCCGATGCATGACCCCATTTTCATGACAAATCTCCAGCGCGTCTAAGATCTGTATTCCTAACTCAAAGACATCGTTTAATACCAGCTCATTTTGACTGATATAAACTGACAGCGGTGTAAGATATTCCATTAACAGAAAAATTTCATAACGTTTCGGATTTTCATGGCGAATCACATCGTTTTCATAACATGGAACAATATTTCGAACTCCATTCTCTGTAAACGCATGCATCAACTGAATTTCCTGCATCGTCTCCTGAAAAACATTTTCAAAATACTGCTCCGTTTTTTCTGTATCCTTTCCCATTGCATTCCAGATTTTCAAATACTGCGTTTTCTCCGGAATCACAATATGTTTTAACGCGCGGACATAAGTACCGGATTCATTTTCTTTTTTTACTTTGTAGACAGAAGCAAAACTTCCCTTACCAATCAATTCTTCTACTCGATATCCGAAGACTTCCCGCCCTATCATCTTATCCTAACTGCTCCTGCGTCTTTTCTATTATCATCTCCAGCACTTGTAGCATTTCGTCTCTCTCTGGATTTTCATATCCTCGAAAAACGATATCATTGATATTTTCATGCTGAAAAAGATATACACTTTCTTCTCCCATGTACCCTTCCGGATATGGAATTCCCATATAATCATAAACGGTCTCCGGATGCTCTTCGTCAGTCTGAAGCACACCCATAATCATTGTTTTTTTTGTACCGCCCTTTAAAAGTACAATACTTCCAACGGGAAGCAGTTCTCCAACCTGCTGCATAAGATCCTCCTGTTTTCCTTTTTGAAACTGTTTATTTTTTCTGCCACATCGCCTGTACAATCATCTGCAGTCTTTTTGCTACATTTCCATTCTGAAAAGCCTGTTTTGATTCTGGATTGGATGCAATCAGCTTTCCAGCTGCTTCACCGATTTCGGTCGTTTTTTCTTCCAGCCATTTTGCTGTATCTCCTGCACTGGTTCCAGCCGTTTTCAACGAAAATACTCCAAATGAAATTTTGGACAGCAACGTATCCAAGCCTTTTACAGAAGCTTCAATCCCTGTATATGCTGTATCTTCCAGCGACCAATGTCCATCTTCCTTATATTTATGAATACTGTCATATGTCTGTCCTGCAACATCCATCGCACTTTGAAGAATAGAGGTATACACATGCGCCGGATATTTAAATACCGGATCTTTACCGATCAGATAAAGTGTCTTTCCAAAACCCACGGTCTCTTTTCCGATATTCGCCGTGCTGCTGCCATTTCTGGAATATTCTGTCACTGCACCCAGGATTCCCATCAATCCTCCCGCTACTCCAACAGCAGTGGCCCAGCTGCCAAATTTTTTCTCGAACAAATTCTGCGTTTTTTCATCTGAAAAGCTTTTCTTGAATACGGTGTAGAATCCTTTCCATACACTTGCAGATGCCTTGGACAATTTACACCACTGTCCAATCCCAAACGGAGCATGTTTGGAATCACCTGTAAAAAATTTAATCAGGCTGTCACAATAAGAAACTAGGTCACCGGCTAAACCTGTTACTTCATCTTTATTTTTTTCTGACACTGCCTTCATAATATTTTTGGACACTTCCAAAAGCCAGCTGTAAACCGCGACATAAGCTGTACCAAATGGTGTTTCCTGTTCGTTTTGGTTATATACAGTTCCATAGCTTAAAGATCTTTCGTCTTCATCCTGCAGATTCTTTTCAAGCTTCTCATATATCACAGATGCACGACGGAGATATTCTGCAATCTCTGCAATTTTCTGTTTTTCTTCCTGAAGTTCTATGCAAATACATCGAAGCTGCCAGTCAATGTCTTCTTCCCGTTTTACCTGCCAATCCAGATTTCTGGAAACAATAGAAAAAGCTTCTTCTCTTTGTTCAATATCTTTTTCTACTCTATCGAGCATTTCTGACATTCTTTGAAGCCCTTCCGGTCTGACTCTGATATAAGGCATTTTAAAACCCCCGTCTGCTTATTCGTTGGCTCCGTTCTGAATATTTCTTTCGCTGTTATCATATGCCTCTGCCGCGTTTCTCAAAAACTGTGCATAATTGCGAATTGTTTCTTTTCTTTCCGCAAATGCCCGTTTAAAATTTTCAAACTTTGCAACGGAAGACTCAGCCGCATCTCCCTCCCACACGCTTTTCATTCCTTGAATCTCTCTTTCAATTTCTTCCGTATAATTTTCAATATTGGTTGCAATGCTGTCAAACGTTGCTGCTTTCTCCCGTATTGCTGTAGAATCTACTTTAATGGTTGCCATAATTACATCTCCCTTCTGTTATCCTCTAAGATTGCCTGCTTCTTCCTGCAGTCTATTTTCTACCTGCTCATAATGTTCCGCCGCATTTTTTAAGAACTCCTGATAATTGTTCATGACATCTCTCAATTCCTCAAATGCCGTTTTATATTCCTCCAATTTTTTGTTAAATGTATCACTTGCGATTCCTGTCCACTTTGCACTTCGAAGCGCCTGGGCTTCTGTGTAAAGTTTTTCATACTCCGTCTGATATTTACTTACTAGTTCTCCAATTCTTTCTGATGATCTTTTTACACTTTCTGTTGTTACTGACCACTCTCTTGCCATCTTAGGCTCCTTTCCGTCATACTTTATCCATGACCATTACATTTCTTTACAACTGCTCCGCCATACGCTTTGTTTCTTCTTCCGCATGTTGAATTCGTGTTGCAACCAGCTCAATTAACTCAATAGTTTGCTGCATTTTTTTTCTGGTTTCTGTCATTTCTTCTGCAATTTGTTCTATCTTTTGAATACAGACTGCGGATGCCGGGCTTTCCCATTCATGTCTCAATCTTTCCGCAACTCCACAAATTTTCTTAATCTGTTCTTCAAATACATTTTCTTCTCCGTCGAGTCTCGCTGCCTCACGCATTACTTTTTCATAGTTAAGTCTTATGTTTGATGTCATCTGCCCTCCTATGCTAGAATCCATTCTTCTTGCTCTGATATTTCCAATTCCGCAAGACATTGGGTTCTGTCTGCTTTTTTTCCTGTTCTGGCCTGATACAATTCCATACTTTCTGCTTGAATTTCTGCTTCCGGATATTCTTCCTTGATCAAAACCGCCAGCAGACTTATTACCTCTGCGATCGACATGTGATCGGGAACTTTGAATCGAAATTTTTCATTCAACCCCGGAACCTTTATGACACATTCCTGCTTTCTCATCTTCTCACCTAACCTTGATATATGCCAAAGTATCCCCATGATAAAGAATCGCCTGATTTCTTTCCAGCTGCTTTTTTCTTACCTCTGGATCACTTCTGCTGACTGCATTATTCAAAAACATAATTTTTGAATTGTCGATTCCTCCATCCATAATCATTCCATCTTCGCATCTGACTAAGTAAACATACAAGCCTGTGTCTTTATATTCCGACAGTTTTTTAAAAATTCCCTGTGTAATAATCAAAAGCTGTTCCTGCTTTTGTGTTTTCAAATATTTTCCAAATACTACCAAATCCTCATCTGAAATAGTGTCATAGAAATCAGAAAAATCATCAATATACAACAGGATTCTTTTTTGTTCCAAACACCTTTGAAGGAAACGTCCTATTTCTTCTTCTGTCCGGATTTCATGCCAAAACTTCTTACTTTCTGGTTCTAAACTGAAACGGTAAAGTTCCCAGTTCTCCATTATGATTCCATTTTCAATCACAGACTCGAGAGAAGTTTTTGTCTCACTTCCGATAAAAATGCGTTTTGTTTCTTTTAAAAGAAATCCCTGCTTTCTCTCATCATATAAAGAAGTTCCAAATGACAGCCATTCTTTTTTATCTCTGGCGCCTTCGAAAACAGGAATACGCTCTGGCAGTCTGCCACTTTCTTTTTCCGTTTTCTTTTCTATCAGTATGTTTTTCCTGTCTTCTCTTACCGTACTTTCCTTTTGATTTTCGCCATAATAAAATCTCATTTTCCGATAAGTCTGCTTTAGTTTACTGTACATTTGAGATTCATTGACTGCATCAAACGGAAGTGCTGTCTGCATTTCCACTGCAAACTCTCCATAGGAAATTACCGCCCGTCCCTTCACATCTTCAGGTTCTATTGCCGTACGTATATTCAGAAGATCCCGGTAATTCTGTAATTCATTCATCTGAAATACAATCCGCGTTTTGATATGTTCCGCTGTTTTGTAATAAATTGCATTTCGGCTGTTTCCTGTTACCACCAGATAAATGCCATATGTTTTTCCATTTGCAGCAATCTGAATAATCCCTTCCTCCAGACGCGGCATCTGTTCATGTATGACTGTGTAATTATCAATGATTACCAGCAGCATAGGAAGTTTTTGCCCGGTTGTTTCCAAATAAGAGGAATATGTATTGCACTCTTTTTCTGCAAATACTTTCTTTCGAAGTTCCATCTGATTTCTTATCTGCTGTATCATATGCTCACTCTTTTGCTTTTCATCTTCAAAAGCCACAGCAACACAATGTGGAGCTTCTCTTAAGTTGCCCAACATTCTTCCTCCGAAATCCAGTACATAAAACTGCAACAGATCCGGTGAATATTTTTGTGCCATGGAAAATGCCATGGTCTGTAAAAAAGTGGTTTTTCCAGATCCAGATGCACCATAAACAGCAACATGTCCATTTTCCTGGAAGCAGAGTTCAAATGGCTTCTGCTCCTGCAGTTCCGGTATGTCACACATTCCGCATGCAGTTGCTGCATCGTTGTCTTTATCCCACTGTTCCGGCAGAAAATTCTCTGAATGAGCAACGCATTGTGAAAGAAATATCTTTTTGGGCAATACCGGTTTCCACAATGGTTTCACACAAAGATGCATTGCCTTTGCAGTCAATATTACTTCTTTTACGCTTTCTTCCAGCTGTGTTCTTCCACTTTTTTTTCCATCCGCTCGCTTCTTGGCTGTCCTGCGCACTCCAGCTGTATATCCAGTCATTTCTATGCTGTTTTCGCCATCTTCCATGTATCTGTCATAGGCAATATAGTCCGCACCGCTGAAACCTGTCTGTACTTCTTCAAAAATTTCATCATATCCAACTTGTACATAAGCTCTTCCTGGCTGTCTGATTGCCGCCGCGTCTTTTCGCCGGATCATTTCCTTACTGTCTTCCTGATCCAGCACTTTCAGACAAACTCGAAATCTGGAGTTACTCCAGATCTGCGGACTTACTACCCCGCTTGGCTTTTGTGTTGCTAAAATCAGATGAATCCCAAGACTTCTGCCCACCTGTGCAACATTAACCAGATATTCTAAGAAATCCGGCTGTTGTGTTCTTAACTGCGCAAACTCGTCAATAATGATAATCAAATGCGGTAATTTTTTCTTTATTTTTCCTTCTTCCATGTACTTATGCCATGAATTAATGTCCAGCTTATCAATCCCCAGCTCCTGCGCTGTTGCGTTAAAAAGTTTTTGCCGGTTCTGTATTTCGGCTTCCAATGAAACTTTCGCACGATGCAGCATATTTCCGGAAAGATTGGAAATTGTAGCTGACACATGCGGTGCCTTCAAAAATGGACGTGCCATGTCGCCGCCCTTAAAGTCAATTAAAATAAAAGCAATGTCATCCGGACTGTAATTCAACATCAAAGACAGAATGTATTCCTGTAAAAACTCGCTTTTTCCTGATCCTGTCATTCCCGCAACCAGGCCATGACATCCATGATATTTTTCATGAATATCCAGGTAAAATAGTTCCCCGTCCCGCTTCATTCCAATCGGAGCCGCCATAGAACGACTGATTTTACTTTCTCGCCATCGTCTTTCAATCTCCAGCATGTGAACATTTCCTGCCTGATACATGGAAAGGAAAGAAATTCGCTCTGGAATTCCCACTTTATGGTTCCAATGACGGTTTTCTATTTTTTCAAACAACTGCATCATTTTCTGGATCTGCAGGTAATTCAATTCATCAGGAACAAATGGAATCAGCTGATTATCATCTTCATTTTTTCGATAAATACCGCTTTGTTCCGCATCATTTAAAATAATAGCTTCTGCTTCCCTGGGAATTCTGGAGAAAAACTCTGCAGCATACACGATGGTTACCCTTTTAAAGTTCTCCGCAATATAAGAACTCTTTCCCAGAGAAATACTTTCCAGTAATTTTTCATTCAAAACAAATACTACATAATGTGGTATATTTATTTCACTTTTTTCTTTTACTGTTTCTTCCAAATACAACAGAAATTCTTTCACCTCTTCTGGATCAGAAGCAAAAAACCGTTGTTCTCCGATTTCATTCCAAATATGTGGAAGATTCAAAACCCATTCAAAATCCAGAGCTTGATTTTTATCTGCAACAATCCCAATCTTCACCTCATCCGGCGCATGCATAACGACAATTCCTGTAATCATGCACCAAATCAGTTTATTGATTTTTTCTTTATCGCCGACAATTCCAACCATCTTCCTGTCTCGAAGGGAAAGTGCAATTGGAACTTCTGACAGCCGCTGATTTTCTTTTCCCAGCTGAATTGCCTGTTCCAGCAATGCATCATCTTCTAAACAAAAATGGTCTTCCGGTACTTTTACCAGAAGTTCTGATGATCTTTCTCCTATTCCCAGCCGCACAGAAAGAAAATCCTGATCTGTCGGTGATTTTTCCCAGATTCTTCGGTTTTTCCTCTCTACATATCCAAGCATTTCTTCAATACCTGGATAGTAATCCACATTCCAGATTCTGCGATTATATTCTCTGCAGCCTTCTATTTCTTTTCTTTTTTCTTCAAGATAAGCCGTATACTTCTCTTTTCGATAAGTTTCTTCTTTTTTCTCCTGTTTTTTATAATATTTTCTGGATAAAAACGGCCATAATACAGCGCCAGCCAGCAGACTCACTGTCATGGTTCCGTTGCTGATGATCGATGAAAAGTTTCCGGTTTCTTCCAGCCTCGCCAGTGCCAGTCCCAACTGTGCCATCATAGCCAATGACATTGTAAGTGTTGGACCTGCTGCCAGAATAAACGGCTGTTGTTTTCTTGTCTGACACGCTGGCGGTGCATCGATCCGAATTTCAGCCGTTATCAGTGATTTATAAATTCTGGGATTTCTTTCAAATACTACTTCCGCACGGTTCTTTCTGGGGGCCATGTTCTGGGTCTTTTTGCATGGTTCAATCCCTTGTACAGAAATCTGTTTCGGCACCATCATATATTCTTTCAAATATACGATGGTGTATCCCATGATCATGATTTGATCACCGCATTGTAACCGCGATGCGGTGATCTTTTTGCCATTTAAATACACACCTGCTTTTTCGGAGATGTCCTGAATATATCCTTCTCCTGCTTTCATCCGAAGCACAGCATGCTTTCTTGAAATATTTTCATTGATATCCAGAATGATATTTGCATCATCTGCCCGGCCTATCTGTAGTTCCGCTTCTAACGGCAAATGATACTTTTTCATCTCTGCACTTAAATATCGCTCTGCTAAAACCAGAAACTGGTAGGGACATTCTGTATCCTTCACGGAAAAGAAGTCTCCATCCTGCAGCTTTCTCAGTTCAGCCTCTCCAGGGCCAATGATTTCTTCCGTCTTCTGCAGATAATACGTGCCATTCTGTTCATATACTGGAAATTTTAATTCCCGGCGCATATTTAACAATTCTCTGCTGATAAAACCATTTCTGGTTTTGTCCAATACCGTTTCTATTCCTGTCTGCAAATATTGATTTTCCAGAAAAAACAGTATTTTTAGACTTTCCATATGCGCCCTCCTCAAATGTCTCTGCCTGTAAACAAACTCTTCCTTGTTTCTTCTGCCTTTTCTTTCTCAGCAGAACTCAAAATTCTATTGCTTGTTTAAAAAATATGCAGATTCAATAAATCATCACGAGTTTTTTCTGTCACAATATATAACTTTCCTGCAACAGCGCTCATTGCCTTTATCTCTTCACCCTGATATGTCTCATCATAATCCACTTCGTACAAGTCGCCAAAAGGGATCACTACATTTCCTTTTTCATCGATCACGCCGCATTCACCATCCATATTTTTCAATTCTAAAAATTCACCAATGAATCTGACATCTTGAAATCTTTCTCCCATTAAATCATTTCCGTCTTCGTCATATACTCGCCAGGTTTCTCCATATTGAACCACAATAAGTGAACTATCATATTCATATTGAATAGATTCATAGTCACTTAAATCAAAAGAGTGTATTTTATTTCCATCTTCGTCATAAATATCAATACCATCTTCTCTTTTCCCTAAAAATTCATGATTCGCAATTCCATAAATAGATGTATACGATGTATCTATTTGTTTTTGTTCTTTTAAATTATAGAAATACGCAGGACCATCTGTGTATAATGAATTATAAAAAAATACACTTCGTGCGATCTTAATCATGTTCTTGCTTAACGACGATATAATATATGCTTTCTCATCACTTTCACGGTTCGTTACTTCATATACGATCTCACCGTTTTCGTCTATTAACTGATATGTTTCCTGCTGCTCAGGATCTTCTGAATATTTTAAGATATTGTAAATTCCTGTTTCCGAATTATACTCTATAGAATCTGCATCCGTTATGTTTTCATTCATATCGAAATACCTTATTCCTTCTGACAAACTAATTTTTTTAAGATACAAATCTCCGATCACACTATCATAGCCATAATCGTTCAATTCTTTTATACAGTTTCCATTAAAATCCCATACACTTTGCGTTTTATCTTTTGTTACCAGATAATTGATCTCACCAGTTCTTATCAAATCGTATTCCATAGGAATCACTTTCTGATTCTTATTATCATATACGCCATATTTTCCTTCCATTTTGACAATAACTTCTATTCGATCTTCTGTCCTTCCTGCAAATTCCATCTCATCATACTCTGCCGGTATCACAAAGTTTCCTTCTGCATCTACCAGTCCATACAAAGACGATTTGCTTGATTCTACAATATAATAACCATTTGCGGCAGCCCCTCCACTCTCATACGTATATCCGCTGATTGAAAAACCTGCCATATTGTTTTCCATCTCTGCTTCCGGCATCTCTTCTATGTTTTCATCTGATACTGTTTCTGTACTTTCCAGGCTGTTATCAACTTCTTCTGTCTGCTCTTTCTCCACGCTTCCACTGTCTGTAGCCTCCACGCTATCGCTTATACTAACTATTTTCTTCCTTCCACAGCCCATTACAGAAAATGGTATGGTTAAAGCGAGCATCAATACCAGTATTCTTTTTTTCATATTTTTTCTCCTCTCTACAAATAATTCTTATTTTCGATTTTATTTATAAAATTTTAACACATTATATCTATCAATGCAATATGCATCTATAGTTGGTTGTTGTATATTTTTTATACTTTTATAATATATAGATTACATTAATTGTGGAGGTTTTACTCATGCAGCCGGAAATCAACTATAAAACCGTCGGACAACGCATCCGCACTGCACGTCTGCAAAAGAAGCTCAGTCAGGCAGAACTTGGAAGCCTGGTCGGCTGTTCAAATAACCATATCAGTCACATTGAAACCGCACAGACAAAGGTTTCTCTTTCCATGCTCTCCAAACTGGCGCTTGCTCTGGATCAGGATCTTGATTATTTTCTTCTTGATACCCAATATGCCAAGCGTGATCGCCTGATTGACGAAGAAATTGCGGAAAAACTCAGCCGTTGTAATACCTCCACGCTGTTGACTGTAAATCAAATGCTGGATCTGCTTCTCAAACAGCAGGAGATGAATGATTTGGAGAAAAATTTGTAAATAATTTTGATAGTTCTCTCAATTCTCATGTAATATCTTTTTTGTATATTACATGAGATTTTTTTTCGGTTCTCATAAGAAAAATTGTATCATATCTCATATTTTTTCCTATACCCGCTGCACAATCTGCACTTTTTTCGTAATAATCAGCATTTTTCTGCATTTTTTCCATATTCGCTCCCATTTTTCTGCAACAAAAAAAATACCACACCATTCCCGTGCAGTATTTTTCCTCTTTTCTATCCCTATTCTATTTCTACCTGGCCCACCTCTTCACCCATTCCACATACGCTTCTTCCGTCTTTTTCCAGTAACTCCTGCTGATATCCACAATTTTCCCGTTTTCCAGCAGCATTTTCTTCTTCGTACATTCCTTCACATAAGAAAAATTAACCAGAAAACTCGTATGGCATCGTACAAAATCCTCACTGGCGATTCTTTCTTCTATTTCTTGGATTTTATCATCCACCGTATATTCTTTCTCCGTTGTAACCACATACGTGACTCGCTTGTCCCGTTCAAAATACAGGATATCATCCAGTTTCAGATTTGCTTTTACGCCTCCGTGGCATTGAAGAACAATTCTCCTGTTCTGTTTCCGCAGCTGTTCTATCGCCTTTTCCAGCACGGCTGGCAGTTTTTCCTCGAATTTTTCTTTTACGATATAGTAAACATGATGCGTCTCATAGACGTCCATAGCGTACGACCAGTAATTGGTCAGATAGATAATCTGGCATTCCGGCCATTTCCGGTTCACTTCCATGGCCAGGTCTATTCCGCTCTCTCCCGGCATTTCTATATCCATAAACAGAATATGCATTTTGGGATGTTCTTCTTTCCGAAGTTCACTGCCATTCTGAAAGAAATACATCTCCACTTTTTTCTGCATCTGTTCGGCACAGCGCTTTACGGTATCTCCCGCTTTTTCCAGCCATTCCGGCTTGTCGTCGCAAATTCCTATTCTTAAATCCATTCTCGTTTTCTCCAGTCCTGCTGCATATGCTGTTGGTTATTTCTTTAAAGAATGACCTGTCTGGACAAAATAACCGTCAGGCCGATTTCGCCGGTCTTTTCTTTTTTCTCCTGCATTTTTCCATTGTACTTTTTCAAAAGTCCGCGGAACAGTTTCCGGCTCATCGGATTCTGGCGTCTGGAAGAGGTAAGGCATTCCAGAATCAGCTGATTTTTTACGCCTGTTATCTTCAGCTGGAGCTCGCCCTGTTCTTCTTTCTTTACAAGCGTTTCGCCCCAGTTCAGAATTCCAATCAGGATTTTTGCCAGATCTTTTTCTGCAATCTCTCCTCTGTCATATCCCGCTATCTGGTAATGAAGTTCAATTTTCTTCTTCTCCAGATTGGATTTCCAGGCGCACAAAACCGCATCTATCATTCGGTCCTTGCAATAAATTCCCTGCCGCACCTGGCTGCTGATTGTTTTCAGGTTTTCTGCATACTGTTTCAACGTTTCTCCCGATATCTCACCGGCTCCGGCCATAATTTTTTCCATCTGTTCCGAAATGGTCTGCTGATATTGTTCCATCTGCGGAATCTGTTCTGTCAGAATCTGGTAATGGTATTCTGCCATTTTCTGCTGTTCTGAAAGAAATTCATAATCCGCCAGCACCTGATGCTGACGCCGCAGTACGCTTAAGATACTGAATATCATGATCAGAATAATCATAATATCATCCAGAAACATAACCTGTGTGTCCTTCAATCCACTTGGCACATAATACATGACGGGAAGGAAATATACAAGTACCCAGATGATTTTCAGATATCTTGCTTCGAAATCCCGATATCCTTTCAGAACCTTGATGATTGTTTTTTTCTCCAGCTGGTAAAACAGATATTCCAGAACAGGAATCAGCAAATCCCATGGCTCTACCGGACATTTCAGAACATAAAGCTGGCGTCCTGCCAGAAGATCTACAATGCAGATGGCTGGATAATGAATCATCGCCGTCACAATATCTGCCAGCATTCCGCCCAGCACAACCTTCGGAAGACTGCCTTCAAAGCTGTAGTAAAAGAGAACCGTATTTGCGATCATAATCACAACGGAAAGAAACATCATCAGGATTTCCCACCAGCTCTCATTTCCATAGTATCCCCGCAGAATGATATCACTGATGCCGCCGATCAGAATCACCCGCAGAAGCTGCCAGATCATCAACGGCTTCATGCTGTGTTTTTTCCGCATAAACATAGAAAACAGGTGAATGCCCAGAAACGCCTGCGGAACCAGATACAGCCAGCAGCGGATGCAGATCCGGATCAGTTCGCTTAAGTTAGGATCTTTCATTCTGTTTTCCTCTTTTCTGTCAGATGTTCGATCGGAAAAACAAATTTCTGATCCAGACTGTGATTTTCTTTATCCCACAAGGTTTTGCTGGTTCCATGATATTTTTCCACAATTGCATGAATAATCGTTGTTCCCACGCCGTGCTCCGCTCCGTCTGTTTTCCAGGTCTTAAAACTGAAAACCTCATTGCTGGCAAGCGCATTCTTCAATTCTACCGTGCAGGAACGGGAATTCTCTTCTATGGAAAAAGAAATCTCTTTTCTTTCATTTTCCGGAATTCTTCCATTTGCCTCGATGGCGTTATCCAGCAGATTGTGTAAAAATCCGATTCGTTCCACAGGCATCATCCATTCCATGCAGATTTTTGATACCTGAATCTGAAAGGGAATCTCTTTTTCTGTACAGACCTGTTTCTCCATCATCAGAAACGCATCTGTGATCTCATCCCGGCAGAAGGTTCCTCTCTGTATTTTCCGGTATTCTTCCGTCAGCTGATCCGCATATTTTCTGAGTTCCTGATCTGGATCTTTCTGCTTCTCGATCAGATACTCCAGCGTCTGTACATGGCTCAGCAGATCATGACGGAATTTTCTCGTCACATCCATTCTCTGCTGGATAATCTCATAAATTTCCTGAAAGGAATCCATATAGCTTTCCAGAATTTCTTTTTCCTGCTCTTTCTGACGGATTCCCGAGATCAGATATCCCAGCGCCGCTGCCAGAAAAAATCCCAGCAAAATTCCCAATATTTCTCTCATGTTCCCGCCCTCATCTGTTCTTTCTCCGTTGCGTAAGAGAGTCCCACGCCGTTTAAAATAGTTTACGGCATTGGGACTCTTCTTTCCTCTTTATTTGCAGGATTTTATTCCCCGCAGATCCGCACAATCGCCTCCGCGAAGATCACAACGCATTCTTTCAGGCATTCGATTTCCACGAACTCGTCTGCTCCGTGCATACGGTTATCGACTTCAAGATCCGCGCATCCAAACGCAACACCGTTTTTCAGATGATGCACATACGTTCCGCCGCCGATCGCAAATGGTTTGCCTGGTTTTCCAGTGACATCCGTGTAGCACTGCAGCAGGGTCTGAACAAAAGGGCTGTCGGCTGGGACGTGGTGTGGCGGGAACATTCCGCTGCCTTCCATGGAGAAGCCGCCTTTTTTCATGTTCTGCCCGGCGGTATCGTACAGGTTTTCTTTTGTCGCGCAGATCGGGGCGCGGCAGTCGTAGGAACCGGTCAAGGTTTTGCCGTCGTAGTTCATGAGGTCGAGGCTTAAGGTAAGCTCGCCGGACTCTTCATCTGACATGGCGACACCGAGGCCTGCGCCTTTGCCGTCGCCGTGCGGGTAAACTTTTGCAAGGAAACTGATGTCGTTTTTCAGTTCACTCTCTTCCATTCCAACGGATGCGAGAAGCTGCAGCAGTGCAGTCAGTGCATTGTTTCCCATTTCCGGGGTGGATGCGTGGGCGAAGGCACCGCAGGCGGTGATTTTTATATTGCCGTTTTCGGTGTCTTCCAGAAGGAAGGAAACGCCGGTCTTCTGCTCAGTCTCGTCAGCGCAGGCTTTCAGGTCTTCTTTTGCCATGCCGGCAAGCTCTGCATATGCTTTGCCTGGTACAACGTTCAGTTTGGTGCCGGCCTGTAAGGATACGAGGCGCACGCCTGTCGTTCCGGCATCGGATGTTTTTTCAAAGTGGCCGCGCATGCCGCCTTTTTCAATGTTGATGACCGGGAATTCGGCATCCGGTGAGAAGGTGCATGGTGCTTCCACTTCTTTCTTATAATAATATTCGAGGTCAGAGCTTCCGCACTCCTCGTCGGAACCGAGGACAAGACGGACGTTTTTCTTTAATGGGTAACCGAGTTCTTTGACAGCGCGCATTGCGTAGATAGCTGCGATCGCCGGTCCTTTGTCGTCTGCGGTTCCGCGGCCGAACATTTTTCCTTCTTTGATGAGCGGGGTGAATGGATCGGTCTCCTGCCAGCCTTCGCCTGCCGGTACGACATCGAGATGGGCGAGAATATCAAGGCCCTTTTCTTCCTGATTAAAGTCAGCTGCAATCGCGTAGTTGTCGTAGTTGGTTACGGCAAAGCCGTATTTTTCCAGAATTTCGATTCCCTGCGCCAGTGCTTCTGCCGCCGGTGCGCCGAATGGTTTGCCTGGCTCTGCCGCCTGTTTTTCGCTTGGAATCCGGATCAGGCTTTTCAGATCCTCGATCATTTCGGATTCGTGGTTTTCAATATATGTTCTTAATTCTTCTTTCCGCATCGTAACTTCTCCTTTTCTCTTCTCTGGCACCGTCGCAGTGCCGTTCTTTTCCTATCATAGCGCAAAAAGAGCAGAAAATCCACATTTTCTGCTCTTTTGCCAAATAATCATTTGTTTTTGTCCAAATTGACTGTAATTTCATAATAATCGCACGGATGCGCCGTAAGCCCCGTCACGCCCTCGCCGGATACCATCGACATTTTGAGGTGTGATGCGAAGAAAAACATGTGGTCATCCAGCAGCGTCTGCGTCATCTCGATGGCCAGTTCGGTTCGTTTTTCGGTATCAAACTCGCCGCTTAACTGCTGCTCCAGCATCTCGAATGTCTCACTGTAATAACCGCCGCGGTTCTTGGAGGAATCCTGCACGCAGTGCGTTGTAAAGAAATACTCGGGATCGCCCGTCGGTGCGCTGACAAATGCGCTGACATAAACATCCCAGTTTCCTTTTTTCAGCAGTTCCAGATGATTTGCCGTGCACTGGATCTGTACTTCGATTCCGATTTTCTTCAGCGATGCCTGTGCACTCTCCGCGAGAAGCGGCAGTTCCTGGCGGCTCGGATACGTGAGCCAGCAGATGGTCAGGCGTTTTCCGTCTTTTTCCACGTAGCCGTCGCCGTCCTCATCGGTCCAGCCTGCTTCAGCCAGCAGTTCTCTGGAATACTCAAGATCATAGAACTCCTCCTGCACTTTGCTGTCGCCGAATGCAAAGTAAGAGGGGAACGGGCCTTCCGCCACGCTTCCGTTTCCTTCCATCAGCGTATTCACAAAGCCCTCCCGGTCGATCGCTCCGATGACTGCCTCGCGCACGCGGTCGTCCTGCAGCACCTCGGATGATCCGTTGAACTGTCCGAAGAAGGTACGCGACGTATCCGCCGAAGAAATCGTGTATGGTTCATCGCGGAACAGGATCAGATTGGAATACGGCAGGCCGTACGCCGCGTCGAGCTCGCCTGACTGTAACGCCATCGTCATCGTATCGCCGTCGCGGATTGTTTTGACTTCGATCCGGTCGAGCTTTGGCGTTCCGTTCCAGTAATTGTCATTTTTCATGAGCGTCAGTCCCTGATCCGTCTCCACCTGTACTGCGCGGTACGGGCCGGTTCCGGCGACATTGCCGTCATCCGTCACACCTGCCTGCATATCAATGATGCATCCATATGGGTCAGACAGATAATTCAGAAGCGCCGGGACAGGCTGTTCGGTGTGAATCGTTACGATCAGGCCGTCTGCCTCGATGCTCTCAATTTTCAGATCCCCGCGTGCACGGTCATGTACTGCGATCAGATCCTCGAGACATTCTTTGACCGCCTCCGCGTCGAGAGTGCGCCCACTCGTAAAGGAGATGCCTTCATGCAGTGTAATCCGCCATGTTGTATCGTCCACAAGCTCATAGCTTTCTGCCAGCCATGGCTCGATCTCCATAGAATCGGAATAATGAAACAGCGTCTCACCGATCCCATAGCGGATACACGCCCAGCCGGAATAGCCGTTGTGCGGGTTGACATCAGACTCGTCGTTTTCGGCGTTGAATGTCGTGTCACCGTATACGAAAACTTTTTCATCTGTACCATCTGCCGCTGTGCTCTGACAACCGGAAAACAGTACCACCGCCAGAATGCCGCACAAAACATATGCAATTTTTTTCCTTCTGCAGTTCTTTCTCTGCATTCTGTACTTCTCCTGTTTTCGCAAATGGCACCACCATTTCTGCTGTCTGATTTTCTGTTTCAACAGTTTTCTCACAGACTATACTCCATCAACAGTTTCGTGTATTCCTCTTTCGGGTACTCCAATACCTCCCGCGTCTCCCCCTGCTCCACGATTTTTCCCTGCCGCATGACAATCACACGGCTGCAGAGTTCCCGCACCAGCGCAAGATCGTGGCCGATCCACAGCATCGCAAGTCCTTCTTCCCGCTGCAGTTTTTTCAGCAGTTGAACGATCTGCGCCTGTACCGCCGCATCGAGCGCACTCGTTGCCTCGTCGCAGATCAGAAGAGACGGCTGCACAGCAAGAGCCCGCGCAATTGCGGCTCTCTGGCACTCTCCGCCGCTCGTCTCGCGGGGATAGCGCATCGCCGTTTCCGAACTAAGTTCCACTTTTTTCAGCAGCTCCGGCAGATGAAGACACGCCTCTTTCCGGCTCATTCCCTGATTCCGAAAAGCTTCCAGAATCCCGGTTTCGAGCGTCTGCATTGGATCGAAGGAATCCTGCGGGGTCTGGAAGACCATCTGTATTTTCCGGTAAACTTCGCGCTGCCGCCTGCCTTTTCTTCCGAGGATTTCCTCGCCTTCCAACAGAACGCTGCCTGCATCCGCCTGAACCAATCCGGTGATCAGACGGGCCGTCGTGCTTTTTCCGCATCCGCTCTCCCCGATCAGGCCAAGACATTCCCCCGCATCCAGTGTGAAGCTGATGCCGTCCACGGCGGCAAATTCCGTTTCCCGGCCGGTTCCAGCAAAGTTTTTGCTTAAGTTGTTTACTTCCAGCATGTTATGATTATGCATCTTTCTTCCCTCTTCCCGGCACAGCCGCAAGGAGATTTTTTGTATATTCGTCCTTTGGGTGATCGAAAACCGTCCTTGTCTCCCCCTGCTCCACGATGTTTCCATCCTTCAAAACAACAACCCGGTCTGCCATCTGCTCGAGAACCGCAAGATTGTGCGTCACCAGCACCATCCCCGTCTGCTCTTTCTGCTGCAACGCCTGAAGCTCCCGCAGCACCTGCGCCTGCGAAACCACATCGAGTGCACTCGTCGGCTCGTCCGCCAGAAGAAGCGACGGATGCAGCAGCATTGCGAGCGCAATCCCAACGCGCTGGTTCATGCCGCCGGAGAGCGACGATGGATAGCTGTTCCAGATCGTCTCGCCATCCGAAAGCCCCATATCCGCAAATCGCCGGAGCGTCATATCTTTGATTTCTCTGCGGCTTTTTCTGCCAGACATTCCCCCAGAAATCGGGGTGATGAATCCGCAGCGTTTCTCATGGGCGCGCACGCTTTCACAGATCTGTGCTCCGATTTTCCGGGTCGGACAGAGTGATGCCCCTGTATTCTGGAAAATCATACCAATTTCTGAACCGCACAGACTCCGCAGCTTCTTTTCGGACATGCCCGTCAGCTCCTCTCCGCGAAATGTGATCTGCCCGCCGGTGATGGAACCATTCTTTCCCATCAGCCGCAGGATCGCTCGCAGCAAGGTACTTTTTCCACTGCCCGACTCCCCGGCGATGCCGACGGTTTCTCCTTTTTCGACGGAAAAACAGATGTTATTTAAAATTTGCTCCCCCTCATAACAGACAGAAAGGCCGCTGATTTCCAGCAGTTTTTCGCTCATGTTTTTGCTCCCTTTGTTTCCATTTTCGTTTGCCCCTTATCCCTGATCCACCGTTTTCCGTACCGCCTCACCAAGCAGATTGCAGACAAGAACGGTCAGAAAAATCGCCAGTCCCGGCGCCAGAATGACCCAGGGTGCGGTCTGCAGCATACTTCTTCCGTTGCTCATCATCGCTCCCCACTCCGCCGACGGCGCTTCCGCACCAAGGCCGAGGAAGGACAGACCCGCGATTTCCAGCATCATCGTTCCGATATCAAGCACCGCTGTGACAATCGTCTGCCCCGCAAGATTCGGCAGAATATGGCGTCCGATCATCTTCCATATTCCGTTTCCTGTAAGGCGCGCCGCCGCGATGAACGGCATGTGTTTCAATGCCAGCACACGGTTCCGCGCAAGCCGTGCATATTTCGGCCAGGAAACAAGGATCAGCGACACAACGGCTCCCGTCATGCCGCTCTGCAGAACGCCGGAAAATGCGATTGCAAATACCATACCCGGAAAGGCCAGAAAAATATCGGAAATCTGCATCAGAACCGTATCCGTTTTACCTTCCAGCCAGCCGCTGAAAATTCCGGCGAGTGTTCCGATCAGAGCGCTTGCCGCAACGACAAGAAGTGCTGAAAAAATGCTGATCCGCGCGCCGGAGAGAATCCTTGAAAACAGATCTCTTCCATAGCGGTCCGTCCCCATCCAGTGCGCCGCGGACGGCGGAAGAAGAGACAGTTCCAGATTCTGCTCATACGGATCGTACGGTGCCAGATGGGCCGCACACGCGGCAAACAGCAGCAGCGCACCGGCGAGGATGCCATAAAAAAGGATCTTTCTTTTCTGTTCTTTTTTCATCGCATTCCCTCCAGCTTCGCCCGCGGGTCCAGTGCACCCATCAGCAGATCAGCAATGAGATGCAGCAGCAGATAGATCGCCGCCATCCACACCAGATATGCCTGAATCACGGGAATATCATGCATGGAAACGGCATCCACGGCCATTTTTCCGACACCATTCCACATGAAAATCGTCTCAACGATGGCGGTTCCTCCAAGCAGCGAACCGGCGGATAAGAATAGCAGCGTAACCATCCGAAGCAGCACGGATTTTAATACATTTCCAAACAGAATCCGGTTTTCACTTAACCCACGTGCCCGTGCACCCGCCACGTACTCCTGCTCCAGCTCTGCAAGCACGGCAGAACGCACCTGACGGGTGTATTTTGCCGTCATCGAAACCGCAAGCGTCGCCGCCGGAAGCACACAGCTTTTCCATCCCTTTCCCATACTGAGAACCGGAAAAAAATTCCATTTCAGCGAAAAGAAAGACAAGAGAAGAAGTGCAGTGAAAAACCCCGGAAACGAATTACCTGCAAAGCAGAACAGGCTGATACTGCGGTCCGCCCACGTATTCTGATATTTTGCACTTAAGATACCGAGCGGAAACGAAAGACAGACCGTCATGGCAAGCGCCAGCGCCGCAAGTGCAATCGTTGCGGGCAGTTTTTCGCAGAAGCTTGCAAGCACCGGTTTGCCGGAAACGTACGACTCCCCGAAGTCACCGCGCAGGGCGTTTTTCAGCCATTGCAGGTACTGGACAGCTTTCGGCTCATTCAGTCCCAGCTCCTCCCGCATCGCTTCTTTTTCCGCCTCCGACATCACGCCGCCGCTGCTGCTCTCTTTTAAATCCACCGCATCGACCGAGGAAAGTCCCGTCAGCAGAAAAGCGAGAATCGTCACGCCGAGGAATACCGGAATCAGGCGAAGCAGTCGTTTTAACAGATATTTTTTCACAAATACTCCTTTACTGCTTCACGGCACAAATCGAAAACATCGGTGCCGGGTTATAGAACTCGTCTTTTTCCAGATAAATGCGTTTTCCAAGGCTCGTATCAATGCGGATTTCTCCCGCTGTGTTTTCGCACAGCACCGCCACATCGTACGCCGGCCGGTTTTTGCGGCTGATCGGGAGCTGTGATTTGATCCGTTCGCACTCTTCGAGCATCTCGTTTCCAACCTTGAAATGGGCATGCGCCTCCGGAAGTCCCTTCGTATCGGCAACATCTTCTTTTCCGTAATTGGCATCGAAGTTCAGCAGCACACCGCCCGTTTTCAGCACACGCATCCACTCGCCGTAAGCATGCTCCGCATTCGGCAGCGTCCACGTCAGGTTTCGGGAAATGACAACATCGAATGTTTCATCCGCAAACATCGGGTTTTCCGCATCCATGACCTGGAAGCGGCAGTCGGCGTTCTCTTCTTCGGCAAGCTGGATTGCATTCTCAATCATCTCCGGTGTCAGGTCGATGCCGAAGACCTCGTGGCCCTCTTTTGCCAGCAGGATCGAGAAAAATCCGGCTCCGCAGCCCACATCAAGGATCTTTAACCGTCTTCCCGCCGGGATCTGTTTTTCAATCTCTTTCATCCAGCGCTTCGCAATCGGGTTTGCAAGTTCGGAGCGTCTCTGCTCTAAAAAGCTCTCGCTCCGTTTCTCCCAGTAATGGACAATCTGCTCTTTGCGGTCGTCGTACTCCGGCTCGCGCACAATTCTTCCGTAAGCAACGACAGGGCCCCCTTCTGTTACCTGCAGACTGCCCGTCTGGTACAGCACTACACCGGTGTACTCGGCACGGCACGTCTCACGGAGTTTTCCATTATAATCACGGATCGTTCCGAGCAGTGCGCCCTCTGCAACCATATCGCCCGGTTTTGCCGCCGGATACCAGAGGCCGTCTTCGGAAGCCGCCTGATAGCAGACATCCGTCACTTCCATCGGCACGTAGTTCCGCACATCGCGGCGGATCTGATACATGCCGAGGCTGCTTAAGATATTGCGCACATCACGCTTGTCGGAATTGACCTCCTCGGAAGTCCAGGCTCCCATGCCGCCGCGCTCTAAGAGGATGCTCGCGATGCCCTTGGACGCCGCGTAGTTGTACGCTCCGCCTGATGACACCAGGGAACGCACCATGTACGGAACATCCACCTGCTCCGCCATTTTCCGCGAAACTTCTGTCACCTCCTGCGCCGCTTTTCCGGCGTAATAGACATACGGCGTCAATGCTTCAAAATCATCGCCGCTGTGGAGATCAATATAATAATCCACCTTCGGATAAACTTCTTTCGTAATGGCCCACGCCAGCCGCTCCATCTCGGTTCCGTTTGGATTGCCCGGAAATACACGGTTCAGGTTTTTGCCATCGGAAAGTCCGAGACTGCCCGCACGATTTTCAAAAGCAGGACGGTTTAAGACCTTTAAAATCACGATCGTTCCAACCGTTTTTTCCGGCTGAAGCTCCGCTCCCAGTTCCACACACGCCTGAATGCCGACGTATTCACCGGAATGAACGCCGCCGGTGATCAGCATTGTTTTTCCCGGAAGTTTTCCACAGATAATCGTTCCCGGAAGCACGATATCCCCATTCGCAAAGGAGATATCCCCCTGATATTTTTCGCCGCGGCGGACGGTCACATCACCAAGCTGGAAGGACTGCTCTGCGCTTTTTTCCGCGCGCACCAGAAACATCGGTGTCGATGCATAGTTCAGTCTCTCTTCCTCGCTCCAGACGCGCTTCCAGATTTCGGAATCGGTCTGGATGGAACAGACGCCGAGGGATTCGAGCACCTTCGTATCCCACGCCGGCCGTTCCATCGCAGAGAGCGGCACCTGGCGCGCAATGTTTTCCATGCGGTCAATGTCCGTGCACAGATAATGGTCGTCGAGCTGCTGCTCTTCCACTTTCTTCCGGTCTGCCTCGTACGCTTCTTTTTTCTCCTCGTCATAGAGATAACCGTACCAGTTCGCATCAAAATTGAGCAACACGCCGCCCGGTTTCAGGACACGCATCCACTCTTGGTATGCCTGCTCCGGCTTTTCCAGATTCCAGGTCAGATTTCTGGAAATGACAACATCAAAGGTCTCATCCGCAAACTCCAGATTCTGTGCATCCATCCGCTGCAGCGTCACGCGCTCCAGACCGTATTTCGTATATTTTCCCAGATTCTCTTTCGCCTTTTCCAGCATCTCCTCCGTATAGTCAACAGCCGTCACCGTATAACCTGCCTCCGACAAAATCATCGGGAAGAATCCCGGGCCGGTTCCGATATCGAGAATCTTCATCTCTTCTTTCTTTTTCTCTGGAAACTGCTCCTCTAATACATGCAGCCACGCTTTTCTCTGGCTTCCCGCCAGTTCTTTTTCATTGACCTCAGAATACCCCTCCGCACGGGTTCCCCAGTAGGAGGCAATTTCCTGTAATAATTCCTGTTCCATATCTTCCGCTTCTTTCTTTTTTCTTCCATTTTCCGGTTTTCATCCGCAGACCGGCGCGGCCGTTTTCCAACCGCTCAAATATTCCTTTACTCTACCAAAAATCGGCCGTTTTCACAAGCCCCCACGGGGGATATCCTTAACGCCGGCGCAGGTTCCTGTCCCTTTTCCTTTGGCATTTTGTCCAATCCCGGGTTTCTTTCTTCCCTCTCCATCGGCAAATTTGATATTTTTTCTCGACATCCCTATACTTTTGTGCTATAACAGCACAGTGCTTTAACGCGTCAAAGTCAAAAAGTACAAGAGGAAAAAGAAATGAAGATAATTGTATGTATGAAACAGATGCCGGCCGGCACGAAAGTGGATATCGATCTGGAAACCGGCGCCATGAAGCGGATGTCCGGCGATACACGGACGAATCCATATGATCTTCTTGCACTCGAAACTGCAATTTCTCTCCGTGAAAAACTTGGCGGAACCGTGACCGTGCTGACCATGGGGCCTCCGCAGGCGGAAACCATGATGCGCGATGCCTACGCATGCGGTGCCGATGATGCCGTCATTCACTCGGTTCTCCTTTATATTGCCAGAATACCATCAGCTTTCTTGTCGCCGTATCCTCGCTGTATGTATATTTTACGGACCCGAGTCCGTAATAGCTGCAAAGATAGCCGGAAGCCTTATCGAGAAGCTCCGGTCGGGCTTCCATGACCTGCGCCATCAGATCATCGGTGGCAAATTTAAATTCGGAATACTCTTTTGTCTCTTCAATATCCGTCTCCATTTCCCACAGAATCTGCGTCGCATCAAATGCATCCATGTACCGGCCGATCTGGCGGTAATACTCGAGGTCATCTGCATTGCACGCCGGGAGCGGCAGATTCGTATCCGCCTGATGCGTGTCCGAAAATTCCGCATCAGAAACGCAGAGAAAATCGTAGTAGATCAGGTCGTCCGGCAGATTGTACTCGCCGCTCTCGCCCTCTGCGAATACCGGGTCGCCCCAGGTTACATCGACGTTGTAATAATTGTCTCCGCACTTTACGATATTCCAGCCGTGCGCCTCGCCGGTGTCTGTCGTTCCCGTCACATAAATGACCGGGATGTCCAGGCGGTTCATCAGATACTGGAACGTTCTGGCATAGCCTGCGCAGACCGTCTGTCCGTTCACAAGTCCGCTGTAGAGTGTCTGATTCTCCGGCGCATCTTTCACATAATCAATCTGCCGGATACATTTTTCGAAGACAGCCTTGATCTTCCCATAGTCATCCATCGAACGGTCGATATCACTTAAGAAATCATTTCCCGCCCCTTTGATCTGGGTCTGGCGGCCTGTGATCTCCTCCGCAGAAATCGTGTATTCTGGAACTACCTCACAGTAGTTTTTCGGCTCACCGTATCCCGTGACATGTGATGCTCCGTTGATCCAGCAGTACTCCGGGTAATCCATATAGACCCATCCGTAAACCTCCGCCGTCACATCGGGATCGCCGCCTTTTGTGATGATGGTTTCCTGGTGTTCCGCGATTCCCTGCACCAGTTCGCGGTAAATCATCTGTCTGTTTTCATCGAGCTGGCTGTAATAATACCGCTTCGCCAGCTCCTCCTCATCTGTATTTTCCGCCTGAAACTGTGTTGCGCCATTCTCTGACAGACCATTGTTTTCGTCTGCCGTCTGTGAAGCAGTGCTGCTGTCCGCTCCGCTTCCGTTCTGCGCGGGATCGCTCTCATCAAATTCTCCGAATACCAGATAAGCCGCCAGCAGGGCAAGCATAAGCGGAAGCAGCGCCCGCAGCGGTCTCTTCCGTCTTCGTCTGTGTCTTCTCTTTGCCATTCTTCTTTTCTCCCAGATACGTTAAAACGCCGTCACACAGTGCATCCGCCACCTTTTTCTGGTACTCCTTTGTGTTCAGGAGCGCTTCCTCCTCCGGATTTGAGAGGAATCCGCACTCGCAGATCACCAGCACTGCGTCTGTCTTCTTCAGCATGTAATACGTTTTGTTTCCCTTGGCTTTCCTGTGATTCGCCGGATCGAGCCCCGCAACCAGCGCAGCCTGCATGCAGAGCGCCAGTTTTTCGCCTTCTTTTGAATCCGTATAATAAAACACCTGCGCCCCTTTAACCGCCGCATCCGGGTAGCTGTTCTGGTGAATGCTGATCACACAGTCCGGCTTTTTTTCATGAATCAGCTGCACGCGCCGCTGCAGATCCTGCACTTTCGCATTCACGGCTCCTGGATCGGAGAGATCATCCTCCCCTTCCCGCGTCATCACCACAAGGATTCCCTGCTTTTCCAGCTTCTTTTTCAGCAGACGGGCAATCGCAAGGTTGATGTCCTTTTCTTTGACACCGTTTACCCCGATTTTGCCGGGATCGTCGCCGCCGTGGCCGCTGTCCAGCACCACTACTTTTGTGGCTGCCTTCTGTGCTGCCACCAGCCGTGCGCCCTCGCGGGACAGAACATACGCCGCCGAAAGCAGAATCACCGCCATCAGCCATTCCAGTTTTTTCCCTTTTTCCAAATGAAAAGCCCCCTGCTGCAAATTTCCTTTCTTGGTCATTTTATGCAGCAGCGGGGCAGGTTACAACTCTTATTGCTTCCGGTTACTCTTCCTCATCTTCTTCATCATGCGCGCGATTCGGGATTTCATCCTCTTCTTCGTCGTTGTCATCATCGAGATAATCCGGCTCATTTTCGAGATCGATGACTGCGGAATTTTCGACGATTTCGTCTTCTTCCTCTGCTTCTTCTGCGGTATCTTCACTGCCTGGCTCTGCGGCTGTTTCTTTTGCCTCTCCGGGAAAGATACTTTTTACCGGATCTTTCATGAAGGTTTCCACTTCCGACGCAGAACGTTTCATCTCCTCACGCATTTTTTCGATGCCGGCAAAAGTCTCCTCAAAAATTCTGCGGTTCTTCTCGAGTACACTTGTCATGGTTTCCATCTCGGCGTAAATCTTCTGGTATCTGGTGTTGGCTTTCTGCAGTTCCGCGTCCATATGGCTCTGGATTTCTTCTGCTTCGGCCTGCAGTTTTTCTTCATAAACAGCAGCCAGTTCCTCGCCCTTCTGACGTGCGCTCTCTACCATGTATTCGCACTGTTCCTTCGTCTCGCGGCGCTGCTTTGCACAAGATTCCTTTGTCTCCTCCCTCTGTTTCCGGCAGGACTCGTTTGTCTCCTCTCTCTTTTTGCAGCACGCCTCATCCGTTTCCTCCGTTTTCCCGCGGCAGGACTCGTCCGTTTCTTCGGTTTTCCGGCGGCAGGCTTCCTCGGTCTCTTCTTTTAGCTTTCTGCAGCTCTCCTCCGTTTCCTCCGTCAGCTTTCTGCACGCTGCATCGGTCTCTTCGGTTTTCTCGCGGCAGGCATCTTCTGTTTCCTGTGTCAGTTTTTTCGCTTTCACCTGTGCCTCAAACACAAGGCCGCTGATGCTGTCATAATTGTCGATATAGCTCTGGTATTTCTCATGAATATTTTTTTCGAGCTCCTCGATTTTATCCTCACGCTCGCGGATCTTGCGGTTCAGCTTCTCGATTTCCTGCTCTTTTTCCTCGATCTTCGCTTCCAGTTTCTTCTGAGCGGCATACGCCTGATCTTTCAGGTTCTGCACTTTCGTCATGACATCGTCCTTATCGAAACCGCCCATCAGCGTTGTTTTAAATAATTCTTCGTGATTGTTTTCTGACATATATACTCCTCCTTCGTGCCCGGGCTTTTATCATTCCCCTTATCCTTCCCGGACTCCTCGTCAACTGTTTGTTTCAATATATTCTGAAATCAGACTCCAGACGTCTGCGCACTCGAATCCGAGCTTCCACTCTGCCACTCCGGCGAGATCGGCGCTTTGGATCACTTTCAGTTTTTCCTCCATGGACTGCTCATCCTCCATCCAGATCGTGTATCTGGCATCGGAAGTTTCTACCGTTGCCACATTCTGGCCAAGGGATGCATCCCAGGTTTCTGTCATCTGATTCTCTTTGGCATAGTTTTTGGCGCCATCCATGCCCAGCACCTCGCTGGTAATGGCGCTCTGTCCGAACTTTTCCGTCCAGACACGAGTATAAAACGGGATTCCGCAGATCACCTGATCGGCAGGCATCACCCGCGTCATCTCCTCCACGGCCTGCTGTACAAACGGAAGGGATGAAACAGAGCCTGCCTCCTCGCTTCCCGCGAAATGCTCGTCATAGGCCATGACAATCATATAGTCCACAAATCTTGCCTGCTCGCCGCGCTGATAATACATCGTGTAGGCCTGCGGTACCGGCGTATCGACCGACACCACAAGATTCTGTGCATGCGCCGCGCTCGTCAGTTCCCGCAGAAACTGCAGGTAATGCGGGATTCCGGCCTCTTTCAGATTCTCGAAATCCACGTTGATGCCGTCCATGCCGCACGATGCTGCCTCAGCGAGCAGCTGCTCAATGATTCTGCTGCGCACGGATGCGTAGGCAAGATCGGTTGTTTCGTCAAATGCTTCATTAAAGTTATCAATCAATCCCCAGACTTCCCGTCCCGCGTCATGCGCCAGTTTCACGTAATCGGCGCTCGCAAGGCTGGAAATCGTACCGGTTTCGTCTGTCACGGAAAACCAGGTCGGTGAAATCACGTTCACGCCAGTCATTTCTGCTGTCATCTCTGCCATCGCGTCGTTCGACTCGGTCGATGTGCTCTGATGCCAGACCAGATTGATTTTGTGATCCCGTGTAATTCTTTCATAGGAATCTTTCTTTGCCGTCCGCGCTTCGATGGCCTCCGGCTCGGAGATATCCTCTGTCTGGATGTATCCGGTATAGCCGTCCGCCGTCATGACTTTGCACCAGTTGTCCAGATTTTCCAGATACAGCAGGGTGTCACCCTTCTGTACATCCGCAAGAATCAGACTCTTGATGCCGCCTTTCTGGCGCACCTGCGCGGTGCCTGACTGTACCGTCGCCTGCTCCACGCCGACCCATTCATTCCGGATTACAACACGGTTGGGATCGCTGTAATATGCATAGTCGAGATCTGTGTATTCTTTTACGACATCCAGCGAAATGTAAACCTTTCCGTCGCTCTCCTGCTGTACGGCAGGCTGTCCCCCCGGTGTTTTGGCAACGGCCGCATCGCCCGGAAGCAGCGTCTGTACGCCGCCGCTCGTTGTAAGCAGGATTCCTTTTGTTTCTTCATCCCAGTAGAAGCAGCTGTTCAGCTGGGATTCTACATATGTGTACGCCGCATACGGCTCTCCTCCGATAAGGACGGCCTGCTCTTCCAGAAGTTCTCCGTTCTGGATCAGCGCAACGCTGTTTTCGTCTGTCAGGTTAAAATATTCGTTCCCGGCCATGTATTCGGTTCCGGGTTTATATCGGTTTATCAAAAATGAACCAACGCCTGCTGCACCGACTAGCACGATCAGAATCAGTACGACCAGTACCGGCGCTGCTTTTTTCTTCTGTTGCTCCTTCATGTGTTCCTTTCCCCTTTTCTTCGCTCTGAAGATCTCCCCACTTGCGCCCATTATAACAAAAAAAATACCCAATAGCAACCGTTATGCGCAAGGGAACCGCATGCGAGTCAGAAAGTATCGTTACAGTTCACTGGTTCCCAGCGAACTGTAACATTCGCAGCCCTCATTTAAAGTTTTGCTTCGCAAAAGGAGGGCTGCTCACACCTGAATCATGTTCTTACGCAGCGAAACAGCAGGTGTTTCACTGCTGATTGAACAGTAACGAAAGTATCGTTGCTTTTTGCTATTGGGTATTTTTCAGAAAATCTGTTTAAAAAGTTTTGTCGATTGTTTGTTTCATGGCTTATTTGCAGTTGTGACGTACAAAAAAGAAAGCCCCATCGATCCGTATGAAATACTTTTGTTTTTAGTTTCAATGATCATGTTTCGCGGGGACGCCTTCTTATCCGATCCGTTTTTTCTGTGCCTGCTTCCGGCCGGAGTATGCACCCTCCGGACAGAAGCAAAGGTTTCCCCAACTCCTATTATACTTCAAACCGGGGGAATTACAAATAAAGTTTGTCCCTTCATTTCTGAAAAAATTATGCGAAATGTAAAAAAAATCTTAAGTTCTTTACTTCTTTCCGTGATGTGTTATACTATATCGTAAGCAGCCCTATTTATATAAGTAAAGAGTAATTAAGGACGTGAGAGTTATGAAAATAGAAAAAATCAATGATAACAAGATCCGCTGCACACTGACCAGCGCCGATCTTGCCGAAAGAAATTTAAAGCTCAGCGAACTGGCTTACGGCACGGAAAAGGCCCGCAGCCTGTTTCAGGATATGATGCTTGAAGCCAACCAGCAGTTCGGCTTCAATGTGGATAATGCCCCGCTCATGGTCGAGGCCGTTCCGGTGGCTCCGGACAGCATTGTCCTCATTATCACCAGAGTCGAGGATCCACAGGAGCTCGACACCCGCTTCGCCAAATTTGCTCCATCCGGCGACGATACGGACGGACCGGAACCGGTACAGTATTCCGGTGCGGACGACATCATCGACCTGTTCCACAAGCTCTGCGATGTGAAGAACAAGGCACAGGAAATCGCAAAGAAAGCGGCACAGAAGGAAAACGAAAAAGAGCCTGCAGCATCCGAGGAAAAGAATGTGGATCTGGTACGCACCTTCCACTTCTCAACCCTCGACGATGTCATCAGCTCCGCAAAAGCGCTGAACCAGTATTTTACCGGCAGCAATTCCCTCTATAAGAACACGGCAGATGCCAACTATCAGCTCGTTCTGCACCAGTCCGGCTGCAAACCGGAGGAATTCAACAAGGTCTGCAACATTCTTTCCGAGTACGGCAGACAGGAATCCTTCTCCCTGGCCGCTGAAGCATTTCTGCTGGAACATGGAAATGCAATGGTAAAAGAGAATGCTCTGCAGGAGCTGGCTTCTCTGTAAGTTTTGAAACGTATGCATAAAAAAAGGAAGTCTGTGAAAGACTTCCTTTTTTGTACGTTCCGTACAAATTACTCTTCTGTGATAGCCTCGGTTGGACATACGCTTGCGCATGTTCCGCACTCAACGCATACATCCGGGTTGATTTCGTAATGGGAATCTCCCTCAGCGATAGCCTCTACTGGACATTCTCCAGCGCAGGTTCCGCAGCTTACACATTCGTCTGTGATTACATATGCCATGATCTTATCCTCCTTGTAGATTTTTTGGCCCTTTCGGTACTATCCACATTGTAAACGATTGCCCCCTGAAATACAAGTACAAAATTATAAACATTCTATAATCTTATGAATTTGTTCTTGCATTCCCCCCGGGGGTACGCTATAATCAAAATAGCCGTCAAAATCGGAACGACGGGTATATACACATTTAAAGGAGGAACTTTAAGATGGCAAAGATCTCGAAAGACATAACAATCGGCGAGTTAATCGCAATGGATACAAATATCATCGGAATCCTGATGGGAGCCGGCATGCACTGCATCGGCTGCCCTTCTGCACAGGGTGAGTCCCTGGAAGAAGCAGCTATGGTTCACGGCCTGGACGCTCAGGTTCTGGAAGACCAGATCAACGATTATCTGGCTGCAAAATAAGTCAGATTTCCGCTTGGATCCAAAAAGAACGCCTCTCGCAGGCGTTCTTTTTTTCTGTCCAATTTACCCTTTGGTTCGATGGCCCCGTTTTGCTTTCGTCCGTTTTCCTTTCTGCTCCAGCGTCGCCGCTGCTTCTCTCCGGCTCTGCTGGTGGCGGCGGATCGCCTCGTCCACGCGGCGGCTCCGTTCCTCCTGACGCCTCTTCTGTATCATCTGGTCAAGCAGACGGCCGAGCACGCGGTAAAATTCCGTCTGACGCTCCTCCTCTTCCTGCCGCATCACAGTGTCCGCCAGCTGTTCTGCTTCCCGCTCGGGCAGAAGATCGACAACCACCTCCGGCACTTCGTCCGCTTTTCCCGGTATTGCCGGATCCGGCTTCTCCTTTGCCGTCTCTGCCGCTTCCGCCGGAAACGCTTTGATCTCCGCCGTTGCCTGCACCAGCTTCGGCATCAGCTCGCGGATCGCTTTCAGATGAAGCCCCTTTTTCTTCAATTCCCGGATTCCCAGAAAAATCTGAATGTCCTGCGCAGTATAGCAGCGGTGTCCCAGCGAATTGCGGTGGATTTCCATGCCGAGCTCGTCCTCCCAGTACCGGAGCACATGCGCTTTCTCCCCGGTCAGCTTCTCCGCCTCCGTGACCAGATACGTTCTATTTTCCATACGGCAGCCACTCCCTTCTTCCCTTTATTATAGGATCTGTTATCCCCTGCCGCAAGAAAATCTCATCGTAATATTCCGACAATTTCATACAATTATACGCAAAGAACGTGCCGCAGGACTATCCCACGACACGTTCTGACACCATACTATTCAGAGCCCCATCTCGATTCCGCTACGCTACATCTCGATGTGGCTTCTCGCCATATGAAATTGAGGGGAAAAGTGCTCATTCATGCAAGCATGAGTCGCACTTTTCCCCTCAATTTCGCATGGCTCTGAATAGTTACAAATATTTTCTTTTATCTCTCTGCATTCGCAAATTTCGTATAATCCGGCAGCCAGACCAGATTGACAGTTCCGATCGGGCCGTTTCGCTGTTTGGCGATGATAATTTCCGCGATTCCCTTATTCTCGGAATCCTTATTATAGTAATCATCTCGATAGATAAACATAACAACGTCGGCATCCTGCTCGATCGCTCCCGACTCACGCAGGTCGGAAAGCATCGGACGGTGGTCGGTACGCTGCTCAACAGCCCGGGAAAGCTGGGACAGTGCAACAACCGGCACATTCAGCTCTCTCGCGAGTGCTTTTAAGGAACGGCTGATATCCGAAATCTCCTGCTGACGCGATTCCGAGGAGCTCTTTCCGCTTCCCGACATCAGCTGCAGGTAGTCAATGATGATGATATCAAGACCGTGCTCCAGCTTGTATTTGCGGCATTTCGACCGCATCTCTCCGATCGAGATACCAGGTGTATCGTCGATCATCAGTCGGGATTCACCGATCATGCCGGCGCTCTCGATCAGCTTGCTCCATTCGTCGTCTTTCAGGTTTCCGGTTCTCAGATGCTGGGAATCTACTTTCGACTCCATCGAGAGTAGACGGTTCATCAGCTGCTCCCGCGACATCTCGAGACTGAAAATCGCAACGGCTTTGTCTTTCTTAAACGCCATATACTGCGCAATATTGAGGACAAACGCCGTTTTACCCATAGACGGACGTGCCGCAATCAGGATAAAGTCAGAGTTCTGCAGACCCGATGTCTTGTAGTCCAGATCCGTGAATCCGGTCGGAATACCCGTGACATTTCCCTTCGTCTTCGATGCACGCTCGATGTTCTCCAGCGTATTGATGACAACCTGGCGGATCGGCATGAAGTCTCCGGAATTCCGCTGGCCCAATAACTGGAACATCTTCTTTTCCGTCTCCTCCATGATGACTTCCACCGGCTCTTTGTTCAGATAGCAGTCATTCTCTATCTCTTCTGTCAGCTTAATGAGACGGCGCAGCACCGCTTTCTCGCTGACGATGTTCGCATAATGGCGCACATTCGCCGAAGTCGGCACCGCATTTAAAAGATCGCGGACAAACTCCATCGAACTGATCTCCGGCGGAACATCCTTTTCACGCAGGCGGTTCTGCAGGGTGACCAGATCGACCGGTTTTCCCTCATTGAACAGCTCCACCATGGCATCAAAAATGACGCCGTACTGGTGCTGGTAAAAATCGTCGCTCGTCAGGATTTCCGATGCCGCCATAATGGCTTCGCGCCCCATCAGCATGGAACCGATGACCGACTGCTCCGCCTCGATGCTGTGCGGAAGGATTCGTTTAATCAGTGCTTCTTCCATAGAATTATGCTTCTTTTACGATAACTTTCAGCTTTGCAGTTACTTTGGTATGCAGGCGAATCGGCACTTCTGTCGTTCCAAGAACCTTGATCGGGTTCGGAAGCTGCATTTTCTTTTTGTCGATGTCGTATCCGAGCTGCTCTTTTGCTGCCTCAGCGATCTCTTTTGCCGATACGCTTCCGAATACTTTTCCGCCCTCGCCGACTTTGATTGCTACGGTAACCTGTTTGTCCTCAATCTCTTTCGCGAAAGCCTGTGCCTCAGCGAGCTGCTCTGCTGCCACTTTGTCCTCGTGTGCTTTCTGGAGTTTCAGCTCATTCAGGTTTTTTGCGGTTGCCTCGATGCCGAGTTTTTTCGGCAGAAGCATGTTTCTTGCATATCCGTCACTTACGTTTACAGTCTGTCCTTTTTTACCAAGTGCTTTTACGTCTTCCAGTAAGATAACTTTCATATCAGATTTCTCCTCCATCCTGCATTTCTGTTAAGGTTGATTTCAGAAGGTTTCTCGCCCCCTCCATGTTGACGGTCTCGAGCTGACATCCCGCCATATTCAGATGACCGCCACCGCCCATCCGCTCCATGATGATCTGTACATTGACCTCATCGATCGCGCGGGCGCTGATATAGATCACGCCTTTATACTCGGTCAGTACAAAGGACGCCTTGACACCGACAATGTTCAGCAGCTCGTTCGCCGCTTGTGCTCCGACCACCGTCGGGCTGTCCACATAGTCGCTCGGGCATTCGGAAATCGCGAACTGGCCGCGGAACAGCTCCGCATTGCGGATCGTCTCTCCTCTTGCCTTGTAATCGTTCATATCCTCACGGAACAGCTTGCGCACACGCGTCACATCCGCACCGCAGCGGCGCAGGAACGCTGCCGCCTCGAACGTGCGGACACCTGTTTTCTGCATAAAGTTGTCGGTATCGATCATGATGCCGGCATAGATGCTGTCCGCCTCCACGTTCCGGATGCGGATTCCCTCGGTAAAATACTGGAGAATCTCGGCAACCATCTCGCTCGCGGATGATGCATACGGCTCAATATAGGAAAGCACCGAGTTGCGGATCGTATCGCTTCCCTGCCGGTGATGATCCAGCACGACGATCATTTTCGCCATGTACAGCAGATCCTCACACTGTGTGATGCTCGGCTTGTTCGTATCGACCACAACGAGCAGCGTGTTGTCGTCCATGATCTCTTTCGCCTCATGGTTGTTGACAAACATGTCCGCCTCATAATCCTGGTTGTCACGGAACGTATTCATCAGCGGAATGATCGAGCTGGTCGGGTTGTCGATGACGATGTACGCTTTTTTATTCAACGTTTTCGCCGCACGGTAGATACCGATGGCCGCACCGAACGAATCGGCATCCGGCAGGCGGTGTCCCATGACAACGACCTTCTCTTTCGTGTTCATAAACTCTTTCAGCGCGTGCGCCTTGACGCGGGCTTTGACTCTCGTATTTTTTTCCACAGCCTGCGTTTTTCCGCCGAAATACTGAATCTTCGAACCGTCCTTTAAAACGACCTGATCGCCGCCCCGGCCAAGAGCCAGGTCGATCGCGATTTTCGCATACTCGGAGTTTTTCGCAAACGATCCAGCATCTGCTCCGATACCCATACTGATTGTGACTGCCATCTCGTTTCCGATGTTGATGGTCTTGACGTCCTCTAGGATATCGAACTTTTTCTCTTTCAGTTCATTTAACGAACTCCGGCGCATGACCACGATGTATTTGTCGTTCTCATACCGCTTCACCAGTCCGTCGAGATCGTTGAAATATTTGTTGATCTTTCGCTCGACCAGTGCGGTCAGAAGGGAACGGCGGACCTCCTCGACGCTCTCCAGCGCCTCGTCGTAGTTGTCCAGATACAGAAGACCGGTGACCATCGTTTCGTCCTCGAATTTCCGCATATACTTGCGGAGCTCCGTCTCATCGAACAGATACAGTGCCTGAATAAAATAGCCTTTGATATCTGTGTTGATCATCTCCGAATTCTGAATCAGCTCGTCGATGCAGACGCTTTTTACATGGGCACGGAAATTCTTTTCGCCGTAAGCCACGTCGATGTCGGTCTCCTCCTCATTTTTCGGCAGCCGCTCGACCGTCAGCTCCGGAAAAATGGTGGCGATACATTTATGATACTGTGTATCCTTCCCTGTGATTTTTGTAAACTCTTTGTTGACCCAGAGAAGCTTTCCCTGCGAATCCATAACGGCATAGGGCAGCGCCAGTTCCTGGATCAGATGCTTCTGAACCTGGCCGTATTCAGTCGCAAAGGTAATCAGCTCGTTGATCACCTGCGGACGCTGTCTGTAATAGAGAACTGCGGCTGCGATCACATAGACTGCAAAAAACAGCGTGAACCACATTCCTGCCATCACATCCACAAAATACATGCCGATATTCATCACAAGCATCAGGTTGGACAAAATCAGCGGCCATCGAAGATAGCTCCGCAATTGGCCGCTCAACTTCATTTTGCTTTTCATTTCCTAACACCTTTCCAACGTTGCGTGTTGTATTTCGCTCCTGTCCTTCCGATTATACCACTTTGACCTGTACTTTGGCAACAAGATACTTCTGGATACAAAAAAGGTACCCGCCCTTTTCGGGCAGATACCTCTATTTATTTACCGATTCAAAATGAACGTTCGGACAGTGCTTAGCGCAAGTCAGAATCAATCATCTACGTATAGCATCCAATAAAATTCCTTATATATTCAGCACTGCTTTCGATAGCTCATCCAAAATACACCACTTTTACACCATTTATAAAAAAGAAACTTTTTTTAATGCCTCTACATCCATTTGTATTTTCTCATGGTTATAGTGTTCTGTCATTTCTTTATTGCTGTGTCCTACATATGGTTGAATAGTTTCATATGGAACACTATTCATTCGACATCTTGTTACAAATGTATGACGAAAGCAATGTGGGGAAAATGGTTTTAAAACAAACGGCTCTCGATTCTCAATTTTAGCAAGCTCTTCCTCTTCCAAGTTAGCTTTTAATATAACCGATTTAATCGTCCTGTTTACGTCCCCGTAACGAATTGGCATCCCTTCTTTGGTAGTAAACACCATATCATCAAACGGTATTTCGTTTTTCCATTGTGATTCATGGATAATACGATTTCTTAATTGTTTCTTTCTTACTTGTTTCAATATTTCTTCTGTTTCCGGTAATAAAGGAATCGTTCTATTACTTGTTTCCGTTTTAGGCGTAGTAAAAAAGAAATGGCATGGTTCATCTTCTTTTAATTTCCCATAATGCAGTGTCCGCTGTATATGCAATGTTTTGTTCTGAAAATCTACATCAGTCCATTTTAATCCTAACACTTCCCCAATTCTACCGCCAAATGATAAGCATGTGCAAAATATTTCATAATGCGAATATTCCTTTGCCACTTCCAAAAACATTTTTTGCTCTTTTTCTGTTAAAAATCGAGCTTCATATGTTACCTTTGGGGGCATAACGATCGCATCGCACGGGTTTATTATCATATACCCATTTCCAATCGCAACCTTGAACATCTCATTCAATAACGATTTCAATAATTGAAGTGTCCCATATGTAAAATTTTCTTCGTGCAACTGATTAATGAGCTCCTGAACATGCATTGCCCTAATATCTTTTAACTTCATTTCACCAATACTATTTTTCCTGCATGGCGAGAATGTTTGTCGGATCCTATATACGGTTGTTTCCTTTACTTTTGCAACTTTATAAAGTTTTAAATATTCCTCAAACCACTCTATGAGAGTTATTTTTCCTTCAGCATCAAAAATTCCTTGTTCAGCTTCATACCTTATTTTTTCCAGTTTATGACGTAAAATATTTAAATCTTTACCGTATAATGTTCTTCTTTTTCCGTAAGAGTCTACAAACCTTGCCATATAATTTCCGTCTTTTCTCTGTGATATTCCCCTCCCGATTTCTTTTCCTTTTAAATTTTTTCCCAATGTTCATCCATCCTTTCTGAACAAAGAATGGAGTAAAGCACTTTTATTATAGCACAGCTTTACTCCATTTTTCTAGTCACATTCCCGAAATGCTATCAATATATTTATCTAACAACTTTCTATTGGCGAATAGTCGTTTTCCTTTTCGCACAACAAACTTACATTTCGGGTCATTTAATGTATTCCTTACGCTATTTTCTCCCCAGCCCGTATACGCCATTATTTCCTTTACATTCAAAAGTGCCTTCTCACTCAATTTTATTTGTTGCATTTATTTCTCCCATTTTTTATCTTCAAAATAATACGCTTTAAATAGACGATTCGAACTAAAATTCGTCACAAAAAAGCCCACATCCTTTTGTGAAATTAGCTCTGCCGCCTCTTTGCTATCAATAATAATATCTGACAGAATTGCATCTGCTCTGCCACATATACGCAGCCCTAAATTTGCTTTTATTTTTCCATCGAGCACTTCACAATCTGGCCTTTGTGTACACAATATCGCATGGATTCCCACACATCGACCTTGAGCAGTCAAATTTATAAGACAATTCTCTATTTTACTGTGTAAAATCTTTCTTTCTTTATCTTTTTTATTGAGAATTTGTGTAAACTCATCAATGCAAATTATTATTCTCTTCATTTTTGCATCTGTTTTTTCATTGTAATCTTCTATCTTAGAGACCCCCATTCTTCTAAGGTTCTCCTGCCTTTTTCTCATAATCTTTACTATTTCTTCTAATTTTTCTAAAAATGCTTCCTCTTCTGTAATAATCACGGCTCCTTCCTCCCATTCATTTGCAGAATAGTCAACTCCACCTTTGAAGTCTCCTACAATCACTTTTGCTCCCTTAATAATCGCTTGCCTTAACATTCCTTTAAGCAAGATGGTTTTTCCTGACCCACTGCCACCGCCCAAAAGGCAATGCGGTATTTCTGCTATATTCCACTCCATTTCTTCGAAATATCCTCTTCCTAATCTAAGAACAAACTCTCTCTCGTCTATCATTGTATCTTCCCAAGTTAAAACTTTATTAAGCTCGCCTTCTCTCGGAATCCCCTTTATAATCACATCACGAACGCTATATCCCCACTCTATAGAAACAATTTTAATATTCAAAAGAACTTCTAGCATAGCTTTCTGCTTTTCAAACTCTGCTAATGGTATTTGTTCTGAGTAGAAGCAAAATTTATATCCATACATTTCTTTTTCTTTTCGCAGTACAAGTGGTGGATTTCCTTTTTTATCAATAAATTTGCTTTCTTCTAAAACCTTTTCTATTTTTTTACATTCCCTATTATTGCCTCCCCAGCGAATTAAAATAAGCATTGTCCCTGTTATTAAAAGCGCAAGCATAAGTAACTGAAAAATTCCATTGTATACGGAGACATTTAATTGCGTAATTTTTTCAATACCAATGATCCATTCCAAGCAAACTATAAACCAATATGCTATCAAAAATACAATTTTCCATTTTTTTCTCTTTATTTCCTCTATTCCTGCAAAAATTCTTCTATTCATCTTTTTCCTCTCTAAATGGTGTATTAGTCTCATTTATATAACTAAATTCATTTCCTTTTTTTACCCAATATTTTAATTCTTCATAGCTTGTGTATCTTTTTGCCTCAACTTCTACTGTTTTATATTTGTTTCCTTCTTTGTAATGATATACATATTTATTTATTCTTCTTAATAGCTGTTGAATACAGTCTCTTTCTCGCTCCTCACTTTTCACCATTCCTTTATAAAGATCTTCTGGTGCGAGAATTGAGCATATATGTACTTCTTCCCACAGTGCAAAGGCATTCGCATAACGACAATGAATTTGCGTTCTATAAGGCCCTATTAGAGTAAGTAATGTCTCGTAGGGCAATGATGTACTTCTTATTTCATCCAAAAACAATATTTTTTCGCCCGAATATAAATCAAATGCTCCAACTCCCTTATTGGCATATTCCGCACAAAAATAAATTTCTTCTTCACCTCTACTTTCACATAACTTAGTGTACGAAAAAGTTTTTCCTGAGCCACTTTCACCTAAATGCCAAACTACAGTTACCTTTCGATAAGGAGGCGTTTCTCTATATCTTTTTGCAAAAAACGCTTTTCGAACCAACGTTTCCTCTTTTCGTAGACGTATGTCTTCTCCCATGATCTCGTTAGGTGTTTTTCCATCTTCTATAAGTTCCTCTATTCTGTCCAAAATTGCATTTTGATTTATCAGTGTCTTTGTTTTATTGCCTTCTATATTTCCATAAGACACAAAGCATACCACACGTTCTCCTTTTTCAGCAAATTTTCCGCGCTTGTGTATATACTGCAACACCATTTTGCGGCTCCCGCGTGTAGGCTCCAAATGTGCCTTTCCATAGCATTTCCTAACAGCAGAAAAGCGCATACTCACAGACCCTTCCAAAACCATATGCACATGGGGCATTCCCTCTTTTGATATGCAATATGCCCAATGTCCTTTCTTCAATGGGTTATCCCCTATCCATTGCTGTTTCATTTGCTCTAAAATTTCTTCTGGTGATCCCTTATAAATTTTTTCCGGATATGGAAGTACCGCAAACCATGAACGACTCACTGTATCATTTGCCATAAAATACTCCTTTTTGTAACAACTTATTATTATGTTACATGCCTTTTTTCCTTGTTTCTTGCTAGTTGTATCAAAAGCCCAATGGTAATACTAGCATTGGGCTTTACAATTTGGAGCTCTTCGAGCTCCAAATTGTAACCGTAACTCTTGCATGACTTCTATTTTCCCGCATTGCCCAGTACATCAATTCTCTCGCAAACAATCGACAACTGATTTCTATACTCACCATACACCGAGCACAACGGATTTATAGGTTTTACTTCTGCCCCCATCGGAATTTCCTCATTTTTTCTCACTTTAAAGACCAACTTTTCATACACATTTGAAATAACTTCTCCATCTGTGCAACCATAATCGGTTTTATCCGATGCAATAACCACTTCAATTTTCTTTCCTAAAACTTTTCCCGTTTCAAAGTCTTTCCATTCCTGCACTCCAATAGCCTTAAATCGTTTTCCTGCGAAAAACCCTTCTGCGTCAAACTTCAAAAATCTATTTAACTTTTTTAACATTTTATCTCCTTTCGTGCATAGCACATCTGTAATTTACTATTAAGGTTTGCGCATTCCTTACCCGCATACTACTATAAAAGTTACATTTCGCACATACCGGGATTTTGTAGCTACTTTCATCACATTTTCCCCCACCGGTGGGGGATTTTCATTATATTTTACGCATTATTTCCACTGTTTATTTTTTTTATCGTTTCTGCTATACTTAACGCCATCAATTGATAAACATATTTTCTGAAAGGGGATATACTAATGAAAACGTCACAGAATAAACCACTTATTTTTCCAAATACTATGGAACTCTTTTTCTCTAACTGTGCTACTCGCATAAATAACGAAATCATAACCCAAGGAAAAACAGCAAAGGATCTTTATTCTGACGAAAAACTAGTCAGCCGAATTAGGCACAATCGGAGATCAGACAAGCAAAATCGGTATCTCTTAACTGACACTTTCATACAGGAAGCATTAATTAAATCCAAACTTTTTAATAGCAAATTCGATGTTTTATGGGGAAATGAAAAAGAAATCACAGAAACAGCTTTTTCCATTTTTTACCGCATTTTTTTAGATATGTATTCCTCTGAATTGAAAGATAAATATGTCCCTATTACTGATCAAGTCTTAATAGATTACGCCCCTTATGCTCGTAGTTTGACATATCATGACATACTCAAAGAACAAAACATTGCACATGATGATCTCTCTTACGGAGTAATTCCAGACGAAATTTTCTCGGATCTTCCGAGTTCCCGATTTTTAGCAATTTCTTTCTTATACAAGAAATGTCAATTCGAGTTCTTAAAAATTTTTTTAGATTTTACACACAACACTACTTCTTTTTTCAAAATTGATAGCATCTTTAAAAATAATTTTATAGATACCAAATTCATAGAATTGATAAAGAAGTATATGCCAACTTCAGACTCCCTAGGTTTGAGAGTTCAGCAATTAATTATTTCGGACATTTCACATAGTAAGGATCTAATCGCAGAATATCCAAACACAAATGAAACAACAGCTCTTCGACGCGAATTAGTTTATTTATCATCCGAGTACGTATTCAAAATCATGAAATTACAGGAAAAATATTTGTCTCTCTACCTACCGAATCATTCTAATTAAGTTACTCGTTTTATAAAAAACTGATTGGCAGTCACATATAATAGCAAAAATTCCGCAGATGTCAAACCGGCTTACGCCCTGCATACATGCAGCTACGGGTTTGACATCTGCGGAATTTTTACATACTTGTAAACAAGCCAATCATTAAGGTGTATTTTACATACTAACTTCTAATTTTCTTTATACATTCCAATATACGCAAAAAGGAAACAAATTCAAACTATAATTGAATTCATTTCCTTTTCAAATTTTTTACTCTCGAACATATTCTATCAGATCCTGAATTTCACACTCCAGATAACAGCATAGCTTGCAAATAAACAATGCATCGAGCCTCTGGAACTGATTTTTACAGTATCTGTTCATGTTAGATCTCGGAATGTCGCAGTCCTTACATATTTTATTTTTGCTGATTCCTCGTTCTCTTAGCAACTCTTCTATATGAAGTTCCAAATGCCCATACTCCATAGTGCCTCACCTCTGTTGGATATTATATTAAATAAATCTTTATATAGTAATTCACTATTTAATGAGTTATTATATAGTTAGCCCCTATTATTAAAAATAACTCTCTACAAAGGAATTATCTTATGAAAAAAAAACTTTTTTATACAGCTATTCTTATTATTCTGATTATGTTGCTCTACTACTTTACTCTCCCCAATTACATAATACTTAATAGTTATTCATCCACCAGTTTCGCTTTTGACCGCTACACCGAACTAAATGTGATCGTGTATCACTGTTGGAATATTAATCAAACAATCCGCGACATTGAAAAAGAACATAATCAAATAAACGGAACTCCAACTCTGCTTGAAATAAACCTCTTCTCATCTAAACGAGCATTTCACAACGGAGCTAAACCCTTTTATACCGAAATTAAATCCTATGAAAAAAGCTACTGATTTTAATCTCAGTAGCTTTTTGCTTTACTCCATTCATTCTATTTTCTTTTACACCATCGCTATTTTCTACACCATTTATTACACCATTTTATTAACAAACTATAAGATTTTATAAGATACCATAAGACTTTCATATAACAGAAAAAAAGCCTCTAAACGCTGGAAATTCAGTGCTTAAAGGCTTTTTATTATTCGCTTCTATGACTGTTTAATAATCAATCATCTACGTACGGCATAATAGCCATATGTCTTGCTCTCTTAACGGCTACTGTTACTGCTCTCTGATGTTTTGCGCAGGTTCCAGTTACACGTCTCGGCAGGATTTTACCACGCTCGGATACATATTTTTTCAGTTTAGCTGCATCCTTGTAGCTGATCTCTTCTCCACCACAGAAAACACAAACTTTTCTTCTTCTGCGGGCCGGTCTTCTGGAAGCTGGTCTTTCACTATTATTATAAGCCATGATCAATCTCTCCTTTTCTATCAATTAAATGGCAATTCTTCGTCAATGCCATCGGGAATATTCATAAAACCATCGGCGCTGCCCAAATCAGATGTATTCGCGGACGGAGCCGGATTGTTATGCTGCGGTGCGGAGTATCCTCCGTTGTTTCCGCCTGCATTTTTGCTCTCTGCAAACTCCTGCTCTTCTACAACTACGTCTGTTGTGTAGACCTTCTGGCCTTCACGGTTGGTGTAGCTTCCGGTCTGAATGCGGCCGGTGATGGCGATCTTCGTTCCCTGACGCAGGTATTTCTCTGCAAATTCTGCCTGGCGGCCGAAAGCAACGCATCCGATAAAGTCTGCGGTTGCGGAATCGCCGTCTCTGCGGAATCTGCGGTCAACAGCCAGTGTATAACGGGCTACCGCTGTGGAGTTCTCTCCAGCAGAGTATCTGACATCGGGATCTCTGGTCAATCTTCCCATCAATATAACTTTATTCATTCGCTTACCTCTTAAGCTTCCTTTTTAACGACTAAGTATCTCAGTACGTTATCCATAATACGCATATGGCTCTCGATCTCTGCCGGAGCTGTTGCGTCTGCTTCAAACTGAATAAAGTAGTAATATGCTTCACGCATATGCTGAATTTCGTATGCAAGGCGTTTTTTGCCCCACTCTTCTACTTCGCCAACTGTTCCGCCGTAACGGGTTACATAACCTTTGGCTTTCTCAACTACAGCTGCGCGTTCCTCTTCTTCAAGTTTTGCATTCACAACCAGTGCTAATTCGTACTTGTTCATGCTTTACCTCCTTTTGGACTTTTTGGCACCCCATTTTCATTATGGGGAGCAAGGAATTATTTTTATACGTCACAATTTGTTATTCTAACATAAAAAAGGGCTTATAGCAAGCCCTTTTTCGCGTGTTTTCTTGTTTTTTTCACGATATTACGCATCTTTTTTTCGTAATCCGCGGGTGTTTTTCTCGACCAGCTTGCGTGCTACCATGATCTGGTGGCCGCAGCCGGTGCATTTGAGACGGAAATCTGCGCCGACACGCAGAATTTCCCACTCGCTGCTGCCGCACGGATGCGGCTTTTTCAGTTTTACAATATCGCCTACTTCGTAATGTTCTGCCATGTTTCTTCCGCCTTATTTTTATATTTCCTGACACTTTCCGAGATTTTTTTTTCAAGGTTCTCTCTGTATCATCAGAGCCGCACCTCCATTTTTCACAGCTCTGAATTTTCACACCCGGATACTGCCGAGCACCTGCCCGATCGGCTGCTGGATCAGAAGATCCGCGTTTTTATCCATCGGCGTTGCGCCCTTGTTGATGAGAACCAGCGCATCGCCCTCAAAATACTGGAGAAGACCTGCTGCCGGATACACAGCAAGCGACGTTCCGCCGACGATCAGAAGATCGGCGGCCGCAATCGCGCGGATCGCACCGTCGAGCACTTTCTCATTCAGACTCTCCTCGTAGAGTACGACATCCGGTTTGATCATGCCTCCGCATTTTTCACATCTTGGAACTCCGCTGCTCCTTCTCACCAGCTCTGCATCGCAGGATGCCCCGCATTTCATACAATAATTGCGATGTGTGCTTCCATGCAGTTCATACACTACTTTACTTCCCGCCGCCTGATGCAGTCCGTCAATGTTCTGCGTCACAATCGCTTTTAATTTTCCCGCCGCTTCCAGCTCTGCAAGCTTTTTGTGCGCCGCGTTCGGTTTCGCGCCGACCGGAAGCATTTTGTCGCGGTAAAAAGCATAAAACTTTTCCGGATAGCGAAGGAAATAGCTGTGGCTTAAAATCGTCTCCGGCGGAACATCGTATTTCTGATGGTAAAGACCATCCACGCTCCGGAAATCCGGGATTCCGCTCTCCGTAGATACACCCGCGCCGCCAAAAAATACGATGTTTTCATGCGTGTCAATCATTCTCTGCAATGTTTCGATTTTTCTTTCCTCTTCCATCTGGCCTTCCTCCTTCTATAGTAAGATCAGAAAATCGTTGCCGAATTCTTTCCGCAGATTAAAACCTGCGGCCTGTATGCAGCCTTCAAAAAAGCTTTTTCACAACTTTACCGGTTCCGTCGTACTCCCAGTACAACAAATCGGCCGGTCGTATCACTCGCCGCACAGGTAGACAGCACAATGATATGGCTGTTTTCATCCATCGGCAGCTGCTCCACCGGGATCTCCGAACGCGCCGCCATCGTATTCAAATACTGTACAAACGCTTCGCCTCCGCCGGAATACAATGTGTAGACATCACTGTCTGCCTCGGTATAGAAAGCAGAAAAAATCTGGTACACATCGTTTGATTCCGGCGTCAGCATCCAGAAATAGACGCTGTCCCTATATTTTTCCTGCTCCTTCATCCGTTTCAATTTTCCGAACATGGAGAGATTCTTCATATTATGACCGTAAACGATTGTGTTTCCATCACTGAAATCACCCTGATTCTGGTAATCGAGGAAAATGGAACCCGCAAAGTTGCTCGTTCCCTCATACGTCGTATGAAGATACGCATCGTTGTCCGGCCCCTGTACGACCGGGTAACTGATGTCAAGAGCTTCGATATAAAGCCATCCCTTCACATCCGGGTTAATCGCTTTTAGGGATTCAAAATCGACGGCAAGCGGCGGTTCTGTCGGATACGACAGTGGTTCCGGCTCCGGTTCGGAAGGCTCCGCCGGTTTGGATTCCGCCTGCGGCTCCTCTGTTTTCTTTGGTGCCGGTGTCTCCGGTGTTTTTGTAATTTCCGTCGTATACTGCTGCAGATCCCGGTATTCATCCGTACCGGTCTTGTAATCCAGGTAAATGCCGATCAGCTTATACCCGGAAAAGCAGAAAACAGCAAGTGCCGCTAAAAATACCAGAGTCCAAAGCGGATTGCCGCGTTTTTTCTGTTTCTTTTTCTGTTTTCCCATGCGTCTCCTTTATCACTTTTTTACTGTCTGCGCTGTTTTCTGGAAGCGCTCTGAATTTGTCTCAATTATAAGCGTGCCCCTTTCTTTTGTCAACTTATGCCCCCGGAAAAGGATTGCACCCGCCCCCATCTTATGATAGACTAAAAGTCGACTGACAAGTCACTTGTGAATACAGTAACACACCACATACATGAGGAGGAATTCCATATGCGAACAATCAAAAAAGTCGCCTCGCACATCTTCATTGATGGCTTCGGCGGCATGACGCAGGGTCTTTTTGCAACCCTGATTATCGGTACAATGATTCAGCAGATCGGTCTTCTGATCGGCGGTTCGACTGGAAATGTGATCTATCTGCTTGGAAAAGCTGCCGCAGCCCTGACAAGTGCCGGTATCGGTGTCGGCGTGGCAGTGAAATATGGGGAAAGCCCGCTTGTCACGGTTTCTGCAGCCGTCGCCGCCATGGTCGGCGGTTATGCCGGCAAGATCACCGGCGGCACATTCTTTGTGGACGGAAATGCCGTTCTGGCAGGACCTGGCGAACCGCTCGGCGCTTTCATCGCAGCTTTCGCAGGCATCACCTGCGGCCATCTGGTTTCCGGCAAGACCAAGGTTGATATCATCGTGACACCGGTCATCACCATCGGAGCCGGTTCCGTTGTCGGACTGCTCGTCGGACCGCCGATCTCCCAGATGATGACAGGCCTTGGAAGCATCATCAACTGGGCAACGGAACAGCGGCCGTTCATCATGGGCATCGTTGTTTCGGTCGTCATGGGTATGGTTCTGACACTGCCGATCAGCTCCGCTGCACTCGGCATCATTCTGAATCTTTCCGGTCTTGCCGCCGGTGCCGCAACGATCGGCTGCTGCTGCAACATGGTCGGATTCGCGGTTGCAAGTTATCGGGAAAACAAATTCGGCGGCCTTGTCGCACAGGGTCTTGGAACCTCGATGCTTCAGGTGCCGAACATCATGCGTCATCCGCTGATCTGGCTGCCCGTCATCTTCTCGAGTGCGATTTTAGGACCCGTCTCCACAATCCTCGCCAATATGCAGAATAATGCAACGGGAAGCGGCATGGGTTCCGCAGGTCTTGTCGGACAGATCACAACGTATCAGACGATGATCGCTTACGATGATCCGAAGCTCGTCATCATCAAAATCATTCTGCTCCACTTCGTGCTTCCGGCTGTGATCACCTTGTTCTTCTCAGAGGTATTCCGCAAGGCAAACCTGATCAAATCCGGCGATATGGCTTTGAATCTGTAATCTGTATTTTTAAAAGGGAATGGAACTGCGCATCCGGCAGCTCCATTCCCTTTTTTATCCACATTTCTCTTCTGATTTTTTCTGTTTTTACACCGTTTCTTCTGCGTTTTCCGCATTTTCCACTGCCGCGGCCGATTCAGCTTCCGCTGCCGCTTCTTCTGTCCCCGTTTCTTCCCCCGGCCGCACACGGTGTGCCTCTACCATTGGCTCAATGGTCTGTGCCATCAGCAGATGGATCATGTCAAGGCTCCGCTCGCGGAACCGCGACGGCAGAAGCGGTGCGATCGCCACATCCGTCACGAGGGATTCAAGGCCCTCGATAATCAGATCCTTGCCCGGCGTCTCATCCCACTCCAGTCTGATCCGCTCGAAATCACGCTGGAAAATGATTTTGACCCTCCGTCTTGCGGCCTCTTCCAGAAATGCAAACTCAAGCTTCAGCACCAGTTCGCCGTCTTCATTCTCCGCAAACTGTCCCATCGTTCCGAGCAGATACGATTCCTCGTTTTCCACCCATTCTACAACTTTGGACCCCGTAAGACCGATCTCAATGCGCTGTGTTTTTTCTCCCTCGGTCAGCTCGACAAAGAAACGGCCTTTTTCATAGAAGAAACCGATGCGGCGGATGCCGTCGGAAAAGTTGTTGTGGAAGACCTGCAGCGTCAGCGGAAACATGCCGACATGCGTGTCCTCCATTTTATATTCTTTTCCGTGCAGAAGCTGCGCCATGTCGATCTGACGCGGTGTTCCGCTGTTCCGCGGCCCCGGTGTTCTCCGCTTCCAGCCGCCGCGCAGGATTCTTCCCGGTGTCTCTTTCGCGCCCTCCAGATCACGGCAGGTCTGCACCAGCTTCTGATATGCCATCGGGCTTTCCGCCTCGCCGGATTTCAGCTCTGCACCAAATTCCGCACCGAAATACTTCCGCACAATGTCAAGCATCTCACACGTCTGGAACAGCTCATTGCTGCCAGCATTCGTCACAATCACCACGCCGGTATCCGGATAACCGAGCACGTTCTGCCCCAGCATGCCATTGAACGCAAAGCTGCCCGGCCGCTCCTCCATCCAGACCTGGTAACCATAGCCATATTTTCCCATCTTTTCCGGCGGTGTCGCATGAACGGAGGTGGACGCTGCGACCCATTCCGCCGGGACGATCTGTTTTCCTTCGAATTTTCCGCCGTTCACGTACATCACCCCGAGCTTGGCCGCGTCCTCCGGGCACAGGAAGAGGCCCCAGCCGCCTTTCGTAATCCCTGCCGGGCAGCTCTCCCAGAAAACTTTCCGGATGCCGAGAGGCTCAAACAGACGCGGCCGCAGGTAATCTACCATTTTCATGCCGGCGCGCTCCTGTATGATTGCAGACAGCAGATACGTGTTCATACTGTTGTACTCAAACGCTTCGCCCGGCGTTCCCTTGACCGGCGCATTTAAGAAGCTGTCCACCCAGTCGTTGCCGGAAACAACGCCCATCTCGTTGAACTGTACGCCGCTCTTCATCGTCAGAAGATGCTTCACGGTCAGATTCGGGCGCAGGATCTTCTGCAGCAGACCGTTTCGTTTTTCAAAAATATCATAGACGTTCTCGTCCAGGGAAAGTTTTCCTTCACTGATCAGAAAACCAGCCGCCATGCCAGTGATGCTCTTACACATAGAATACGTCGCATGCCAGATGCCGCTGCGGTATGGGGCGAAATTGCATTCGCAGATGACATGTCCATTCCGCAGGACCAGCAGGTGATGCATGTCCGTATGGCGCGCAGCGGCGAGCTCACGAAGCATCTGCGTCAGCTTTTCCGATGAGATGCCCTCGCTCTCCGGCACCACGCGCGGAAAATACGTTTCCGGAGATGCAAAATCCCCGAACGCTTCCTTCTGCGGCGCAAAGTCCGTCTTTCCCATATGTCCTGTCGTCCCACTCATAAATCCCCAGATCATTTCCATTGCGGTTAACTGTTCTTTCGCTGCCATGTACGATGCCTCCTGTCTCATGCGGTTGGATTTCCCTGTTTTTCCAGTTTTCCTCATTATATCCAGATTCCTTGAAAATCGCAATGCTTCTTCTGATAAAAAAGAACCGACATAGAAATCTGTATTTCGATTTCTGCCGGTTCTTTTCCGTGTGTGATTTTTTTATTTTACTTTAGCTTACTCATTCCAGAGTTTCATACGCTCCTGATAATTCTGTGTGATAACTTTTTCTACATCTTCCAGTCCTGCGTCATTCATTTCGGAAATCATCTTGTCGTACTCTTCCATTGCCGCATCGTGGCTGTCTGCATTCACAATCTTCGGATATTCCTGATCGTAGATATCCTGGATTTTCTGCCATTTCAAGCCATCCGGAGTGCTTCCTGCCGGGGTAAGGCCTGCAAATTCTGCGGTATCCCATCTGTCGTTCTCACCAAAGTGATTCATAGCCACCTGCCGGGTCTCTTTTACTTTATACTGTGATACATCGTATGGAGTTCCGTCTGTACCATTTCCGTTCTTTACAAACCAAGTCCATTTGCGGACGCCGGTATCCAGTTTTGTTTTGTCAAAATCCGTCTGGAATCCTTCAATCAGATCATCGTTCGGAACGTGTTTTCCATCTTCCATATTCCAGTTGGTTCCCTCAATACCCCACATCAGAAGATACTGTCCTTCTTCGCTTGCAAGGTAGTTGATCATCTTCATGGCTGCTTCCGGATTTTTACAATTCTTGGTGATCGCGATTGCATCCCAGCCAAGTGTACTTCTTCCGGAGTAAGTAGTTTCATCTGCACTGATTCCGTTTCCAAGGATTTTATAGGAATAGAATTTTGCATCTTCTCCTACAGAAGAAGCAAGTGCTGTATTTGCTGCATCGGTATCCCAGTAGGAAGCAAAGGTACTGAATACGTTGCCTGCAGACAGTTTCTGCGTCCACTGATTTTTCTTGTTGACAACCCACTCTTTGTCCAGAAGGCCTTCGGTATACAGTTCATTGGCAAAGGACATCATCTCTTTGAAGTTTGGTGCTTTGGCAACATGTTCCAGATTGTCCCCATCCTGATAATATGTTTTCAGACCATACATTCCTTTTAATGTTCCATCGTAGTTTTTGGATTCTGCATCAAAGGTAATGGCAATACTCTCTTTTCCGTCAATGGTCGGATGAAGTTCTTTGAATTTCTTACAAATGTCAATATACTCTTCCTGTGTAAATGGCTCATCGCTGTCTGCGCGGTCTTTTCCAACGATTTCGCACAGATAATCATAGCGCATCAGAACACCGGCTACCGGATCCGGATCTTCTCCGTACCAGTTATTCAGATAGTAATTTTTTCCATCGGTATAACGACTCTTGTTTAAGGTTTCCCCGTACATCTCTTTTACATCCGGGCCGTACTCATCGATCAGATCATTCAACGGAAGCAGTGCGCCTGCTTCAATGTAACGGTTTACAATATCATTTCCACGATCCATCAGGACGATATCCGGGTAATTCTGACCGGTCAGCATCAGGTTCAATTTTTCCAGCGGATCTCCGGTTGGATTTTCTACCTGAATTTTGACACCTGTTTTTTCCTCAATTGCTTTTGCAACTGGATCATCAAAGGTATTGCTTCCGGAGTTTTTGTCAAAGATAGAAATCGTAACTCCGTCTGTTGATACCTCGCCCGATGCAGATGATGCACTGCCGGATGCAGTACTTGATGATGTACTGCCATTTGATCCGCATCCTGCAAGCATTCCCGCTGCCATCAGGACACTCATCGCCATTGCGATACTTTTTTTGAACTTCATTTTCTTTTCCTCCTTCTATCATCAGCTCTTTACAGATCCGAGCATGATTCCTTTAACAAAATATTTCTGAATAAACGGATAAACCATGATAATCGGAATGGTCGCAATCATCGTAGCAGCCATTCGAATGCTGTCCGGTGTAATGGTCTGTGACGCCTGATTTGCCGCCTGGTTCGCTGATGAAGTCTGATACTGATTCAGAATTTCAACCAAAATGGACTGCATTGTTTTTAAAGACTGTGCATTCGTAAACAAATATGCATCGAACCAAGAATTCCAATGTGTAATTGCAACAAACAGTGCAATGGTCATAATAATCGGCTTGGACAATGGAATTACCATTTTAAAGAAAACTGTCAGATCATTTGCTCCGTCAATTTTCGCCGATTCAAAAATCTCTGCCGGCATTCCCTCTATATAATTCTTTACCAGAATCATATTATAAACACTTACCAGGTTCGGGAAAATAAATACAATGAAATTATTCAGCATTCCAAGGCTCTTTAATACCATATAATACGGAACCATTCCGCCGCCAAAATACATGGTGAAGATAAAGAACAGGTTCAGCTGTTTCCGGAACAGCAGCTCTTTTCTGGAAAGCACATAGGCAAGTGCTGTCGTGACAAGGACCGCCAGCGGTGTACCAATTGCAGTACGAAGTACAGTGATCAGAATGCCATGCAAAAATGTGGCACGTCCCAGAATATCTTTATAACTTGCCAGACTCAGTTTTCTCGGCAGAAAGTAGAGCCCGCCGCGCAGTGCATCGGTTGCATCGTTAATGGATACCACAAAAATGTTCCAGAACGGATACACACAGATCACAGTAACTAACACCAGAAAAACCACTTTGAAAATATCAAGAAACCAGTCACTGGCACAACGTTTTCTTTTGATTTTAATTGCTTTTTCTCTCATTTTCCTTCCTCCTAAAACAGTGCCGTATTATCATCACTGAATTTCTTCGAAAGTGCATTTGCACTGATGACCAGAATGAAGGAGACTGCGGATTTAAAGAATCCTACTGCAGTACCGTAAGAATACATTCCGTTTTTCAAACCATAGCGGTATGCATACGTATCAAGTACATCAGAATAATTTAAAATAGCATCATTAGACATCAACAGCTGCTGCTCATATCCTGTATTCAGAACACCTCCGATTGCCAGAATCAGAAGAATCATAATGGTCGGCTTTAATGCCGGAAGTGTGATATGCAGAATCTTCTGCATTCTCGTCGCACCATCCACATCCGCTGCTTCATACATATCCTGGCTGATGCCGGAGATTGCCGCCATATAGATAATCGCATTGTATCCAAGTACCTTCCACGCATTTGCGATCGCGATGATCCACCAGAAATATGGTCCTTTCTGGAAAAACAGAATCGACTCATCGGTTAATCCGAAGAATTTTAACAGATTGTTGATGACGCCGTCTGAAGAAAGGAATGTAAGGAAAATGTTTGCCGCAATAACCCAGGAAATAAAATAGGGAATATAAGATGCGGTCTGTACAAATTTCTTTGCCTTCTGGTTTCGAACTTCATTCAGGCAAAGCGCCAGAATGATTGGCAGCGGGAATGAGAATAACAGTGTCAGTAAGCTGGTTGCCAGTGTGTTTCTCATGATTTTTGTGAAATCTGTGGAAAAGAAATACTTGAACCAGTCAAGACCGACAAACTGCGAATTCGCCATATCCGCAAAATAGCCGCTACCCTGCGGCGTGTAGTTGATGAAGGACATATACAGTCCTGTCATTGGTGCATAGCAGATCAGAATGACCCATACCAACGATGGAAGCAGCAGTAAAAACAGATATTTCTGTTTCCAGAACCGTTCCGCGAGGCTTTTTTTGTGCTTTGCATGCACGTTTTCTTTTTTCATGCCTTCTCCTTCTTTCTTCTTTTTGTTCATCTTGTACACTCTTGCTGTCTATGTTTCCATTCTAATGGATAGTCTGTCCTGCAACAATCTCACTTTTTTATGATTTCTATCTCGATTTAACGGAGTTTTATAATTCTCTTTTTTATTCTGTTGTTTTCTTACGATTTCTGTCAATATCTAACGAAACAGAAACCGGCTGACGGGCAAAATCACCTTTATCAGCCGGTTTCTGTTTCCTCTTTTATGCAAACAATACGAAGTTATTTCTGCTTTGTTTGATTTTTTATTCGTTTACTGGAATTCTGACAGAAACTGTCGTTCCATATCCTTCCTGGCTTTCTATTCGGACCCCATAATTCTCTCCATAAGCCAGACGAACCCTGTTTGCAACATTTCTCAGTCCATATCCTTCCTCTGAGCGCCGCAGAGAACTTCGCAGTTTAATCAGTTTTTCCGCCTTGATTCCACATCCATCATCTGTCACCTGGAATACCACATCCCTTTCTTCTTTTTGAATTCTGACCGCAATGTGGAGAACTTCTTCCTCTTTTCTCGCATGGTGAATGGCATTTTCAACCAGCGGCTGCAGAAGAAGTTTAATGGCTCGATATGTCAGTACTTCTCTTGCAATCTCATACTCCACCTGTACGCTGTCCCGAAAACGCATCTGCTGGATTTTCAGATAGCTCTGCAGCAGTTCCACTTCTTCCTGGATGGAAAGCACCTGTTTTCCCTTATTCAGGGAAATCCGATAGAAGCTGGACAAATTTTTGACCGCCTGCATCGTCTGTTTTCCACCTTCCCGCATCGCCAGTGCTGAAATAACCGCAAGTGCATTGTAAAGAAAGTGCGGATTGATCTGTTCCTGCAACAGATTCAGTTCGCTCGTCTGAATCCGGATTTTCTTTTCGTAATTTTCCCGAATTAGCTCCTGAATCTGATCACTGAGCTGATTAAACGCCAGCCCGATCTGTCCGATCTCATCTTCTCCCATATTTTCCAGACGGTAATCAAATTCTCCCTGTCCCATCCGTTTTGCTGCATACACCACTTTCTGCACCCGCATGGAAATCCATCTTGTGTAACAGATAATGCAGAGAAATACCATAGCCGCGCTGCAGAGGATCAGGAACAGCATCCTTCTTGAAACAGCTTTTGCGTCTTTTAAAACCGTCTCCTTATCCGAAATCACAAGAATTTTTGTTCCGAAAACTCCGCTCTGGACATTTCCGATTTTTGAAATGCCGTCACGCTCAAACTCAATCTGCGCTTTCTGCTCCAGATCCTCTTCCGGCATTCTGGTCCGGATCGGAAGGCCTGCCATTTCCGGTTCGGAAGCAGCCAGAATATATCCTTTTTGATCCACCAGATAAATTTCATCGGTGGAATTTATTGTTTCGAGGAGGGGCTGTATCTGCTGATTTTCAATCTGTAACGACAGTACGCCCTTCATCCCGCCCTGTGGATAAAAATTCATCAGACGATTCATATGAAATGCTTTTCCGTCTCCAGATGTCCCACAGAATACCGTTTCCCCTATCGCATCAAATGTCAGCACACATTCCCTCCGATCTAGATCCTGCATGGAATAAAAATAATAATTATCCTGCGGAAGCGTTTCATTGTTGCTGTAAAAACAGATTTTGTAAATTCCTGCATTCATCAGACAGATTTCGCTGAGCTTCTTATCAATATAGTAAAACATATCTTCATAAGAATCGTTGCTGTAATCCTGAAACAAATATCCGCTCAGCATCTGATCCACATACAGCACATCCAGAATTGTTTCGTAAGGCTCGACCATCGTAGAAAAATTTTTTTCAATTCGTTCTGCTTCCTGTTCTGCACTCTGATATGCTTCAGTAAGAAGCACATTCCTTGTTTTTCCATAACTGTACCAGGTAACACACAGCATTGGAATCAGTGCCAGTACCAGATAGCCGATCACCAGTTTAAACTGAAAACTCCGATTTTTATACCATTTTACGATATTCATTTGGTGTCACTCCAAATCTTTTCTGAAAAACAACGCCAAAGTAAGAAACATTTTCATATCCAACCGCCAGACTCACTTCCCGTACTTTATTTTTCTTATTCTTTAACAGTTCCGCCGCCCTCTGCAGACGCATTTCCGTATTGTATTCCAAAATCGTTTTTCCTGTTGCCTCTTTAAACAGGCTCCTCAGATAATTCGGAGACAAACCGACCTCCGCGGCCAGCTTCTCGATATCTGCGCTTTCCGAGCAGTGCTCCTGAAGATATGTTTTTACCTGATAAACGGCATAGTAATTTGGATTTTGATTCTGTTCTTCAAAAAATGCCAACATCCGTTCCAGATACTGCTTCATCTTTTCCCGCATCTGATAACTGTTGTTTGCTTCAAAAATTTCATTTTCTCTCAAAATTTTTTCTGCTTCCATCCAGTTTTCCAGCAGTTCATCGCTCAAAACAAGACGGTTCCATAGATACATATAGAGATTGTAAACTTCTCCCGCAAATGTTTTCGGCGCAAGCCCCTTTAGCTGTTGAAAATAATCTTTCATGGTCTGCAGCGTTTCCTGCTTTTTCCCGTTGCTGACCAGACGACAGATTTCTTCTCTCCGCTCCTTCTGTTCCCGGAAATGATATGCTTTTTCCTCTTCCGTTTCTTTTTCATCTGCACAGAAAAGTTCCGGTGGATCCATATGAAATGCCAGAACACAACAGTTCCGAAGTTTTTCCGCCTTTTCGTACAGGCAGTCAGCTGTCCATGCTCCACTGCACCATCCAACGGCTCTCGGTGCGTCTTCTTTCAAATCATTCCAGATCTGAAATGCCGTATCTTTCACCGACAGATACCCCGCCAGCAGCAGAATGCTGATCCGTTCCGTTTTGCTGATGTAACGGATGCCCTTGTATTTTTCCTGAATTTGGCTACAGATGTTTTCTTCCGTTTTTCCATAAACCGCTATGATTCCAAACCTGCACTCTTCCAGTTCTTCTCCAAATACACCACGGAAATTTTTCCGTAAAAGCTCTGTTTCCTGTTTTTCCCGCAAAGCCATTTCCAGCAACTGCTTCGCCGCCGTTTTCCGCGACCAGTCTGCTATCTCACTTTTCTCCAGTTCACTTCTCACTTTTTTCAGACATGCTTCTACTTCTTCAATCGTAAATGGCTTTAAAAGGTAATCCACGGCATTCACCTGAAAAGCGGAATGGATATAGGAAAAATCATCATATCCTGTCAGAAAAACAATTTTGCATGGATACCCCCGGCGTACGATCGTCTCTGCCAGTTCAATTCCACTCATTCCTGGCATCTGAATATCCGTAATCACAATATCTGCCATATTTTCTTCCAGGCACTCCAGTGCCCTTCTGCCATTGCGCGCGGCAAATACTCTGGAAATCCCGTTCTTTTTCCAGTCAATATAATCCCGCAATGTCTCCAGTTCAATTTCTTCATCTTCTACAAGAAGAACGCGATACATTTTTTCCCTCCTGTTTCCAGTTGCTCCTGCAGTTTTCTTCTTCTGCTGCTTTTCATTTCTGTCTTTTTACTGCAGAAGTTCAATCATATACGCCTCATACGGCTGTAACTTCCACACTTCTTTTGTGAGGCTTTCTGTATCATTATGAATCAGAACCGTTCCTTTTGTCAAATCATATCGGGCTTTCATCTCTGCCGCGGTATCCCGGAAATTGCAGAGCACAATCAGCTTTTTCTCTCCCAGATTTCTCTCATAAGCAAAAATATCCGGATTTTCTTCCTCAATCAGACGGAAATCCCCATAAACAAGAGTGTCATTTTTCCTACGCAGCGCAATTAGTTTTTGATAGAAATAGAAGAGGGAATCCGGATTTTTTCTGCTGTTTTCTACATTGATCTCCTCGTAATTCTGATTTTCCGCCATCCACGGTGTTCCCGCTGTAAATCCGGCGTGTTTTTCCGCATTCCACTGCATTGGCGTCCGCGCATGGTCCCGGCTGTTCCGTGCAAGATAGGTACGAATTTTTTCTTCCTCCCATCCTTCTTTTTTACGGTCTTCGGCAAAATTTACAGACTCGATATCCTGATAGTCCTCGATCCGAAGCCCTGACACATTTGTCATACCGATTTCTTCCCCCTGGTAAATATAAGGAGTTCCTTTCATCCCATGGAGAAGGACAGCCAACATTTTTGCTGATTTTTCCCGATACGGTTCCCTGTCATTTCCAAAGCGCGATACGACACGCGGAAAATCATGGTTTCCCCAGAACAGGCTGTTCCATCCTTTTTCTTCCAGTCCCGTCTGCCATTTTTCAAAGAGCTGCTTCAGTTGCGGCAGCGTATACGGTTTCGGATCCCAGTTTCCACTTCGGATGCCGTCGATTCCCATCAGTTCAAACTGAAAAATCATACTGAGCTCCTGGCTTTCCGGATCAGAATACTGCTGTGCCATTTCTACCGTAGCACCTCCGGTTTCCCCCACTGTCAGGATCTGTTCTGATTTTCCATACGTATTCTGATTCATTTCCATTAAGTATGTATGAATCTGCTCTGAATGAGTATCATTTCCTCCATGTCCATCTTTTACAATATTGTCAATTGCATCCAGCCGGAAACCACGGATCCCTTTATCCATCCAGAACTGGATCATCCGGTACAGCTCTTTCCGAAGCGACGGATTTTTCCAGTTCAGATCCGGCTGCATTACACTGAAACTGTGATAATAATATTCCTGAACCTCCGGCACCCATTCCCAGGTGCTTCCTCCAAAGAATGCTCCGCCGCCTTCTGGCGGCTGCTCCTTCGTTCCTTCCTTCCAGATGTAAAAATCATGGTATTTACTGTTTCGATCCTTTCTGGCTTCCAGGAACCATGGGTGCAGATGGGAACTATGATTTAAAACAAGATCCATCATGACCACAATTTCCCGCTTTTCACAGGCTGCGATCAGTTCTTCCAGCTCTTCCATTGTGCCCGCTTCTTCCATTACTTTATAATAGTCACTGACATCATATCCATTGTCGTAATTAGGAGAATCGTTAAAAGGCGAAAGCCAGATGGCTCCAACACCAAGCTCCTGCAGATAGTCCAGCTTCTGCAGAATCCCTCCAAAATCGCCGATGCCGTCTCCGTTGCTGTCACAGAAGCTTCTGGTGTAAATCTGATATACGGTTAAGCTATGCCACCACTCTCTTTTCATTTTCTGTCCTCTCTTTCTTTTTTCCTATAAGAGCAGTATAATGATATTATCTTATATTTTCTAACCTGATTTTCGTATTTAATGAAAGGATTTTGACTTTTATGAAAAAAGAACGTTCAAAAGAGCTCTTTTCTCCTGAATCTTGTTCCCCTGTTCTTTCTGGCGGAATCCGGGATTTTACCGTGCATGGAACCGAACCTGTTCCGCTCCATATCTATCATCAGGATTATGCGCATGGCGGGCTCTCTGTTCCTTTTCACTGGCATAAAGAATTAGAATGGATCTGGGTTGAAAAAGGTACTCTCACTCTGACACTGAAAACTGAAACCCGGACAATTTCCGAAGGTACTTTTCTTTTCATCAACAGTCACGAACTGCATCAGCTCTGCAGCATTGGAACTACCCCTTCGATTCACCATGCCCTTGTATTTCTTCCAGAAATTCTCTCATGTGCCTATCTGGATTCCTGTGAAGCAGACTGGATTCGTCCGCTGCTCTCTCATCAACTGCTTCTTCCGGCTTTTCCATTGGAAGAGCTTTCTGCTGCTGAAGCCTCCTCTCAGACACAGAAAACATTTGTACTGACATTATCTGAGCTTTTCCAGGAAATCCTGTATGCATACGATACCAAACCCATCGGCTGGTTTCTTCTGATCAAAAGTGACATGTATCGGATTCTTGCACTTCTGGCGCAATACCAGCTTTTTCTTCATCCGGAACCCCTCTGCACTCGTAAAAAAGAAAGATCTGATCAGTGTAAAAAACTCTTACGTTATATTCAGGATAACTATGATTCCAAAATCCGTCTTTCAGATCTTGCTGCTATACTCAATATGAATCCACAATATTTTTGTCGTTTCTTCAAAACGCACTTTCACACAACGCCTATTTCCTATATCAACCAGTACCGCGTAACCCAAGCCGCAGATCTTCTTACCGGCAGCTCGCTTTCTATCTTGGAAATTGCTCTGCATACCGGATTTGAAAGCCCCAGCTATTTTGCCAGCATTTTCCGCCGGACTTTTGGTATGTCACCGGAAGAATATCGAAAAGCTATGCCCTGACCCGGCAAATTTTTTCCTTCTGAATGCACGGCAACACAAATCTCAAAAATTTTTGATTTTTTTTCAAAAAACACTTGCCAAACTCGTTTTCTTATGATAATATACTACTTGTCGCTGAGCAAAAATCACGGCAGACAAAACAAAAACTTCGGCTCCGTGGTCAAGCGGTTAAGACATCGCCCTTTCACGGCGGTAACACGGGTTCGATTCCCGTCGGAGTCATATGGCGTCGTAGCCAAGTGGTAAGGCAATGGTCTGCAACACCAGTATCCACCGGTTCAAATCCGGTCGACGCCTCTATTTTCCCGGAAACAGATGGTTTCTGGGATTTTTCTTTTTCAAAATTATTTCAAAAAAGCTGCCGGTTCTGTTTGCTTCGGCAGCTTTTTTGAAAATATCATTTTTTTAATTTTCTTTTTCTTTCACATAGTCTTCATACACATACGCCGTTTTTCCCTCATACGAAATCTTGTACCATCCGTTCTCTTTTCCGAGCATTTCCACTTCTTCCCCTGTCGTCAGAGCTCCGATAACCTGGCTTGTGCTGACGTTGGGTTCTGTACGTACATTGACCGGTGAGATACAGGTGACGGTTTTCTTACCCTTCTGCTTTTTCACGCCATCCGAATTATTTTCTGCTTCCAGCGCTCTTTTCTGCTCCTGGCAGGCCGTCTGAAATGTTTCTGTCAGCAGCTCATTGTCCGGGAACTTCAGAGACTCCAGTATTTCCGGCACGATTTGCTGTGTATCGTTGCTGCCGCTTCCTTTTTTCCATATGATCTGATACCCTTCATTCTCCGTTTTCACCCCGCAGAAAAATGCAATCGGAATCTGCAGGGAATTTTTTACCTGGAAACGATAAAAGGAACTCTCGTTATCTTTTCCTTCGTTAGCTGTTTTCACCATAAAATCGCTGATGCTGTTTTCCCCTGTTATTTCATTCGGATAGAGCAAATTTTCAGCGCTCTCTTCGTCCTCCGGAAAATCCATAAGCGCTACTTTTGCCATTCCTTCCCGATACGATATCTCAAGACTTTCCCCCTCTTCTGATATGAAACTGCATTGGATTTTCTCATCTCTCATTACATTCCAGCCTTCTGGAAGTGTGATTGTAATATTCTGGTATGTAGAAAGAAACTCTTTTTCACCATCTTCTGACTCATCCTGGACACTGGATGCTCTTTCGGAGACAACCGATGGATTCTCCTTTTCCACCTGCTGATTTCCACATCCCATTACCACAATAGTTGTCATCAAAAGAACAGCTAAACAGTTTTTTCTGTTTCTCATGTACAATTTCCTTTCTTGACAGTTCCGTCTTTATTTTCTGTCAGAAAATTTCTTTTGCTTATTGTATCACAACTATTTTTGCACTGTAAAGAGTACATTCCTTCCCTCCTGCTTTGATTTTCTTTATGCAAAAAAATCTCCAACCAGATTGAGGTTCCCTCCCCCAAAAATCCAGTTGAAGATTTTTCTTATCTTTTTTATTTTACTTCTGTAAATTCGACCCGGATACTCTCATACTCTCCCAGCACCTGATGCAGGGTCAGCCCCGCACGGTTCCAGGTACGGCCAAGGCGGACTTCCTGGTCCAGACTGCAGCGGTACAGCTTATCCTCTGCAAGACCGCACACTTTCGTGTGAACCGGAAGCATATTTCCTTCTGCGTCAGTCTTTACGATCGTAAGCAGTGCGCGGCTCTGATCCTTTGCCACGAACTCCCATGCCATGAAATCCTGTTTTTTCAGTCCGGTCAGACGGTAATACAGGCCTTCGTGTGTGAGCTCGTAATATTCATGCATCGCAGCAACCTGCTCTTTTACCATCTCTTTTTCTTCCTCTGAAATCTTATTCAGATCCATCTCATATCCAAAGCTTCCTGCCAGCGCCACATCGCCTCTTGTCCGGAACGGTGTCACACGGCCGGTCTGATGGTTCGGGCATACCGAAACGTGGGAGCCGACGGTGCTGATCGGATAGAAGAACGAGCTTCCGTACTGGATGGAAAGACGATTGATCGCATCGGTATTATCGCTGCACCAGATCTGCGGGGAATAATACATCATACCGGCATCATATCTTCCGCCTCCTCCGCTGCAGCCCTCGAGCAGCAGATTCGGGCATGCGGCAAGGAATCTTTCCATCAAATCGTAAACACCGAGCACATAGCGGTGATACATCTCTCCGTTCCGGCTCTGTGCTGCCACATGGCTGTAAACATCGCAGACGCTGCGGTTCATATCCCATTTGACATAATCAATCTTTGCATCATGAACGATGGTTGTCAGACGCTCCAGCAGATACTCACGCACATCCTCACGCGTCATATCAAGTACAAGCTGATTTCTGCTGTGGTTCGGCACACGGCCAGGAATTGCAAATGCCCAATCCGGATGTGCACGGTAAAGATCACTGTCCTCGGAAATCATCTCCGGCTCAAACCAGAGACCGAATTTCATGCCCATCTTGTGAATTTTTTCTGCAAGCTGCGCCATGGAGCCGTTCATCTTTTTCTCGTTGACGAACCAGTCACCGAGACCACTGTTATCATCCTCTCGTTTTCCAAACCAGCCATCGTCAAGCACCAGCATCTCAATGCCAAGCTTTTGCGCCTGTTCTGCAATTTTCAGAATTTTTTCTTCGTTGAAATTAAAATAGGTTGCTTCCCAGTTGTTGATCAGAATCGGTCGTTTGGCATGCTTGTATGCGCCACGGCAGATATGCTCGCGGATGATCTCATGATACTGCTGTGACAGTTTGGTAAGACCGGTTCCGGAATAGCTTAAGATTGCCTGCGGGGTATCGAACGCCTCTCCTTTTTCCAGATGGAAGCAGAAATTGGTCGGATGAATACCCATCTGAAAACGGGTCTGATTTTTCTGATCCTTCTGTGCTGCCGCAACAAAGTTTCCGCTGTAAACGAGGCATGCGCCGATGCAGGAACCGTGTGTCTCACCCGCACCCTCCTCGCAGAGGATCACAGCCGGATTGTAATGATGGCTCGATGTACCACGGGTGCTTCCGATCTCGACTTTTGCATGCTGCACCGGAATCCGCTCCGCCGTACGCTCCATCGCATGACGACCCGAGAAATAGATCATCTCATAATTTTCATACATCAGATCCATGCTGAAAGACAGCATTTTTTCCAGCTCAATCGCCGTTTCTCCGTGATTTTCGAGTCTTGCCGCTCTCGTAATCACATTTTCCTTTTCAAATACACCGTAAAACAGCTTCAGAACAATATCGGAAGCCTTCTCCGTCATTGTAATAACAAGAGTCTCACCTTTTTCTTCCTCTGTATCGTACAACGCCGGCATTCCGGGAATAGCATAGGAATAATCCAGAATTTCGAACGAATCGAAACGAAAATCTGCTGCAAAGCTGCCGTCCGCGTGGCGGATCTCAATCATATCATCACGGAAATCACCGACACCACTTCCCGGAATTTCCTGCGGAAGTGCATCAAGAGAATATTTCCGGTTAGGGCCTGCTTCCTCTGGATTTCCTGCAAATCCCATATCTGTACAGAAAATCAGACCGGAAAGATTTTCCTCACCGATTTTTTCTCCATAGTAGAGATGCAGAAGCACATTTTTGTCATCTGCGAACATCTGGTAACTGCTGTCTTTTGTCTGGAGGGTAAATAACCGTCCATTTTCACTTACTTTGATTGCCATGATTTCCTCCTCCTGCGGCATCTTGCAGTATCCTGCAAAACACGATATAATTTTACTGATATTTCGGAATCTCATCCTTTGTGACATTCCAGCTTTTCTGATGATTCTTTTTGTGAGGTATACTTATGGAAACTTCCTGGACACTTCCTGTCCCAAAGCATAAATTTTCGGATCTTTATCTCTGCTTCTGCGGCTACGAAGCCTGCCAGCCGTTCCACAGCTACGGCCCTGCTGTACGCCCCAATTACGTGATCCACTATATTATTTCCGGGAAAGGCACTTTTACCATCGGAAACCGCACTTACCGCCTAACCGCCGGACAGGGCTTTTTCCTGATGCCAAATGTCCGCACCTACTATGAAGCCGATGCGGATGATCCCTGGACCTATCTCTGGATCGGTTTTGACGGTGAAAAAGCTGCCTCTTATGTACAGGAACTCGGTCTTTCCGAGGAGCACCCTGTCTACCAGTGCAGTTTTTCCGGTGAACTGCAGTCCCTCTTGTTTCAGATGCAGAAGCACAATACCTACGACACCTCTGACCAGTATCTTCTGGAAGGCTGTCTATACCAGTTTTTCTCAATTCTTTCCCGCGAAATCACGCTTGCCGACCCTTTTGCACGGGAGAGTGGCAATCTTTACGTGGAAAAGGCCGTCGAGTTTATCCGAAATAATTATTCGAATGAAATTCTTGTCTCGGATATTGCCAGATATGTCTGCGTCAACCGGAGTTATCTCTATACTCTGTTTCAGAAATATCTCCATACCTCACCGCAGGACTATCTTTCTTCCTGCCGGATCACGCGTGCGCTCGAGCTTTTATCGTATACGGATCTCTCCATCGAAACGGTCGCTTTTTCCTGTGGTTACCGGAATGCCGAAGTTTTTACCAAAGCCTTCCGCCAGAAGCAGGGCATGACGCCAAGCGCCTATCGGAAAAAGTTCCGCCTTGACACGACTCCTGACTCTGCACATGTTCCGTGATCTGTCTGACTTCATTATAACGAAATCTTTCTTCTATGAACAGGAAGAAATGTTATGGAAAACCGTCAAAATGTTAGATGGCGTTTCTTAATGGCTACAGACAGCAAAAAAGCGATACAGTCATGATTTTTCATTTCTGTATCGCTTCTTCATCTTAACTCCCCGAGTTGGGCTCGAACCAACAACCCTTCGGTTAACAGCCGAATGCTCTACCATTGAGCTATCGAGGATTATTTAATTGAAGATATTTGATATACCTTCAAAACCGCATACACTACACATCTATCATTCCATTTCTGTGAACACAACCAATTAGGTCAAGCCCTCGACCGATTAGTAACAGTCAGCTCCATGCCTTACGGCACTTCCACCTCTGCCCTATCTACCTCGTCGTCTTCAAGGGGTCTTACTTCTTTCGAATGGGATATCTCATCTTGAGGGGGGCTTCACGCTTAGATGCCTTCAGCGTTTATCCCTTCCCGGCTTGGCTACTCTGCTATGCCTTTGGTAAGACAACAGATACACCAGCGGTCAGTCCATCCCGGTCCTCTCGTACTAAGGACAGCTCCTCTCAAATATCCTACGCCCACGCCGGATAGGGACCGAACTGTCTCACGACGTTCTGAACCCAGCTCGCGTACCGCTTTA
>OHWK01000010.1_pt1 | contig 174694 bp, 179 predicted proteins | sample 1579761 | NCBI WGS metagenome assembly OHWK01 (sample SAMEA3882516, study PRJEB24775) | human gut metagenome | biome: human-associated habitat; feature: intestine environment; material: feces | place: Netherlands | collected 2009/2010 | reverse complement strand
CTTAGCGGCCTAGCCGCTCTTTATTTAGGCCGTCCAAGTTTTGGGTTGCAGTTCACCCCGGGCGCCTTTCTTTTGTGTTGCGCGAGGCCGAAGCGGTCGCGCTCAGTTGTTTTTACAGTCCTCGGACAAACTCCAGCAGCTCATTGACATGCTCGGGGCGGCATGCCCAGCTCGTCACGAAGCGCAGCAGGATGCGGTCGCGACCCGCGGGATCCACAGCGGGTGTGACCTCGGCACCGCATGCCTCGACGATGCGGACGGCGTCGTCGGAGTCAAACCAGAAGAACTGCTGGTTGCCGTTGGTGCGCACGTGCGGCTCGAACCCTGCGTTCTCAAGGCCGTGGGCGAGCATGCAAGCGCATTCGTTCGCACTCGCAGCGTGGGCGAAATAGGGGAGTGACCCGTCCTTGCCGCGCGTGAATGCCGCGGTGTACTGCACGCCCATGAGGCGCCCCTTGGCGGTCATGTGTCCGCCGCGCTTTGTGAGGTAGGGGATGCGGTCGATGGCGCGTTGTCCGCGCTTGGAGCGCGGGCTCACCACGAGCGCCTCGCCAAAGAGCATGCCGGCCTTGGTGCCGCCCAGCGTGAACGCGTCGGCGCGTGCGGCCAAGTGCTCGAGGGTGAGGTCGCCGCCGGGCGCGGCGAGTGCGCTGGCCATGCGGGCGCCGTCGACGTACACGGCGAGATCGAGCTTCTCGGCCACATCGCACAGCGCATCGAACTCGGCGCGTGTGTACACGTGACCGAGCTCGGAGGTGTTGGAGAAGTAGAGCATGGCCGGTCGCGTGCAGTGGCAGCCGCCGGCAATCGAGGCGTGGTGCACGCGCTCAACCTCGGTGGGGGTCAGCACGCCCAGGGTGTCGTTCGTGGCGAGGATGCGCCGGCCGCAGGCCTCGATCGCGCCGGTCTCATGCGCGGTGGGCTGCGCATCGGCGGCGAGGATCGGGCCCTCGAAATCCTCGGTGAAGGCGGAGATGCACACGGCGTTGGCGGCGGTGCCACCGGGAATGAACTGCACGAAGGCATCAGGCTGACTGCATGCCTCGCGGATGAGCTCGGCGGCGTGCTCGCAGTGCGAATCGGTGCCATACCCGGGTGCCTGTTCGTGGTTGGTGCGGATGAGCGCCTCGAGCATTTCCGGTGCGGCGCCCTCGGAGTAATCGTTGCGGAACTGGTGCATGTCCTGGCCCTTCATGCGTGCGGGAGTTGAGCGTAAGACGGCGCGCGGGTCGCGGTGAGGTTCGGCGACGCACTTTGCCAAAACGAAGTATAACGCGTGGAAAATGTCGGGGCACATCCTTATCTGCCCCTATAATGGAGAAATTGACGATGTACCGCCCGGCGGATGCCGGGGGATATGCGAAGGAGACGCCACATGCAGGCACAGCGAGCAGAGGGCACCAAGGACCTCATCGGGCGCGATATGCGCGCTTGGCAGAAGATGCAGGAGGTCGCGGCCGAGGTGTTCGGGCCGTTTGGGTTCGAGCCCATCGAGACCCCGGCGATCGAGCAGCTCGACGTGTTCGTGCATGGCATCGGCCAGTCCACCGACGTGGTCCGCAAGGAGATGTTCCGCGTCTTTTCCGGCGCTAATTTCGAGCGCGTCCTCGCGGAGGGCACCGATGCGAAGCTCAAGGCCAAGCAGCGTCTCGCCCTGCGACCCGAGGGAACCGCAGGTGTTGTCCGCGCCGTGGTGGAGAACAACCTGGTCCCGCAGGGCTCCGCTCCGTTCAAGGCGTGGTACGCCGAGGCGATGTTCCGCGGCGAGCGTCCCCAGAAGGGGCGTTTGCGCCAGTTCCACCAGGTCGGCATCGAGTGGCTGGGCGCGCCTGACCCCGCAGCCGACGCCGAGTGCATCATCATGCTCATGCGTTTCTACGAGCGTCTCGGATTCGACCTCTCCCAGCTTCGCCTGCTGATCAACTCCATGGGCGACCCGGCATGCCGCCCCGCATATCGCGAGGCCGTGCGCCAGTTCATCCTCGACCATGAGGATGAGATGTGCGACGAGTGCCGCGAGCGCGCGGAGCTCAACCCGCTGCGCGCCTTCGACTGCAAGAACCCGCATTGCCACGAGATCATGCAGGGCGCCCCGCTCATGCCTGATTCCCTGTGCGACGAGTGCCGCGAGCACTATGCGAAGGTCAAGCGGTACCTGGACGCGGCGGGTATCGCCTACGTCGAGGACCCCACGCTCGTCCGTGGTCTCGACTACTACACCCGCACCGTCTTCGAGGTCGAGGCCCCGGGCGCGGGCGTTGGCTCCATCGGCGGCGGTGGCCGTTACGACGGTCTGGTCGAGCTCGAGGGCGGCAAGCCCACGCCGGGCGTCGGCTTTGCGGTCGGCTTCGAGCGCGCCGTGCTCGCCCTCGAGGCGTTCGGCAAGGAGATGGATTGCGACGCCGATCGCTGCGTGTTCGTCGCCAACGCCGGTGCCGATCTGAGGGACGAGGTCTTCGCGCTTGCGCTCGAGCTTCGTGGCCGCGGGGTCCGCACCGAGTGCGATTACCAGGGCAAGTCCCTCAAGGCGCAGTTCAAGCTCGCCGATAAGCTCAACGCCTCCCACATCGTGATTATCGGCGGCGACGAGTTGGCTGCCGGCAAGGTCAAGCTGCGCAACATGGCCACGCATGAGGAGAGCCTGATCGAGCGTGCCAGCGCTGCCGAGGTCATCGCGGGGCTGTAGCGCGAAAGTCGAATCGCATGGTTGCGGCGGGGCGAGTGCCCCGCCGTTTTTTGGCGCGAGTACGCCCATCCGTCGGGACATACACGCCGCCTGCCGATTATTTGTTGAAAAGCGGGAGAGGAACTCTATCAGACTAAAGTAGGTGGTAGGTGATGCGTCGCCCGCATATAATAGTGCGGTCGCACGGAGCCCCTGGGAGTGGGAGCATCCGTGCCTACATCTAAGGAGGTAGCGTGGCAGAGAATACGTCTGCAGAGCAGCGGCTCGGAGGCTTCATCACCGGTGACATGGTCACCGACGTGATGTCCGGTACCCGCCGCATCGACCTGACCGACCTGGCGGCCGCCGTCGAAGTCCTGTCCGATATCGACATCCCCGCCGAGCTCCGCGACAACCTCGCGCTGTTCCTGCGTCTCGAGCGTCGTGTCTTGCGTGAGTATGACGCAAAGGTGCTCGACGTCTTCGACGAGCTCATGATGAACGTGATCCGCGCCAACGCCGGCGACCCCGGCGCCGAGGCCGATGGCGAGGCCGTGGACGCGCAGGGCATGCCCGCGAGCGACACGCCCTCCGCATGCGCCTTCCGCGACGCCGTGGCGCTCATCGACGCCCTGCCCGTGGACCAGGCGCAGGTCATCGTCCGCGCGTTCACCGCGTTCTTCCACCTCGCCAACCTGTCCGAGGAGAACTATCGCGTGGCCCAGCTGCGCGAGCGCGAGCGCAATGTGTCCACCGAGGACGCGGTCGACCCCGCGAATGCCCTCACCGTGGCGTTCCACCAGCTCAACGAGGAGGTCGGCGGTGCCAAGGCCACCGAGCTGCTCTCACGCCTGGAGTTCCACCCGGTCTTTACCGCGCATCCCACGGAGGCGCGCCGCAAGGCCGTCGAGGGCAAGATCCGCCGCATCGCCCGCCTGCTTGAGGAGCGCCCCTACATGGGCGGCTCCGACCTGGTGGAGAACGAGCGCCACATGCTGCAGGAAATCGACGCCCTCGTGCGCACGAGCCCCATCGCTCTCAAGAAGCCCACGCCCGTCGAGGAAGCCGACACCATCATCGACATCTTCGACAGCACGCTGTTCGACACCATTCCCGTGATCTACCGTCGCTTCGACGACTGGGTCCTGGGCGAGGTCGCGGGTACGGTTCCGCCCGTGTGCCCGGCGTTCTTCCACCCCGGCAGCTGGATCGGTTCCGACCGCGACGGCAACCCCAACGTCACCGCCAAGGTGAGCCGTCAGGTGGCTGCCAAGTTCGCCACCCACATGATTTCCAAGCTCGCGGACAAGTGCCGTCGCGTGGGCCGCAACCTCACCCTCGAGGCCGCGTATACGCAGCCCTCGGATGAGCTGCTCAACCTGTGGAGCCACCAGGTTGAGATGAGTGAGGTGCTCACCGAGCGCGCCCGCGAGATCTCCAACTCCGAGCCGCATCGCGCCGTGATGCTCGTGATGGCCGCCCGCCTGGACGCCACGGTGGCACGCAACGCCGACACCATGTACCGCACCGCCGAGGAGTTCCTCGAGAACCTGCGCGTGGTCCAGCGCTCGCTGGCCGCCGCGGGTGCCCGCCGCGCCGCGTACGGCCCGGTTCAGACCCTCATCTGGCAGGTCGAGACCTTCGGCTTCCATATGGTGGAAATGGAGTTCCGTCAGCACTCCGTGGTCCACAGCCGCGCGCTCGCTGACATCCGCGAGCACGGTATTCACGGCGAGCTCGCCCCCATGACGCGCGAGGTGCTCGACACGTTCCGTGCCATCGGGTCCATCCAGAAGCGCTTTGGCCAGAAGATGGCCCGTCGCTACATCATTTCGTTTACCAAGAGCGCGAGCCACGTGGCCGATGTCTATGAGCTTGCGAACCTGGCGTTCGCGCACGCCGAGGACGTTCCGACCCTCGACGTGATCCCGCTGTTCGAGCAGCTCGAGGACCTCGAGGGCTGCGTCGACGTGCTCGAGGAGATGCTCGCCATCCCCGCGGTGCAAAATCGCCTTGCCGAGTCCGGTCGTCGCATGGAGATCATGCTCGGCTACTCCGACTCCTCCAAGGACGCCGGTCCCACTACCGCCACGCTCGCCCTGCACTCCGCCGAGGAGCGCATCGTCGCGTGGGCCGAGAAGCACGATATCGACCTGGTGCTCATGCACGGCCGCGGCGGCGCCGTCGGCCGCGGCGGCGGTCCCGCCAACCGCGCGGTGCTCGCCCAGCCCGCCGGCTCGGTCAACTGCTTCTTCAAGGTCACGGAGCAGGGCGAGGTAATCTTTGCCCGCTATGGCAATCCTGCGCTGGCGCAGCGCCATGTTGAGTCCGTTGCCGCGGCGACCCTGCTCAACTCCGCGCCTTCCGTGGAGCGCACGAACACCGAGATGACCGCGCGCTATGCCGAGATGGCCGCCGCGCTGAATGAGGCCAGCCACGAGCGCTACCTCGACCTGCTGAACACCGAGGAGTTCACGCCGTGGTTCTCGTGTGTGACGCCGCTCACCGAGGTCGGCCTGCTGCCCATCGGCAGCCGTCCGGCCAAGCGAGGCCTGGGCGCCAAGTCCCTCGACGACCTGCGCACGATCCCGTGGGTGTTCTCCTGGAGTCAGGCCCGCATCAACTTGGCCGCATGGTACGGCCTGGGCACCGCCTGCGAGAAGCTGGGTGACCTGGAGCTTTTGCAGCGCGCCTACCGCGAGTGGCCGCTGTTCAACACGTTCATCGACAACATCGAGATGTCGATCGCCAAGACGGACAATCGCATCGCCAAGATGTATCTTGCGCTCGGCGATCGCGCCGACCTGGCCGACAAGGTCTTTGACGAGATGATGCTCACGCGTTCCTGGGTGCTGCGCATCGTGGGCGACGCGTGGCCGCTCGAGCATCGTCGCGTGCTCGGTCAGGCCGTGCGCGTGCGCAACCCGTTCGTGGACGCGCTGTCGCTCGCGCAGGTTCGCGCGCTGCGCGAGGTCCGTGCCAACCAGGATGAGTTGTCCGAGGAGGCCAAGGCCGAGTTCATGAGCCTGGTTTTGGAGACCGTCACCGGCGTCTCCGCCGGTCTGCAGAACACTGGGTAAGGTCTGCTGCCTTCGCGGGTGCGCGTTGGCTTCGCGGGTGCGTTGCCCTCACAGGTGCGTGCTGGCTTCACGGGTGCGTTGCCCCTTCAGGTGCGCGTTGCCCTCACGGGCGCACGTGCTTCACATTGCCTATGGAATTATGCCGTTCAGGGGTCCTGAGCGGCATTTTTTCATAGGCAAAATCCAGGGAGGCAAAGGCAAAGCCGAGTGCTGCATAGGTAAAGCCATGGCGACCAAAGTCGAGGGCCTCTAGCTGTGGGCGAGTTCGTGCCGAGTTCGGGTTGCGAACCTGTTAAGACAACGTGAGCCGGGCGCTCTCCCACGCTAAAGTGCCCGGCTTTCCGCTATCCTAGTGAGTTATCGCGCTGCGGGTGCCGAGTTTCGGCGTGCGCGCGATATGCCGAGCCGCGCTGTCTACGCGCCCCGGCAGTCTGTACACCAGTCGCCCGCTTACGGCACGGGGCGGCACAGATCACGAGGAGGGCTTATGGCCGAAACGCCTGCCACCAACCCCGCCAACATGCACTGCATGCACACCCACACCTGCGGCGAGCTTCGCGCCGCCAACATCGGCGAGGAGGTCACCCTCACCGGTTGGGTGAGCCGCCGCCGCGATCATGGCGGCCTGATCTTCTGCGACCTGCGCGACCGTGAGGGCATCACGCAGATCAACTTCGACCCCGAGCACTCCGATGGCGATGCTTTCAAGATCGCCGAGACCATGCGTCCCGAGTGGCCCATCCGCGTTCACGGTGTCGTGCGCGACCGCGGTCGCGACGCGGTGAACCCCAGGCTCGCAACCGGCGAGATCGAGGTCCTCGTCGACCACGCCACCGTGCTCAACCGTTCCAAGACCCCGCCGTTCCAGATTGAGGACGGCATCGAGACCGCCGAGGACACGCGCCTGCGCTATCGCTACCTGGACCTCCGCCGTCCCGAGATGGCCGCTCGCCTTCGCTTGCGCTCCGATTTCACCTTTGCTATCCGCTCCGCGCTGCACGACCGCGCCTTTACCGAGGTCGAGACGCCGGCCCTGTTCAAGTCCACGCCCGAAGGCGCGCGCGACTTCGTGGTGCCGAGCCGCCTGCAGCCCGGCAGCTTCTACGCCCTGCCGCAGTCCCCGCAGCTGCTTAAGCAGCTGCTCATGGTCGGCGGCGTCGAGCGCTACTACCAGGTTGCCAAGTGCTTCCGTGATGAGGATCTGCGCGCCGACCGCCAGCCCGAGTTCACCCAGGTCGACATCGAGATGAGCTTTGTCGAGCAGGACGACGTCATGGCTCAGCTCGAGGATGTGCTGTCCGACGCCTTCGCCCGTGTGGGCGTGGAGATGCCCACGCCGCTGCGTCGCCTGTCCTACTGGGACGCCATGGACACCTACGGCTCCGATAAGCCCGACACCCGTTACGGCATGGAGCTCGTCGACCTGACCGACATGTTCGCCAACTCCGCGTTCAAGGTGTTCGCAAGCGCTGCGACTACCGAGGGCCACGTGGTCAAGGCCATCAACGCCAAGGGCGCCGGCGCTTGGCCCCGCGCTCAGATCGACAAGCTCGCCAAGGTCGCCGCAGCCTTCGGCGCCAAGGGCCTCGCCTGGATCGCCTTCCGCGAGGACGGCTCCGTGAACAGCCCGATCGTGAAGTTCTTCACCGACGAGGAGATGGCCGAGCTGCGTCGTCGCTGCGACGTCGAGCCCGGTGACCTCGTCATGTTCGCCGCCGGTCCCCGCTTGGAGGCCAACGGCATCCTCGGCGGTATGCGTTCGCACATGGCCGACGCGCTCAACGTTCCGCGCGAGGGCCACGAGTTCCTCTGGGTCGTGAACTTCCCGCTGTTCCATTGGGATGAGGAGGGTCAGCGCTACGAGGCCGAGCACCAGCCCTTCACCCTGCCGCACGTCGACGAGCTGCATCTGCTCGACGAGGATCCGCTCAAGATGGGTTCCTGCACCTACGACTTCGTCATGGACGGCTTTGAGGCCGGCGGTGGCGGCATGCGCATCCACGATGCCGAGCTGCAGCTCAAGATGCTCGAGTTCATGGGCTTTTCCGAGGAGCGCGCCCGCGCCCAGTTCGGCTTCCTCATGGAGGCCCTCGAGTTCGGCGCTCCGCCCATGGGCGGCTTCGCGCTCGGCCTCGACCGCGTGTGCATGCTGCTGGCCGGCACCGACTCCATCCGCGACGTCATGGCGTTCCCCAAGACGAGCAGCGGCAGCGACCTCATGTCCGCCGCGCCGTCCGAGGTGAGCATGGCCCAGCTCAAGGAAGTTGGCCTGCGCCTGGAGTAGCTCATCTGATGGGTGTTCGTTCCCGTCTCGCTCTCATCATCATTGTGATCAGCGCCGTTCGGTCTATCCGGGCGGCGCTTTTCGTGTGCAGATGTTCGCTGTCGGACATGCTTATACACGTCGACCGGGCGCTTCTCCGTCCAAACATCGGAGCAGCACCTTCAGGGTGGTGAATCGGTCCGCGCCGGTGGCGACTCCCCGCGCGGCCGCCGGCTAATGGTTCAGCTTGTGCAGCGTGTCATCGACGAGTGCGTCGAGCATTCCCTGCGTTCCGGGTTCGAGGGTGAGGACGTCTGTCTGCCACGATTCCGGCGTGAGCGAGATTCCCAGGCCGTCGCCACCGAGAACTTCGACGCCTAGGATGCCCAAGAGCGCCTTGAGTTGCTTGCGCATGCCCGCTGCGGCGCTCTTTCCCGCGGCGCCGCAGATCACCGCGTGTTTGCCGCGGATTGCGGAAGGGCTCGTCCGGTCGTGCTCATCGGTGGGACGAGAGAGCCAGTCCAGGAGATTCTTCAGTCCGCCGGGGATTTGATAGTTGTATTCGGGCGAGCAGAACCAAAGGACGTCGGCTTGCGTTACCGCGTCGCGTGCGCGCTGGACCGCCTCGGGCGTCGGCCATTCGATGTCTTGGTTCATGAGGGGCACATCGTGCCAATCGAGTTCTTCGACCTCAGCGCGGTCGCCGATGATACGGATGACCTCGCGAGCGAGTTGGCGGTTGAACGATTGCTCGCGAAGCGAGCCGACGATCATGAGGACGCGGGGCATATGCGCTCCTTTCGACGGGGTATTGCATATCATTCCCTTAGGGAGGGTGGCCAGACATTCATTTGGTTGCCAATGGGAAATCTCTGAAATTATCCAGCGTCGCGCCCGCCTCACGTCAGCGCGGAGTGCAACCACGGATGCCTCCCTCGCATCGGTCTCATCTTGTTCTATACTCACTGTCGTACCAACGGGGAGCTGGCGGAGGCCGGCTGAGAGGAAGCCCGTGGGGAGCACGGGGCACTTGTCCGGCGGTCTTATCCGCCACAATCGCTTCGGACTGGCCGTCGCGCCGCATCGCCCCGCACCGCTTCGACCCGCAACCTGATCCGGGTAATGCCGGCGTAGGGATCGAGCAGCCTTGTTCCAAACCGACGTGGCGCTTGCTTAGAAGCGTTTGCCATGAACGAGCGGACGGGCCCCTACGGAAAACGAGGGGCCCGCTTTTAGTGGCCTCGGAAAGGAAGCTCATGGAAGCAAGCGTCGCAATTCAGGTCCTGCCCCAGCGCGTCGGCGGCAACGACGAGGTCTGCCGCATCGTCGACGAGGCGATCGCCTACATTCAAACCAAATTCCCCGACGCCTATGTAGGGCCGTTTGAGACCACCATCCAGGGCGAGTACGACCTGTGCATGGAGGTCGTGGCGGGCGTGAACCGCATCTGCGTCGAGGCCGGTGCACCTGAGGTGGCAACGTACGTCAAGATTTTCTTCGCCCCTGAGGAGGGCGTCCTCACCACCGAGGAGAAGATTTCCAAGTACCACGAGAACGATGCGTAACATTTCCGCTTCTTCGCGTGTCACGTCGCGACTCGTCGCCCCGCTGACGATCCTTGCGCTGCTGGCGATCTGGCAGCTGGTGTGTTCGGCCGGTCTCGTGCCCCCGTTCATGCTGCCGAGTCCGATTCGCGTGGTGCAGGCGCTCGTAGGGGATTGGCCTCTGCTCATCGGGCACGCTGCGACCTCGCTTGCCGAGGCCGGGCTGGGCCTTGCCGCCGGCGTCGCCCTCGGCTTCATCGCGGCGCTCGCCATGGATCGCTTTGACCTGCTTTACCGCGCGTTCTATCCCATCGTCGTGCTTACGCAGACCATCCCGACCGTCGCCATCGCGCCGCTTTTGGTGCTGTGGTTCGGCTACGGGATGCTTCCCAAGGTGGTGCTCATCGTGGTGGCGACGTTCTTTCCCATCACGGTGGGAATGCTCGAGGGCTTGCGCTCCGTCGACCCCGACGAGATTGACCTCATGCGCGCCATGGGCGCCACGCGCCTGCAGATTCTGCGTCACGTGAAGCTGCCCGCTGCGATGCCGCAGTTCTTTTCCGGGCTCAAGATCTCTGCCGCTTACGCGATTGTGGGCGCTGTGATCGCGGAATGGCTTGGCGGGTTTTCGGGTCTTGGTGTGTACATGACGCGCGTGCGCAAGGCGTATTCGTTCGACAAGATGTTCGCGGTGATCTTTTTGATCTCGGGCTTGAGTCTCGTACTCATGTGGGCGGTTGACGCCGTTCGTCGTATCGCCATGCCCTGGGAACGCCGGAGCGACTCTGAGCGATAGCCGTGTCGCATATCCGAGTACCTGCAGGCGGGGCCTGCGGATTGCATGCGGGTTGAACCTGCGGATTGCATGCAGGTTGAACCTGCGGGCTGTCTACAGGCTGCGGCCTATAGGCTGTATGCGGGCCGTGGCCTGGGGATTTTAAACAAGGTTCGGGGGCGTTGCCCCCAGTTAAAGAGGAGATATCCATGCATAAGAACACGATGGCCACCATGATGACTGGTCGTATGCTGTCTCGCCGTTCGCTGTTGAGCGCTGGTGCTGCAGGCGCCGGGCTGCTCGGTGCCGCGGCGCTCAGCGGCTGCGGCGGTGCCGAAAAGCCTGCCGGATCCGCCGCATCTGGCGATACCAAGCTGCGCAAGGTCACCTTCGCCCTGGACTGGACCCCCAACACGAACCACACCGGCGTGTATGTTGCAGCCGAGCGTGGTTACTATAAGGAGGCCGGTCTCGAGGTCGAAATCGTCCAGGCTCCCGAGAACGGCGCCGACGCCCTGGTCGCCGCCGGTGACGCCGAGTTTGGCGTGACCTTCCAGGACACCATGGCCTCCTACGTTTCCGGCTCCGACTCGATGCCCGTGACCGCTATCGCCGCGATCATCCAGCACAACACCTCCGGCATCATAAGCATGAAGGACAAGGGCATCACGAGCCCCGCCGAGATGGCCGGCCACACCTACGCGACGTGGGAGCTGCCCATCGAGCAGGGTATGATCGAGCATTGCGTCGAGGCAGACGGCGGCGACTTCTCCAAGGTCGAGATGATTCCCTCTACCGTTACCGACGAGGTGACCGCGCTTTCCACCGATCAGGTCGACTCCATCTGGATCTACTGGGCATGGGCGGGCGAGAAGTGCAAGCTCGCGGGCCTCGATACCAACTACTTCGCCTTTGCCGATATCGACCCCGTCTTTGACTTCTACACGCCGGTCATCATCGCCAACAACGGCGTGATCGAGGACGACGCCGAAATGGTCCAGGCCTTTATGGACGCCACTCGTCGCGGGTACGAGGATTGCATCGCCGACCCGAAGGGCGCAGCCGAGATTCTGCTTAAGGCCGCACCTGAGCTCGAGGAGGAGCTCGTGGTGGCGAGCCAGACCTATCTCGCCAAGCAGTATCAGGCGGATGCCGAGACTTGGGGTGAGATCGACCAGAAGCGTTGGGACGCCTTCTACGAGTGGGTGAGCGACCAGGGCTTTGCCGATCCGATCGAGCCTGGCGCGGGCATGACCGATAAGTTTCAGGGCTAATCGAGACATTAAGTAACTAGTCAGGGTGTTAGAAAATATAAGTGTACGTTTTGGGGAAGGTTTTGCGGCATTTTACGCGTTGTCGGAATTGCGTCGCAGCAAAACCCCAGTTGGCGAAAGACCGTTTGGGCCCACGCCGTGAAAAAGAAGGGGGAAACTATCCCCAAAACGTACACTTTGTTCGGGAAGGTGCTCATCGCGATGGCACGGCTTGAGATACAGGGTATTTCACAGGGGTTCGGCGAGGTCGACGTACTTCGTGACGTGACGCTCGATGTCGAGTCCGGCGAGATCGCCTGTCTGCTCGGTCCCTCCGGGTGCGGCAAGACCACGTTGTTCCATGTGATCTCGGGCCTCGCATCGCCGCGCGCCGGCCGCGTGCTGTTGGATGGCGAGGATATTACCGGTCGCCCCGGCCACTTGTCGTACATGCTGCAAAAAGACCTGCTCTTGCAGCATAAGCGCATCATCGACAACGTGTCGATGCCTCTTGTGCTGCGCGGTGTGCCGGTTGAGGAGGCCCGTTCACGTGCAGCCGAGCTCTTTGGGGTCTTCGGTTTGGAGGGCACCGAGCGCCGCTGGCCAAGTGAGCTTTCGGGTGGCATGCGCCAGCGTGCTGCGTTGCTGCGAAGCTACCTGTTTTCGCAGGAGTTCATGCTGCTCGACGAGCCGTTTTCGGCACTCGATGCCTTTACCAAGGCAGACATGCACACGTGGTTCCTCGATGTCGCGGAGCGCATGGGCACCACGGCGCTCGTGGTAACCCACGACATCGACGAGGCGCTCACGCTTGCCGACGAAGTGTTCGTCATGCGCGGAAACCCGCAGGCAGGCGAGCCGACGAGCATTGTTGGTTCGGTGCGCATCGATTGCCCGCGCGCTGAGCGCAAGACATATGCGTTGACCGAGGGATTCCTTGAGAGCAAGCGCCGCCTTCTGTCCCTTCTGGGCTAGGGCGTTGTCCTTTCGGAGCGGACGAGGGAAAAGCGGCCCCCATTTGGGTCTCGGAGCAAGCGGGAGGAAGCTCCCATCTGTGCCTTCGGGGCAAGCGCGTGAGAAGCGGCCTCCCATTTGAACCGGGTGGGAGGCCGCTTCTGTATCGTGAAAAATGTAGCGCATGGCAAACTTCTCAGACATAATGTGCCCGCACTGTGTTAGTTTACATAGGTGAACATTTCACAGGAGGTGCTTTGTCATGCAGAAACTTGGTTCGGCTATGCCGCTGTCGCTGTTCCGCGCGGGCGAGACTGTCACAGTCTGCCGAGTGCGCGGCAACGAGGACATGAAACGCCATCTGCAGGAGATCGGCTTTGTCGACGGTGCCGAGGTGCACGTTGTCTCCTCCTCGGCGTCCAACGTCATCGTGCTCGTAAAGGGCGCGCGGTTCGGCTTGGATTCCAAAGTCGCGCAGCACATCATGGCCGCCTAGGCAAAGCTGCGCACCCGCTCATCGTCCACTGAGGTGCGATGTCGGCACACTGGGTTGTGTCGGCATGGTCCGCGTGCGGGCCGGGGCGCGAGGACGCATGGGATGTTCCTTGATCTGCAGAAAGGGGGAAGCATGAAATCGCTGGCAGATGTGAAGGTGGGGGAGAGCGCCACCATCGTCAAGCTCCATGGTGAAGGCGCGCTGCGTCGTCACCTCATGGATTTGGGCCTTATCAAGGGCACGCCGTTCAAGGTCGTGAAGGTCGCTCCGCTGGGTGATCCGGTCGAGATCACCGTACGCGGCTATGAGTTGTCCATCCGCAAGGAGGAGGCCGCCATCGTTGAGGTCGCCTAAGGCGCCGCAACTGGCATATTTCTACAGGTAGAGTTAGCCGAATCTAACATATATGAGATGCCAGGTGGCATTTCAATAGCGGCCCGACTCAGCAACGAGAACGTTTCAAAGCCAAGAGAAAAGAAGGATCGCATGGCGAATCCAATATTGCACATCGCGCTTGCCGGTAACCCCAATTGCGGCAAGACTACGCTGTTTAACCTGATCACCGGTGCCAACGGCTATGTGGGCAACTGGCCCGGCGTCACGGTCGAGAAGAAGGAGGCGCCCCTGTCGCGCGACAAGGGCGTGCTCATCACGGACCTGCCCGGAATCTATTCACTGTCTCCCTATAGCCCCGAGGAGCGCGTGAGCCGCGACTACCTCATGGGCGGCGAGCCCGACGTCGTGATCCAGGTGCTCGACGCCACCAATCTGGAGCGCAACCTCTATCTCGCGCTGCAGGTCATCGAAACGGGCCTGCCTGTGGTGGTGGCGCTCAACATGGCTGATCTGGTTGAGAAGCATGGCGACAAGATCGATATCGCCGCGCTTGAGAAGAGCTTGGGTTGTCCGGTCGTGATGATCTCGGCGCTGAAGAACGAGGGCGTCGATGTGCTCATCGCGGCGGCGCGCAAGGCCGTCGGGTGCGCCAAGGTAGGCATGGCAAAGACCGTCGCCGCCGCAGACGCCGCGGGTCCGCATCATGCGTTCGACCGTTCGATCGAAGATGTGCTCGCCCGGGTCGAGGCCCTGATTCCGGCTTCCGTCGACCCTGTTCGCCGTCGCTACTTCACCGTTAAGCTCTTCGAGCGCGATGCCGAGGCGACCGCCGAGCTCAACCTTTCGAGCGAGGCCGCATCTCGCGTGGAGGAGCTCGTCTCCGCGTGCGAGCGCGATTGCGACGACGACGCCGAGTCGATCATCACCGGTGAGCGTTACGGCCTCATCGCGCACATCGTCGACGGCTGCCTGCACCGGGCCCCCGCTCGCATGAGCACCTCCGAGAAGATCGACCGCATCGTGACCAATCGCTGGCTCGGCCTGCCGATCTTCGCCGCCATCATGTTCGCCGTGTACTACCTCGCCATTTCGACCTTCGGCACCGCCATGACCGACTGGGTGAACGACAACCTCTTTGGCGAGGGCTGGGAGTTCTTCGGCAACGCCATGCCGTCCGTCCCCGCGCTCTTTGAGGGCTGGCTCACCGCCGCCGGCGCGTCCGATATGGTCATCTCCCTGGTGTGCGACGGCATCGTCGCCGGCGTGGGTGCCGTCCTTGGATTCATCCCGCAGATGTTCGTGCTGTTCGTGCTGCTCTCCTTCCTCGAGGACTGCGGCTACATGGCGCGTGTGGCGTTCGTCATGGACCGTGTCTTCCGTCGCTTTGGCCTGTCGGGCAAGTCATTCATTCCCATGCTCGTATCCACGGGCTGCGGCGTTCCCGGCGTACTCGCCACCAAGACGATCGAGAACGAGAAGGATCGTCGTATGACGGTCATGACCACCACGTTCATCCCCTGCGGCGCCAAGCTCCCGGTCATTGCGCTCGTCATGGGCGCGCTGATCGGCGATGCCGAGGCAAGCTGGATCGCCCCGCTGTTCTACTTCCTCGGTGTGTTCGCGGTCATCGTCTCGGGCATCATGCTCAAGAAGACCCGCCTGTTCGCAGGTCGTCCCACGCCGTTCGTGATGGAGCTTCCCGCTTACCACATGCCGTCTCCGCGCAGCTGGACGCTGCATGTGTGGGAGCGCGTGGGCGCTTACATCAAGAAGGCATTCACCATTATCTTCGCCTCGACCATCGTCGTGTGGTTCCTGTCCAGCTTTGGCGTGTTCGAGGGCTCCTTCGGCTACCTTCCGTCCATGGAGGGCACGCCTTCGGAGTTTACCGACTACTCACTGCTCGCGACTGTTGCCGGTGCCGTGAGCTGGATGTTCGCGCCGCTGGGCTTTGATTCTTGGCAGGCAACGGCGATGTCCGTCACGGGTCTGGTCGCCAAGGAGAACGTCATGTCCACCGCGGCTTCGCTGCTGCATCTGGTGGACGCCACGGAGACCGATCCGAGCCTGTGGGCCGCGTTCGCGGCGCTGTTCCCCAGCGCGGGCGCCATCGCCGCGTTCGGCGCCTTCAACCTGCTGTGCGCTCCGTGCTTTGCGGCCATGGGCACCATTCGAGCCCAGATGAACTCGGGCAAGTGGACGGCCATCGCGCTGGCCTACGAGTGCGGCTTCGCTTGGGTGGTCGGTCTCATGATCAATCAGTTCTACCTGGCCGCCCAGGGCGTGTTCAGCGTGTGGACTATCGTTGCGGCGGCGTTCGCGATCGCGATCGTCTTCCAGCTGCTGCGCCCCATGCCGAGCTATGCATGGGACGATGAGGTGGCAGATTCCGCCGCTCAGCCCGCGATGGGGAGCTAGGCGCGCCGAGCGTCGAGGTCCCGATGTCATTCAGTCGACTTTTGGTAACATCGAATCGAGGTTCGGGAGTAGCGAGGCATTTTACGAGGGGCGCATCTCGTGTTTTGCCGCGCTCGCCGGGGAATATGATCGCGTTGGCGAGAATGAAGTTGCCAAAAGTCGACAATTTGATTTCATGAACTCAACGCGTAAAGGAAATAATGCATAATGGGACCAATAGATTTCATAATTCTGAGTATTATTGCAATTGCATTTGTTCTCGTGGTTGTTCGCGTGCGTAAAAAGGGCACGTGCGGTGATTGCGCGAGCGCCGGGTCATGCGGTGGATCATGCGCGAGCTGCGCGACTTCCAAACGCTCGTCGTGCCCGGCCTGCGAGGGCGCCGATTCCATCGCCGACCGCCTTTCCAAGAACATCTCGGTTGGGAGGCGGTGAGCCTCGGGCCCTCTTGCATCGGGAATACCGGTTCGAGCGCGCCATGAACGACGGAGCGTATGCGCTCAGGCCCTCTTGCATCGGGAGTGCCGTTTCTCCGTGTCATAAGCACAACTCTCGAAAGCCCCCGCTCATCGCGGGGGCTTTTTCGCGTCCATGCGCAATTTCGCGCCTGTCCCCGATTGGCGCCTGGGGGCGGGTTGGTGGGGCGTGGTAACCTGAAAACACGTGTCTGCCGTCCAGCAGAAAGGAGGCGCAGCGCCATGATCGCCCGCGCCGACCAATCTCTCAAGTACCTGCGCCTGCTCTCGGAGCATTTTCCCACGCAGCAATCGGTGTTTACCGAGATCATCAACTTGCAGGCAATCCTCAACCTGCCCAAGGGCACCGAGCATTTCATGAGCGACCTGCACGGTGAATACGAGGCGTTCCTGCATATCCTCAACAACTGCTCGGGCGTGGTGCGCGAGCACGTGGACGACATCTTTGGCGATGGGCTTTCCGAGGAGGAAAAGGGCGACCTGTGCACCCTCATCTACTACCCGCATGAGAAGCTCGCGCTCGCGCATCTGCAACATATCGCGACGCCGAGCTGGTACAAGGTCATGCTCGCGCGCCTGCTGGTGGTGGCGCGTTCCCTGTCCAGCCGTTACACGCGCTCCAAGGTCCGCAAGGCCATCCCACGCGATTACGCCTACATCATCGACGAGCTGCTGCACACGCATCCCGATGAGAACAACTACCGCGTGCGCTATCACGAGCGCATCATTGCGTCGATCCTGGAGACCGATGCGGGCGAGGACTTTATCTGCTCGCTGTCCGATCTCATCAAGCGGCTGGTCATCGACCATCTGCATCTGGTGGGCGATATCTTCGACCGCGGCGGCGGGGCATCCAAGATCATGGACCGCCTGATGGAGTACCACTCGCTGGATATCCAGTGGGGCAATCACGACCTGTTGTGGATGGGCGCGGCTGCCGGTCAGTCTGCGTGCATCATCACGGTTTTGCGCAACAACTTGCGCTACGGCAATTTCGAGATCTTGGAGAACGACTACGGCATCTCCCTGCGCGATCTTGTAGCGTTTGCCGAGCGCACCTACGAGCCAGTTCCCGATGGCGCGACCGGCCTGGCTGCCAAGCTCACGCCGTTGGCGAAGGCCGTGAACGTCTTGCTGTTCAAGCTCGAGGGGCAGATCATCATGCGCCACGGGAGCTTTGACATGCACGACCGGTTGCTGCTCGAGCGCATCGACGTCGAGGCGGGGACCGTCGAGCTGTACGATGGCACGGTATACGAGCTCGCCACGCGCGATTTTCCCACGCTCGACCCGGAGCATCCCTATGAGCTCACGCCCGAGGAGGCGCGGATCGTCGAGAAGCTCGTGGCGGAGTTCACGAGCGCCGACCACCTGCGTCGCCATATCGAGTTCCTCTACAGCCACGGTTCCATGTACCTGGTGCGCAATCACAACCTGCTGTTCCACGGTTGCGTCCCGCTGAACGAGGACGGCACGTTCTCGAGCATGAACTGCCTGGGCACCTGGCGCAGCGGCCGCGATTACCTCGACTTCTGCGATGAGATCGCGCGTCGTGCCTGGCGTGAGCGCAACGAGGACTCGCTCGACTGGATGTGGTACCTCTGGATCGGCATGAAGTCCCCGGCGAGCGGCCGTTTGGTCAAGACCTTCGAGCGCTCCTACATTGACGACCCGGATTGCTGGGTCGAGCCCATGGACCCCTATTTCGAGCTGACCAAGGACGAGACGACGTGCGATGCCATCATGGCGGAGTTCGGCGTGTCCGCGGGTTCGGGGCATATCGTGAACGGACACACGCCCGTGCACACCGCCGAGGGCGAACAGCCCATTCGCGCGAACGGGCGCCTGCTCGTGATCGACGGCGGCTTTTGCAGCGCGTATCACCCCAAGACGGGAATCGCTGGCTACACCCTCATCTCGAGCTCGCGCGGGTGCCGTCTCAAGGCGCACCAGGCGTTCGAGAGCGTCGAAGCCGTGCTCACGCGCAATGCCGATATCGTGAGCGAGACCGACCGCTTCGATGTGGCCGAGCGCCGCCGCATGGTGAGCGACACCGATACGGGTGTGCAGATTCGCGAGCAGATCAGCGATTTGCGGGCCCTGCTCGAGGCCTACCGTACCGGCACCCTCGACGAGCGTCCCTAGCGTGCCAATTGGGGACAGGTACAGATTGAGACATTTCGGCCCATGGAGGGCGGGCGGCGCGACTCGTGCTTGACCGCGGTGAATGTCCCAATTTGCACCTGTCCCCAAATGAGGCGTAACCGCGTTGAAACATACGTGTGCGACTATGGGAAGTCGCAGCAACCGTGCTTTGTGAAAGGTCTGGCAATGGATCAGCAGCAGTACATAGACTTTGTCCTGCGCACCGTCGAGGAGCGCGACATCCGCTTCATCCGCCTGTGGTTCACCGATGTGCTCGGCCGCCTCAAGAGCTTCGCCATCAGCCCGGAGGACCTCGAGGTCGCGTTTGAGGAGGGCATCGGCTTCGACGGCTCGGCCATTGAGGGCTTCACCACGCCCGACGAGGCGGACATGCTGGCTTTCCCCGATCCCTCGACCTTTCAGATCCTGCCCTGGCGTCCCACGCGCGACGGCGCGGCCCGCATCTTCTGCGATGCGTGCACCCCTGATCGCCAGCGGTTTGCCGGCGATTCCCGAGAGTGCCTGCGGCGCATGTTCTATCGCGCCGAGAAGCTCGGCTACATCATGAACGTTGGCGCCGAACTGGAGTTTTACTACTTCCCCGACGAGCGTACCCCCGAGCCGTTGGACGCCGTGGGTTATTTCGACCTCTCGCCGTCCGACTCCGCTCGCGACCTGCGCCGCTCCACGGTGCTCATGCTCGAGAAGATGAGTATCCCCATCGAGTACACCTTCCACAGCTCCGGACATTCGCAGCACGGTATCTCGATGCGCCATGCCGAAGCCCTCACCATGTCCGATGCGATCATGACGGCCAAGCACGTGATCAGCACATGCGCCTACGAGGCCGGTATCCATGCCAGCTTCATGCCCAAGCCCATCGCCAAGGGCTCGTCCTCGGCGATGTTTTTGCACCAGTCGCTATTCGACCGCGAGGGCAACAACGTGTTCTGGGGCGACGATTCGCAAAACCACCTGTCGTCGATCGCCAAGAGCTACATGGCCGGCATCCTCGCCCATGCGTCCGAGATCAGCGCCATCACCAACCCCACGGTGAACTCCTACAAGCGCCTGTCCGCCGGTGCGGGCAACGGCCCGCGCTTTGCCACGTGGGGCATGCGCAACCGCGCTGCCATGATCCGTGTGCCCATCTACAAGCCCGGCAAGCAGGCTGCGGCCCGCATCGAGCTCCGCAGCCCCGACCCGATGGCAAACCCGTATCTGGTGAATACGGTGACGCTTGCCGCTGGCCTGGACGGTATCAAGCGTGGGCTCGAGTTGCCCGAGGAGGCAACCTCCGAGCTGCTGCGCTTGCCGGAGTCCGAGTTGCGCGCCCGCGGCATCGAGCCCTTGCCGAGCAATCTCGACGAGGCACTTGATGTGTTCGAGAGCTCCGACTTCATGAAGGACGCCCTGGGTGAGCATATCCACTCGTTCTTCCTCAAGAAGAAGCGCGCGGAATGGGAGCGTTTCAACTCGACGGTCACCGAGTGGGAGCTCAGGCACTACCTGGCCAATTCGTAACCGTCCCGTGCGATTCGAGACGCACGTCGTTTTGATAAGATGACGTCTACGGAGGTGAGCTCATGGCGGAAAAGACAGTGCTGTTCATGGCCCGCACAACGCGGCTGCATGATTTCATCAGGACGCTCTCGACGTCTCTCGGCGTCGAGGTGCACGTTGCCACGCCCGATTCGCCTGCAGCGGCGCACGACTTCGACCTGTTGGTTCTCGACGCCGACGGCGTTCGCCCCGATCGTGTGGACGCCATGGCCAAGTGGCTCGAGTCGCGCGGTGGAGCGCCCATGCTGCTGGTCGTCGATGAGGAAGATATCGCCGAGATGCGCCTTCCCTCCCGGGTCCGCTCCGATTTCATCTGCTCGGGCGCGGGAGATGCCGAGCTTGAGGTCCGCGCACGCCAGCTTTTGGGCGAGTGCGAGGCCGTTCCGGTCGATGAGGTGCTCACCGTGGATAACCTCACTATCAACCTTGCCACCTACCAGGTGTCGCTCGATGGCGAGCCTGTCGACCTCACGCTCATGGAGTATTCGCTGCTGAGCTTTTTGGCCACGCACCCCAATCGCGCGTACAGTCGAGAGGTCCTGCTGCATCGCGTATGGGGTTTCGAGTACTGCGGCGGCACCCGTACCGTGGACGTTCACATCCGCCGTATTCGCAGCAAGGTCGGTCCCCTCATCGCCGCGCATATCACCACCGTCCGCGGCGTTGGCTACCTTTTTAAGGAGTAGCCTCAGCCGGTGTTGCGTCTCAATTGATGCCACGTCTCAATTGGTGCCAGGTACAAATCGCGCCGCGGTGTCGATTATCGTTCCAAGTGGAGGGGCGGGCGCGAATCATACCAGCGCAAATCGCGGCGTCTCACGCAGCGCTGCGAAGCGATTGCGCCTCAGAGCAAGACGCTTGAGAAATCCTTAACGCAACTTACAACTTGATTAAGCTCCGCCGCTCGTGCTGAGCGGAGCTGCGCTTTTGGGGTACAACGTTGGAGAATTAAGACGTTGAAAGGACCGTTCATGAGTGAAGAAAAGACCCCTCAGCGCCCCGAGGGCCTTGGATCGGAGCAACGCCCGTCCTCGCAGCCGCGTCTCGAGGTCGAGCCCACGCCCGTCGAGCCCGCAGGTGCTGCGCCCGGCAATGCAAGCGCCCATACCACGGCGCACATCCCCGTCGATCCCGGCAACCCCACCGCCGCTGGCTCCACCCGCCAGGTCCCTCCGGTGGATTACTCGTATTCCCAGGGTCAGCATGTCGCTGGCCAGAACGCGCAGGCCCATGCGTCCACGTATACCGAGACCCGCACCGTGGTCAAGACCAAGAGCAAGAAGCTTCCCATCTTCCTGGCGTCCTTCGCCGGCCTGGTGGTCGGTGCGGTGCTGGTTATCGCTCTCGTCATGTCTGGCGCGTTCCGTATCACCGATTCGAACGTCGAGACTGCCGGCACCTCCGGCACCCCGCAGAAGATCGACATCAACCCCGAGGACACCACGCTGTCCGAGGCCGTGGCGGCAAAGGCGCTGCCCTCCGTCGTGTCCATCACCGCCCAGGGCGAGGATGAGAACTCCGGTGGTATCGGCAGTGGCGTGATTTTGGACACAGACGGCAATATCCTCACGAACCATCACGTCGTCCAGGGTGCGACCGCGCTCGTGGTGAACACCGATGACGGCAACAGCTACGAGGCGGAGCTCGTCGGCGCGGACGAGTCCAGCGACCTGGCGGTCATTCGCCTCAAGGATCCCAAGAGCGCCAAGCTCACCCCCATCGAGGTCGGCGATTCCGACGACATCGCGGTGGGCGAGTGGGTCATGGCCATTGGCAGTCCCTTCGGCAACGAGCAGTCCGTGTCCACGGGTATCGTCTCCGCGCTCTACCGTTCCACCGCCCTGCAGAGCGCGAGCGGTACGTCCATCTACGCGAACATGATCCAGACCGATGCGGCCATTAACCCCGGTAACTCCGGCGGTGCGCTCGTCAACGATGAGGGGCATCTCATCGGTATCAACTCAGTCATCGAGTCCTATTCTGGCTCCAGCTCGGGCGTTGGCTTTGCGATCCCGGTGAACTACGCCATCAACATCGCCAACCAGATCATCGATGGCGAGACCCCGGTCCATCCGTACCTGGGCGTTTCTCTGATGAGCGTGAATGCCTACAACGCCCGCACGAATGAGCTGGCGGTCGATAGCGGCGCATATGTGGCGGAGGTCACCGCCGACGGCCCGGCTGCCCAGGCGGGTATCCAGAAGGGCGACATCGTCACCGCCGTCGACGGCGAGGGCATCGCCTCGGCGGACGGCCTAATCATCGCCTTGCGTGAGCATGAGGTGGGTGACGAGGTGACCTTGACGGTCGTGCGCGGCAAGGATGAAACCGAGGTCAAGGTGACGCTCGGGTCGGATGAGGCCCTGCAGGCCGAGCAGGAGGACACGTCCGACGGCCCCGGTGCCGGAACCGGCATGAGCCGCGAGGAGTTCTTCCGCTATCTCGAGGAGTACATGGGCGGCGCGCTGCGCTAACGCCCTGCTCCGGCGCAATTGGGGACAGGTACAAATTGCAATATTTTGGGCGGGTGCCGAGGAGGCGCCCGCCTTTTCTTGACGCAATTGGGGACAGGTACAAATTGCAACATTTTGGGCGGGTGCCGAGGAGGCGCCCGCCTTTTCTTTACCGGATGAGCTTCCAGGGTTGCGTGCCAAGTCGGTCGGCGATTTTCTCGAGGGTGGAGAGCTTGAGGTTGCTGTTGCCACTTTCGATGAGGTCGAGCAGCACGCGGCTTATACCGAGCTGCAAGGCAAAATCGACCTTGGACAATCCCGAGGCCTCGCGGATGGCGATGAGATTCTCGCCCAGGTTCTGTCGCGCGTTCGCATTCATGGTTCGAGCATGAGCGCGTCGACGCGATAAAATGTAAAGCGCGCTTTACATCTGGGGTATTACCCATAGCGATTCCAAGAAAACTCAGCGCGAGGGTGAGGCATCGGCGTGATGGGGGATAAGTAGGAAAACTACGTTGAGTGGAGGTGCAGCCATGTCGAAGGTAAAAGAGCGGGCGTTCGAGGTCGTTCGCGGAGGGCGGTTCCTGCCCACGCCGTCGGTGCTGGCCTTTGGCATGGATGAAGACCCGCTGTCCGATCGCGAGCTGGGTGCTCTGCGCTGGGTGCGCGATGCGGGCTATGCGATTGCGGTATTCACGCATGAGCCTGCTGAGCCCTTGCGTGCGCAGCTTGCCGAGCACGGAATCCCTGCGACTGTCCTTGCGGACGACGAGGGTCCCGCGAGCGAACCCGATGCCCCGTTCACGGAGGCTGCGGCCCGTGCCGAGGCCCTTGCGCGCTTTTGCGCGCAGCGCGGCGCGACGTTGGAGCAAGCGGTGGTGATCGCCGTCACGCCGAGGGATTGCGAGGCCATGATGAGCGCAGGTAGGGCCCTTGCTCTTCACGGTGCGGGAATCGATGCCTCAGTGGCGGCGGAGCAGACGTTTTTCGACCGCGCCATGAGCGGCCTCGTGCATGCGCTGAACGCGGCCGTGGCGATGCGCGTGTAGGTAGGTCGCGGCTCCGTGCCGCCGTCGTGTTACTCCGCGCGGTCGGGCACCTCAATTTAGGGACAGTCCCTAAATTGAGGTGCCCGTTTTAGGTTTGGCGGCCCCTTCGCCTGGGCGCAATTGGTTCGCGAATTTTTCAAGTCCTTTCACGACAGGGCGCGTTCGCGCCGAAGAGTCGTGAAGGGAGACTTCAATGACACTCTTGCAAGAACAAAGGCTGTTTCGGAGATGGAGGGCAGCCTTTAGGGTTCGATTCACTGTCTCTGATGGGTCGAGGAGGGCCCGTGTCGCCATTCCTCAGTTTACCCGTGTGGGATGCAACCCCTCGTTCCGCCTTGCTGTTCAACGGTTGAACAGGCTTGATGGAATGACCGAGAGGGGGTTTCATGGGTCACGGTGAGGCAAATGGCGGCTGGCGGGTCTCGCAGGTCGAGAGCCTGCTCAATATGTCCAGGCGCGATATCACGAGATCGTGCTATGCGGATCTCAAGCGCGGTGGGGCGGGCATCTTGCAGCCGGCCGACGGCACATGGGGCCGCCGTAATTACAGCATAGAGGACATCGCATGGTTGTACCTGGTCAAGCTTCAGCATGACCAGGGCTACAGCCTGCCCGAGATCGCAAAAAGGATGGATACGTCGGCCGGTGCCGGCGCGCTGTGCGAGCATCTGGACGCCGTGGCGGATCGCGCCGCCGAGGCTTATGAGGAGGCGTTCGAAAGGCGGGAGCGTGCGCGCGTGTTGCGTTGTGCGTTGGAGGTGCGCCCATGTGAGGTTCACGACGCACTCGAGTGCTATTTGCGGAACCGCATCGGTGACGAGACGCTTGAAATCTGGCGAAGCGTGCTGCGGCAGCTTATGCCGCCCTTTCTTGCGGACGGTTATACCCCCCAGTTCGACGCCGAAGAGGCCGATCGCATACGACGGATTCTCGATGAACCCGGAATGGACTTGGCAATCGAGTTATGGGCGGGGCCAGGTGCGTTCGAGCGTCTGCGCGAAGCCGCCATCGCCTGGTAAGAAGATATCGAATACACCTGATAGAGAGGAATGCTGGCATGACTAACGAGAACGGACTGTTGGCAAAGCTAATGCGCGGAAAGACGTTCGCGATCCGCAAGGGCGTCGTGTTCGCCTTGATTGGGGGCATCCTGATTGGATCGGGCAGCGTATTGTTTTTCCAGTGGTACAACCCCAGAGACGTTCCGAAGTCATCTGCGTTTGACGCCTCGCTGATCATGAATCGAATCGTCGATCGAAATGAGATGGTGGCGGCGTCCCAGGACTACACGATCGTCGAAAAGGCGGGGGACCGAAACAAGCTGTTCGATCTCATCGAGATCCCCTTTACGCAGAATAGTTTTTGGTATCGCTACTCGGGAGTTATCGAAGCGACGGTCGATCTGAGCGCAGCCCGATGGAACACGAAAGGCGAGACGGCGATTACGGTCGTTCTGCCTGAGCCCACAACGCAAAACATTCCCGACATGAATGTTTCCGGGGTGCTTGAGGAGCGCAACAACATCCTAAACCCCATCCATGTTGAAGACGTCGACGCCTTTCAGCGCGATTGCATCGCGAAGAGCGACCAGCAGGCTAAGGAGGGCGGACTGCTGGAGCAGGCGAAGGAGAATGCCCAGGTAAATCTACAAGACATGTTCGATATCGCCTGTGGCAAAGATGTGTGCAAGGTCGAGGTCGAGTGGGTCGATCAAGAGGATGGGTTGAAGGGTGAGTAAGAGGACTCTGCTGGCAATTGTGGCGATAATGGCACTCGCTTTGATTGCCTTTGCAATATTCAACACGACGGTTTTGTCGTGGGGATAGAAAGGATTCAGATGATGTTTAAAAGCAAAATGCTGCTTGTAGTTGCGGGATGTTTGATGTTGACGGGCCTGACGGGGTGTCAGACGCAAAAGGATGCGGGACCAGATTACGCGGACGACGAGGCGATGGAGATAATCGCGGAGTCAGTGATGGCGCGCGCCGACCTCGTCGATAAATACGAGGAGGAGGGTGTCGATACGGTATCGATGAAGTCCCTCCAAAGCTATATACATGCCGAGCGTGAGCATGTGAACAAGCTGAAAACCCGCGTGTTCGAGGACAGCGAGATGCAGGAGAACGTTCTCGCCTACATAAACACTCTCGACGATGCCGATAAGGCTCTGGAGAATAATCCCGTTGCAAGCGCGGAATTTCACAAAGAGTGGAATTCCATCTACGATAAGCGCTCGATGTTGTTGAAGGAATTCGTCGATGAGTACGGTCTGAAGGTCGATGAGAAGTACCAGGAGGCGTTTGACGAGATCATCGCCAACGGTGCTGCGGCAACCAAGAAGAGCCAGGTCGACGAAGCAATCGAGGGGCTCATGGCGTCGGTTGTTTTTGAGAAGCAAAACGACGGTTACGGCCTCATCACGTACGTGGCCGTTGTTGAGAACACCACCGGTGTCGACTTTGAGAACGTCGGTATGACCTTGGGCCTGTACGATGCCGACGGCGTCCGTGCGGAGGATGCCTACGTTGGGACCGCTTCGTGGAAGTCGGGAGAGAAGGTCAGGTTCGAGACGATATCCAGTGTCGATGCGGCAGAGACGCGGATCTCGATTGACTACTACGACGTGGTGGATTAAACCGAGCTGGGAATACGAGCGGAGAGGGGTGGCTGTTTTAGCCGCCCTTCTCCGTTCAGGTGGTTCTATGCATCGTTGGCGGGACGGCAATGTTGATTAGCTCATCGATGCCCAATAATGAATGAAGTGACGGGCAGTCCGAGGGAAGGTTTTTGTTATGCCTGAGGTTGAGAACAAGATCGAAGACGAAGAGAAGAGTGCGGTGGATATTGCGACGGCGGCAAACGTGGCGATCGAGATCGCGATGATCGCTGTAGATTTTATTCCAGGCGGAAAAGCGGTGAAGCTCGTTTCAGGTGTTAAAAAATACGCTCCTGTTGCGAAGCGAATGGTTGGAAAATTGCCCGACGTGGCGCCGATCGCCAAGCAGGCTGCAGATGCGCTGCAGGACAAGGCACCGGATGCAATAGCCGTAGGAGCAGATAAAGTGAAGGGGGCGATGAAGAGCGCTGCCGACGCCGCCGCCGACCGAGGCCGCGCAGTCGGTGACTCCGTGAAGGAGAGTGTCGAGGCTCGCGAACGCGAAAAAGCACGCAAGGCGGCTCGCCGTGCCCTGCTGGATGGCGCTGGCAATCAAATGCCCGTCGTGCAGTTCCTGCAGAACTGGGAGATCCAGAACGGGGCAGCTGTTCAGCCCGGCGATGGGTACATGGGGTTCAGCGGCTGTTATGTGATCGCAACGTATGCCCACCCGGTCAAGAAGGGCGACTTCAGCAAATTCCGAGATCTATACGTTGGCAAGTCGGAGAACGTCGGGGATAGCATCTTCAAAGATCTTACCGGCAGGGGAAACGTGGATGTGTACGCCGATGTGAAATACAAGCAGTGCGTCTACATCTTGGTGTATCCGTGCCTGCCCGAAAAGATCGATGAGCTTGAGGCGTCGCTGGTTACTGCGCTCGATGCGGACCGATCCTACAACAGGGGCGCAAGCGCTGCGATTGCGTAAGACCATGCGTCAGTATTGATGCTATTAGATGACCCTGGCCGTGTTTGCGGTCAGGGCCATCTGACATTTAGACGAAGCTCTTACCATTCGTCCACGCGGTCGTGGTTGATGGGGCGGTAGAACAGGCGCTGCAGCTCGTCGGCATCGCGCGTCTGTCCGAGAGCCCACATGGTCTTGGCCACGAGCGCCTCGGTGGTCATGTCGCCGCCCTTGAGGATTCCAGGGTGCTCGGCATATGCGCGGCCGACCTCATATACGCCCAGGTCCAGGCCTTCCTCGGGCACCTGCGTGGTCATGACCACGGTGCGGCCGGAATCGACCCAGTCAAAGATAGCCTCCTGATAGGAAGCGCCGTCGCCGCCCCGCTCGGGCACGCCGCCCATACCGAAGGTCTCGAGGATCACGGCGTCGTAATCGGGCTTGAGCAGACGGAAGATGTCGGGTGTGAGGCCGGGCGTGAGCTTGAGGGCGCACACGCGGCTATTGAGCTCGGTGTAGAAACGGGGCTCATCGAGAACGCCGTCGGCAGCGCGCGCGGCACCGCCCCCAGTGCAATCTCCTTCGGCCAGGCCCGCGGACACGGCAACCGACCCGCTGCAGATGATCTTGTCCTGGCGCAGGTAGGCCAACACGGGGTAGTTGATGCTGTTGAACGCGTTGAAGCTCATGGTGCGCTGCTTGCGGGCGCGCGTGCCGGCGATTGCATACCCGCCAAACACGATGGACACGTCGCGCGAGCGGTCGGACACGGCATACACAAGGCTTTGGTACAGGTTGATCTTCGCATCGGTGAAGGGGTTGCCCATGGGCTGCTGGGAGCCGGTGAGCACGATGGGCTTGGGGCTATCCTGAATGAGGTAGGAGAGCGCCGCCGCGGTGTAAGACATGGTGTCGGTGCCGTGCAGGACCACGAAGCCATCGTGCGCGTCGTAGTTCTCGCGGATGACCTCGGCGATGCGCAGCCAGTCGGCGGGGCGCATATTGGTGCTGTCGATGTTCATGGGCTGCACGATGTCGAGTTCGCACAGGCCCTCGATCTCGGGCACGCTGCGGGCGAGCTCCTCGCCGGTGAGAGCGGGGGAGAGGCCGTTGCCGTCCTCGGCGGAGGCGATGGTGCCGCCGGTGGCGATCAAGAGGATGTGCTTCATGCGGGCTCCTTTGCTCTGCAGTTCCTGCGGTTGCCTCGTCTCATAGCTTGCGGCCTTTTGTGGGCATGGCCGGTGCGCTTCGAGGCGCCCTTATGGGGGCGGCCAGCGCGCTTCGAGGCGCCATCGAGATATTGTAGGCCAAAAAACCCTGTAGGATTTCTGCGTATGCGCAGCTCGGCGAGTATGATGTACCAATTGGCTGACACGTGTTGCCGCTGCGGCGCAGCGGCATGGTTGGGAGGGTTCATGACCCAGAACGCATCCGAGCAGACCCAGCAGAAGGTGCTGGTTTTCGACTTCGGCGCGCAGTATGCGCAGCTCATTGCCCGTCGCGTGCGCGACCTGCATGTATATTCTGAGATCGTCCCGTGCGACATCACGGCCGACGAGGTGCGTGAGATGGCGCCCTCCGCGCTGATTCTCTCCGGCGGCCCCGCGTCCGTGTACGCCGAGGATGCCCCGACGGTCGATCCTTCCATCTACGACCTTGGCCTGCCCATCCTGGGATTTTGCTACGGCCACCAGGTGACCGCCGTTACGCTCGGTGGCGAGGTGGGCCACTCCGAGATCGGCGAGTACGGCCCCGCCACCATCGAGCGCGACCGCGAGAGCGCGCTGTTCAACGCCACCCCGCTCGAGCAGACCGTGTGGATGAGCCACCGCGATGCCGTCTCGCGCGTGCCCGAGGGCTTTGCCGTGACGGCCAGCACCTCCGTGTGCCCGGTCGCCGCTATGGAGAACGCCGAGCGTCGTATCTACACCACGCAGTTCCATCCCGAGGTCAAGCACACCGAGTACGGCCAGCAGCTGCTCAAGAACTTCCTGTTCGACATCTGCGGCCTTGAGGCCACGTGGACCATGGACAACCTGGTCGAGACCATGACGGACGAGTTCCGTGCGGTCGTGGGCGAGGAGCGCGTGATCCTGGCGCTTTCCGGCGGCGTGGATTCCTCCGTGGTGGCGGCCCTCGGCGCCCGTGCGGTTGGACGCCAGATGACCTGCGTGTTCATCAACCACGGTTTGCTGCGCAAGGGCGAACCCGAGCAGGTGGAGGAGGTCTTCACCAAGCAGTTTGATGTCGACTTCGTGCACGTGCACGCCGAGGAGCGCTACGCCGCGCTGCTCGACGGCGTGACCGACCCCGAGGAGAAGCGCCGCATCATCGGCACGCAGTTCTGGAACGAGTTCTTCGCCGTGGCCAAAGAACTCGAGCAAGATGGCCGCCCGGTGAAGTACCTGGCTCAGGGCACCATCTACCCCGACATCATCGAGAGCGGCGCGCGCAAGACCGGTGGCAAGACGGCCACTATCAAGAGCCACCACAACCTCATCCCGTTCCCCGAGGGCGTGCACTTCGACCTCATCGAGCCGCTGGACCACTTCTTCAAGGACGAGGTCCGCGAGCTGGGTCTGGCGCTGGGTCTGCCTGAGCACATCGTGTACCGCCAGCCGTTCCCGGGCCCGGGCCTGGCCATCCGCATCATCGGCGCGGTGAGCCCCGAGAAGCTCGAGATCTTGAAGAACGCCGACGCCATCGTGCGTGAGGAGCTGGATGCGTACAATGCGCGCCTGTTCGAGCAGACCGGCGAGCGCAATTCCGAGCACTCCTGCTGGCAGTACTTCTGCGTGCTGCCCGACATCAAGTCTGTGGGCGTGATGGGCGACGAGCGTACCTACGCGCGTCCCGTGATCCTGCGCGCCGTGGAGTCCAGCGACGCCATGACCGCCGACTGGGCGCGCCTGCCCTACGAGGTGCTCGCGCGTATCTCCGGCCGCATCGTGGCTGAAGTTCCCGGCATTAACCGCGTGGCGTACGACATCACGAGCAAGCCGCCCGCGACCATTGAGTGGGAGTAGCGAGAAACGGCACCGTTCAAGCCCCTGACCTGCGGAGAGGTCGGGGGCTTTTCTTTTCTGGCAACCTCTGGGCAACCTTTCGATGAATGCGGTGCTTTATGCCTCGGGGGGGTGGACGCCTCATTTGGGCGTGCCCTGCAGAAATTATCGCAGTCTGAGGCGCAATGCGTTGCAGCGAAATAGCGTTCGAAAGCGGGGTGACCAGAGAAGTTGAGGTTTTTCGTACTAGATTCCGACAATGCCGAGTATGCGGCTCGACTTCAACTTCGTGACCTGCTGTTTTGCTGATGAAAAATAGCAGCTAATCAGCAAGACCGAGATTGAGTACGAAAAAGCTCAACTTCTTTGCTCGGGAGTGGAGAAAATCGTCTTCCCGGCAGGCGTGAGCTCGGCTGATGCGGCAACCATGGAAAGTGTGAACGTCTGGGTGCCTGATATGCGCGGATCGGCGAGCTGCGATGCAACGCGAGCCCCGCCGATCCGGGAGTTTTGAACCTCATGCCGTCTTTTCTCCCCTTACGTTCGGGGGCTTGATGTGAACGGCTCAGTCTGTTCGTTTCTAGTCGAACAAACTCGGCATGTCGTCGTCCTTCATGAGGGCGCCGGCGGAGGGCAGGCTCTGGGCGGTGAACTTCTCGGCGGAGACGCCGGCGCCCAGCACCTCCTCGACCGTGCTCACGGTGGTGATGGCGCGACCCTTCTTGGCGGTGAACGCCTGGACGCCCTGTGTGTTGGTTGTCGTCTTGGTCTTGAGCAGCGACGTGTTGAAGTTCATCAGGCGGTAGTCGCTCGAGACCAGCGCGATGTCGCGGTCCTCCTTGATCACCTGCGCATACAGCAGCTTGGACCCGCCGTAGATGGCGTTCTTGAGACGCTTGCGGTTGGTCTTGGTGACGTAGCCAGCGAGCGCGACGCGCACCGCGCGCCCGTTCTCAAAGACGAACAGCACATCGGCCTTGTAGTCCTCGGGGTCGATCACCCAGATCACGCTCTCGTCGGGATCCATCTCGAGGTCCGTCGCCAGGTACGAACCCAACTGCGCGGACTTGGTGTCCTCAAACGCCGCGACCTTGCATTTGTACACCTGGCTCTTGTTGGTGAATACCAGCAGCTCGTGCGTGTTGGCGGACGGAAACTCGATGAAGGGCTCATCGCCGTCTTTGTATTTGAGCTCCGCGGCCTTGCGCAGAACGCGGTCCGTCATCTTCTTGAGGTAGCCCTCGCGTGAGAGCATGATGGTGACCGGATACTCCTCAACCTCAGGCTCCAGGCTCACCTCGATGACGTCGGACGGCTCGATCCTGCCCGTGCGGCGCGGCATGACGTACTTCTTGTTGACCGCAGCCAGCTCGTCGCGGATGACCTTTTTGATGTTGTCCTCGCTCGAGAGGATCTCCTCGAGCTCGGCGATCTCGGCCTCGAGCTTGGCGATGTCCTTGGTGCGGTTGAGGATGTATTCCTCGTTGATGTTGCGCAGCTTGAGCTCGGCCACGAACTCCGCCTGGGTCTCGTCGATATCGAAGCCGCGCATCAGGTTGGGGACGACCTCGGCCTCGAGCCTGGTGCCGCGGATGATGGCGATGGCCTTGTCGATATCGAGCAGGATGGCCTCCAGGCCGTGCAGCAGGTGCAGGCGCTCGGACTTCTTGCCCAAATCGAAGCTCACGCGGCGACGCGTGGACTGAATGCGCCACGCAACCCACTCATGCAGGATCTGGCGCACACCCATGACGCGGGGATAGCCGTCCACCAGAACGTTGAAGTTGCACGAGAACGAGTCCTGCAGCGTGGTGGTGCGGTACAACTTGGCCATGAGCTTCTCGGGGTCCACGCCGCGCTTGAGATCGATGGCGATGCGCAGGCCGGAGAGGTCGGTCTCGTCGCGGATGTCGGCGATCTCGCGCACCTTGCCCTCCTTGGAGAGCTTGATGATGCGGTCGATGATGATATCGGTCTTAGTGGTGTAGGGGATCTCGTAGACCTCGATGATGCGCTCTTCGGGGACCCAGCGCCAGCGCGAGCGGATCTGGAAGCTGCCCAGACCTGTCTCGATGATGCGCTCCATCTCCTCGCGGCGGTAGATGATCTCGCCGCCGGTGGAGAAATCGGGCATGGGCATGTACTCGAGCAGGTCACAGCTGGGGTCCTCGAGGAAGTGCATGGTGGCACAGCAGACCTCGTTGAGGTTGAAGCCGCAGATGTCGGAGGCCATGGCCACGCCGATGCCCTTGTTGGCCGAGACCAGGATGTTGGGGAACGTGGTGGGCAGCAGGCGCGGCTCCTTCATGGCGCCGTCGTAGCTGTCCACGAAGTCGACCGGGTCCTTGTCGATGTCCTTGAAGATCTCGGCGCAGATGGGGGAGAGCTTGGCCTCGGTGTAACGCGAGGCGGCGTAGGTCAGGTCGCCCGAGTAGTACTTGCCAAAGTTGCCCTTGGACTCCACGAACGGCGCGAGCAGCGCCTCGTTGCCCGTGGCGAGGCGGACCATCGTCTCGTAGATGGCGGCGTCGCCGTGCGGGTTGAGCTTCATGGTCTGACCCACGATGTTGGCGCTCTTCTGGCGCTCGCCCTTGAGCAGGCCCATCTTGTACATGGTGTAGAGCAGCTTGCGGTGCGAGGGTTTGAAGCCGTCGATCTCGGGGAACGCGCGTGAGACGTTGGTGCTCATGGCGTAGGGCATGTAGTTGGTTTCGAGCGTCTCCGTGATGGGCTGCGCCGTGACCTCCGAATGCAGGCCGATGACGTTGTCGGTGTTGACCTGCTTCTTCTTGTTAGGGGTGTTGGTTTTCTTCTTAGCCACGATTTCCTCTTGATGCTTCCTTTAGGGCCGTTGTGCTGTAGCGCGTGCGGGGCCGCCGGATGGCGGGCGCGGGGCTTGTCGCGGGCTGACGCCGCTCGTCCTGGCCGCCCGTCCTTACTGCAGGTCCAGCTGGTCGAGATACTCCTTGCCGTGCTCGGCGATATGGCGCTTGCGGCCGGCCTCGTCGTTGCCCAGCAGCAGGTTGAATATGGACTCCATCTTGGCCACGTCCTCGGGCTCCACCTTGATCAGGCGGCGCGTCTCTGGGTTCATGGTGGTGAGCCACATCATGTCCGGGTCGTTCTCACCGAGACCCTTGGAGCGGTTGATGGAGCACTTCTGGTCGCCGATCTCGGTCAGGATGGCGTTCTTCTCGAGCTCGGTGTAGGCGAAGTAGGTCTTCTCTTTGCAGTTAATCTCATACAGCGGGGACTCGGCGATGTACACGTAGCCCTCGTCGATGAGCGTGGGCACCAGGCGGTAGAGCATCGTCAGGATGAGCGTACGGATGTGGTAGCCGTCCACGTCGGCGTCCGTACAGATGATGACCTTGCTCCAGTTGAGGTTGTCCAGGTCAAAGGCGCCCAGGTTCTTGATGCGCTTGTCCTTGATCTCTACGCCGCAACCCAGCACGCGCATGAGGTCCATGATGATGTCGGACTTGAAGATGCGCGGGTAGTCCTCCTTCAGGCAGTTGAGGATTTTGCCGCGGACGGGCATGACGCCCTGGAACTCGGCGTCGCGCGAGGTGCGGATGGCGCCCGCCGCCGAGTCGCCCTCTACGATGTAGACCTCGCGGCGGGTCTTGTCCTTGGAGCGGCAGTCGATGAACTTCTGCACGCGGTTGGCCATGTCGGTCTTCTGCTGCAGGTTGGTCTTGATGCTCTGACGGGTCTTCTCGGCGTTCTCGCGCGAGCGCTTGTTGATGAGCACCTGCTCCATGATCTTGTTGGCGGCGTCTTTGTTCTCAATCAGGTAGGTCGCCAGGCGCTCCTTGAAGAATGCCGTCATGGCCTGCTGGATGAAGCGGTTGTTGATGGCCTTCTTGGTTTGGTTCTCGTACGACGTCTGGGTGGAGAAGCAGTTGGTCACCAGCACCAGGCAGTCCTGGACGTCCTGCCACTTGATGGAGCTCTCGTTCTTGTTGTACTTGCCCTGTTGCTTGATGTAGGCGTCGATCGCGCTGGTCAGCGCGCTGCGGGCCGCCTTCTCGGGCGAGCCGCCGTTCTCCAGCCACGAGGAGTTGTGGTAGTACTCCTGCATCTGGAAGGTGCGGGAGAAGCACAGGCAGGCCGTGATCTTGACGTTGTAGTCGGGCAGGTCCTCACGGTCGCGGCCGCGGCGGTCCGCCTCGATGAAGAAGGGCTCGGTGAGGTAGTCGGCGCCCACCTTCTCGAGCACGTAGTCCTCGATGCCCTTGGGATAGCAGAAGTCCTCCTCGGTGAACTCGCCGTCGTCGCCCTCGATGCGCAGGCGGAAGGTCACGTTGGCGTTGACCACGGCCTGGCGGCGCATGGTCTCGCGGTACCACTCGTGGGGGATGCTGATCGAGGTGAAGACCTCCAGGTCCGGGCGCCACTTGATGGTGGTGCCGGTGCGGTCCTCGTCTGAGGGTTCGATCTCGAGCGCCTTCTTCTTGGCGCCGACGACCTTGCCCTTCTTGAAGTGGAGGGAGTACTTGTTGCCGTCGCGCCAGACCGTGACGTCCATGTACTCGGAGGCGTACTGGGTCGCGCAGGAGCCCAGGCCGTTGGTGCCCAGCGAGAAGTCGTAGTCGCCGCCCTCGTTGTTGTTGTACTTGCCGCCGGCGTAGAGCTCGCAGAAGACGAGCTCCCAGTTAAAGCGTTTTTCGGACGGGTTCCAATCGAGCGGGCAGCCGCGGCCGTTGTCCTCGACCTGGATGGAGCCGTCGCGGAAGGCGGTGAGGGTGATCAGCTTGCCGTAGCCCTGGCGCGCCTCGTCGACGGCGTTGGACAGGATCTCAAAGGCGGCGTGCGCGCAGCCGTCGAGCCCGTCCGAGCCGAAGATGACGGCGGGGCGCAGGCGTACTCGCTCCTCGTCCTTGAGCTGACGGATGCTGTCGTTGCCATAGTTTGCGGTGTTCTTTGCCATGCTCGCTCTCTCGGTGGTTCTCTTTTGCGTCTTTGTAGCCATATAGATGAATACCGTAGCATAGCCCAGCTCGTGTTGGGTCTCGTCCAATCGAAATCCATCGAACATGTGTTTGTATATTCAGGCACATGTCGTGTGGGCGTGTGCGGAGGCATGGGCGTGCGGCGGATGGAGCGGGATTTGCCCGCGGGCGGGGTGTTCGCGTGGCGAGCAAGGCGGAATGCGCCTGCGGACGGAGCGCTTGCGTGGCGGACGATCCGGAATGCGCCCGCGAAAGCCCTGTTTGTCGTGCGTATCGTGTGGGATTGCGCTCGGTTGAGCAGGAAATTGCCCCCTTGGATTTGATTGGTTGAGGTTTTTCGTACTCGATTTCGAAAACGCCGAGTACGCGGATAAACGCCAATTCTGTGACCTGGTGTTTTATCCGCGAAAAGCCGGCGCTACTCGGCAAAATCAGAATCGAGTACGAAAAAGCTCAACGATGCGGGCGAGCGGGAGGATGCTGCGGGTCTCGTCGTCGGCCTTGATGTGGGGCTTCACGTAGTGGCAAACGCTGGAGCGCCGCTCGGCGGTGGCGGCATATATAGAGTCTGAGCGCCTGGCCCCGCTTGCAGGGGGTTGCGTTCGAGGAGTTCCGTTCGACGCTCGACACTCCGCTACCGGAGTCGACCCGCGGTCTGCTCGCTCGCGAGGAGATCGCGGGTATGACGACTAGGTTTTCCGGTCCGCCCAGCTTGCCGTGACGTCCTATCGCCGTTTTGGGTTCAGACGCATGGGCGAGTCGGGCCGGATGGTCATCAGACTGTAGGTTGCAGGCCGAATTGTGCAATAGCTATTGCACTCTAGACCGCGGTAGCCTTGCCCAAAGCTGGCAGATGGGTCTTTCGTCCTTAAAAATGTTGAACTCAACACTTTTAGGTCCTTAGAAATGTGAAGTTCAACATTTTTAAGGACGCAAGACCGAAGTGCGTGCCGCGTCACATCGTGCCAGGCGCCTCCTGAATCGCCTATTATTGCCGGTAGACAAGCGAGAAGGAGCCCACTCATGAAAGCCCTGGTACACGACGGCAGAGGACATATCGCGCTCGAGGATCGCCCCGATCCGCAGCTGCAATCGCCAACCGACGCAATTGTCCGCGTCACGCGCTCGACCATCTGCACGAGCGACCTGCACATCATTCACGGCGCCGTGCCGCGCGCCACGCCCAATACGGTACTCGGCCACGAGTTCGTGGGCGTTGTCGAGCAGGTGGGGGAGGGCGTGCGCAGCCTCAGGCCCGGTGACCGCGTGGCCGTGAGCTGCGAGACCTTCTGCGGCGAGTGCTTCTACTGCGAGCGCGGCTGGGTGAACAACTGCGTGGAAGGCGGTTGGGGGCTCGGTTGCTGCGAGGACGGCTGCCAGGCCGAGCTTGTGCGCGTGGCGCATGCGGACCATACGTGCGCGCCCATCCCCGCGGACGTGACCGACGAAGACGCCCTCTTCCTGGGCGACATTGTGGCCACGGGCCACTGGGGTGCGAGCATCGCAGAGATCGAGGCCGGCTCCACGGTGGCCGTGATCGGCGCCGGCCCGGTCGGCCTCACCACCATGATGTGCGCCCGCCTGCACGAGCCTGCCACCATCATCGCGATTGACATCGACCCCGCGCGCCTCGCCCTCGCCCGTGAGCGCGGCTTGGCGGACCGGGTGATAGACGCGAGCGGCATGGACCTCGCCGCCGTCGAGGCCGCGGTGCGCGAACTCTCCCGCAACCGCGGCGCCGACAGCGTGATCGAGGCGGCCGGTGGCTCCAACACCTTCGAGATGGCCTGGCGCATCGCCCGCCCGCATGGCGTGGTGGTGCTGTCCGCCATGTACGAGGGCCCGCAGACGCTGCCGCTGCACCAGATGTACGGGAAGAACCTCGTCTTCAAGACGGGCGGCGTGGACGCGTGCAACATGGGAGAGACCATGCGCCTGGTGCAGGAGGGGCGCATCGACACGAGCTGCCTCATCTCGGCCTGTTACCCGCTCAACGATATCGTGGAGGCCTATCGCTCGTTCGAGGCGCACGAGGACGGCTGTCTCAAGCTGGTCATCACGCCGTGGGAGGATCGCTAGATGATCTATTCGCTCGCCCCCATGGAGGGGATCACGGGGCACACGTTCCGTCGCGTGCATGCTGAGTGTTTTGGCGCTCTCGACCGCTACTACACCCCGTTTCTCGCCCCGCCGCGCGTGGGCAACTCGTTTGGGGGCAAGGCGTTCAAGGAGATCGACCCCGCCAACAACGAGGGACTGAACGTCATTCCGCAGTTGCTCACCAAGAACGCGGACGAGTTTGTGTGGGCCGCACGCGAGCTGGCCGAGCTGGGGTATGGCGGAGTCAATCTCAACCTCGGCTGCCCTTCGGGCACGGTGGTTTCCAAGGGCAAGGGCTCCGGCTTTTTGCGTAACCTCGACGAGCTCGAGGTGTTTTTGCGCGATGTGTGCGACCGCTCTCCGCTGCCCGTCTCGGTCAAAACGCGCCTGGGTCTGGAGGACGATGCCGAGTACGAGTGTATCCTCGAGCTGTATTGCAGTCTGCCGCTCGCGGAACTCATCGTGCATCCGCGTGTGCAGAAGGATCGCTACCAGGGCAAACCGCGCTGGGAGCCATATGGCGAGACGCTCGCGCGCGCACCCTTCCCGGTGGCCTACAACGGCGACATCTTTGGTACGGAGGACATGGATGCGCTCATGGAGGCGCACCCGCGGACCCGTCACGTGATGCTCGGCCGCGGGTTGCTCGCCAATCCGGCTCTCGCGCGCATGCTCGCCGGCGGCCCAGCTGCGAGCGCGGACGAACTCAGGCAGTTCCACGACAAACTGTATGCCGCTTATCTCGACGAGATCGGTGGCAATGCGGTCTTCCGCATGAAGGAGTGGTGGTTCTACGCCAAGTGCGCCTTCGCCGACCCTATGGCGGTCCATCGCGCGGTGCGCAAGGCCCGCAAGGTCGAGGAGTACGAGGCGGCGGTCGAGCGCGTGTTCCGTACCGAGCCCCTGGCTCCCGTCGCGCGGTTCCACGGGTAGGGGGCCGGCATGGAAATGACGCTCATCGCGCATATCGAGACGGACCTGCCGCAGAAATTCGGCATTCCGCGTAACAGCTTCTTGGCCCCGCATCTGCAGGGGCGCATCGTGTTTGAGCCTGAGTTCGCACTGCCGCAGGCCGTGGCGGGCTTGGAGGAGTTCAGCCATCTGTGGCTGCTCTGGGAGTTCGAAAACGGCACGCCCGGTGGAACGGCGGCCGATATCGCCATGGATACGGCGACTGCCAGCAAGTCCGGCACCACGGCGAAGTGGACTCCCACCGTGCGCCCGCCCCGCCTGGGCGGCTCCGAGCGTCGTGGCGTCTTTGCCACGCGCAGCCCCTTTCGGCCCAATCCCATCGGTCTGACCTGCGTGAAGCTCGACCGCATCGAAATCGTCGACGGCGCCCCTGTGGTCCACGTGCTCGCTGCCGACCTGCGCGACGGTACGCCGATCTTCGACATCAAGCCCTACATCCCCTTCGCCGACAGCCATTCCGAGGCCACGGGCGGTTGGATCGACCGCGCGCCTTGGCAGGAGCTCGAGGTCGATTTCCCCGCCGAGCTGCGCAAGATCGTTCCCTCGCCCAAACTCGCAGGCCTCATCGAGGTGCTGCGCCAGGACCCGCGCCGCGCCGGCAGCAAGCACGAGCCCGAGCGCGTGTATCATTTGGCCTACGCGGGGCTCGACGTGGCGTTCATCGTCGACGGCGAGCTTCTGCGCGTGGTTGACATCACGTAAGGGCGGGGAGGGAGCACCATGATCGATCTCGATCGCACGATGTTCTTCAAGGCGAGGTTCGAAATCGAGGCGCCTCAAGGCGAGGATGTCCTGTGGTCTCTCGTTCTGAGCGTACGCGACTGGTCATTGCGCAAGGCCCGCCGCGACGGATACTCCCTGCCCCAGGAAATGCGCTTTTGGAGCAAGCTCAAAAGCGGCGAGATGCTCGAATCACCAGATGGCAGCGTCAGGCTCTACGCCGCGCTCCATCACGGCGAGTTTGCCCAGACATGGGCGTGCCAGCATGTGGAGGACCAGAGGGCGCCCGGTTGCGCCCCGCGCCGCTGGATAACCGAGGTCGGTTTTGAAGGTCATTCGGTCGACCGCGGCACCGTCTCGATCATCACGATGTTCAGCGACATGCCGGGCTACATCGGTCCGCTGCAACCTGCGCCAAAGCCGAACGTGCCCAAGTTGATCGCCAGTATGCTGGAGAACGACAGGCTCGTTTGCACGATAGACGGATGCGAGTTCGGGCTCGCCCCGGTTGAATTCTTATGCTCCGATGCCCCCGGTATTCACGAGCGTCTCGCGAATCCGTATCGCGAGGTGCCCGCCATCGTGATCAGTCCCACCCGCGCTGGCGAGTGCCTGATCGATCCCGAAGTACTTGCATCACAGCTCGGCCCCAATGCGACCGTGTACTACACCGTGGATTGCGGCGCCATGGATGCGCTCAATGCGGAGTTCGAGGACGAGTCTCTACGATGCTACGGGGGAGCCGTTCGCGTGTACGCCCCTCATCCGCACTTTGGCATTTTGGGGGATGGCTTCAACCATCGATTCTTTTCCGCTGCGGATATCCGTGGGCAAGGGGCGGAGTACTACATGGCCATCTTGCGCCGTGCGCTCGCCGAGGACGTGCTCGCGCGAGACACCTCGGTCCGCATCGAGGACGTCAATCGGCTCAATCGCAATGCAGGAAAGGAGCTTGCGTTCAAGCGCCGCGCTGAGCAGATTCAGGATATGGCGCTCGACCAGGTCAAAGAGATGCTCGATGAAGCTGATGACCTCGCGCGCCTTGCCGAGGACGAGTGCGATGCCATGCGCGAGGAGCTGAGACAAAGCAGGCAGGCGAACCATGATCTCGAGGCGCGCATTGCCTGGCTTGAGCATGCGCTCGATTCGCAAGGCGGCAGCGCGGCAGAGGATGGCGCTGCGACGGCGATCGCAGGTGCCTCCGAGCTCACCATCCCGGCCATTGCCAGGCTGTTCGTTTCGGCATTTCCCGATCGAATCGATTTCAGCGAGCGCGGATGGGCATCGTTGGAGGATTGCAGGTACGAACCCAGGGCATTTTGGAGCGCCTTGCATAGCATGTGCACGGTTTTGTATCCGCTGTATCGCGATGGCGCCACGGATAAGATCGGTGAGTTCAACAGTCGGTCGCGATTTAAGTTCGCACGTGGCGAGGGGCCGCAGACCAGGGCGAACTCCAAGTTTATGCGTGAGCGCGAGGATGAGTATCAGGGACGGAGGCTGTTTATCGAGCCGCATATCTGTTCGAGTGTGGGAGATCCGAATAGCCCGCAGTTCATCCGGATTTATTTCAATTGGGATGAGGAGACCGAGAGGTTGGTCATCGGCGATACGAAACACCTGACGAACTGCACGACTCGAAAGCTGTAGATCGGCAGATGTGGGAAAGGGGGTGCGACCAGGGAAATCTGGTCGCACCCCCATCTGTTTTAAGGGCGTTTTGCTTGGTGAAGTCGGGCTGCGGGCGAGCCCGACGGGTGGCTGGGCGAGTCCGGCGGGCGGCCGCTATTCGACCTCGTAGGGCCAGCTGTTGATGCCCCCGAACTCGACGACATTGGTGTAGCCGAGGTCCACGAGTGCTTGCGAGGCCTGCTTGCTGCGATTGCCGCTGCGGCAGTATACGAGGATGAGCTGGCCCTTGTCGGGCAGTGCGTCCTCGGCGGCAGTCGCCACGGTGTCGTGGGGGATGAGGATGGCGCCGGGGATGTGGCTCTCGTCGTACTCGGCTTGCGTGCGAACGTCGAGGATGACGTAATCGTCCTCGGTATCTATGAGCTCTTTTGCGGTTTCGGCGTCGACCTGCCGGTAGGAGGCGGAGCTGCCGCTGCCGGTCATAGCATTGCTTCCGTTGCTGTTGCCGTTGCTGCCGGCGGCCGCGCCAAAGCAGCCAGTGAGCCCGGCGAGGGAGACGATGCTCGCGAAGGATGCGGCAATTAGGAATGTGCGACGGTTCATGCCGTGCCTTTCTCTTGGCTGTGTTCGATTTCAGCATATCAGGAAATGATTGTGACTTTGTCACATAGAAGGGCGAGCGGGGTTATACACGGGCTATCGAATCGCCGCTGGTAATTGCCGGCGTCTATGCAGGGCAAAAAACGTATCGGCTGAAAAGCGCGTTTCTCGCCTGCTGGCGACCGTTCGTTTTTCTGAGTCTGGTCAAAATGCCCTGATCGTGCGCTGAAGGAAGCCGGGAAACGGCTGCGAAACCCGTGGTGCCCGGCATTTCTCCCTCATTTCGATCTCCGGAAAGGGCTGAGGGACAAAGATAATGAACAGATGACCGCTATTTGGGAAATGTATAAGGTTTCTGGGCACATTCAAGCGTCAAGTCGGCGCACCATCAGGGTATTTTGACCACAATCGCGAAAACGCACGATGATCGGCGCTCCAAAGAGCCCGCGGTGCCTCATCTAGAGGCAAGTAAATCCTCAACAAGGTTCGCAATGCGGTTCGCAATGAGCAGAGAGCCGGCGTCGCTTGGATGAATCCCGTCCGCAGCGTAGAGATCTTCTGGCCTCTCATATTGGGCGGCTATGCTCGCCATGTCGACCAGCGGTACGCAAGCTGCATCTGCCGCCTGCCGGCCCCCTACGCTCATGAGCTCGCACATCTCTTCTGCGGTCATCCCAAGTTTCTCGAGACGAGGGCATCCGACCTGATATCCCCAGGTGCCATACAGAAGCGGAGAGGCATCATAGCTCCTGGCTAACTTGCTCATTGCCGCAACGGAGCGCACATGCGCCGCCGGATTCGTTGCGGCGAGGTGGCTCATGTCCTGCATTATGACCAGGTCAAAGCCTCCAGATGAAAGCGCTTCCCGCACACGCTGCCCTGTCCGGGTTTTCTCATTCGAAAACTCCGCCAACCGCGCTCCGCCGCGTGTGATGGCGACGACCTCGGCACCCAAGATGGACGCGAGCGTCTGAGGCATGTTGTTGGCTGAGGTCAGGCTGTTGCCAACCATGAGTATCGAGCGCATAGAGAGTCTTCCATGTGAGGGCTGCATAAAGCCGGTGAACCCGTTTATCGTAGCAGTCGTCATCCGTGCAAACGAGCTGCCAAGAGCCGAGGCGGCTAGACTGGTGTTGCAGGGGCGCGGGCGCGCCCGATCTGCTGTGAGGGCGGAGTTCGAGAAAGGGGTCCAGATGTCGCCATTCGATCACTATATGTATGTGCTCGCCTGCGGCGACGGAAGCCTCTACACCGGGTATGCGACCGATGTTCAAGCGCGCTTGGCGGCCCATCAGTCGGGCCGCGGTGCCAAATACACCAAATCCCATGCGCCCGTTAGCCTTGTCTCTCAGGCCCGGTTTTACTCGAAAGCTCGTGCGATGAGCGCGGAGGCTCATTTCAAGCGGCTTTCCCGTGAGCAAAAAGATAAGCTCCTGGAACGGTCTAAGCTTGAGCCGCTTGAGGACGTGCTACGCCGTGAGCTTCCAGGTTTTGGCGAGGACACCGCTGCCGAATTCGTATGCAGGAGCTTGGCAAGCCACGTGGATCCCAACTACGCCGCATTCATGAGGCCGCTTGTTCCCACGGTCGATCCCCGTCGGCTTGTTGGCGTTCGAACGCCGCGGCTGCAAAAGATTGCTCGTGAGCTGTATCGACGCGGCGATGCATCGGATTTTATGCGCTCACTTCCGCATGTCCTGTTTGAGGAGAACCAGGTCCACGCGTTTGCCATCGGCATGGAACGGGAGTACGAGCGGGCGATTGAGTTGTATGACTTGTTTTTGCCGCATATAGACAACTGGGCGACATGCGACCAATTGCCGGTGCGAGTGCTGGCCGAGCAGCCTGACCGAACGCTGGAGTGCGTGCGGCGTTGGATGAGCTCGGAGCACGGCTTTACCGTGCGCTTCGGCATCGGAGTTCTCATGCGTCTGTTTTTGGACGACCTGTTCGAGCCGAGGTTTGCGGCGATGGTTGAGGCTGCGCGCATGTCAGGTTCGCCCGAGCGCCCCGAGCCGGAATCGGACGCCTACTACGTTGACATGATGCGCGCATGGTATTTCGCTGAGGCGCTGGTCAGGCAGCCAATGGCGGCATGGCCGTATGTGGAACGTCGGGATGAATGTGCGCTGCTTGATGAATGGACGCGCCGCAAGGCAATCCAAAAGGCCTGCGAGAGTCGACGCATTTCCGTTGAGGCAAAAGAGCGCTTGCGTTCGTTCCGCTAAACCTTGGTCGTGGGCGGTCGTTTCCGCGTTGAGATGGGCGGGCGATGGACATAACGTGTGCCGGGCAGGTGTGGGCTTCGGCTGAACGAAGATCTCCGGGGTTCATGCCGAATATGCAATAGAATACGAAACAATTAAGTGCGATTGAAGGGAACTGTCATGAAGAAGTATGCCAACAGCGCTTTGATTTACGCGATTCTCGCCATGGTGGGAGGCGTGTTCTTCCGTGAGTTCACCAAGTTCAATGGTTTCGAGGGGGCAACAACCCTCGCGTTCGTCCACACCCATTACTTTGCGCTGGGCATGATCGTCTTCCTCTTGCTTGTGTTGCTTGAGAACGCCCTGCACATCACCGATGCCAAGGTGAGCCGCGCCGTGACGGCGTATCACATCGGTCTCAACGCCACCGCAGCGATGCTCGTGGTGCGCGGTGTTCCGCAGGTGCTCGGCATCGAGCTTGCACGCGGCATGGATGCGGCGATTTCCGGTATTGCCGGTCTCGGCCACATCATGCTCGGCGTGAGCATCGTGCTCATCTTGCTGGGCGTGAAGCGCGCCGTCTCCCGAGTGGAGGCGTAGGCCCTCGCAGGTTCGATGCGATTCAACTCCAATCGGCAAACGCCCGACACCTCGATAGTGAACTGCCTCCCATTTCTTGGGCATGAGAAATGGGAGGCAGTTCATTGTGGATGCCGGGCGCGTTTAAAGTCGCAAACATCGTCTACGAGCGCGCCTGCGTGCAGCGTGCGTTCAGGTACTACGGCTGTTCCTAGATGGTGAACTCGGCGATAGGCGCATCGTCACTGGCGGCGGGGCAAGTCGCGGGTGTTGAGAGGAATGCGCAGCCGTCGTCCGACCCGCCTTCTCCGTTGAGTAGGTCTTTGAGGGAGACATCGGGGTTCTGGCACATGATGTCCAACAGCTCGATGAAATCGCGGATGACTTCGCGTGGCGTGAGGTGCGTGTCGGCACCCACGCGGCCGAACTCGATTTTGAGGAAGTTAACCAGATCGCCCTCGTCCAGGTTGCTTTCGTATCCGAAATATCCGGCGTGGATTTGCGCGAGCTTTTCAATGAGCACGAGCAGCTCCTCATAGGTAAGCGGCTGTAGCCTGATGATGGGGGCGAGCATGTCGCGCATCCCCTCGCGGGCGAAACGCCCCTGAGTGAGGCGGCTGCGCAGCGCCTCGTAGGAGAACACGCCGCGTCTGCGGTCCTCGATGGAGGTCGGCGTGCCACCCATGATGATGCCAAGATGCTGGGCCTTGCCCTGCAGCGTGTCGTTATACATCTGCAAGATCTTCTCGTAGTTGTATTGGCGGGTGATGGCGTTGGGGATCTTGTACAGATTGACCAGCTCGTCGATGAGGACGAGCATGCCGCGGTATCCGGCTCCGGTGAGAAAGCGCGCGAACAGCTTGACGTAGTCGTACCAGGAGTCGTCATCGATGATGGTGCTTATCCCCAGTTCCGCTCGGGCCTCCGTCTTGGTGCGGTACTCGCCGCGCAGCCATTTGACGGCGCGGCTTTTCGCCTCGTCATCGCCTTGGGCACAGGCCGCCCGGTACACGCCGAGCACACGCGTGAATTCGAAGCCGTGGACCATTTCCTCGAGGTCGGCGAGCTGCCTGCGAAGGCCGGTGCATGTCGGGCCGCTATCCGCCGCGATGCCTGCCGTGGACCCGGCATTCATCGCGGGCGTGTTCGCTGCCGCCGAATCCTCCTCTGCTTGGATATTGGCGACCCATTTATCGAGAATCAGGGTAAGAGCCCCGCCTTCGGGCCTCGTTTTGGTCGAGAGATTGCGGATGAGCTCACGATAGGTTGCGAGGCCCTGGCCCTGACCACCCTGTAGGCGACGTTCGGGGGAGAGGTCGGCATCGGCGACCACGAAACCCTCGCCCATTGCATGGGTGCGGATGGTCTGCAGCAAGAAGCTTTTGCCGGCGCCGTATCGACCCATCAGAAAGCGGAAGCTTGCCCCGCCGTCGGCGATGAGGGCGAGGTCGGTGAGAAGGGCCTGGATCTCGATTTCACGGCCAACGGTGATGTAGGGAAGGCCTATGCGCGGGACCACGCCGCCCTTGAGGGAATTCAAGATCACGGCGGCGACGCGTTTGGGAACGCGCGGTGCGGCGGGCTGGTTACTCATGGTTCAGAAATCCTTCCACGTCTTCGCGGTAATCTTCGATCAGCTCGGGTCCGCCTGGTCCGTATTCGATCACGGTGTCCCCAACGAGCTCGAAAAGTGCTTCGTTGATGGCATCGACAAGCATGTCTTCGGAGCCGTGCTTCTCCTTGGCGATCTTGGCGGCCTCGGCTTGGTCTTTTTCGAGCAGAGCTCTCAGGTAGCCGACCTCGGAGGGGCCGAGTCCTGCGGTTTGGTGCGTGTGCCCAGCGGTGGCCGTGGCAGCGGGCGGCGAGATGGGCTCAACCGGAGAGGCGGCCGCAGCCGCCATGGGGAGCGGCTCGGGGGCTGTACGGTCTACGTGTGTCACATCGTCGCTCTCGCCGTCGCGGGTATCGCCATCCGCCGCGTCGAGTAGCGCCCCCTTTCCCTCGCGTTCCTCGTCGATCAGGAGTGATTCGCGCGTGCTTGCGGCGGCGCGACGGATGTTCGCGAGCTGCGAGAGGTCGATCTCGACGCGCGCGGGTGCATGCGCCGCGCTCCAGGCGAGCCAGGCCGCAACCTCCTCCTCGATGAGCCCCTGCAGGTACTTGGGGAGCTTGCCCTGCTCCTTAAGAGAGCGGTCGAATCCGAGCTCCTCGCGTAGGATCCGGTCGGCGGCGCGCATGGCTTGGCCGAGCTTGGCGTTGCGCGAGCGATTGCCCTGATAGCGTTCGCAGGACCACGCGCCGTTGCGGCAGCGATACCGATGAATCTCGTCAAGCTCGTAATCAGCGTCAGGATGGCGCTCGGGTTCGAAGAACACCGCCGAGCCGAACATGGTGTACGCGAGCTCGAACTGCCCGCCGAACAGGCTTTCCGTAAGGCTGTATTTGCGCTGCTTGTGATAGTACTCGCTCATGCGGACAAAGACCGCACAGCACACGTGGCGCAGCGCCTCGGGCTTCGATTTGTAGAGTCGGCTTCCGGCGAGATGATACGTCGAGAGCGCATCCAGGGCATCGAACAACCGCTGCTCGGCAACAGGGTCCCCGGGCAGGGGCAGGGCGGAGGAGCCTTTTTTACGTCGCCCTTTCTGGGGGTTGGCAAGGCGGGCGCACGCCAGCTCCTCGGCGCGCGTCAGCGCGACGAGGGCCCGATCGAAGGAGAGCGTCTTGTATGGTTCGAGCAGCTGGGGCGACAGTCCGTGGTAGACGACGTAATCCTGCAGCCATGTGCGGGCGTAGCGGTCGATTTCGGGCGAGAAGGTGCGGTACGCCTGCCAGAAGGATTCGAGCTTCTGAAATCCGTCCATCGGGTCCGTGACGCCGATTCCGCAGATGAGCTCGTAGAGGTATACATAGGCGAAGGAGAGGCACGACTCTTGGATGTCGCCCTGGCGCACCACCGCGCGCCAGGTGAAATATCCGCGCAGCTGACGATCGCTCATCGCGTTGTACGTGGGAAAATACGAGTTGAACGTGCCCGGATAGGGGCAGTCATCCTCGAAATCCGCCATGAACGTGCCCTGCCGGTAGAACAGCTCCGCCTCGGAGAGCCAGCGCCCACTGCCGTTCGAGTTGGTCTCCCAGCGCGAGATGGCCTTCATTTCGCGATAGCGGTCGGGGAGGTAGTTCGCCATTTGCCGGCCGGTGGTGAGGATCGGTTCGCTCGCATACACGCGTTCGGAGAAGTGGGAGCTGCCTTGCAGGCGCTTGCTCGCCATAATGCGGTCTATGAGCTCGCGAGCAGCGGGCTTCGATCCGTTCATCGGCTTCATGGCTCACCTCCCCGGCATATCGGATGTACCCTCCAGTATACCACAAAACCAAACAGATGTTCGTATTTTAAGGGAAGGGATGGCGCCCCAGGCTCCTCTTCAGCGTTTCCCAAGCTCTCTTACAAAAGCGCAAGGCGTGCGTAAGCCAAATCGATGGTGCTGTTTTCGCAGGTAGCGGATGATGCAGTCAAGAACAAAAGGGCCGCCCGTCCGCAGGCCGATAAGGAGGCAATCGATGAACATCCGCAATCCGTACGAGTACAACCCCTATGCTCTCGATGGCGAGGCGCGCCCCCGCGGTGTGAAGGGCCTATTCGACAGGGCCTTTGGGATGGTCGGCTGCCTGGCGGCCTCCGCCGCCCTGTTCTTTGGCATGATGTACCTGCTCGGAAAAGCAGCGCGCTAATCGCGCCACCCGCCGCCAGCTGTGTTGAGCGCGTCTTCGAGTCCACGGATCAACGGTCGGTCCCCTATAATCTATCGGCTGTTCAGCTGGCCCCGTGTCGTGCGGGGCCAGCCGCTTTTGAGGATCGATGCGAAGGGGCGTATGAATATGGGGCGCGTGAGCGGGGGAATCGGAGCGAACGACACCGGCCGAACGGGCGAAGAGGCCGGCATGACATCTCGACAGTGGATGGCGCTTGCGGGCCTGACGCTCTCTGCGTTCATGCTCAATACCTCGGAGTTCATGCCCATCGGCCTCTTGACCGATATCGCTTCAGGCTTCGGCATCACCGAGGCCGCCGCCGGCGTCATGATCACGGTGTACGCGTGGGCGGTGATGCTGCTCTCCCTGCCGCTCATGATCGCGGCGTCGCGCATCGAGTTCAAGCGCCTGCTCCTGGGCGTTCTCGCGGTGTTTGCGGTGGGTCAGGCCCTCTCGTCCGGCGCTCCCACGTTCGCGATTCTGGTGGTCGCGCGTATCGTGGTCGCCTGCGCCCACGCGATTTTCTGGTCCATCGCCTCGGTCATGGCGACGCGCCTGGTGAGCACGAGGCATGCGTCGGTTGCGCTCGGCATGATCGCGACGGGAACGTCCATCGCCATGATCTTCGGCATGCCTTTGGGGCGCGCGATCGGCCTCGCCCTGGGATGGCGCATGGCGTTCGGTGTCGTTGGGGCGGTTTCTGCGTTCGTGGCCGTCTACCTTGCCCTCATCTTGCCTAAGATGCCGGCGGGCGAGCCCTTCACCCTCGGCAAGTTGCCGGCGCTCATGCGCAATCGCCGCCTTTCGGCCATGTATGCGGTGACGGTCTTGTTCGCCACGGCCTACTACACGGGCTATAGCTACATCGAGCCGTTCCTGGCGCGCGTGGGTGGGATGGAGCCCACCGCCATCACCGCGGCGCTCACGGTTTTCGGCTGCGCCGGCTTGATGGGAAGTATCCTGTTCTCCCGCGTGTACGACGGTCGTCGCAAGGCGTTTATCGCGTGCTCCGTCGCTGGCATGGTCCTGGCGTTGTTCGTGTTGCGCGCATGCGCGGCGAGCTTCGCCGCCACGAGCGCGGTTTTCGTCTTGTGGGGCTGCTGCGCCACGGCGTTCAACGTGGCCTTCCAATCGGAGGTCATCCGCGCGGTCGAGGCGGACGAGTCCGCCGTGGCCATGTCCATCTTTTCCGGGCTGTTCAACTTCGGTATCGGGGCCGGTTCCGCGGTGGGCGGGTTCGTGGTGACGAGCCTGTCGGTCGAATTGCTCGGCGTCGTGGGCGGTGCGGTGGGCGCCGTTTGCTTGCTGGTCACGGTGGGGGTCCTGTTCAAGCTCATGCGGTAGGTCGGGTACGGCGGCCTTTCCGTAGCCGCCGCACCCCTCTCGCATTTCGGGCACTTGGATGCCGATTGAGTTCTCGTGGCGTCCGTCACCGTGCACCGGAGTTGTCCGCGTGCTCGGGTATACTGCAACAAGCTAAAGTACCCGCGCGCCATCGGCCGCGGACGTGGGGCCGTATGGTCAGGATGGAGTGCGCGCATGGCAGAGCCGGTGAAGCTGTATAACGGTGGCGTTTATCTCGTGGATGGGAAGACGATCATCTCCGAAGAGAGCGTGTCCGGGGCCATGCAAGACGCCCCCCAGCTCCCCAACCCGGATGTGGCCCGCGAGGGGACCATTGCCTATGGGATCCTTGCTGAGCACAACACGAGCGGCGACATGGGTCGCCTGCGCCTGCGCTTCGATGCGCTTGCCAGCCATGACATCACCTATGTGGGCGTGATCCAAACGGCCAAGGCCTCGGGAATGACCGAGTTCCCCGTACCCTACGTGCTCACCAACTGCCACAACACCCTGTGCGCCGTGGGCGGTACCATCAACGAGGACGATCATGTCTTTGGCCTGTCCGCCGCAAAGAAGTACGGCGGCATCTTTGTCCCGCCGCACATCGCCGTCATCCACCAGTACATGCGCGAGATGCAGGCGGGCTGCGGCAAGATGATCCTCGGCACCGACTCCCACACCCGCTATGGCGCCCTGGGCACGATGGCCATCGGCGAGGGCGGCGGCGAGCTGGTCAAGCAGCTGCTGCGCGACACCTACGATGTGGCCTATCCCCGCGTGGTGGCAGTGTATCTCGAGGGTGCTCCCGCGCCCGGCGTGGGCCCGCAGGACATCGCGCTGGCAATCGTCCGCGCGGTGTTCGATTGCGGCTATGTGAAGAACGCGGTCATGGAGTTCGTTGGCCCCGGCGTGGCGAGCATGCCGACCGATTACCGCAACGGCGTGGATGTCATGACCACCGAGACGACGTGCCTCACCTCCATTTGGCGCACGGACGAGGATACGCGCTCCTATCTTGCCGAGCACGGACGCGAGGCGGACTACCGCGAGCTCAATCCTGCTCCCGTCGCCTACTACGATGGGTGCGTGCGAGTCGACCTCTCCGCGGTGCGCCCCATGATCGCGTTGCCGTTCCACCCCTCGAACGCCTACACCATCGAGGAGCTCAACGCCAACCTCGAGGATATCCTGCACGAGGTCGAGCTCCGCGCCGCCGAGGTGGGCGGAGGCCGCGCGTCGCTGTCCTTGCTGGACAAGATCCGTCCGGACGGTCGCCTGCAGGTGCAGCAGGGCGTCATCGCGGGTTGCTCGGGCGGCAATTTCACCAATGTGATGCAGGCCGCTCGCGTGCTCAAGGGCAAGACCTGCGGCAATGGTGAGTTCGCGCTCTCGGTGTACCCCAGCTCTCAGCCCGTGTTCCTGGAGATGGCGAGCAATGGCGCCGCATTCGACCTCATGCAGGCCGGCGCGATCGTGCGCACGGCGTTCTGCGGTCCGTGCTTCGGCGCGGGCGACACGCCGGCCAACAACGGCCTGTCGATCCGTCACACCACCCGCAACTTCCCCAACCGCGAGGGCTCAAAGCCCGGAAATGGCCAGCTCACGGGTGTGGCGCTCATGGACGCGCGCTCCATCGCCGCGACTGCGGCCGCGGGCGGCGTGCTAACCGCCGCGACCGATCTGCCCGAGGATGTCTGGGATGAGCGCGTGTCGTACCATTTCGACGCAAGCGCGTACGAGCACCGCGTGTACCAGGGGTTCGGCGCCGCTGAGGGCGAGCGCGACCTGGTGTACGGCCCCAATATCAAGGACTGGCCGGACATGGAGCCGCTCGCCGAGAATATCTTGCTGCGTGTCGCCTCCAAGATCATGGACGACGTGACCACCACCGATGAGCTGATTCCCTCGGGCGAGACGAGCTCGTATCGTTCCAACCCGCTGGGTCTCGCCGAGTTCACGTTGAGCCGCCGCGACCCGGAATACGTGGGTCGCGCCAAGGTCGTGGCTGAGCTTGAGGCGCAGCGCCTCGAGGGCGCCGTGCCTGCCGAGGTTGCCGGCGTGTTCGATGGCCTCGTCGCCGCCGGCGCGCCCGGTGCGGACGACCCGGCGTCCGTGGAGATCGGGTCGACCATCTATGCGGTCAAGCCGGGTGACGGCTCCGCTCGCGAGCAGGCGGCCAGCTGTCAGCGCGTGCTGGGCGGCCTGGCCAACATCACGTGCGAGTACGCTACCAAGCGCTATCGCTCCAACGTGATGAACTGGGGCATGGTTCCCTTCCAGATGAAGGGCGAGCCCACGTTCGAGGTGGGGGATTACGTGTACGTGCCGGGCATTCGCTCCGCGCTCGAGGGCGCGATGGACGCGATTCCCGCGTGGGTCGTGCGTGCAAATGGCGAGATCGAGCAGATCGAGCTGTTCGTCGCCGATATGACGCCCGAGGAGCGCGCCATCGTGAAGGCCGGTTGCCTCATAAATTACAATCGCGACCGCGCGAAGAATAACTGACACCTGCTTGGAGTTGCTTGTCGTGGGTATAAACGCCACGTGAACAGGGCATGCCCGCCTCACGACGAGGCGGGCATTTTTTGCACGAAAGGCTCCATGCATGTCGCAGATCGAAATCGACCGCAATCCCAAGGGTCAGAAAATCCCGGGCAAAGTCGCCTTTGTGGCCACATTGCTTTTGCCCATCCTCGGCGCGGCGTGCCTTGTCATGCCCGAGCCCGTGGCCGAGCACCTTCCGCACCTCCTCGGCGGCGTCATGCTGTTCGTCGGCACGGCGGATATCGTGACGGACATCTTGGAACGCAACTCGAATCCCGGCAAGATCACCGTGGGTACGGACGTGGTCATGATCGTGCTCGGTATCGTCACGTTGCTCAACACGCATGAGTCGCTCAACGTCATCGCCGTCATGTGGGGCCTGCTGGGTCTGGAGAACGCCGCGGCGGAGATCGACGAGTCCCTGAAGGCGCACGCTGCCGGTCACAAGTGGATCGCTCCGCTCGCCTCCGGAATTTTCGAGCTGGTGCTCGGCACCATGCTGCTGCTCGCGCCCATTGCCAACTTGGGTCATCATGTCCTGCTGCTCGGTCTGGAGCTCGTGGTTTATCCGTTCCACGTTGCCAGCCACGAGGAGCAGCCGAGCGCGTAGCGGCGCGGCGGCGACACGGCATCGCCCGGTCTTCACACATGGCCGCTGTGGCATCGGTACAATAGTCAGCTAACGGTTCATATGCGCCCGCCATCGCGGGCGCTTCGCATCTGCGCGCTTGCCTGGGCGCGATAAGGGAGTTCGCATGGCCGAGCAGCACGATATGTTCGACGACATCATCGAGATCAGCAAGGGCGTCGACGCCCTCAAGAACCCCTTTGGGGGCATCACGGACGCGCTGCTGGGCACCGTGGACGAGAGCAAGCCGCATTGGAATCCCGCCGATTACAAGGAGCGTCCGCGCGTCAACTGCATTCCGTGCCTGGCCTGCAAATCCGAGAAGAGCAGCTGCCATGCGTGCATGGACGTATGCCCGGTGAACGCGATCGAGATCGAGGACGGCGCGATCGACGTTCTGGACAGCTGCCGCAAGTGCGGCCTGTGCGTCGCCGCTTGCCCCACCGAGGCGTTCGTGAGCCCGCGCCTGCAGCCCAAGAAGGTCTACGACGCCGTGGCCCGCGCCGCCACCGCGCATGAGACCGCGTATGTCACCTGCACGCGCGCCCTCAAGCGCATCCCACGTGAGAACGAGGTGCTCGTGGCCTGCGTCGGCGACGTGACGCGCGAGACCTGGTTCTCCATCCTGACCGACTTCCCCAACGTGAGCGTGTATCTGCCGCTGGATATCTGCGCCAACTGCCGCAACACCTGTGGCGAGGAGATGCTCGGCGAGGCCATCGGCGAGGCCGAGGAGTGGGCCGGCCGCGGTATGGGCCTTGAGGTCGAGCCGCGCGACCTCAAGTGCAACAAGCGCCGTGAGTACGAGCGCAAGGAGTTCATGGACAAGATCGTGCGCCAGACGGGCCTCACGGTGTCCAAGCTCACGCCTGCCACGGCTGCCGTCGCCAGCGTGACGCAGCGCATCCGTGAGCACTCGAGCCGCGTGAGCGCGCTGGAGAAGACGCTGAACAGCGCCTGCGGCGTGACCACGCAGAAGCGTCGCCGCATTCTCACGCAGGGGCGCCAGCTCATGCTCTCCACCTTGCAGCAGCATCCTGAGCTTGCGGAGAACGTCCGCGTGCAGTTCCCCGAATTCGACCACGACAGGTGCACGATGTGTGGCGCGTGCGTCGAGGCGTGCCCGACCTTCGCCTGTGACCTGCTCAACGGCGGCAAGCTCGCCATCGAGCCGACGTATTGCATCGGGTGCGGCCTGTGCGCTGAGGTCTGCTCCGACCATGCCCTCAAGATGGTCGAGCGCGATGGATCCGAGCTCGTTGTTCCCGATCCGGAAGCCGAGCGTAAGGCCAAGCTCGCCGCAGAGGCCAAGGCGGAGTACGCGGAGGCCAAGGCCGAGGTCAAGCAGAAGCTCGGCCGTGCCCTCGACCAGATTGAAAAACTCGCAGACTAGGCGCCGTAGCGCCCTATGGGCCCTTACGGTCTATAATGGCAAGGTTTACGTATACGCAGCGCTTGCGGCGCTGAGCTTTGAGTAAAGGAATCCCATGGCACTTTCCATCGGAATCGTCGGTCTGCCCAACGTGGGCAAGTCCACGCTGTTCACCGCTCTCACCAAGAAGGGTGGCCTGGCCGCGAACTATCCCTTCGCCACGATCGACCCGAACGTCGGCATCGTCGACGTGCCGGACGACCGTCTGAACGCGCTCGCAAAGATCGTGAACCCCGCTCGCATCCTCCCGGCCACCGTTGAGTTCGTCGACATCGCTGGCTTGGTGAAGGGCGCCGCTTCCGAGGGCGCAGGCCTGGGCAACCAGTTCCTGGCCAACATCCGCGAGTGTGATGCCATCTGCCAGGTGGTCCGTTACTTCAAGGACCCGGATGTCATGCGCGAGGCCAATCACACGGGCGAGTTCGTCGACCCGGCGAGCGATGCCGAGACCATCATGACCGAGCTCATCCTGGCCGATATCCAGACGCTCGAAAAGCAGCTTCCCAAACTCGAGAAGGAAGCCAAGCGCGACGCCGAGCTCGCCCCCAAGCTCGCGGTGGCAAAGCGTCTGGTTGAGTGGCTGAACGAGGGCAACCGTGCCATCACGATGGAGATGACCGATGAGGAGCGCGCCGCCGCCAGGGGCTTGTTCCTGCTGACCATGAAGCCGATGCTCTACGTCGCCAACGTCGACGAGGACATGCTCACCGAGGACCTCGATGCAATCGACGGTGTGAAGCCCATTCCGATCTGCGCCAAGGTCGAGGCGGAGCTCTCCGAGCTCGATCCCGAGGAGGCCGCCGAGTTCCTGGCTGATCTGGGGCTTGAGCGCTCCGGCCTCGAGGTCCTGGCCCAGGCCGCATACAAGCTGCTCGGCTTGCAGAGCTTCTTCACCGCCGGTGAGGTCGAGGTCCGCGCTTGGACGGTTCGCCAGGGTGCCACGGCCCCGCAGGCCGCCGGCGTGATCCACACCGATTTCGAGCGCGGCTTCATCAAGGCCGAGACCATCGCGTTCGAAGACTACGTCGCCCTCGGCGGCGAGAAGGGCGCCAAGGAAGCCGGCCGCCTGCGCATGGAGGGCAAGGACTACATCATGCAGGACGGCGACGTGGTCCACTTCCGCTTCAACGTGTAGATGCCCAAGGCCGCCGGGGGAGACCTCGGCGGCCTTCGCGATGTGATTCCGAATGCCGCCACAAAGCGGCTCATCTTCGAAAGGTGCGCTATGTTCTCTTACGGTAAATCCGCCGGCATGAAGGCCCTTCTGGCCCTCATGATCGCCTTCGTCCCCGTGCTCATGGTCCTCATGGCCTTTCCCGAGCTGGGCGACCAGGTGCCCATGAAGGTCAACGCCGCGGGCGAGGTTCTTCGCTACGGCAGTAAGGGCGAGCTGCTCTTCCTGCCCGTCATGGGCTTCATGCTCAGCGCAGCGACCGTCGCGATGGGTCTCAAGCAGGCCCGTAAGTACGGCGACGACCTCACCATGGCGACCATCACCTTTACCCGCGCCGGCCGTAACGCCATCGTCCAGGGTGTGGTGTTCGTCGCCGCGACGGGCATCCTGCTGTACGGAGCGCTCTCCGGGCACGGTATCGGGTTCTAGCAGAGACCTTCTTCCCAGCTATTCGCCACTGTCATATTTTGCGGTGCAAAGGCCGCTCCGGTTCGTTTCGCGGGCCGGGGCGGCCTTGTTTTTGCGTCCGCATTTTCTCTCGGGATGGCGATTAAACGCTTCAAGCTGCAGAAATATGTCATTTGGCAGTCTATATCGTGGTGAAACCCGCTACAATTTTGACCTGATATGCGTCGCGGCCGCGGTTTTTGCGCGGCCGCGCACAGTTGGGGGAAATATGGGAGGGAAGCCAATGTTTTCTCTGCACAAGACAAGGGGCGGTGTGCATCCGCCTCAGTGCAAGGACATGCGGGACTTTGCCTGCACGTCCATCACTCCGCCCGAGCGAGTACTCATTCCGCTGAACATGCACATCGGCGCGCCGGCGAGCCCGGTGGTGAGCGAGGGCGATCATGTATATGTAGGTACGCTGATCGGCCAGGTGAACGGACTGGGTTCGCCCATCCACGCGAGCATCTCCGGCACGGTGACCAAGGTCGCCACCGAGCAGCTGCCCACGGGCGCCACTGCACCTGTGGTGGAGATCGTTTCCGACGGCAAGATGGAGTCCGATCCCGCGCTCAAGCCGCCGACCTATTCGAACAAGGAGGAGTTCATCGCCTGCGTGCGTGACTCCGGTATGGTCGGTCTGGGCGGCGCCTCGTTCCCCACGTGGTTCAAGATGCGCGCCCCCGAGGGCAAGAGCTTCGAGTTTCTCGTGGTCAACGCCATGGAGTGCGAGCCCTACATCACGAGCGACTACCGTCAGATGATGGAGCACTCCGAGCGCGTGATCGACGGCGTGTTCCGCACCATCGAGGCGCTCGAGATCCCCGCCGCCGTGATCGGCGTCGAGGACAATAAGCCCGAGGCCATCCTCGAGCTCAAGCGCGTGGTCAAGGAGAAGGGCCGCGAGGACCGCATCGAGGTCATGGAGATCCCGACCAAGTACCCCGCCGGTGGCGAGAAGGTGCTCATCAAGGCCACGACCGGGCGCGACGTGCCCGCCGGCGGTCTGCCCATCGATGCGGGCTGCCTCGTGGTCAACGTCACCACCATCTCCCGCGTGGAGCAGTACTTCCGCTACGGCATGCCCCTCACCTGCAAGACCGTCACGGTCACCGGTGACTGCATCGCCAATCCGGGCAACTATCGCATCCCGCTCGGCATGAGCGTCCGCGACGTCATCGAGGCGACGGGCGGCATGGTCAAGGAGCCGAAGAAGATCATCATGGGCGGCCCCATGATGGGTCGCACCATCACGAACATCGACTGCCCGATCCTCAAGGCCAACAACGCCATCGTGGCCCTGCATGACGCCGCCGTCCTTCCGGACGAGACCGCCTGCATCCGCTGCGGTCGCTGCGTGCGCGCATGCCCGCTGGCCCTCGAGCCGTTCGCGCTTGATTCCGCCTCTCGCTGCCATGACGTGGTCGCGCTCGACGAGCTTGCCGTCATGAACTGCATGGAGTGCGGCTCCTGCGCCTATGTGTGCCCGGCTCATCGCCGCATCACCGCGTCCATCCGCGAGGGCAAGGCCGTCTATCGCGGCGAGGTCGCTCGCCTGACCGCCCCGTCCGAGAAGAAGGAGGCGTAAATCCATGAACCTCATCAACGAGGCCTCGCCTCACTTCCACGGCAAGGGCTCCACGCAGTGGATCATGGGCATGGTGTGCCTGTCGCTTTTGCCCACGCTCGTGGCTTCCGTGTTTCTGTACGGTCTCGGCGCCCCGCTGCTCGTTCTGGTGTGCGTCGCCACGGCGCTCGTGACCGAGCATGTGTGCTGCCGCCTCATGAACCGCGAGAGCACCGCCGGCGATCTGTCCTGCGTGGTCACTGCCATGCTCTTCGCCTTCACGCTGCCGGCCGATTGCGGCTATTTCCCCGCGATCCTGGGCACCGTGTTCGCCATCGCTGTGGTGAAGATGCTCTTTGGCGGTATCGGCTGCAACTTCGCCAACCCCGCCGTCGCCGCCCGCGTGTTCATCATGCTCGCCATGCCCATTGCGCTCGGTGCCTACCCTGACATCATGGGTCGTCCGCTCGACGCCATCACCGGCGCCACCCCGCTGGCCATGAACGCCGCCGGTGACGCGCCGTACAGCTACATGGACATGATGTTCGGCCTGCACGCCGGCGCGCTCGGCGAGACCTGCATCATCACGCTGCTCGCCGGCTATGTGTTCCTGCTCGTGATGCGCGTCGTCGACGCCTGGGCCACCGTGCCGTTCATCGCCACGGTTGCCGTCATCACCGGGTTTGCCGGTCAGGACGCCATCTACCAGGTGCTCTCCGGCGGCCTCGCCCTCGGCGCCTTCTACATGGCAACCGACTACACCACCACGCCCATGACGCCGAAGGGCAAGATCATCTTCGGCATCGGCTGCGGCGTCATCACCGCGCTTGTGCGCCTGTTCGCCGCCGCCCCCGAGGGCGTGGCGTTCTCCATCCTGTTCATGAACATGTTCACCCCGCTGATCGACCGCTACACGCGTCCTCAGCCCGCTGGAGGTGTGAAGCATGCCCTCGTCTAACAAGTGCCCGATGGCCCGTCGTCGCAACGGCGCCATCTTCTCCGCCTTTGCCGTCCTTGTCGTCGCCCTGCTGTGCGCGGGCGTGACGGCCGGCGTCCACCACGGCCTCGCGGGGGCCTTCGAGCAGTCTGACCTCGCGCTCGACGAGGCCAAGGGCGGAGCGCAGCGCAAGCTGCTGTTCCCGGATGCCACGTCCTTCGAGTCCCAGTCCGCCCCCGCGGTCGAGGGCCTGAACTCTGTGTACAAGGCCGATACCGGCGCGTGGGTCTTCGATGTGACCTCCGCACAGGGTTATCACGGCGATGTCGAGCTCATGGTCGGCATCAACGCCGACGGCACCGTGGCCGGTATCCAGGTCGTGGCCGAGGACGAGACCGACGGCATCGGCACCAATGCGCTCACCGAGGAGTACTTCGGCGGTTTTGCCGGGGCGACTGCCGCCGGTGAGCTCACGGTCGACGAGGCCGGTGCCGGCCAGACCCACGTCGACGCCGTCTCCGGCGCCACGTTCACCTCGCGTGCCGTGGTCGACTGCCTGAATATCGCCTTTGCCGCCTACGCCCAGATGGGAGGCAACTAATGGCTCTGAACGAGAATATCGTGCGCGAGCAGGACGCTCGCATTTCTAAGATGGTTCACACGCCCACGTTCCTGGTCGTCGCCGGTGCCCTGCCGGGGCTCTTCGCCGCGACCTCGCTCGAGAACGGACTGATGATCGGTTTGGTTACCGCCGCTGCGATTGTGGTCATGGCCTCGATCGCGCCCCTTCTGCGCGCCTTCACCGGCGCGTGGTCGCGCACCGCGGTGATGCTCATGGTGAGCGTGACCGTCGTGACGCTGCTCGGCTTTGGCGTCCGTGTCACCGATCCCGTGGTGTTCGAGGCACTCGGCATCTACCTGCCGCTTGTGGCAGTGAACGCGATCGTCGTGGCGTGGATCGCCGGCGACGGCCTGGTGGTCGCCCCGGCAAAGACGCCGCTCATGACCGCGATCTTCGCCGCCGCCATGGTGCTCGCCACCCTGGTGTTCGTCGGCTTCATCAACGGCATGCTCACCACCGGCCAGGTCTTCGGCCTCACTATGGGCGAGCTTGCCGCCTCGCCGATCGCCGCCTTTGGCAAGCCCACCGGCTCGCTGCTGGTGCTGGCGCTCGTGGCCGTGTTCGTCCAATCCATCGAGCAGATGTGCGCCAAGGGCGCCGATGCCGATGCGACTTCCCTAAAGGGAGGTGAGCGCTAATGGCGTTCCTGAACGCGCTGTTTACCGCCGCTCTCGATAACAACCTGGTGTTCGCCCAGCTCATCGGCATGGTGTCTGTGATCTTGGTTGCGGCTCGCCCGCAGGACTCTTGGCGCTTCGGTGCCATGATCGCCATCGCCACCGCCGTGGCGGGCGCCCTGGGCTGGCCTTTGTACACGCAGCTTCTGCAGCCTTGGGGCGTCACGTTCCTCGCGCCGCTCGCTTACGTGCTCGTGAGCTGGACCGCGATTGTGGTCACGGCCACGGTGCTCGGCTCCGGCAAGACCGCTGCCGAGCGCGAGCGCCTGCTGCGCGTGTGCCCGATCGTGGCCTGCAACGCCGCCGTGCTGGCAGTGGCGCTCGGCAACGCCGCCGTGGCCGAGACCCTGACGTGGGATGCCGCCCTGGGTGCGTCCGTCGGTGCGGGCCTGGGTGTTCTGCTTGCCGTCGTGCTCTTCGCCTTCGTGCGCAGCCGTATCGACGAGCGTCTGGTTCCCGCCGCCCTGCGCGGTCTGCCCATCACGCTTGTGACCGCGTCGCTCATGGCGCTGGCGTTCACCGGTGTCGCCGGTATCGCCGGCGGCCTGTTCGCCTAAGGGGGTTTAAGCCATGTTCGAATCTGTGTTCTACACCGTGGCGCCCATGGTCGTGATCGGTTTTATCGCCGTTCCCGCCGCTCTCGTGCTGTCCATCTGCGCTGGTGTGCAGAAGTACACCGAGTGGCGTGAGTACAAGGCGGCGCTTGCCGCCGAGGAGGCCGCTGAGGTTTCCGCCGCCGAGTCCGCTGCTGACGGAGAGTAGTCTCGCCGACTTGCCATCGTCCGTTGTCCTGACACTGCCGGCATCGTCTGAGTTTCAACAGGCACCTTTTAGAGGATATGAACGACCGAATCGTTCATATCCTCCATTTTTATGCCGATTCGCTGTCTCATCCGTAGTTTATGAACGATTGGTCGTTCATAAACTGCAAAGGCGCCATGGAAAGGGCGGGCGCATGCGGATGCAAAGAGGCTTTTGCATCGCGATTGTCGATCCAGTCGGTAGCAGTGGGTAGAATTGCGGCATCAGCAGGGGGGGGCGTCGCATTGCGTCCCGGCGGGGTCGTGGCTGTTCGTTAAGAAGCTGCTTGCCTGTTTGGCCCATGTGGAATGGGGGCGAGAGATGAATATCGCATCGAAGGTCGGGTCGCGCATCCGCATCTTGCGGGAAGCGGCGGGATTGACGCAGTCCGAGCTGGCCGCCACCGCATACGTCACGCGTCAAAGCGTGGGTAATTGGGAGCGCGGGAACACGTTGCCCGATGTGCAGAGTCTGCAGCTCGTTGCCAAGGCCCTCAACACCAAGGTTGACGGGCTTTTGGGCGATGAGTTGCCCGACATGCTGGAAGAAACCGCCGAAGCCCGCCGTCAGTTGACACATTGCCTTGCTGCGCTGGGCGCTATTTTTGCACTTGAGCTCTTACTCGCTTTCTTGTATTCCTCTTTTTTGCGTGCACCTGGAAGCGGAGAGTTCCGTTTGGTGCTCAGCGGGATGAGGGTGGTGCTTTGCTTTGCCTCCATGCCGATCGCGAAGAGGTTCCGCAGCATCGTCTCAGGGCAAGATCTGGGAGACGCCATCAGCATTATGATGTTCGTCGAGGGTTATCCGAAAGGGAAGGAACCGCCGGCCACGTGGTTCTATCGAGTGCTCCTCACCAACCTGCCGGCGTTCTATACGCTCTATATCGTGCTACTTGCCGCCGCGTTGATTGTCGTCGCGTACGCTTAGAGATCGATGTGGTTTAAGGTAATACCAGCTCAAGGCATGTGTTAAAGGGAATAGACAAGGGTTTCCGAGGTGAATTGCAAGGTCGAGGTTTAGGCGGGTGTACACTCAGCGCATGGAGTCCCAACCATGATGATGGGGAGGCCGCGATGTGGCAGGAAAACGTTGTCGCACAGCAGACGCGTTCGGAAGATCCTGGCATCGATTGCGCTAAGCACGATGGGCCGGACGTGAATTCAAGCGGGCTTACTAGTCCGCTCGCCAAGCGAATCCGAAGCCTTCGCGAGAGTGCGGGCATATCGCAAGCGCGCCTAGCCGAGCTTGTGTTCGTGTCGCGTCAGACGGTGATCAACTGGGAAAAGGGGCGTACGTTACCGGACGCCGAGAGTCTGAAACGCCTTTCCGCTGCGTTTGGCATCACGTTGGACGCGCTTTTGGACGAACGTTCGGAGGAGTACCTGCGCCAAACCGCGCGCGATCGAAGAACAATCAAGATCGCAATCGCGCTCGATTTCCTCTGGATGTTAGAGATACTCGTGGGCATCGTCGTCACATCGATCGCGCACAAGTTCCTTTCCCCCGATCAGGCGTATGCGATCTCCGACGCGGAAAACATCGTACATACGACAATTTGGATTGCGAGTATCGTTGCCTCGTGGAAAATGCAGGGGATCAAGATTGAGCACAACCTTGAGAGCGTCGTAGATGTCGCGGCGTTTTTGGAGGGGTATGAGCCCGGCGCGGCGCTACCACAGACGTTCGTATGGCGCTGGCTGCTGCCACATTGGACATTGGTGACCACCGTGCTTTCGATCTGCGCCATTGCGTGGACCTTCGTCCTTCTGATCGCTTTGAAGCTGGCGTGATGCGGTGCCGCGCGTGGGTCCGTATGTAACAAATTGGGCGCCGTACGCGAAAATGCGCACGGCGCCTATGCAAGATGGCCCGAATTCCGTGCGGAGCTCGGTGGCTCATTGCGGGTGTGCGGGTCTCTGCGGTTGGAACGGCCCCTTACGGCATGATGCTGTTGGCGCCGTCCACGATGACGCTCTGGCCGGAGAAGTAGCAGGAGTCAGGACCGGCGAGGAAGGCGATGACGGGCGCGATGTCCATCTCGGGGTCGCCGAAGCGTTTCATCGGGTTGAGATTGACCTGCTTGGCGTACTCCTCCGGGAACTTCTCGGCCCATGCCTTGGCGGCCGGGGACTCGGCGCCGGGCAGCACAACGTTGACGGTGATACCGTACTGGCCCCACTCCTTGGCGGCGATCTTGGTCAGACCGCGCAGGGCCTCCTTGTTGGAGCCGTAGGCGAGCTGGCCGGCGATGCCGAACATGCCGGTGGCGGAGGCGAAGTTGATGATGCGGCCCTCGTGCTGCTCCTTCATGTGGGGGAAGGCGGCCTGCATATAGTTGAGGGAGCCGATCACACCGGACTCCCAGGCCTTGAGCATGTTGTCGTATTCGGTGTCCTCGACGGGCTGGGAGGGGACGATGGCCTGGCCGTTGTTGACGATGACGTCGATGGAGCCGTAGGTCTCGACGGCCTTCGCAACGACCTCGAAGACGCGCTCGCGGTCGGCGGAGTCGCAGGTCATGGCAAAGCCCTCGCCGCCGAGCTCGCGGATCTCGGCGATGGTGGCCTCAATGGGCTCCAGGCGACGGCCGGTGGCGATGACCTTGACGCCGCGCTTGGCCAGGCACAGGGCAATGCCCTTGCCGATGCCCTGGCCGGCACCGGTGACGACGGCGACCTTCTCGTTGAGCTGCTTCATGATGGTTCCTCTCTCCTCTGAAGCCGACGTGCGCGGGATTGCGCAGGTGCATTTGGCAATGCGCACGCATTTGCACGGTTTGTATCCAGATGCCGATGCTTTAAGCGGGTGAACTGGAATTCACCGCTGGGCGGCGACCCGTTATTCCGTTATCGGTATGCGGAGGAGGGAAAGCATCCGCGCGCGATGGTACTCTGTAGTGGTTGAGATTTGACTATCGGGGAGGCCCACGTGACGGAGCAGCAGAGCTTGTTTGGCGATATGGCGACGGATGACGGCGCGCGGACGGATGGCGCTTCGGCGACTGCCGAGTCCCCGCAGGACGTCCGCGCTCAGGCCGCAGCGCGCGCGGCCGAGCTGCGCCACCTGCTCGATTACCACGCCTATCGCTACTACGCCCTCGATGCGCCCGAGATCACGGACGCTGCTTTCGACAAGCTGCTGGCCGAGCTTCAGCAGATCGAGGCGGCCCATCCCGAGCTCGTCACCCCCGACTCCTACACCCAGCGCGTGGGCGGCTACGTGTCTGAGCAGTTCACGCCTGTCACGCATATGGCGCGCATGTATTCCATGGACGACGCCATGAATCTCGAGGAGCTCGACGAGTGGCTCGTCCGTACGGAGGAGGCGCTCGGCGCGGGGCGCGTTGCCTATACCTGTGAGCTCAAGATCGACGGCCTCGGCGTGGCCATCACCTATCAGAACGGTTCTTTCGTGCGCGCCGCCACGCGCGGCGATGGTACGACGGGCGAGGACGTTTCGCTCAACGTGCGCACCATCAAAGACGTGCCCATGCACCTCTCCGAGGCCGCGTTGGCCCACATGGGGGCTGACCGCGGAACTACCATCGAGGTCCGTGGTGAGGTCTACATGCCCAAGGGCAGCTTCGCTCGTCTGAATGCGGAGGCCGATGCCGAGGGTCGCGAGCCCTTTGCCAACCCCCGCAACGCCGCCGCGGGCAGCCTGCGCCAGAAGGACCCCAAGGTCACCGCGACGCGCAGCCTTGCCACCTTCATCTACTCGATCGCCGACACGGCGCCCTTGCATGTGGACTCCCAGCATGCGTTCCTCGACTGGCTGCGCGAGGCGGGCTTTTCCGTCAACGCATCCGTGGCACGCTGCACCTCGCCCGCAGAGGTTCACGCTTTTTGCGCCGATGCGCTCGCGCACCGCGGCGACTTGGATTACGACATCGACGGTGTGGTTGTGAAGGTCGATGGGTTCGACCAGCAGGCCGATCTCGGCTTCACCGCCCGCGCACCGCGCTGGGCCATCGCCTTCAAGTTCCCGCCGGAGGAGAAGACCACCGTTCTGCGTGAGATTCGCATTCAGGTGGGGCGCACCGGCGTGCTCACCCCGGTTGCCGAGTTCGACCCCGTCACGGTGGCCGGTTCCACCATCGCCCGCGCAACTCTGCACAACCTCGACGAGATCCGCCGCAAGGATGTGCGCGTGGGCGATACCATCATCGTCCACAAGGCCGGCGACGTCATCCCTGAGGTCGTTGGTCCGGTGCTGGACAAGCGCCCCGACGACGCGGTGGAGTGGGATATGCCCGAGGCTTGCCCCGCCTGCGGCAGTCCCGTGGTGCATGAGGGCGACGAGGTGGCGTACCGCTGCGTGTCCCTCGATTGCCCCGCGCAGCTCAAGGAGCGCCTCATCCACTGGGTGAGCCGTGGCTGCATGGACGTGGACGGCTTGGGCGACGAGCTCATCGACAAAATGATCGAGGCGGGTCTGCTGCGCGATGTTGCCGATTTCTACACGCTCGATGCCGACGCCATCGCAGCGTTGGACACGGGCCGAACCTACGCCAAGGATGACAAGAAGAAGGGCGTGGTCGCGGGTGACCCCATCAAGGTCGGTCACACCATCGCCGGCAAGGTGATGGACGAACTCGTCCGTTCCAAGGCGCAGCCACTCTCCCGTGTGCTGTTCGCCCTCGGCATTCGCCATGTGGGCAAGTCCGTGGCCGAGGTGCTGGCGCAGCGCTTCCTGACCATCGATACGCTGGCGGCCGCATCCGAGGAGGATATCGCAGCGTGCGAGGGCATCGGGCCCAAGATCGCGGCGTCGGTCCGCGAGTTCCTCTCCGTGCCCGAGAACCTCGAGGTCTTGCAGTGCCTGCGTGAGGCCGGTCTCGCGCTCGAGGAGAACTTGGGTGCGGCGGTGGCGCAGGCGGCCCAAGAGACCGGCGTCGATGCGGGCCTCGCGGCGGGACAGCCGCTGGACGGCCTCACCTTCGTACTCACCGGCACGCTCGTCAACCGCACGCGCGACGAGGCGGGTGCGGCCCTCAAGCTCCTCGGCGCCAAGGTCTCCGGATCGGTTTCAAAAAAGACGAGCTATCTGGTAGCGGGCCCCAAGGCGGGCTCCAAGCTCACCAAGGCCGAGAGTCTGGGCGTTCCCGTGCTCGACGAGGAGGCCCTGGAGCGGATCCTCGCCACGGGCGAGGTGCCACAGGTGTAGTCGGCAGTGGAGCGCCGATGCGAAAAGCAGGCGGCGCTTCGCATGCCCGCGCAGGTCGCGGCGGTAGAATGATGCGCGGACGAATTCGATGAGAGGACGGCGCGCATGATTAAGCTGTTTGCGAGCGATTTGGACGGCACTCTGCTCAACGGCCTGCATGAGGCGGACCGCACAATCCGCGGTGCGATACAGGAGGCCATTGCCCAGGGAGCTCATGTGGTGCCTGCGACAGGTCGCTCCCTCTTGCCCTCCGGCGAGCATGGGTTCACGGGCCTTAAGGTCGACGCGGTCTGCGCGAACGGCTCGATCATCCGCGGGAGGAACGGCGAGTTGCTCAAGACCTTCACGGTCGATCCGGCGTTTGTGGAGGAACTGATCCGTTCTTTCCCGCAGATCTGCTTCGATTGCTGCACGCCCGACGGCATGTTCTCGAGCGGCAGCTTTGAGATGCACCAAGAGGGGTTCGCCCGCGACAACCTGTTCCGTCGCATCGTGATGCGCGGTATGCGTGCCCGGGGAGGAACGCACGAGGAGCAGTTCTTCGACCAATCGATCAGCTCGATCCTCTCCCATGATGTGTGCAAGATCAACTGCCGCGTGACGAGTGGCGAGCTTGAGCGCGAGCTCAAGGCGTTTTTGGCCGACCATGCCGACACGGTGGTCAATGCGCCGTTCGACCCAGTGATGTTCGAGATCACGGACAAGGATTGCAACAAGGGAGCCTCGATCGCTTGGCTCGGCCGACACTACGGTATCGAGGAGGATGAGATCGCTGTGTACGGCGATGGTGGCAACGACCTGGTCATGTTGCGTCGCTTCCGCCATTCATACGCGACGGCTAACGGTAGCCCCGAGGCCAAGGCGGCGGCGAGTGCGGTCATTGGCCGCTGCGAGTTCCACGCCGTGCCCAAGCACATCCTGCAGACGCTTCGGGCCCAGCGTGGTCGCGTGATGATCGAATAGATGAAAATGGGGCCCGTGTGAGCGGGCCCCGATTCGCATAAAGCGGTGCGACGCGTCCGTCGCGATATGGCTTAACGCGCCTTTTGCACGTAGTCGTAGACAAAGCTCGCAATGGCAGCCGAGTCGTTGATGTCGAGGAACGGCGGCAGATGGACGTCTGCCTCGGAGAAGACGCGCCCGGCTTCCTCTGCGGCAGCGCGGGCCTGCTTGACCGCTCGGGTGCGGAAATCGCGCGCCACCACATCGTTGCAGGCGACGGCGATCGTGTCGTCGTTGATGAGCTCGAAGGAATCGCGCCCGCGCATGCGGTCGATGCCCGAGCGGGCGACCACGATGCTCGGCAGGCCAGCGGCCTTGTAACCCTCGACGATGACGGTATCCACATCGGTGTAGCGCGTGAGCATGTCCAGCACAGGCACCTCTTCGGTCGTGCGGGAGTATTCGGCGTACATGTCCGGCGAGATCAGGCCCACATGGCGGCTGCCCGCCTGCGCATGGCGCCAGGAATCCTTGCCGGGCTGATCGATGTCGAAGCCCTTGTGCCCATGGTGCTTGATGGAGCCGACGCGGACGCCGCGCTGGGCGAGGCGGGAAATGACCTTCTCCACCAGTGTGGTCTTGCCGGCGTTTTGGTATCCCACAAAGGCGACGGCGGGTGCCGGTGTGCCCGTGCGCGGCCCGCCGGGAAGCGGGGAGGGGAGTTCGGCGGCGATGATCTCGGCTTCCTTTGCCTCGGCATCGACCTCGTCGGTATGGGTGTGTTCCCCGTCTCGTTCCCAGAGGCCGGAGCGCCCGCCTTCCTTCCGCAGCAGGCGGACATCGACGATCTCCATACCGCGGTCCACGGCCTTGCACATGTCGTAGATGGTGAGACAGGCGGTCGAGGCGGCCGTGAGCGCCTCCATCTCGATGCCGGTTACGCCCGTGACTCCGCAGGTGGCGAGAACGTGGAAGCCCACGCGATGGTCCTCGCGCGCGGGCGCCCAGCCAGGGGCCGCGACCGCGGAGGATGAGATGGGTTCGATCTCGACTTTCGCCTTGGTGATGTTGAGCGGGTGGCACATGGGGATGAGGTCGCTCGTGCGCTTGCTCGCCATGATGCCGGCGACGCGTGCGCATGCGAGGACATCGCCCTTTTTGGCGCGGTCTTCGAGCACCATCGCCTGGGTCTCGGGGTGCATGAGGATGGTGCCCTCGGCAATCGCGATGCGTTTGGTGACCTGTTTGTCTCCCACGTCGACCATGCGCACGTCGCCGTGCTCGTCGACATGGGTGAGATCGTCGCGGTAGGCGTCGCGCTCACCGGGGGAGGCAGGGGAGTTCGTCGTGTGCTCCGACTCGGTGGGGCCTGGCGCGCTTCGGCGCTCGCCGCCTTCGACGAGGGTGAGCTCGGGTGTCTCGCCCACAACGGCAGCGGGGTACTTCTCGTGCACGGTGCGACCGAGGGTGCGCGGGCGTTCGGGTTTATCGGGGGTGTGAGTGGTCATGGGGATCACCCTCCAATCTGCGACATGAATCGCTGGGTGCCGTCGATGTCATCGTGCTGGCGGGGCTTGCGGGCGATGGCATTGCGGTAGATAGCGCGGACCGCGTTTTCATCGCCGGAGCGCAGGGCCTCGCGTACGGGATATTCGGCATCGGAGAACAGGCAGGGGCGAATCGTTCCGTCGGCGGTGAGGCGCAGGCGGTTGCACGACTCGCAGAAATGGTTGGACATGGCCGAGATGAACCCGACGGTGCCGGCCGCGTTGGGGAAGGCCCAGTAACGCGCGGGGCCCGCTCCAAGGGGGCCGCCGTTTTGCACGGGCTCGAGTACGCCGAGGCCCGCGGCGGCAGCTTCGGAGGAGATGCGCTCGCGAAGCTCGGTGGAGGGGACCACATCGCTCGCGTCCCACAGGTCAGGGTTGAGCGCGCCGCCGGTTCCAGCCGCTCCGGCTCCGCAGTGCGGGTCGAGCCCGTGGCCGCTGTTCGGGTCTTCGGCGGATGCGCTCTGACCACCGCCGATGGGCATGTACTCGATAAACCGTACATGGACCGGACGGTCGACGGACAGGCGCGCGAGGTCGAGTACGTCCTGATCCATACGACGTACGACGACGGTGTTCACCTTGACCGGCGTGAAGCCGTATTCGAGTGCGGCGTCGATGCCGGCGAGCGCCTGCTCGACGCGGCCGAGGCGCGTGATTTGGGAGAACCGTGCGGGGTCGAGCGTGTCGAGCGAGATGTTGACGCGATCCAGGCCTGCTGCGCGCAGGTCGGCCGCCATGCGCGGCAGCAGGGCGCCGTTGGTGGTGAGGGAGATGTCCTCGATTCCAGAAATCGAGCGGATTTCCTCGATGAGCGGCACGATGCGATGGGAGACGAGCGGTTCTCCGCCGGTGAGGCGGACGCGCGTGATGCCCTCCTGCGCCACGATGCGTACGAAGCGGGCGATCTCCTCGGCGGTGAGCAGCTCGCCGTGGGCACGCGCGGGCACGCCCTTCTCGGGCATGCAGTACACGCAGCGGAAGTTGCATTTATCCGTCACGGAGATGCGCAGGTAGTTGATGCCGCGGCCAAAGCCGTCGTGTAGTTCGCGGGCCATGCGCGCCTTTCGGATGGTCGTATGGGGTGTCAGCCTAAGTATGAACCTATGGTACCCGAACCGCGCTTCGACAGGGCAATTGGTCAATTGGGGACAGGTACAAATTGCGCAGTTTGCATCGGTTTCCAATTGAGCGGTCGCGAATGTGCCTGGTATATCGCTTTGATACACTAGTGCACTAAAGTGCAAGAGGAGGGGGAACATGAAGAAGGGCTCGATCGAACGGGGGCGTCGCGGTTTGTCTTTCGCCACACCGCAGCTGACGCATCAGATACGCCGGTTCATCGCGGCCCGCTTTTTCCTGTACCTCGGCGCCATGTGCAGCTATTTCATCGGGGTGATGGGCACCCTGACCTTCTCCATGGGCGCAGGTGTGGGCGATAACGCCATTGCCGTGGGGCTGCTCAATTTGTGCATCGTGATCGGCCAAATCCGAGGCGGAGCTCTCCTCGATAGGATCGGGCCGCGCGTGTTCTTCCGATTGGCGGCATTCGGCTTGATTATGAGCGGCCTGTTGTATCAGGTGGTGGGAACGAGCATCGCGGGCGTGTTTCTCGGCGCGGCGGTCTTCGGCATGACTTGGGGAATCGCCGACACGGTGCCCCGTGCGTTCCCGGCGTATTTCACTGCTGACCTCGACGAGCTCAAACGAATCAACGCGCTCGTGACGTTGACGGGCAACCTCGCGATCGTCATTGGTCCTATCGCTGGTGGCGCAATCGCGCTCGTTGCACCCACGCAGGCGGTGTTCCTCTTCATGGTCGTGTGCGCCGCCATCTCCCTCATTCCCGGATGGGGCATCGAGGCCCTGCGAGAACCTGAGGTCGCGGCGGGCAGTGCGGATGAGGGCTCCGATGCTCCGAGCGGTTCGGTCTCCGCGGGCTTCTCGGCGATTTTCGGCAGCAAGGTCCTCACCTTGCTGTTTTGGGCGACCATGCTCTCGTTCATGGGGTACGGCGCGTTCGATCCGCTCGAGTCCCTGTTCTACCGGGATGTGCTCAAGGTGGGCGCCTCTTGGATGGGCTGGCTTTCCGCGTTGTCGGGCGTGGGCGGGCTGTTGGGCGCGGCGATCGCCGGCGTGTTGCCCCCTCGCTTCGTCAACGTGCGCGCCCTACTCGTTGTGCTGTTCGTCACGGGGGCCGGAAGCCTGCTGTATGTCGCGACTCCGTATGTGCTCGTGGCGTGTGGGGGACAGTTCATCCTCGGTGTTGCATTTTCAGCGTTCGGCCCCATTAAGGACACGCTGGTCCAGATTCACACGCCGCTCGACCGTATTGGGCGCGTGAACGCCGCCATGGGCGCGGGTAACAACCTCGCGGGGGCCATCCCGCTGCTCTGCGCACCCGCTCTTGCTCATGTCTTGGGCGTGCAGGGAACCCTTGTGGCCGCCGGGGTGCTGGTGGTCGTCGTGCCGCTCGCGATTCTCATTATGCGAGGCAGGGAGATTGGCGATCTCGTCGACGAGGAGCGCGCTCGAGAGGCCGCTGGCTTTGCCGATGGGTGCCGCGCCGGGGGAGTTTGCGGCTTTGGCGACGACGGCCTCGCTGGGGGGCAGTCGAAGGGCCTCTAACGGGAATGTCGCTCGGCCGCAATTGGTGCCTGTCCCCAAATGTGCCGCGACGACCGAGCGGATGCAACATGGGGAAAACTGGTATTAAAAAATGTAAATTTGTGGAGAAGGCGTGCATGGCTTCGATGTCGTCATGGACCCGTCTTGCCGTGTCGAAAAACCTCGGATAGGCTGGTAATACACGCTATTCACTTGGGAGACGTGATATTTATGCCGCGCGAGACCACGCAGCGCCACACTGATCTGGAAATCTCGAATATCGACGAGGGGTCGGGTGAGCCTGACTGTATGGGCTCGGCTGAACCGGATGTTCCGGGCGAGCCGTGCGCCTCGGCTGAGCCGTGCACTTTGGGCGAGCCGTGCGCTTCAGATAGAACGGCAGTCTCGGACGAACCTGCCAAGTTCCTCATCGCGGGCTTGCGACCCCTCGACTTCGTCAAGCGCATAGCCATCATCCTCATCGGTTCGGCCATCTTCACGTTCGGCGTCCACAACATCCATAACGTCACGGGCATCACCGAAGGCGGCATCATCGGCTTGGTGCTGTTCGGTAACCACTGGTTCGGCATTCCGCCGTCGATCGTGTCGCCGGCGCTTGACTGCCTGTCCTACGCCGTGGCGCTCAAGGTCCTGGGCGGTGGCTTTTTGGGCTGGTCCGCCGTGGCGACCGTCGCGGTCGCGGGCTTTTACCGCTTGTGGGAGAGCCTGCCCTACATGTTGCCCGACCTTACGAACGATCCGCTGCTCGCTGCCGTGCTCGGTGCGCTGTTCGTGGGCGTGGGCGTGGGCGTGGTGATTCGCCAGGGCGCCTCGGCCGGCGGTGACGACGCGCTGGCGCTTTCGATCTCCAAGATCACCGGGTGGCGCGTGGGCCGCTGCTACCTGTTCACCGACCTCTCGGTGCTCGCGCTCTCCCTCACCTATATTCCGGTGGTGAAGATCGCCTTCTCTCTCATCACGGTAACGATCTCCTCTGCGGTGATCGATGTGGTGAAGGACGCCTCGTGGGATCATGTCGAGCAATTCACCGAATGGTTGCGAGAGAGGCGTCGCGCGCGGGCGTAGTGCGCCAGCTTGCCCGTCTCGAAAGAACGTGTATCGTACGGGGCACTCCATGCAAGTGGAGTGCCCCGTTTGTCTATAATGGAGCGATTGCACGGAAGAACCGAAAGGAGCGCACATGGCGGTACTGACCGAAGACGACGTGCGCACGATCGCCGATTACGCGACCATCGCGCTCGATGAGGCCGAGCTCGCCGCGATGACGTCGTACTTGAACGACGCTGTGGCCATGCTCGAGCCCATACTGGATTATGCGGCCGAGGATGTTGAGCCGACGTTTCACCCGGACGGCGGCATTGCGAATGTGATGCGGCCCGATCAAGCCGATGAGGGCCGTGCCCTCGGCATCGATGAGGCCCTGTCCAACGCCGCCTCTGCGCGTGACGGCCAGTTCCGCGTGCCCTCGATCATGGGCGATGGGGGTGAGCGCTAATGGCGACATTCATCGATTCCCTCACCGCCGCGGATATCGCCGCGGGTGTGCGAGCGGGAGAGTTCAGCGCCGTCGAGGTGACCCGCGCGGCGTTGTCCGCCATCGATGCGCGCGAGTTGGAGGTCCAGGCATTTCTCCAGGTCACGCCTGAGGTGGCTCTTGGCGCCGCCGCTCGTGTGGACGCGCTCCGCGCCGCCGGCGAGCCCCTGCCGCCGCTGGCCGGCGTACCCCTCGCCATCAAGGACAACATGAACATGTTGGGCACGCGTACCACCTGCGCCTCCCGTATGCTGGAGAACTACGAGTCGCCCTATACCGCTACGTGCGTCCAGCGCATGCTCGACGCGGGCTGTGTGCCGCTCGGCAAGGCCAATATGGACGAGTTCGCGTTCGGTTCCTCCACGGAGAGCTCGGCGTTTCACCGTACGAACAACCCATGGGACCTCGAACGCGTTCCTGGCGGCTCCTCCGGAGGCTCGGCCGCGGCGGTCGCCGCGGGCATGGCAACACTTTCCCTGGGGTCGGATACCGGTGGTTCGATTCGCCAACCTGCAGCGCTTTGCGGCGTGGTGGGCATGAAGCCCACATATGGAACCGTGTCTCGTTACGGTGTGGTGGCGTTCGGATCTTCGCTTGACCAGGTCGGTCCGTTCGGCCGCACGACCGCCGACGTCGCGCTCTCCCTGGATGCGCTCGTGTCCGGCGGACGCGATGCATACGACGGCACGAGCCGCGATGTCGAGGCCTCCTTTGCCGCGCATCTCGAGGATGGAGTCGCGGGCAGGCGCGTGGGCATTGTCCCGGCGTTCATGGAGGCCGCGGGTCTTGCGCCCGAGGTGAGGCGCGCCGTGGAGCGCGCCGCCTGCTCACTCGCCGATCAGGGTGCCGAGCTCGTCGAGGTCGATCTGCCGCACCTCGATGCGGCGATCGCCGCCTACTACGTGATCGGGCCCGCCGAGGCGTTTTCCAATCTCGCTCGCTTCGACGGTGTCCGCTACGGATATCAGGAGCCCGGCTGCGCGAATCTTGCCGAGCAAAGCGCCAAGAGCCGTGCGCACGGCTTTGGCGCCGAGGCCAAGCGCCGTCAGCTACTCGGCGCCTACCTGCTGTCCTCGGGCGTGTACGACAAGTATTACTTCGCCGCGCAGAAGGCCCGTACGCTCATCACCGACGACTACGCCCGCGCGTTTGAGCAAGTCGACGCGATTCTCATGCCGGCGAGCCCGACGGCCGCCTTCAAGTTCGGGGAGCTGTCCGATCCCACGCAGATGTATCTGTCCGACCTGTTCACCATCTCGATCAACATCGCCGGCAACGGTGGCGTCACGGTGCCGATGGGTTTGGGCGAAGATTCGGGTATGCCCGTTGCGGCCCAGCTGGTCGGCAAGCCGTTCGACGACGTGCGCCTGTTGTCCTTTGCTCGCGCGGTCGAGCGCGCCGCGACGGAGGCGGGCGCCGCTTCGGTCCTGCCCGTCGCCCCCGCGTTCGCCGAGAAGGGAGGTGAGCTCGCATGAAGGAGCTCAGCGAAGTCCTGAAGGACTGGGAGGCCGTTATCGGTCTGGAGATCCACACCGAACTCACGACGCTCGAGACCAAGATGTTCTGCGGTTGCAAGCTCAGCCATGACGACGCGCCGAATACGCACGTGTGCCCCGTATGCCTCGGCATGCCCGGCGCGCTGCCCGTGCCCAACCGCCGTGCCATCGAAAGTATCGTGAAGGCGGGTCTCGCCACGAACTGCGAGATCCAAAAGCACTCGATGTTCTATCGCAAGCATTACTTCTATCCCGATATGGCCAAGAACTTCCAGACCACTCAGGGCCCTGTGGCGTTTTGCATGCACGGCCGTCTGGACCTGGAAGTCTCCGGCCGCGGTGCCGCTGAGCGTCCTGAGTGCGCGTTCGGCGAGAACGAGGCGAAGAGCCTGGCGAGCGCGAGTGCGAACGCCGTGGGTCTGTCGCGCCAGATGGCCGAGGGTCTGCCCGAGGGCGTGGAGGTTTCCGCCGCGGCGCTTGGGGACATGGGCTCCTACGATACAGCCGGCCTGGCTGTGCCGGAGCGGCGTGCGGATGGTTCCTACAGCGTGCCCATCCGTATCCTGCGCATCCATATGGAGGAGGATGCCGCCAAGATGGTGCACGTGGGTGGTGCCGAGGGCCGCATCGGCGGCGCCGCGGAGAGCCTCGTGGACTATAACCGCTGCGGCACCCCGCTCATCGAGCTGGTCACCGAGCCCGATTTGCGCACGCCCGAAGAGGCGCGCCTGTTCATGGAGAAGCTGCGCCGCATTTTCCTGACCATCGGTATCTCGGATTGCTCGATGGAGAAGGGTTCCATGCGCTGTGACGGCAATGTGAGCCTGCGCCGTCGCGGGGAGACGGGCTTGGGAACTAAAACGGAGCTCAAGAACCTCAACAGCTTCAAGGCCCTGCACGACGGCCTGGCCTACGAGATCTGCCGTCAGGCGGAGGTGCTGGAAAGCGGTGGGACGATCTACCAGGAGACGCGCCATTGGGAGCCTTCCCGCAAACGCACCGTGGTGATGCGCGTAAAGGAGACCGCGGACGATTACCGCCTGTTCCCCGACCCCGACCTGGAGCCGTTCGACTTGTCCGACGAGTTTATCGAGCATTGCCGTGCGGAGCTGCCCGAGCTGCCGGATGCCAAGCGCGATCGCATCGAGCGCGAGTTCGGCGTCAAGCGCGCCGACGCCGAGCAGCTGGCCGGCGACCCCGTGACGGCCGCGTTCTTCGAGGAGGCTGCCGCTGGCCTTTCCGGCAAGGCGGCCCAGACGGTTGCGAACCTTGTAGTGAACGAGCTGGCCGCATATCTCAAGGCTTCCGGAGTGGCGCTGGGGGAGAGCGGTATCGCGCCGGCGCAGGTGGCCTCGCTTGCCAAGTTGCTCGCTTCCGATGCGATTTCGAGCAACCAGGCGCACGAGGTGTTCGAGGCCATGGCGGCAAGCGGTGACGACCCCGAGAAGATCGTGGATGAGCGTGGCATGCGCCAGGTGAGCGATGCCGGTGCGTTGCAGCCCATCGTGGACGAGGTGCTCGCAGCATGTGCCGATCAGGCTCAGCAGTATCGCGACGGCAATCAGAAGGTCATCGGGTTTTTGGTGGGCCAATGTATGAAGGCGAGCCGGGGCAAGGGCAATCCCAAGCTCTTCAATGAGCTGCTGCGCGCGAGCCTGAGCTAACGTCGCGCCACAGGTCGCGCTGCCTTGCCGCCCGAGCCACAGGTCGCATTGCGTAGCGCGCCGCCCGCCGGTCTTCAAATCTTCGGAGCGCTTTTCGAAATTCGGTGCACTTTTCGACTATTTTTCCTGACGGAAATGGTCGAGAGGTGCACCGAGTTTTGTCGCGGTGCAGGGAGTTTTGATTGTCCCATGTGAAGCGAAACGAGAAATCGCAGACGGTGTGCCGCTGCCTCGACGTTCGCTGCGATGAATGCAGATAACAAAGGGCGAACCGTCAATCATGGTTAACAGTTCGCCCAATTCTCTTGTGGTGGAGGCACGGAGAATCGAACTCCGGTCCACGAAAGTTCCCTGATCGGCATCTCCAGGCTCAGTCACTCATTTAGTCTCGGACACGTTGCGCGGAGTGACACGCTCGCGGCGTCCCAACCGGTTCTATCTTAGCCTTGGCCATACCGATTACGTGCCAAGGAGCGTTCCCCTAAAATGACGTCGCGCCGGTGTCGGGGAAATCACCGGGTTGACGCGCCGCTATATATTAAGCAGCGAGAGCCAGCTGGGGCTCAAAAGAAGAATTCTTGTCAATTCATTTTGACAGTACCCCTGTTTTACGTGGCGAGGAGACCACGGCCTGCTTCCTCTCTCAGAACTATCGTGTCGAAACCAGTTGCCCCCTTTTTAGGTGGTCGTTGGGATTCGCTCAAGTCCAGACCGTTCGTCAGCGCAATTCGCGCCATGCCGGTCGAGGGCGAATCCTCTTTCTGGAGCCGCAAGCGGCAACGACCTGTCAAAGTACGCGGATCGCGCCCGAGGCACAAATCCGTAGTTTAAAAGTCTACCACGGAAGGCGCCCAATCATGAAACCGCGATCTGCGCGGGTCAAATTCACGCTACATCGGGATAAAGTGTGCGTTTTGGGGAAGGTTTTGAGGCCTCGAGCACTTCCGAACTAAATCGAGCGAATTGTGAGCTGCGGTTATGTTGGACGAACACGTGGCAGGCCGCAGAAATAGAGGCATAACCTTCCCCAAAACGTACACTTTGAAATCGGCGTTCCATATTTGGATGGACATTCGTTCATGTTCCGGTGCCCATGGGGTACAAGGGCTTCAGAATGAAAGGAGCTCCGATGCAGGACAAGGCGAAAAACGCTGGGAAGGTTGCAATCGTTTTGGAGGGCGGTAGCTTCCGCGGTGAGTTCACCGCGGGTGTGCTCGACGTTCTCATGGAAAACGGCGTCGAGGTTGCGGCATGCTACGGCACGTCTGCCGGAGCGCTCAACGGCTTGAACTATAAGAGTCGGCAGATCGGGCGCGTTAATCGCGTCAACCTCGCATTTTGCAACGATCCTCGCTACATGGGCGCCCAGTCGCTCGTGACCACGGGCTCGATGGTTGGGTACGATTTCATCTTGAACGATGTGCAAGACCGTCTCGATCCGTTTGACAACGAGGCGTTTTTTGCCAACCCCATGGAGATGTACGCCTGCGCAACGGACATCGTATTCGGTACTGCGGCGTACCTGCCCGTTCGGGATGCGACCTTGGACATCGATGCCGTGCGTGCTTCGACCTCGCTTCCCTTGGTGACCAAGCCTGTCGAGATCGGTGGGCATCTCTACCTCGACGGTGGTACGGCGGATTCGGTCCCAGTCGAGCATGTGCTCGAGAACGCGGGTTTCGACCGCGCGATCGTAGTGCTCACGCAGGATCGGTCCTACCAGAAGAGCCCGTACGGACTGATGGGCGCCGCCCGCGCCGCGTACGCCGGCTACCCCTATTTGCTCGAAGCCATGGAGAGCCGTCACGAGCGGTATAACGAGCAGCGCGAGCACATCTGGGAATATGAGCGCGCCGGCCGCGCCCTCGTCCTTGCCCCGCCGGTCCCAGTCGAGGTAGCCCATGTCGAGCACGATACCGAGAAGTTGCTGAATCTCTATATCCAGGGCCGTCAGGAGGCAAAGCACCGTTTGGGCGAGATACGGGAGTTCGTCGGACGTTAGGGGCCACGGCCCGCATGAGGGCCTTTTCCTCACAACAGATCAAACCGACCGCCGCCTGTGCAGAAGTTCTGCACAGGCGGCGGAAAACGTTTGACTTGCCGCATATAGGGGTTATTATTGACAGGTTACTTTCCAGAGCCCCGTGAAACTCTGTTAAGACACGTACTGTACATGGAGGAAAAGTGATTCTTAAGTCGACTCACTACGCCAAGCAGGGTGAGGTTACCCGCAACTGGGTCCTCATCGATGCCGAGGGCGCCACGCTGGGCCGTCTCGCTGCCCAGGTTGCCAAGATTCTGCGCGGCAAGAACAAGCCCCAGTTCACGCCCAACTCCGACTGTGGTGACTTCGTGGTTGTCATCAACGCCGATAAGGTCCAGCTTACCGGTAACAAGGCCGACCACAAGACCTACTACCGTCACTCCGGCTACAATGGCGGCCTCAAGGCGGAGTCCTTCCGCCAGGCTATGGAGAAGCACCCGGAGAAGGTCATCGAGCGCGCTGTTCGCGGCATGCTCCCCAAGACGACCCTCGGCCGCAAGCAGCTGACCAAGCTCAAGGTCTACGCTGGCACCGAGCATCCGCACGCTGCTCAGAACCCCGTTAAGATCGAGCTGGAGGGCTAAAAGATGGCTGAGAACACCGTTGTTTACTACGGCACCGGCCGTCGCAAGAATGCCGTTGCTCGTGTCCGTATCGTCCCCGGCACCGGTAAGGTGACCATCAACAAGCGTGACGCCGAGGAGTACTTTGGCCGTCATCAGCTCGTTGAGGATGCCCTCGCCCCGTTCAAGGTGACCGACACCCTCGGTTCCTTCGACGTCATCGCCCTGTGCGATGGTGGCGGCATCACCGGTCAGTCCGGCGCCCTGCGTCTGGGTATCGCCCGCGCTCTTCTCGAGGCTGGCGACTACCGCGCCGACCTCAAGCGCGCTGGTTTCCTCACCCGCGACGCCCGCGTCGTCGAGCGCAAGAAGTGCGGCCTCAAGAAGGCCCGTCGCGCGCCTCAGTTCTCCAAGCGCTAATCTGTCGCAAGACGTTTCCGCTATGGATTCGGGCCTGTCGAGTTTCTCGGCAGGCCCGTTTTTTGTACCATGGTGAGTTGCGTCATACACGTGAACCGCCCACGCGATGGGCGAGTGATATCGAAGGGATACGCTATGAAATATTTCGGCACCGATGGTTTCCGCGGAGAGGCGGGCGTCGCACTCACCGTTGAGCATGCTTACAAGATCGGCCGTTTCGTCGGCTGGTATTACGGTGCGCGCCAGGGCCGCAAGGCCCGCGTGGTTGTGGGCAAGGACACCCGCCGTTCGAGCTACATGTTCGAGTCCGGCTTGGTCTCTGGTCTGGTTGCATCCGGCGCTGATGCGTACATGCTGCACGTCATCCCCACGCCGGGCGTTGCCTACGAGACGATCGACGGGTGCTTCGACTGCGGCATCATGATCTCGGCGAGCCACAACCCGTATTCCGACAACGGTATCAAGCTCATGAACGGCGACGGTTGCAAGATGGATGAGGAGGTGCTCGAGCTCATCGAGGATTACATCGACGGTAAGAGCGAGGTTCCCTTCGCCACTGGTGACGAGATCGGCTGTACCGTCGACTACATGCAGGGCCGCAACCGCTACATCGCTCACCTCATCGCGAGCGCAAACTTCTCCCTCCAGGGTATGAAGATCGGCCTGGACTGCGCCAACGGCTCCGCGTCCTCGGTGGCCAAGCCCGTCTTCGACGCCCTCGGCGCCGATGTCCGCGTGATCAGCAATGCGCCTGACGGTTTCAATATCAACGTGGATTGCGGTTCCACCCATATCGATCGCCTGCGTCGTCATGTTGTGGAGCAGGGCTTGGATGTCGGCTTTGCCTACGATGGCGACGCCGACCGCTGCCTGGCTGTGGATGAGCGCGGCAACCTGGTCGACGGTGATCTGATCTTGTATGTGTGCGGCACCTACCTGCATAAGCACGGTCGCCTCGCCGCCGGCACCGTTGTCCCCACGGTCATGAGCAACCTCGGTCTGTTCAAGGCCTTCGATCGTGCAAATCTGAGCTACGAGACGACTGCCGTCGGAGACAAATACGTCACCGCCTGCATGCGTGAGAACGGCTACAGCCTCGGTGGCGAGCAGTCCGGTCATATCATCTTCGGCGATATCGAGACCACGGGCGACGGCATCATGACCTCTCTGCGCATCATGGAGGTCTTGCGCGCCGAGCGCGAGACGCTCTCGCAGCTGTGCGCCCCGGTGAAGATCTTCCCGCAGGTGCTCGTGAACGTGCGCAGCGAGCGCAAGGCAGAGCTCGATTCCTGCCAGCCGGTGTGGGAGGCCGTGCGAGCTGCCGAGGAAAAGCTGGGCGATCGCGGCCGCATCCTGGTCCGCACCTCCGGCACCGAGCTGCTCGTGCGCGTTATGGCCGAGGCCGAGACCCAGCAGGAAGCTCAAGACGCCGTTGATTCCATCGTCGAAGTTGTGAAGCGCGAACTGCCTTAGTCGGACCGTTTGTTCGTTCGCGTCTCTTCGCGATAGAATAATGCGTGCTGATTCTTGCAGGGGGTTTGATGTTCACCAGCTTCTTCAAAACTTTGGGTGTTGGCACCCGCACCACGACTCTCGCAGCCCCTATGGCCGGCCATGTGATTCCGCTTTCCGAGGTCGAGGACCAGATGTTTGCCAAGGGCCTGCTTGGCCAGGGCGTCGCCATGGTGCCGACGGGCGATCGCGTGGTCGCTCCGTCCGATGGCAAGATCGAGGCGATCTTCCCCACGGGTCATGCCGTCGCCGTACATACGGTGGAGGGGCTCGACGTGCTCATTCATGTCGGCCTGGAGACGGTCAAGCTCGATGGCAGGCATTTCAAGGTGAACGCCGCCGTCGGCGATATCGTGAAGCGCGGTGACGTGCTCATCGAGTTCGACCGCGAGGCCATCTCCAAAGAGGGCTACGATTTGACCGTGCCGATCCTTATCTGCAATTCCGCCGAGTTTGCCAGCATCAAGGGCAATGTCGGTGAGGATGTCGAAGAGCTCGGTCAGCTCTTGGTCGCACGCTCCCGATAATCCAAATAGACGATTTCTCGCAAGGCCCCCGGTGTTTCCGGGGGCCTTGCATTTCTCAATGCGAGCGGCGAATATAAATACGTTCGGGCATATTCTCGCCCGAATCGCTGTGGACGGGCAGGGGCCTCGACACCGCGGGTCTTCGAGCTGTGCGCGCCCTCGCCCTGGACGGTGCGCTCTCACGTTGGTTGCGGCCGACGAGGCCCGCATGGACCGAGATGAACTCTCGGAGAAAAGGAGCGCTTCATGCGTATCATTCACGCCACCGACTATGAGGACATGAGCCGTAAGGCGGCGAACATCATCGCCGCGCAGGTCGTTATGGACCCCGCTTGCGTTCTCGGCCTGGCCACCGGTTCCACGCCCATTGGGACCTATCAGAACCTCATCAAGGCCTACGAGGCCGGCGACCTTGATTTCTCCCAGGTCAGCACGTACAACCTTGATGAGTACCGCGGCCTGTCGCACGACGACCCGCAGAGCTACCACTACTTCATGAAGGAGAACCTGTTCGATCACATCAACATCGACCAGGCCAACACCCATGTGCCGGATGGCTCCGACCCCGATGCCGAGGCCGCCTGCTCCGAGTACGACCGCATTGTCGAGGAGGCCGGTTACCCGGATCTGCAGCTCCTCGGTATCGGCAACAACGGCCACATCGGCTTCAATGAGCCCGACACCTGCTTCTCCAAGGGCACGCACTGCGTCGATCTTACCGAGAGCACGATCGAGGCGAACAGCCGCCTGTTCGACAACATCGAGGATGTGCCCCGTCAGGCCTATACCATGGGCATCCAGACGATCATGAACGCCTACATGGTGCTCGTCGTCGCCAACGGTGAGAAGAAGGCCCAGGCCGTGCACGACATGTGCTTCGGGCCCATTCAGCCTTCCTGCCCCGCTTCCATCCTGCAGTTGCACCCCAACTGCGTGGTCATCGCCGACGAGGCTGCTCTTTCCCTGTGCAAGTAAGTGCCCGCCGACATATCGACGAGATTGCGACCTCCGTTTTTGGGGGTCGCTTTTTTATGTAATTGCAAGCCGAGAATAGGGGTCTGAAAAATACTCGAAACAATCTGACCAGATTTATCCGCTGACGGAATAATTATCAACACTGGCGGAACTTACATTTTTCTCAGAACAGCCGGGCATATGCTCACTGATACATCCTACCTGGTTAAATATTAGCTATGGACAGCAGGTGATCGAGAGGGGGAAGGAGAGGAGGAGAGCATATTGTGACCCGAATCCCGATTTATCTGACCCATAGCTGATGGGGCAGTAAAAATGCGAGCATTTAACGATCGATGGCGAATGACGGCCATTATCGTGGGGGCAATGCTCGCAATCAGGTGAAGGGAAGGAAGATGGCTGAGCGAGAAGAAAGGGATCGAGAGGTATATGTGGACGGATCGGCGCACGAGGGCGGCCCGGTCGTGCCCGCAGAGCGCTTGGTGCACCGCGAGCGCTTGCTTCGAGATCTGAGGACACAAGGAGAGGAAGCCGGCATCACGGTTATTGTCGCGCCAGATGGTTTTGGCAAGACGACATTACTTGTTCAGCGCGTCGCAGAAGTGCGGTCGCGCATTGAGAGAGGGTCAGCCCGCATGCTGGACCTGGAGGGCCTCGACGAGGTGCAGGCGTATGAGTCGATCAAGCGACTGTCGGAGGATCTCGATCCCCGCATGAGACCGCTTATCGCGCTCGACAACCTGACGACGCTGCAAGAACACGGCATCGAGGCGATGGTCGGCCTGCTGCGCTCCATGAGGGGCGAAGGCTTCGAAATAATAGTGACCTGCCGACCGAGCAACAGGGCGTTTGTGGCGGCCATGGGGGATTCGTACAAGATTACGGCCCAGTCGCTGTTGGTGAAACCCCGTGAATATCCGGCGTGGGCACGCAAGCTTTCGATTGCGAGCGGGTTGGATGTGTACGGGCTGACTCAGGGGGTCTCGCGTCTTGTGGCGATGTTGGGAGATGCGACGTCGATCGACGAGATGTCGGTTGCCTTTGAAAACGCGACAGTCGAGTTGTATCGAGGCGTCGTATGCGAATTGAGGAGGAGCAGGGATTCCCTGTATCGGACCGTGTGCCTGCTCATCATGAGCGGTTTTGGCAGCATTCGAGATTTCGATCGCGCAGGCATGCGTGTGCGTAAGGACAGTTGGCTTCGCCTGGCTCGGGAGTATCCGATTTTCGGGTTCGATGCGAAGGGAGACGCATACCGATGCATGTCAAACCGCGGAGTCCCGTTTTCTGAGCTGAAATGTGAGCTCGTGCACGCACGTCCGCTGTATGCGGTCCGCGCGGCGAAGATGATGTTGGAAGTGGGCAATATCGACGGAGCCGTTGCGTTGATGCGCATGTTCGAGCGAGAGGGGGATGCGACGGCGCTCATCGCCGAATATCCCACAGCGTGTGCGTTGAGCGGCAATGGGGCGTTTCTGACCGCGTTGGTGGAACGTATGGGCGGCGCTGCGGTTTGTTCGATTCAAGTAGGTGTTGTTCTGGCCCTGTACCTGTGCGCGCTGGAGCGCGGGGATTACCGGGCTGCCCGAATTATGGCGGCGGAGCTGCGCAGACGCTCGTCGGAGATTCTGGATGAGGTGAGCCCGAGCGCTTGGCGTGAGTCAACGGCTATGGCCGCAGTCTGGAGCGATTGCTCGGGAGTGGCGCTTCCTGACCTGAATCATGGGAAGGGGCATGATTGCGAGACGGTGGCCTCGCGGCAACTGGAGCTCCATGTCCGTGTGCAGAAGTGCATCATGGCCGGAGACGGGGCGGTGAGCATCGATGAGGGCATGGGAATCAATGAGGCTTCCCTCGGCGCGAAGGGCATCTCGGTACCAGGAGTCCTCCTCGCGTGCGATCGAATTCTTCTCGACGCATTCAAAGGCGATGTAGGAGATGCTCGCGCGCTCGATAGCCACCTGCAGGAAGTGGCCCGGTTGTTGACGGGGCGGCATCTCGACCCAATTGCGTCATATGTCCGCGTGGTTGGCTCGACCTGTCGTTTGATGGCAGGTTTGCCCGTGGTGGACGAGCGCGCGTTCGTTGACGGGGGCACGGCTTCCGTTCGGTGCTCCGATTTCGCCATGCAGCTGTATTGCCTGGTCGGTGAGGGCTGGCAAGATCTGGCGGTCGGGCAGATCGTGAGTGCTCAGTTCCGCGCCCAACAGGTGAAGAAGCTCGCATCCCCCGATCAAGGCTTTGTCCTGGCCTGGGCGAGCTTCTTGGAGTGCGCCGCACATTTGCTCAATTCCTCGCATGTCGTGCTTAACGAGGAGGCTGACGAGCTCGATGCGGGGGAGGGCGAGTGCACGGTCGTGGATGCTTGGACCGTCGCAATGCTGCTCTCGGCGACTTCTCGACTTCCCGAGCTATCGGCATGGTGCTCCCTGCGTCGTTCGCTTCTGCTTGATGAGGGGATTCGCGCGCGGGCACGTCAGCTCATCAGGGCGGTCGGGGAGCGTGCGATGCCCTTGGCGCGCATGCTGCCCGAGAGTTTCAGTGAGGCCGCGCCGGAAGGGAAGCGCTCAGATGCGGGGGCGCCGGCCCTGTTCGACGTGGCGTCGGTCGAATCGGGTCAACGGCTGGGCCGGGTAACGATCAGCTTGTTCGGTGGATTTCAGGCGATGCGCAACGGGCATACGCTCACCGATGCACTATGGCGAAGGAAGAAGGCGTGCGTGATCGCAGCACGTCTCGCGCTTGCTGGGGGCAATTTCGTGGGTCGCCAGGTGATCATGGAAGAGATGTGGCCGGATAAGGACTACAAGCATGCGCGGGAGTCCATGTATTCCTCGCTGAGCTCGCTTCGCGCTGCGTTTGGGCAGCATGCGGATGGGCCGCAATATGTTCTCACGCAAGGCGAGGGGGTTGCGTTGAACATGGAGTACGTTGTGTCGGATACCGCGTGCTTCGACGCACTCGCCCGCGACGTGCTTCTGAGGAGGACGGGAACCTCATCGCGTGAGATTATCGAGACATGTCTGAAGATCGAAGAGATATACAAAGGTCCCCTATATGTGCCGGAGAGCGGAAACACATCGTATTACCTGCGAGTTCGTCGCGTCTATCAGATGAAGTTCGCGGATTGCATGGTGCGCGGAATCGAGGCCGCCCTTGAGATGGACGATCTGCCGTCGGCATCCTGGCTCGTGGAGGCGGCGCTGCGACAGGCGCCCTTGCGCGAGGACGTCATCAGGTGCGCCATGAGGATTTACGACAAGACGGGAAGGCGCAGGGAGATCGTGGAGCTTTACAACAGCCATCTGCATCTGCTCGAGCAGGAGCTTGGATCGATACCTGAGGAAGAGACGAGGATGACCTATGAGTCGATCATCGGTCGATCGGGGATGCAGACCATGCTTTGATTGCGATGAGAAAAAAGGAGGCGCACCCGATGGCGCGCCTCCTGGTGAGTGAGAGATGACGAGGGCGGGGCGTTTGTGCGGCCCGCCGCCGGCAGGTGTCTTAACCGAGCTTGATGTGCTCGATGTCCTTACGGCTGCTCGCGCGATACAGGGAGAAACGGTGGCCGATAACCTGGACGACCTCGGCACCCACAAGCTCGGCGAGCTGGTCGGCCGCCTCACGGCAGGAGAGCAGGCTGCCGTCCTGGACGGAGCACTTGATGAGCTCGTGGGCGTCGAGCGCTTCCTCGGCCTGCTTGGCGATGGCGTCGGTCACGTCGGCTTTGCCGATATGGACGACGGGGTTGAGGTGGTGCGCGAGGGCGCGGAGCTGGCGGACCTGCTTGCCGGTGAGAGCCATGTATTCGCTCGCTTTCTGCGGAGGTAATGATTTCAGCAGGTAAACGATAGCGCAGTGGAGGCACGTCGGCAAGCGCGCACGGTACCGGGGAGATACGCCTCCACGAGGCTCTCACGCCGGTGACCGGGGAGGGGGCGAGGACCGCATGAAGGCTCATGTCACTTCTTATGTTTCGTGAGCTATGGGGGCGGCATGGTGGGTTCGGGAACGCTAGAATGGTTGAACACGTGCAAGCATGATATTCGCCAAAGGAGCCGCCATGTCCATCACGCCCCAGGAGATAGCCGAGACGCGCGGTATGGTCTCAGAGCACAATTTGGACATCCGCACGATCACCATGGGCATCTCGCTCATGGGCTGTGCGGATGATAACTTGGAGCGCATGTGCACGAAGGTGTACGACCATGTGACGCGCACTGCCGAGCACCTTGTCGAGACTGCAGAGGGGCTTGAGCGCGAATACGGTATTCCGATCGTCAACAAGCGCGTGGCGGTTACTCCGGTTGCCCAGATCGCATCCGCCTGTTCTGACGAGGACCTCGTCCCGCTTGCCCATGCTCTCGATCGAGCCGCGGAGACGCTTGGCATCGATTATCTCGGCGGATACTCGGCGCTGGTGCACAAGGGCATCGGCGATGCGGATCGTCGTCTCATGAAGTGCATTCCGCGCGCCCTCGCCGAGACGAGCCGCGTGTGCTCGAGCGTCAATGTGGCGACGCTGCGTGCTGGCATCAATATGGATGCGGTCTTCATGGCCGCCCAGACCATCATCGACGCGGCTAAGCTCACCGCCGACCGCGAGTGCGTGGGCGCTTCCAAATTCGTCTGCTTTGCGAACATGGTCGAGGACTCGCCGTTCATGGCGGGCGCCGTGCACGGATCCGGTGAGGCCGACGCCGTGATCAACGTCGGCGTTTCGGGACCGGGCGTTATGGCCGCCGCGCTTGAGGAGCTGCCGGCCGATGCCGATATGATGCAGGTCGCGGAGCGTATCAAGCAGACCGCCTTCAAGATCACCCGTGCTGGTGAACTCATGAGCCGCGAGGCCTCGCGTCGCCTGGGTGTCGAGAAGGGCATCGTCGATCTGTCACTCGCCCCCACGCCCGCTGTGGGAGATTCCGTGGCCCGCATTCTCGAGATCATCGGCGTGGGCCAGTGCGGCGGCCCCGGTACGACCGCTGCCCTCGCCCTGCTGAACGACTGCGTGAAGAAGGGCGGCGTCATGGCGAGCTCCAGCGTGGGCGGCCTGTCCGGCGCCTTCATCCCGGTGTCCGAGGACGCCGGCATGATCGAGGCCGCCGAGGCCGGTGCCCTTTCCCTCGAAAAGCTCGAGGCGATGACGTGCGTCTGCTCGGTGGGCCTCGACATGATCGCGGTTCCTGGCGACACGGACGTGGAGACCATCGCCGGCATCATCGCCGACGAGATGGCCATCGGTGTCATCAATAACAAGACCACCGCCGTGCGTATCATTCCGGCGATCGGCAAGGGCGTCGGTGAGTCCGTCGATTACGGCGGACTGTTCGGCCGTGCGCCTGTCATGCCGGTGAACAGCCATGCCGGCACGGTGTTCGCGCACCGCGGCGGTCGTTTCCCCGCCCCCATGAACTCTTTGAAGAACTAGCGCTTTCACCGTCACGTGGTCGCGTCCGGCAATCGGCGCGACCTGCGGGCGGACCCCAGGACCCGGCGCCTCGACCGCGCCTTGTATGCGAAAGGATGCACATGGCCGACCTTACCGAACGCTTCGGCACGATGGTTTTCTCCGAAGACGTCATGAAGAAGTGGCTCCCCAAGGACGTGTACAAAAAACTCGCCGCCACCATTGAAGGCGGTGAGCCGCTTGATTTGGACGTGGCGAACGCCGTGGCCCACGCCATGAAGGAGTGGGCAATCTCCAAGGGCGCCACCCACTACGCCCACTGGTTCCAGCCGCTTTCGGGTATCACGAGCGAGAAGCACGACAGCTTCCTCGAGCCCAACCACGACGGCACCGCCATTACCAAGTTTTCCGGCAAAGCCCTGATCAAGGGCGAGTCCGACGCGTCGAGCTTCCCCAACGGCGGCCTGCGCGCCACGTTCGAGGCCCGCGGCTACACCGCCTGGGACGCCACGAGCCCGGCGTTCATCAAGGACGACGTCCTGTGCATCCCCACCGCGTTTTGCTCCTACACGGGCGAGGCGCTCGACAAGAAGACCCCGCTGCTGCGCTCGATGACGGCGCTGGACGAGCAGGCCAAGCGCGTGCTCGCCCTCTTCGGCAAGCATCCGAAGCGCGTGGTGCCTTATGTGGGTGACGAGCAGGAGTACTTCCTCATCAAGAAGGACGCATATCGGAAGCGTCGCGACCTGGTCATTTGCGGCAGGACGTTGTTCGGCGCCGCCCCCGCCAAGGGGCAGGAGCTCGAGGAACACTACTTCGGCGCCATCCGCCCCACCGTCTCGGCCTACATGAAGGACCTCGACGACGAACTGTGGTCATTGGGCATTCCGTCCAAGACCAAGCACAACGAGGTCGCGCCCTGCCAGCATGAGCTCGCGCCCGTATACTCTGAGCTCAACGCCTCGGTGGATAACAACCTCCTCATGATGGAGAAGATGAAGCTCATCGCCAGCCGCCACGACCTCGTGTGCCTGCTGCACGAGAAGCCGTTCGAGGGCATCAACGGAAGCGGCAAGCACAACAACTGGTCGCTCGGCACCGCCGACGAGAACCTGCTCGAGCCCGGCGACACGCCGCTGGAGAACCTGCAGTTCATCGTCTTCCTCACCGCCGTGATCGAGGCCGTGGACAAGTACCAGGACCTCCTGCGCGCCAGTACCGCGAGCTGCGGCAACGATCATCGCCTGGGTGCCAACGAGGCGCCGCCGGCGATCGTGTCCATCTTCCTAGGCGACCAGCTCACCGAGGTCGTCGAGATGATCATGGACGGCGAGGCGAGCGTCCACGCCACCACCGACACGCTCACTTTCGGCACGGTCATCCTGCCCAACCTTGAGCAGGACAACACCGACCGTAACCGTACGAGCCCCTTCGCCTTCACGAACAACAAGTTCGAGTTCCGCGCGGTGGGTTCCGAGGCCAACGTCTCCGATGCGAACACTGTGCTCGATACGGCGGTTGCCGAATCTCTGCGCGATTTCGCCGATGCGCTCGAGGGCACGCCCGCCGATGAGTTCCAGGAGGCCGCGCTGGCCTACTGCGCCGAGCACCTGCGCGCGCATCGCCGCATCCTGTTCTCGGGCGACGGGTATTCCGAGGCATGGGAGCAGGAGGCCGAGCGCCGCGGTCTGTGCAACTACCGCACAACCGCCGACGCGCTGCCCTCGTTCGTCGCCGAGAAGAACATCAAGCTCTTCAGTGAGATGGGCGTGCTCACCGAGGCCGAGGCTGTCTGCCGCTACGAGGTGAAGCTCGAGAAGTACAACAAGCTCATGAACATCGAGGCGACGACGATGGTGCGCGAGGCGCGCCGCACGTACCGCCCGGTCATCACCGCGTATGCCACCAAGGTCGCCAAGGGCCTCGAGACCATTCGCGCTGCGGGGGCCGAGGCCGCCATGGCTTATGAGCAGGCGACGCTGAACGACCTGTGCGACGGTATCACCGCCATCAATGAGTCCATCGCCCGCCTCGATGAGGTTCACGCCAAGGCCGAGGCCATCGCCGATGGTCAGTTGCAGGCAAATTGCTATGCGCACGAGGTCGCTCCCGTCATGGCCGACCTGCGCGCCGCGGTGGACGCCATGGAGGAGATTGTGGCGGCTGATTATTGGCCGGTCCCGACCTACGATGACATCTTGTTCTACGTCTAAGGTCTCTGCTATACTCTAGCGCGCTGTCCCCATCGTCTAGCGGCCTAGGACGCCACCCTTTCAAGGTGGATATCACGGGTTCGAATCCCGTTGGGGGCACCATTTGCATTTTGTACGAACCCGCTGGATGTCAAGTCTGGCGGGTTCGTTGTTTTCCACGTCGTAGTTCAGCGTCACTATGCACTCTTCGTCGCTCACGCTCGCCTGGTATACGAACGCCTTCAATAGAGTCGCGTCGTCCAGGGCGGAGCCGCATTGCAGGAAGTCGGCCAGCCGCTCGGGGTCTATCTGATCGTCCCTGATCGCCTCAAGGTCGAGCTTGGCGCGGTCGCGCTGATGCTCAAGCTCCGCTATGCGCTCCTTCGCGCCCGGGGCGATTATGCCCTGTTCGATGGCGTTCAGGATGTTCTTCAGGCCGCGCTCGGCGGCCGAGAGCGATTGGGCGGCCTGCTTGCGCCTCGCCGCCACCTCCGCTCCGTCCGAGCTTTCCGCCACCATGCGGGCTATCCTCAAGGCCTCCTCGCGGTCTTGCAGAAGAGCCCGCAGCGCCTTGACGATCTCGCCCTCAAGCTCCTCGCGCCTGACGGGCTTAACGCATCCGTCGTGGCAGCGGTAGTACTCGTACTTGCGGTTGCCGCGCCCGCGCCCGCTCACGCCTTGCAGGTTGCGCCCGCAGCCCGCGCAGATCGCCTTGCCAGAAAGGGCGAAGTCGCCCCAGCTCTCCGCGCTGCGCTCCTTGGCCGCGCGTATGCCCTGTGCCTCCATGAACGTCACCTCGTCGATGATCGCGGGCATGCCGCCCTCTTTGACAACGCCGCCCCACTCGTAGCGCCCCGTGTACTTCCGGTTCTTCACCATCCGCTCGACCATCGAGTAGCCGCACGGGTTTCCCTGCGAGGTCTTGACCCCGCGTGCCGCGAAGTCGCGAGCTATCGAGTTGGTGGTCTCCTTTGCTATGCGCCGCTTGAACGCCTCGCGCACGAAAGCTGCTTCGTCCTCATTGATCACGTACTCGTCGGCCTCGTTGCTGGCGTAGCCGAACACGCGCACACCGTTGGTCTTGCACTTGAGCGCGTTGCCCTCCATGCCGCGCCTCGTGCGGATCGCGGTCTTCTTCGACTCGCACGCGGCGAGGCCTTCGAGCAGCTTCTCGTAGATGATGCCTTCCGGGCTGTCCGGTATCTGCTCAAGCGCCGAGACGAGCTTCACGCCGTGCTGGGCAAGCTCGCGCTTGTATATGGGCGCGTCGTACTCCCCACGGCTGAAGCGATCCATCATGTACACAAGCACTATGTCGCTCTCGCCCGCGTTGGCTACCATGCGCTGGAACTCGGGGCGGTCGTCGGTGCGCCCGCTTATGGCGTAGTCGCAGTACTCCGCGACGATGGCGTACTTCTCGCGCTGGCACCACTGGCGGCAGATGCGCAGCTGGTCGTCGATGGAGGCCTCGCGCTGCTTGTTGCACGAAAAGCGGGCGTATATCACCGCAGTTTTTGGCATAATTGGAAACGGCCTCCTTTCAGAGGTTCTTTAGGAAAGCCTCGCGGGCAGCGTTGCAGCGCTATGACCCCGTGGGGCTTCTTCTTTTCTATGCGTTGATGCGGCGCACGTTCTCGTATGCGAGCTCCGAGAGCAGCGAGTAGAGACCCTGGACGTCGAAGCCCTTCGGGAACTCAAGCGTCTTGGTCTCCGTCTGCACGCCTTGGACCTTGTAGTACGGGCTTGTGATGTACGCGAACGACAGCTCGGCGTGGTCGAAGCCCATACCGGCCGTCTCAAGGCGCACCCCGACGATGCTTTGGAGGTCGATGGACACGACCGCCGCCTTGGCACCAGTCATGCCCTGGTGGTCGATGAATACGATTCTGCGGTCCGTGAACAGCATCTTGTCACGCACGAGCGCAAAGCAGCGCGTGAACGACTCTCCACGCATGAGATACATGCCATATTGCTGCTGAGCGGATTCGGCTGAAAGCTCAGAGTAGTGCCCCATCACACCCTGCACAACGCCACTAGTGCCTTGACCATTTATGGTTTGCTGGTCACGGTCGATTGCATCTTGTACAGCGCTCTGCGCCTGCGACACAGCTGCATTTGCCATGTCCTTCATCATATCTTTCAATGCCACGGCTACTCCTTCCTTGTCGCCGGGAAAGCCTCGGCGATTCCGTTTGCTGCCGCAAGTAATGCCTTGCGGCCCTCTTTATTCATGGCGTTAAAGAGCGTTAGTAATTCGCGCTCGGCGCTTCCCATCTGTTCGCCATCGCCCTCTTCGAGATCGAACAGTTCACCAATTGTACATTTGAAATACCGGGCGAACTCTGCCGCAGTATCCATATCAGGACTTGTATTTCCAAGCTCGTAGTTTTGGTACGTGCGGTATTTAAGGCCGAACACGCTAGCAGCTTCTTTCTGGGTCAGCCCTGAACGCTGCCGTAGGTCTTTAAGGCTCATATCTCACCCCTAACTTAGGATAGTTGAAGCATACAAGAAACTTGTACGAATAGCAAACTTTTAGGGTTTACAGATACAAGATTCTTGTATATAGTGCCATTCAGGCACAAGAAACTAGTGCAAAGGAGGAAACAATGCTCAACAATCTTGTGTCCGAGCGTAAGCGGGCAGGCCTGACCAGAGAAGAAGTCGGTGAAAAGATCCACCGCTCCGAATACGTTATCGGCAAGTGGGAGCGTGGCGAGAGTTCACCGCTACTGGTTCCAGACGCAATCAACCTGGCAAAGCTCTACGGATGCTCTGTTGACTACCTCGCCGGGTTAGTCGAGGAGCGCACGTCAAAAGGCGTAGCGGTCTAAATGTCAGCCGAAGAGGCCAAACAGAAGGAAGAGAAGCCCAAGAGCGCCCGCGAAGTTGCCTTTGACGGCATGTGCTCGACGATCCGTCAGGCATACCGCGAGTGGGAACGCCAGCAGAAGGGAGAAGCGAAGGCGTGAAGCAGTGGTCTACACGTGAACTCAGATACCTCGAAGGGCACGCCGGAGACGGCGCCAAGCAGGTAGCCAAGGACCTCGGGCGCTCCATCGACTCAGTGAAGCATATGGCGCGGAAGTGCGGACTCTCACTCCGCAAGCGCAGGCAGTGCCCCCGCTGCGGCCAATGGACGTTCCGACCGCTCAACAGGGTCAACGGCTGGTGCATCGAGTGCACGAAGGAGCTTCACATGGCAGACCTCGCCGAACAGGCCAACGCGATGAAGGAGGAGGCGATCAGGGAGAAGAGGAATGACAGGCAACGCCAGCGCTACTACAGCCAGAAGAGCAGGGCGAAAAAGGCGGCAAAAAAGAGGCCCTAAAAAGCGCCCTAGCAATGACCTGCGAAAACACCGAAAGGAGAACGGAAATGCAGACAAAAAAGAAAGCGAGCGCCCCCCGCTACCACACTTCGGGCACCCGCTACGTAGCCGCCTCGAAAGAGGCTGCGACCATCATACCATTCGAGGGCAAGCGCCCGACGGCGCAGGAGCAGCTTGAGCGCTCGCAGTTCAAGGCGGGCGTCATGGTCGGCTTCCTCGCGGCCCTCATGATCTTCCTCGCCGTGCTCTGGCTCTGGGTTATCCCCACGATGGACCAGGCCGTTGCCGACGCCCAGCGAGCCGTGGGCAGCATGGCGGTGCTCAATGCGTAACGACGAGATATACCGCCCCAAGCCCCAGAGCAACCAGCTTGAGATCTTCGGCCTGGGCATGGCTGGCGAGCAGGACGTTGCCGAGGCCAAGAAGTGGATCGAGGCCAACCCCGAGGCGTGGCAGTTCATGCTTTCCAACGCCCGCCGCCTCAAGGAGAAGGGCTACGTGTCGATCAACTACCTGGTGAACATGGCGCGCAACGAGCTGCACGTTGGCTGCAAGAACGGCATAGCCCCCGCCCTTGCTCGAATCATGGAGGCACGGTACCCAGAGCTGCGCGGAGCCTTCAACAAGCACCGCAGCCAGAGCGATGGGTTCAGCGAATGAGCTGGCAGCGCACCCTTGCGGCCACGGCGCACATCACCATGCACCCAGCAGAGCTTGTTGGAAAGCAGCGCCCTATGACCGACTACCGCAACCACCGCACCTACACGCCAACCAAGACGCTCAAGGCCGAGAAGGCCATCAAGGACGCGTTCCGCGCGGCATACGGCGAGACCTTCGCCAACCACGACGGCCCGGTCGTGATGCGGATCTCGACCACCAGGCCGCTCGCGAAGAGCAACCCGAAGTACTGGGAGGGCCGCGCCGACCTCGGCAAGCCCGACTGGGACAACCTCGGCAAGCTCGCCTGCGACGCGCTCAACGGGATCGCCTTCAAGGACGACTCGCAGGTCGACATGGGAGCCGTCACCAAACGCCCGAGGTCGCCATACGGCACCAAACCACGCATAGACATCCACATCGAGTACTTCGTCGAGGAGTACGTGAAGGAGAAGAAATGAACGCCAAATACTTCGAAGAGAACGGCTTTGAGGGACGTCCACGGGACCAAGTTCCACAAAGCAGTGCTCGACCACGCCGCCTGCATCGCGAACAACCTCATGTTCGACGCCACGCATCCTGACAACAACGACGGCGAGACGGCGGCAAACGCCTACCACGTGATGATCGCGCTTTGCGAGGCCGGGCTTTCCAGAATCGACGATAAGTGCGTCGCCAAGAGCCGCGAGTTCATCGCCGACAAGATCAAGCCCGTCAGCGAGGAAGAACTCGAGTTCGGTCGCGCGTTCCTTGCCGCCGTTCTCGGCATCAAATAGGAGGTAACGACATGATCAACGAAGCGACCATCCAGGCGCAGTTCAAGCAGGCCACCGTGAAGGGCAGCGTTGCGACCCTGCAATTCGAGATCCTGACCGACAACGCCGACGCCTTCCGCATCATCAAGCAGAGCGGCAAGACGGTTTTGCTCACCGTGGCCGAGCAGCAGCAGGCCATGGACTTCGACGACGAGACGGGCGAGATCTATGGCTAAGGAAACCGAACCGCAGCAGGTCGAGGCCGAGGTCATCGAAACCGAGGCCACCACGCTTGAGGTCACGTACACCGAGGCCACCATCGCTTCGAACATGGACGCGTTGGAGGCCCACGTGAAGAAGGTCGTCGCCGACTACGAGGGCGCCACCTACGACCTCACGAGCGCCCAGGCCATCAAGGAGGCCAAGCACGACCGCAGCTACCTCAACGGCATCAAGAAGGAGATCGACGAGCGCCGCAAGGCCGTGAAGCGCGAGTACAACAAGCCGCTCGACGCATTCGAGAGGCGCTGCAAGCAGATCACGGCCATCATCGACGAGTCAACCGACGCCATCAAGGCGCAGCTCGACGAGGCCGAGCAGACGCGCAAGGACGCGCTCTACTCACGCCTACAGCAGCACTACGAGGAGTTCGCGGGGCTGCTCGCGCCGGTCGTCCCCTACGAGCGCCTGCATGAGCCGCAGTGGCTCAACAAGACCTTCGGCGAGATCAAGGCGCAGCAGGCGCTTGAGGCAAAGGTATCCGACGTGGCCCGAGACTGGGAAACGCTCAAGGCCCAGCAGGAGGCGATGCCGCACTACGCCGACGCGGAGCGCGAGTTCTTCCGCACGCTCGACCTCGGAGCCGCCTTGAACGCGGCGCGTCTGGCCGACGAGGAGGACCAGCGCATCGCCGAGCTGAAGGCGGCCATGGCGCCAGAGCCAGAACCGGAACCGATGCCGGAACCAGAGCCTGAGCCGATCGAGATCCCCGAGCCTGAGCCGATGCCCGCGCCAGCGCCAATGCCCGCACCAATGCCGGCACCCATGCCAGCACCGGTCGCGGAGCCCTTGGAGGCGTGGACGGTCGAGGTTCCGAGCGCCACGCGATCGCAGATGCAGGCGCTCGCATCCCTGCTCAAGGCGCAGGGAATCACCGGAAGCATCCGCCGGGGCACGCCAGCCCAGGTGGCAGCGAGGATGGAGTAGACGATGGCAGAAGACAAGCACATGACGCTGGCCGAGGCCGTGGCCCAGGTGCAGCGATCCGTGGTGGTGCCCAAGGCACGCTACAACGCCCACGGCAACTTCTACTACCGCTCGATGGAGGACATCGTGGCGGCGCTCAAGGAGCCGTGCAAGGATGCGGGCATAGCCTTCACGCTCAACGACAGCATCGTGCAGATCGGCGAGCGCTACTACGTCGAGGCCACGTGCCGCCTGTTCTTCGAGGACGGCCACGGCGATCCCATGGACGTGACGGCCTACGCCCGAGAGCCTTTGAGCCAGAAGGGCATGAACGAGGCGCAGGTCACGGGCAGCGCATCCAGCTACGCGCGAAAGTACGCGCTCTGCGGCGCGTTCGACATCGACGGCACCTCAGACCCCGACACGCTCATGGGAACCGAGAAGCCCGCCGAGAAGGAGCCGCCCGAGTTCGGCCAGTTCATCGCCAAGTGCAAGAGCTGCGGCACCTCCTACCAGTTCGAGAGCCGCCAGCAGTACGAGCAGTTCAAGGCCAACCCAGGGTGCTGCCCGTCCCCCGCGTGGCAGGTCGTGTAGGCCATGCAAGACCTCTACGCCGAGCGCATGCAGCTCTTCGACAGGCTCATGGACGAGCTTCAGGCGCTGCGCAACAGCGGAAGCCAGTACGCCGAGAACGAGGCCGAGTACCGCAAGGCGCTGCGCATCGCGATCCTTGAGGAGCGATCCAAGGGAACGCCAGTGACGGTGATAAGCGACCTCTGCCGAGGACGTGAGGACATAGCCGAGCTGAAGCAGCGCAGGGACTGCGCCGAAGCGCTCTACAAGGCGAGCCAAGAGGCAATAAACGTGTACAAGCTCAAGATCCGAACCGTCGACGAGGACATAAAGCGCACCTGGTCGAACGGGACGGGCGAAGGGAGTTACTAAATGTCGATCAACCGAGTGAACATCAGCGGCAACTTGACCCGCGACCCCGAGCTGCGGGCTACCCAGGGCGGCATGCAGGTTCTGGGCTTCGGCGTGGCCGTCAACGACCGCCGCCGCAACCAGCAAACCGGCGAGTGGGAGGACTACCCGAACTTCGTGGACTGCACGATGTTCGGCAACCGCGCCGAGAGCATGGGCCGCATCCTGCACAAGGGCATGAAAGTGGCCATCGAGGGCAAGCTGCGCTACAGCTCATGGGAGCGAGACGGCCAACGCCGCAGCAAGCTTGAGGTGGTCGTTGACGAGATCGAGCTCATGAGCCAGAAGCAGGGCCAGCAAGCGCCGCAGGGATACCAGCAGCAGTACGCACCGCAGCCCGCCCCGCAGGCGGCGCCCCAGCAAGCGCCCATGCCGCCCGCCCAGGAAAGCCTGTACAACGGCGACATCCCGTTTTAGGGGCGATGGCGGCATGCAGGTACTGGACTCGCTCATAGACGGGCCGCTTAGGCTGCGCAACCGCAGGGAGGGCGACGAGCTTATCGGCATGATCGTCCGGTACCTGCGAACTGGCGAGCAGCCCGAGCCTCGGACGGACGCCCAAGAGGCCGTGCTGTTCGCCGTGCAGCCCGTCATGGAGACCTCGCGCAAGCGCATCGTGGCGGGAGGATCGGGCGGCAAAGCGGCAAGCAAACCCGAGAGCAAACGGGCAAGCGAAACGGGAAGCAAACCGCCAAGCAAAAGCGGAAGCAAAACGCAGAGCAAAGCGGCAAGCAACGATGCAAGCAAACCCGAGAGCAAACGGGCAAGCGAAGAGGAAGAGGAAGAGGAGTCAGGAAAAGGGATTAAGGAGAGAGGGAAAGCGGCGCGTTTCCGCGCCCCATCTCCCGCCGAGGTCGCCGAATACGCCCAGCAGTTCGCTGCGGACAAGGGCCTCGACCTCACCGCCCTTGACTTCGACCCCGAGCGCTTCGTCGACTTCTACGCCCAGAAGGGCTGGATGGTCGGGCGATCGCACATGAAGGACTGGAAGGCCACGGTGCGCAACTGGGTGCGCACCTCGAAGCCAAAAAACGGCATGGCAAAGGAGGTGCCAGACGATGGATTTTCGGCCTACGACTGAGTGCCCGCACTGCGGCGCGACCCTCAAGGCCCGCACCACGCGGCTCGCTGGGCGGACGCTGTTCTGCGGCTACGAGCAGTGCGGCTGCGCGGGCGCCGAGGCCGAGCGCGAGAAGGAGCGCCAGGCCGAGGCCGAGGCGGCTCGCAAGGCTGCGCTCGACAGAGCCATGCACGACTGGAAGCGGGCGGGCGTGCCCGATCGCTACGTGAGCCTCGACCACCCGTTGGCCGCCGAGATCGCCGAGTGCATGAAGCGCGGCCAGTGGGTGTACCTCTGGGGAGACGTCGGAACGCACAAGACCACCTGCGCCGCGGCCGTGGCGAAGCGCCTGGCCGGCGGCAAGCGGTCGGTGCTCATGGCACCGATGTACCGCATCCTCGACGAGATCCAGCGCAGCTTCCACGACGGCGGCGACCCGCTCAAGCGCTACGCCGAGGTGCGCTACCTGATCGTGGACGACCTGGGCAAGCGCAGGCCGACCGGCTTCGTGCTCGACAGCCTTTTCAGCTTGATCGACCAGCGCTACTCCGCGATGCTTCCCACGCTCGTCACAACGCAGTACAAGCCGAGCGACCTCGTGCGCAGGCTCGCCGAGCAGGGAGACCCCGACACCGCGAAGGCAATAGTGTCGCGGCTGAGGGGCGCCGCGAGGGTCGAGCACTTCGATGGCCCGGACGGGAGGCTGCAATGATCCTCGATGCGGGGGTGCTTCGCGGCTACCCCAAGGAGCGAGCCGAGCTTTACGGCAAGCCTCACCTGGGGGCGCACTACACCCACGGAAAGGCCTACGAGGCGCTTTCGCCCCGGTGCTGCGTCTGCGGCAGGCGCGCAGGAAGCGTGCACCACGTGGCGCACCGGTCTTGGGGCGAGACGTTCCGCCTGGTCACGCCGTGCGGCGCCTGGGACTTGCGAAGCCCGCTGTTCTGCCTCTGCGGCAGCGGGACGACCGGGTGCCACGACAAGTTCCACGGCGGGGCGCGGCTCAAGGCCGAGTGGCGCTGGCGGCATCCGGTCTACGAGGAGGCCTGGTGGACGGGCCAGCTGTTGCAGGTCTACGAGCCGCACGACCCTGGCCTCTACGAATACGGATATTGGCTGATCACAGACCGTGACGGCAACGAGATGATACGAGAAGGGATATGACCCATGGAGATCAAGACATGCGAGCAGTACGTGCTCGATCAGTTGGAGCAGGCGCGGGCTGAGCGCGATTGGCTGCGCGGCAAGCTTGAGCAGGCGCAGGACGAGGCAGAGGAGCTGCGCGGCAAGCTTATGGAGCGCGGCGAGCGCGATGCCTCGAAGGTCGAGCAGGCCATCCGCAAGGAAGGCCGCCGTAAGCTCTACCGCGACGGCACCGGCTACCGCACGAGCGTGGACGACGGCGGCAAGCTCATTCCGTTCTCTGACTGGTGCATCGAGCACGTCGGCTACTCAAGCCTGCGCTGCGGCATGACCAAGAGCGAGTTCATCGCCTATTTCGAGCCTGAGTTCCGAGAGGAGTACGACGAGCTGGTCAACGAGTGGAAGGCGGGCCAGGAATGATACGCATTTACGAGCGCTCGCTTTGCCAGAGCTACGCCGGTGCCTACAGGGCTGGTATCAAGATCGGCGAGGCCGAGACGCGCGAGGACGCGCTGAAGCAGGTCGAGGCCATGACCGAGGACAGCTACCAGTGCTTCGCCGTCGACGATGACGGCACGTGCATCGACCTGACGGGCACGTTCCCTGGATGCCTCGCGGGGGTGGTGAAATGAGCTGTTACATCATCGAACTGGCCGATTGCGCACTGACACCGTACGCAATCGAAACGGAGAGTGGCACGGAATACGGATGGGGCTTGATGCCGAAGAGGAAGGTTGACCTCGACGAGCTTTTGAGGGTCGCCGACGAGTGCGGCGCAGCCGACATGGACGGCGTGACCGACTGGTCTGCGCGAATCAGGAAGGCGGTGGGCGAATGAGCGCCAAAACAACCGAGCTGAAGCCGTGCCCGTTCTGCGGAAGCGGGAACGTGCGCTATAAGGAAGCCGAGCACGCCGTCGTATGCGCGCACTGCAAGGCCAGGGGAAGCATCGCTCCGGACGAGGAGATGGCTATACGCATGTGGGACGAGCGAGCGGGCGAACTGAAGCCCGACAGCTGGGAGAAGCTGGAAGAGGACGTGAATCTCTGCTGCCGCGATTATTGCGAGAAACACCATCTCGAAGAATGCGATTACAACATGCGCGTGCACATGCTCGACCGCGCCAAGAAGCTCGCGGGCATCGAGGAGGCGCAGTGATGAGCAAGCGAAGAGGAACGAGGCGCCTACGATGAAGCTCAAAAACCCGATCAGGGAGATTAGGAAGGCCAAGACACCGCCGTGCACCCAATGCGTGCACTCGCGCTTCAAGGTCCTCAACGGCGTGACAATCTTGTGCGACAGCGGGGCATACCTCGACCACGTGGAGCGCACGTGCTGCGAGCGCTACGACAATTTCGTTGCAATAGACGTGCGCGGAACCAGGTGGTGTCGATTCGAGCAGAAACCGCCGAAGGCCGAGGACGGTGACGAGTCATGAAGACCATCGAGGCGCCGAAAATTATCGAGCCGTGGCGCATCATCTGCGCGGCTCAAAGCGAGCCTGATTACAGCGAAGAGCGCTACATGCTGATCTACGCCGGCGATGGAATCAACGACTATTACGACAAAGGCTACATCTTGCTGGAGGGCTGGCACTGCTCCTGCTACGACTGGCCCGAGGTCGATTGGGACGCCACCTATTACGAGGAAGACGAGCTGCTGAAGATTTCCGACATGCGCAAGCGCAACCCGTCGGACAGCGCCGAGCGCCGCTTCTTCATGCTCGTCGAGCAAGCATTGGGGGCGCACCAATGAAGTACGTCTCGCTTTTCAGCGGCATAGAGGCCGCAACCGTGGCGTGGGAACCGCTTGGTTGGGAGCCTGCGTGCTTCGCCGAGTTCGACGAGTTCCCCAGCGCCGTTTTGGCCGAGCGGTACCCCGAGGTGCCGAATATCGGCGACGTTACCAAGATGAACTGGAAGAAGTACCGCAACAAGGTGGATCTGGTGGTGGGCGGAAGCCCATGCCAATCCTTCTCGATCGCGGGCAAACGGGAGGGGTTGCAAGGTGAGTCAGGACTCATGTTCGAGTACATTCGGGCGGTACGTGAGATACGTCCTCGATGGTTTCTTTGGGAAAACGTCCCGGGAGCGCTCTCAAGCGAGAATGGGGAGGCTTTCCGACAGCTGCTGTCCGAAATGGACAAGCTCGGGTACGGTCTGGCGTGGCGCGTACTCGATGCGCAGTTCTTCGGAGTGGCCCAAAGACGCCGCCGTCTCTTTCTTGTCGGACATCTTGGAGCCTGCCCCCCGTCGGCGTACTCATTGAGCCGGAGAGCATGCGAGGGGATCTTGAATCGAGCGCGGAAAAGAGGGCGAGCCTTGCCGAAGAGGCTGGAAGAAGCCCTCGTAGCGCAGGCTTCAAGTACCACCAGGGAGCAGGCGCGGGAGGAGTAGGCGCGGAACCGGAGCAGTCCCCCACGCTCACCGCCGATTGGCACAACCCAGCCGTGTACCCCATCGACGAGCCGATAACGATGGCCGACCTCAACGCCAACACGGCGATCGGATACGACATGGTGGGCACGCTCAAGGTTGGCGGCGACGCGCCGTCGGTGTGCCTGTGAGCGCCTGCACGCTGCTCGTCCGTTGCGGATGCGCGGGCGGCGGCAAGGGCGCGCTGGTGAGCGACGAGGTATCGCTCACCCTATCGACGAGCAACACTCAGACGCTTTTCAGCGAGGAAGGAGGCGACATGGTTGTGCGAAGGCTCACGCCGCGCGAGTGCGAGCGGCTGCAAGGCTTCCCCGATGATTGGACGAGGATACCCTATCGCGGCAAGCCCGCAGACGAGTGCCCGGACGGCCCGCGATACAAGGCGATCGGCAACAGCATGGCCGTTCCCGTTATGAGGTGGATCGGCGAGAGGATCGCCATGGCCGAGGCGGGTGAGATCGCATGAGCTGCGACCCGTATAAATGGACGTGCGCGAGGTGCGGCAAAACGCACTGCAACCCGTTTTTCACGAGCTACCCGCGCGAATTTTGGAAGGACAACAAGAAGCGTGTCGGCGAGGTCTGCGAAAAGTGCCGCGACGAAATCGACTATAGCAACGTGCGAGAGGAGCAGAAATGAAGAAGGCGATGATCGTCCAGCCCATGAACGGGCTTGGCGAGGAGCAGATACTTGAGGCCCGCGCGAAGGCGGTCGCAGAGCTTGAGCGGCGCGGATACGAGGTCGTGGACACGTACTTCAAGGACGGCCTCGCGGTGCCGCCCAAGGTGGTGAACGTGCCGCTGTACTACCTGAGCCAAAGCCTTGGCAAGATGGCCGAGTGCGACGCTGTGTACCTATGCGATGGCTGGGAGAACGCACGGGGCTGCAAGGTCGAGCGCGCCGCAGCTGTGGCCTACGACCTTGAGCTCATCGGGTACGACCTACCGTGCCGTGGTGATGCCTCGTGAGCATGGCCTACTACGAGCCGGGCAGCGGGTGGAACCTGCCGCCCGGCTGCTTCGATGGAGACCCGAACGCGCCGTGGAACCAGGTGGACGAGCCGGCTTGCGGAGATTGCGCCCACTGCATAGAGGGATGCTGCGACTACGGCATCTGCGAGCTTGAGGCCGCGATCTCGAACGAGGAGCTTGCGGGCGCGACGATGGCCGACGTGGCAAACAAGGCCGTCGACTGGGCGCTCGACCATATGAGGGACGGGGGCGAGATCGCTTGCGAGCGCTTCAGGCCATAGCCGCCTTGGCCGTGGCGCTGCTGCTGGCGGTGCTGGCCCTTGAGCTTTACGCGATCCGTATGCTGGCAGCGGGGCTGGTGGTTCTGGCCCTGCTCGCCTGCGGATAGGAGGTGGACGATTGACCAACTGGGAGCGGTACTTCGGTTCGCCCGAGGCCGCGATGCGCATGGGTGTGCGCATGATGACGTGGCCGCTGCTCATAGTCGTGGACGAGGTCGACCCGCACACGAGGTGCGCGAAGCACTCGCGCCGCGTCGGCGAGTTCGCGTCCTTCGAGGAGTACGCGGCGTGGCTGCATGCCGAATACGACGACGGAACGATAAGGTGGGACGAATGAGCCGCCCGGGATGCAACCGGGGATGCCTGCTCATAATAGCGGCATCCCTGCTAATAGACGGATTGACGCTGTGGGCGGCGGTATCGCTGGCCCGCATGATCATTGGATGTTGACATGGGATACAAGAAGTTAATGGATGCAGCCGTTGCTGTCGTGTCCATGCTCGTGATGCTCTTCCTGGTGCTGCTCGTGTGCTACGGAATCGTGTGGTGCATCGGCGGGATAGCGGCGATGCTGGCATGAGTGGCAACCCGCGCAACCGCAACGGCAACGCAAGGCGCAAGCTGAGAGCGAGGCTGAGGGCAGAGGGAAGGCCGTGCCACATATGCGGCCAGCCGATAGACTACAGCCTGCCGAGCGGCGACCCGTGGAGCTTCGAGGTGGACGAGCTGCTGCCCGTGTCGAGGGGAGGCAGCCCGCTGGACTACTCCAACGTGGATGCAGCCCACAGGATCTGCAACCAGCGGCGCGGCAACAGGATGCCGGGCGACGCCAAGCAGTACCAGATACGCCGCACGCGGCTGTTCTGAGGGAAAACATAGCAATGCACCAATAGGGGCGCGATCGTTTCGGCGGTCGCGCCCTTTTCTTGCCCCAACCGCCGAAGCTGCCTGAAAGAGGCGGGGCGGTCGCCCCTCCCCCGGGTCGGAAGGCCACCCCGGCTGCCTAGGGCCGATTTCCCCCCGCCCGTTCCGAACGATTTCGCTATCTCACGCCGCCATTACGATTCCCCGCGAAGAAGGAGGGGATCATGGCCGAGAACATCGAGATGCCGCAGGAAGTGGCTAGCGACCCCGTGCAAGCCGCCATCTGGGAGCAGCTGACCGCGAGGCGCACGTTCGCGCAGGAGGATGCGCCGACGCTGGCGCTGCTCTGCTACTGGCACGCCGTGGCGAACCAGGCACGTGAGGCCATGGCCCTCGGTAACAACGAGATCGAAATACTCGACGCCACCGCATACAAGCCGATCAGGGGCAAGGGCGGCAAGCGGCTCAAGATGATGCGCAAGAATCCGGCGCTGACCGTTCTGAAGGAAGCCAGCACCGAAATCAGGGCGCTGTCAGACCAGCTCGGCCTGTCCAAGTCGGCCCGCAACGTCACGGTGCAGCAGGCGCGACCCGCGAGCGCCCACGGCAAGCTGCTCACGCTCATGTTCGACGACCGCGAGACGCGTGCCAAGGCGGCAGGCGCGTGATGCAGGCGAGGCAGACCCCGACATACGAGGCGAACATCCCAGAAAGGCTCGACGGAGACGGCCCCATGGCGGCAGAACTGGCATCCGCGTACTTCGGCGACCCGCTGCCGTGGCAGCCACACCTGCTCGATGCCATGCTCGCCCGCGACGGACGCGACAAGTACCTGCTGCGCTCGATCGGCATATCCATCCCGCGACAAAACGGCAAGAGCTGGGACGTTCGCGCCCGCTGCTTCCACGGCGCCCTCAACGGCGAGAAGATCCTGTACACATGCCAGCACGGCGACACCTCAGACCAGATGTTCCAGGAGCTTTCAAGGCCATTCGAGGACGAGGACGAGCCTGAGCTTAACGACCTGCTGCTCGCCGTGCGCAAGACCAACGGCCAGCAGGCCATCAAACTCAAGAACGGCGGTCTTATCCGCTTCACCACGCGCACCGACTCGCTGGCGCGAGGCAAGACCTACGACGTGCTTATCTACGACGAGGCGCAGGAGCTTACTGACAAGCAGCAGGCGGCTTCGCTGCCCGCCATATCGGCAGGGTCGAAGCACAACCCGCAGACGATCTACCTGGGCACGCCGCCAGCCCCCGACAACGTGGGCACGGTGTTCCGCGACCTCCACGAGGACGTTCACAACGGCAGGTCCGAGATGGGATGGATCGAGTGGGGCGCTACAGAGATCGGCGACGTGCACGACGAGTCGCGATGGTTCGAGTACAACCCGTCTCTCGGCACGATCCTCGACATAGAGGCCGTACGCGGCGAGTCCGAGCAGATGCAGCCCGACGTCTTCGCGCGTGAGCGCCTTGGCTGGTGGAGTCCAATCGGAGGAGCCGACTCATACGCGCTTTCGAGCGCCAAGTGGAAGGCGTGCGAGGTGGCGGGGCCGATGCGGGGAGGCAAGCTCGCGTTCGGCGTGAAGTTCTCGCCCGACGGGTCGCGCGTTGCCGTGTCCTGGGCGAAGACGGAGCGCGGTGCCGGCTCCTACGTCGAGCTTTACGACCTCATGGGCGCTGAGGGCGGCACTGTCGGCATATCCGACATGCTGCTGCGCAACCGCGAGGAGATCGCGTGCGTCTGCATCGACGGAAAGAGCGGAGCGGACGCGCTGAAGCAGCGGCTTCTTGACGGCAGGATGCCGAAGTCGGCGATCGTCATGGGCAGCACCGCGATCGTTCAGGCTGCTGCGACGATGCTGGCCGACGAGGTTAATGCCGGGACGACGAGCCACATCGAGTCGCCCGCGTTGGACGATTCCGCAACGAAGTCGATCAAGCGCGACATCGGGCGCGACGGCTGGGGCTTCGGTGACGGCCCCGACTCTTCATCAGCGCCGATCGAGAGCGCATCGCTGGCCCTATGGGCGGCGAGGACAACCAAGAGAGACCCGAGACGTAAACAGGAGGCAAGCTTCTGATGGCAGCAGTGAACATGGAACTGGCCGGACAGGTCGCGGCGGCGGAAGGCCTGCGACACGAGGACAAGGCGCTCGTGCACGAGCTTATGGACACGTGGCGCACCCACCGATCCCGCAACATGTTGCGGGAGGACTATTACCTCGGACACATCGGCGTCAAAGACCTGGGCATCGCCATGCCGAAAGCCCTCGCCAAGAAGATCAACCCGCGCGTTGATTGGCCCAAGAAAGCGGTGCACGCCCTGGCAGATCGCTCGGTGTTCAACGGCTTCACTGCCGACGACGAGGCCGTTACCATGCATCTGCGCGACATATGCGCCGACAACCAGCTCGAAGCGCTCTACCGCAAGAACCTTATCGGTGAGCTGAAGCACTGCTGCGGCTTCTGGACTGTCACGGACGGCGGCGGCAAGCCCATCATCTCAGCGTACCCGGCAACCGCAGCGGCGGCGATCTGGGACGACGCGCAGAAGCGCATCAAGGCCGGTCTCGTTGTGGCCGAGTCGAAGAAGATGCCAGGCGACACCGAGCGCGTGCCGACCGTCGTGCACCTGCTCACGGAGGACGCGCTGGTGGTGCTTACGCGCGGCAGCGGCCACTGGGTGGCCGACTACATGGAGCACGGCATGGGTCGCTGTCTCATGGAGCCCATGCCATACGATGCCACGCTCGAGCGACCGTTCGGCTCCTCGCGCATCAGTCGTTCGGTCATGAGCATCACAGACGACGCCATACGCCAACGTGCCCGCATGGAGGTGGCGTCTGAGTCCGCGACGCTGCCGCAGACTTGGCTGCTCGGCACCTACAAGAAGATGATCAACGGGCAGAACAAGTACGACGCGTCGATGGGCGCGGTCAACGAGATCACCAAAGACATTGACGGAGACTCGCCGACCGTGTGGCAGTCGGCCCAGTTGCAGATGGCGCCGCTCACCGAGTACCTGCGCCAGCTAGCATGCCAAATGTCGGCGGTCACCAACGTTCCGGTGTCTTTCTTCGGCGTGAGCAACGACAACCCATCCTCTTCGGATGCCATCGCCGCATCGCTCGAACCGCTCGTGATCGATGCGAAGAACCTCAACCGCGAGAATGGCAACGCTTTGCGCAACGTTGCCTACATGGCGCTCGCTGTGGCGAACGGCACGGACTACGAGACCGAGCGCGATGCCGGCTACAACCTCAACCCGCGCTTCATGTCCCCGGCCTACCCGTCGATCGTGAGCCTGTCCGACGCCGCGCTTAAGCAGGTGCAGGGCCTGCCGAAGCTCGCCAACTCCGACGTGATGCTCGAAATGCTCGACTACACAGACGAGCAGATCCAGCGTATCAACAGCGACAACAAGAAGGCGCAGGCGAGCGCCGCCGTGGCCTCGCTGTTCGAGCCGAAGGAGGGCGAGGATGGCGGAGATACCTCGCAGCCTGCTTAACGAGCTTACGGACGAAATCAACGCGCTATCGGGAATGGCGCAGCGCCAAGCCAGCGACGCGCTCACCCGCTTGGTGGCCGACTGGGAGGCGAGCGGGAACGGCGACATAGCGGCGCTGCGAGAGGCGGCCTACGAGGTGATCGAGACGGCTTGCGGCTACTATGCAGACACCGTTGCGGCTGGCCGCGCCGCCGAGTTCTATGACGCCGTGCGCAAGGCGCAGGACGCGCCCGGGAAGTACGCCGCCGTCGCCGAGTCGCTGCGCGACCCCCAGGCGACGTACGGCTCGGTGAAGGCGTTCATGGTTAGCGTGGTGAAGCAGGAAGCCACCGACCTATTCGTGGCCGCGTGCGTTCGTCGCCTCGATGCAGAGATTCGCAAGGCCGCGAACATGTGCGTGGCGCACAACGCCTCCAAAGACCCGGCGAAGCCGATGTACGCACGCGTGCCGTCTGGCGAGACGTGCGGCTTCTGCCTCATGCTCTCCTCGTTCGGCTTCAACTACAAGACGAAGGAGGCTGCGAGCCACTCACACCCCAAGTGCGACTGCCGCGTCGTGCCGAGCTTCGGCAAGGGGCCGAAGGTCAAGGGATACGACCCAGACGGTATGTATGACAGGTTCAACGAGTGCATGGACGCGCTCGGCGGTCGCAACGGCATACGCTCAGATTGGGATGCCTTGCCCGATGCCGAGCGCGAGGCGTACATCAAGGAGCATGGCGGAAAAGCCAGCAAGGCGTTCGACAAGTACGTGAACAAGCGCATGGTCGAGGAGATCGAGACCAGAGACCCGAAATGGTACGCAACTGGCACGGAACCAAAAATCGGATTTGTCAGCAAAGGGGTGGAGAAGCGGGCGACCAAAGCGGAAATAGGAACAGCTAAGAGGCTGGCGCATCACGGCGTTGCCCCGACGTTCATCCAAGATTACAGATGGGTTCAGGAAGATGGGAGAAAGCGCAAAGTCGGGCTTCCAGACCTGAAAAACGGAATCGAAATCAAGACAATCGGAACGTCTGGAAACGCATGGGGCGCAATGAAGAACTACCTTGACAGCACGGCTGGAAAGGAGGGCGTCAAGTGCATGGTCGTTGACAACTCCGTATCCGAGCGAATAGACGACAATGCACTAATATCAGCGGCAAAGGATCTCGCGCCTAAGTACCCAAAGGTCGCGCATGTGCGCCTGCTGCTGAAGGATGGCAGGTACATAGCTGTCAAATAAAAAGGAACGGCACCGAAAACCTCAAAAGTAGAGGGCAGCATGCCGTTCCATCAACAGATTATACCAGTGCAAATAGGCAAGGGCCACCTACGGGTGGCCCTTTTCATGTCGAATCTCACGCTCATAAGAAACTGTCGCGGACGGGCCGCACGGCCCAACTAACGAACCGTTGAGCAGCCGCACGGCAGCTCAGGCGTGCCGCACGGCACGGGAAAGGACGCGACATGGCAGAGGCGAACGAACCCACACAAGCACTAGGAGCAGAAGGCGGAGATGGCGCCAACCAGGAGCCGCCCGTCGACTACAAGGCGCTGTACGAGGCCGAGAAGAAGCACTCGCGCGAGTGGGAGAAGAAGGCAAAGGCCAACAGAACCGCAGCGGCGGCGCTTGAGGAGGCCAACAACGCGAACAAGACAGCCGAAGACCAAATCGCCGACCTCAAGAAGAGGCTCGACGACAAGGAGAAGGAAGAGAAGCGGTCGAAGATCGCGGCCAAGGTCGCGCAGGAGAAGGGCGTGCCGGCGAGCCTGATCGTCGGCGACGACGAGGAAAGCATGTCCAAGTGGGCAGACGACATGCTCGCCGCGTTCAAGAAGCCGCCCGCGCCCAAGGTCGAGAAGCCGGGAAGCTTCCCGAAGCCGGGCGACGGCGACAAATCGGAGCTGCGCGACTTCACGCGCCAGCTCCTCGGTAACAACTAGAGACAAGTAAGGAGCCGAAATGGCTAACGACACCAGCAAGGTCAAGCTCCCGCACAAGGTAGTGACCTCCATCATCAACAAGGCGAAGGACACCTCCACCATCGCGGCGCTGTCCCCCAGCACCCCGCAGACGTTCTCCGACACCACCTACATCGTGTTCAACCCGACAACTGAGGCTGAGGTAGTTGCGGAGGGCACGAAGAAGAGCGGTTCCGAGGTCTCCACCACGCCGATCGTCGCAAAGCGCGTGAAGGTGGTCACGACCACACGCGTCTCCGACGAGCTGCGCTGGGCCGACGAGGACAATCAGCTTGAGATCGTGACCAACATCATCGCCGACCAGACCGCCGCGATCGGTCGAGCGCTCGACTACGTGGTCTACCACGCCGTGTCCCCCAAGACGGGCACCGCGCTCGATGGCTACACCGCGCTCACCGCAGGGGCCAACGCCGTAACCGCCTCGGCATCCGCGGTCGACGACATCGACGCGCTGGCCGATGCGCTTATCGACTACGACATCAACGGCTTTGCGCTCTCCCGCAAGTTCGCCGCAGACCTCCGCAAGCTGCGCATTCCCGCCACCGGCCAGCGCCTCTACCCGGAGATCCCGCTGTCCCTCAACGTCGGCAACATCGACGGCATCCCCGCCGCGACCTCCGGCACCGTCAACGGTCGCCGCTGCAAGACCGACCCGAAGGTGGCGGGCATCATGGGCGACTTCTCCACCATCAAGTGGGGCATGGTGCGCAACATGACCTCCGAGATCATCGAGTACGGCGACCCCGACAACACCGGTCAGGACCTGAAGGGATACAACCAGGTCGCGTACCGCACCGAGGCAGTCCTTGCCTACGCGGTTCTCGACCCCAAGGCCTTCGCCATCCTGAAGACGGCCTAGGGGGCGGTAACCATGGCGAACCTTGTGCAGAAGTTCATCGTCGAGGACGCATCCAAGGCATCCCCGATCCTCCCGCAGCACGTCTGCTTCGTGACCGCCGACGGCGAGCCTGTCGGCATCTCCAAACAGGCCGCAAACCCTGGTGCGAACCCGACCATCGCCAAGGTGGTCAAGTGCCTCGTCGACGCTGGCGTGATGGCCGCGACCTCCGAGGCGTCCGAGCAGAAGGCCGACGAGAATGCCGCGAAGCCGGTTGACTCCGGCAAGGCCGAAGAGCCTGCCAGCGAGGAGTAGGCGCATGGAGCCGCTAGCGACCATCGAAGACTACAGGGCGAGGTACGGCGACCCGACCGACGAGGCACGCGCCGCGACCCTGCTCTCAGACGCGTCAGACCTGCTCATGAGCGCCTACGAATCAAACGTGGGCGACTACGAGCGCGGCAAGGTAGCCGCCTTCGACCGATCTGCCGCAGCGGTGTGCTGCCTCGTGGTCAACAGGGTCTTGTCTGCGCCAGCAGCTCTGGCGGGTGCCATGCAGTACAGCCAGGGCGCAGGCGGCTACACGGCCAGCGTGTCGTACGGGTCTGCCCTCGGCGAAATGTACCTGGGAAAGACGGAGCTGAAGCGCCTCGGGCTGCTCGACCAGCGCATCGGGGCGCTCCAACCGGTTGGGAGTGATGCCGAATGGGACTCATAAGCACCGAATCGGTGACGGTCACAACACCAGTGGTCGACTTCGATTCGCTCGGCGAGCCTATCGAGCGCGGCAGCGTGAACACCGCCATAGAGGGCGTGGTCGTGTGCCCGGGGGCCACGTCGGAACTCGACGCATCGCGCCCCGATGGCACTGAGGTCGCCTACACGCTGTGTTTCCCCAAGAGCTTCACCGCATCGCTCAAGGGGTGCCGCGTGAACGTTCGAGGCACCGAGTACCGCGTCATAGGTGACCCGCAGCGCTACGACCCGGAAAACACCCCAGGCGATTGGAACCTCACCGTGGAAGTGGGGCGCACCGATGGCTAAGTGCAAGGTGAAGTTCGAGTGGAAGGGCTGGAAGCGCGGCGGCTATGCCGAGGTTATGAACTCAGGCGCGGTGCAAACGCTTCTTAACAAGAAGGCAGACGCCGCAGCGGCATCGTGCAACTCGTCCTTCTCCCGGCACCCAGGCGAGGGTGCCGGCTACATAGTCCGCAAGTTCAAGGGCAAGCTCGCAAACGGCTTCGTGGTTACCACGGCGACTCCGCACGCCCATGCGAGCGAGCGCAAGCACAACCGCCTCAGATCCATGTTTGGAGGCGGTGAGTGATGGACGTGGAGCGCATGGTGGCGCAGCGGCTCATGGACGAGACCGGCATCAAGGCCGTGCTCGACGTACCAGCCGACAGGCCCAGCGAGTTCATATCGGTGTCGCAGACCGGATCTAGCCGCAGCGGCTGCATCAACCGTGTGCAGCTCGTGGCGCAGTCATGGGCGAAAACCCGCAGACGCGCCGCAGAGATCGCCGAAGCCGTGGAGCACGCAGTGTCGAGTCTCATGGACGAGGAGTGCGTGTTCGAGGTCACGTGCGGAGACACGTACCGCTGGGACGACCCAGACAGCCGCCAGCGCCGATACCAGACCAACGTAAACGTAACCATTTGCGAATAGGAGCCGACATGGCACTTTTCAAGAAAAACGAGACCAAGAACGTCTCGTCCACCAAGGGCGTGAAGGGCGGATATATCTTCGTGGCCCCGACAGGCACCACCCTCCCCACCGACATCAAGACCAATCTCGCCGAAGCCTTCCTCAACCTCGGCTTCATCTCCGAGGATGGATACACCGAGTCCGAGGAGACCGACGCCAACGAGCTGAAGGACATGAACGGCGACCTCATGGACTCCGCCACGACCTCGCGCGTGGAGTCCGCGAAGCTCACGCTCGCAGAGATCAAGGCACAGACCCTCAAGGTCATGTACGGCGCCGACAACGTGACCGACCTCGACGGCGTTATCACCGTAGAGCACAACGGCAACAAGGACGAGGCGTGGTCGATCGTGCTCGAACTCGTGCTCAAGAACGGTCGCCGCTGGCGCAAAGTCGTGCCAGCCGCCAAGTCCTCTGAGCTCGACGATATCAAGCTCGCCGTGAGCGAGATTGCCGGGCGCCAAATCACGTTCAAATACCTGGTCGATAGCGACGGAAACACCTGCTACGACTACATCGAGTCGACCGAAACCGCCAGCGCCTAGGAGGAATGCAGATGACCGAGATCAAGTTTTCCGTCGACGGCGTTGACGGCGAGTTCGCCGCAGACCTCGACGAGTTGAAGTCCTACAAGACTGTGAAGCAGTTCGCCCGAAGCGAAACCGACCCGGCGGGGATGATGGACGCCATGGAGCGCATCTTCATGGGCCGCGACGAGGAGTACATCGAAGCGCTCGGAGGCACCTCCTACGACATGCGCCGCCTGTGCGACGCGGCATTCGAGGCTGCAAAGGCAAAAAACTAATAGGCTTCGCCAGCGACCTCGAGAACAGGCGCGGCGAAGCGATAGCAGATTTCCAGCAGTTCTACGGCATAGCCCTGCCATTGGATGGAGCGCCCGAAGACCTCGATCGGATGGCGCTTCTCTGGCAGCACCTCCCCGACAACTCGCGCCTCGCCAAGGCGCAGTACCCGCAACTCAGGTGGAGCACGACCGACTACATGCTCTGGCGTATCGAGCACCAGCTTCGGTGCATCGCCTGGGGCATGGCCGACAAGAAGGACAGGAGCGCGGAGCCTCCCGAGCCTATCAAGACGCCGGCGCAGCTCGCAGAGCTTGAGCGCCACCGCGCGAACGCGCTGGAAGCCAAGGAAGAGATAGACAAGATCCTGGGGATAGGAGGGGAAGATGGCGACTAGTGTCGGGTCGGCCTATGTGTCCTTGATGCCGTCGATGGATGGCTTCGCGAGCAAAATCGGCAAGGAGTTCGGCAGCCAGGGCAACGCCGCAGGCAAGGCCTTCGGCGACTCCATGACCGTCGGCATCGACGGCGGGGCCAAGAAGTCCTCGGGCATCCTGACAGGGCTTGGAACCGTAGCCAAGGGCGTCGCCACTGCGGCGGTGGCCGGGTTCACAGCGCTCACAGGGGCCGTGACCGCGATTGGCGGCGCGGCCCTTTCCGCATATGCAGACTACGAACAGCTGGTTGGCGGCGTCGACACCCTGTTCGGCTCCGCGTCGCAGACACTGCAAGGTTATGCCGCAGAGGCATACAAGACATGCGGAATGTCCGCCAACCAGTACATGACGCAGGCCACGAGCTTCGCGGCCTCGCTCGTCTCGTCGTGCAGCGGCGATGTCGCCAAGGCGGCTGACTACGCGAACATGGCCATGGGCGACATGTCGGACAACGTGAACAAGATGGGTTCCGACATGACAGACGTGCAGAACGCCTACCAAGGCTTTGCGAAGCAGAACTACACGATGTTGGACAACTTGAAGCTCGGCTACGGCGGCACGCAGGCTGAGATGAAGCGCCTTATCGCCGATGCCAACAAGCTGCGCCAGGAGCAGGGCAAGAACGCCGACCTCACGATCGACAGCTATGCCGATGTGGTCGAGGCCATCCATACCGTGCAGGAGAACATGGGCATCACCGGCACCACCGCCAAGGAGGCCGCTACCACGATCAGCGGCTCCATCGGCATGGCGAAGGCCGCGTGGGAGAACTTCATCACCGGACTCGGGCGCGACGACGTCGACTTCTCGCAGCTCACGCAGCAGCTGCTTGAGTCGATCGGCGCGGTAGCTACGAACGTGGCTCCGAGGGTTGCGCAGATCGGCAAGGGAATCGTCGAGGCGTTCCCGGTTGTGCTGTCTGGCCTTGGCCCAGTCCTTGGCCCAGTGCTCTCGGAAGCGCTCGCGACTGCTTGGAACATCGCCGTAGGAGCCTTGGCTGAGCTTGGCATACAGCTGCCGACAGTCGACGCTTCCCAGATAACGGGGGCGTTCCAAGCGATCGCCGACGCTGCGGCATCCGTCGTAGGCACGTGCAAGTCCGCTTTCGGGAAGCTTGGCGAGCAGATACCGGGCATCTGGGACACCATCGTCTCGACTATTGGCGGAGCCGTGACGACGATCATCTCGGCGGTGTCGCCGTTCGTGACGTACTTCGCATCGCAGATGCTGCCCGCCATCGCGTCATTTGCATCTGGCGCAGTCGGCGCGTTCAGCGCCGTGCGGCCTGTCATAGAGCAGCTTGGCTCGACGCTGCTGAACGTCGGCCAGGCCATCCTGCCCGTGCTACACAACGCCTTCGCGATGATCGTCCCGATCATTTCGCAGGTCATCGGCGTCGCCATGCAGCTTTTCGCTGCGGTAAGCCCGCTCGTGTCGCAGGTGGGCGCTGCGCTCATGCCGGCAATCACGTCTATCGGCACGGCGCTCGCAAACCTCGCCAACGCCGTGCTGCCGATATTGGCTAGCGGCATGCAGATAGTGCTCTCCGTGGCTCAGATGCTCATACCGGTAATCCAGACAGTGCTGTCTGTAGTTGGTTCAATCGTGTCCGTCGTGATAACGGTGGCAAGCCAGGTGATCTCGGTCGTGGTAAACGCCGCATCCGTCGTAGCCTCGGCCATTGGCCTCGTCATGTCGGTCGTGAGCGGCCTCGTGACTGCGGTTACCACGTTCATCGGCTCGATCGTATCCGTTGTCGGCGGCGGGATAGCTACCGTGGTCGCCGCCGTTTCAGGCGGTGTGAACGCGGTAGTGGCGTTCGTCGGCTCGCTGGTGTCCTCAGCGCTCTCGCTCGTGTCCGGCCTCGTCTCCTCGATCGCCGGGTACTTCTCGACCATGGTGTCTACGATGGCGAACGCGGCGCAGCAGGTGTACGCGGCAGTGACGGGTGCCTTCTCGGCGCTCGTCGGCGCTGTGTCTGGCCATATCGGGAGCCTCATGAACACCATTTCCAGCATCCCCGGCCAGGTAATGGGCTTCTTCGCAGGCGCTGGGTCGTGGCTCGTCGGTTCCGGTCGCGCGTTGATCAACGGCTTCACGCAGGGCATCCAGAACGCAATCGGCGGCGCCCTTTCCGCCGTGTCCGGCGCCGTCTCGCAGATCCGCTCGTTCTTCCCGTTCTCGCCCGCAAAGCGCGGCCCATTCAGCGGCCACGGTTATACAACCTACTCGGGCAAGGCGCTCATGGAGGGATGGGCCGAGGGCATCGGCAGCGGCACGGGGGCGGTCAACTCCGCCATCACGTCGGCGCTAGCCTCCGCGAGCTCGCTTATCGGCTCGGGCATCACGGTCGCTCCGTCGGTTGCCGTTGCCGGGGCAGGTGCCGCCGGCACGACCTACAACGTCACGGTCAATGGAGGAAGTGTAAACGCAGACCAGCGGATCATGCAGGCGGTTGACGTTCTGGTCTCCGCAGCCAAGCGGTCCGCAGGGTCGGGAAGGTAGCCAATGGGAACCTATACAAGGGAGATTCAGATCGCGGGGCGCAACCGCTGGTATCGCGGCTATATCTCCGTTGACGGCGTGAGCACGGTCAACGACACCACCTCGCGCATAACAATCACCGCCGCGATCGACGACAAGTATGCGGCACAGTACGGCACGCACTACGACGTGATCGTGAACGGCATCACCTACAGGTCGCGCGACGTGCTACTCAACAACTACGGGAATTGGGCCACGCGCGACGCCGTGACCTTCACCGTGGACGTCGGGCGCGGGGCCAGCGGCTGGAACTGCTCCGTGCAGATCCACGTCTACGGCAAGACGTACAACAACTACTACGGCAGCGCCGGCGGAGATGCCTGGGCAACAGAGTACGCTTGGATTCCCCAGCGCGGGTACTCGCAACCGCATCCGCCCAAGAACCCGAAGCTGGCCCGCGTTTCCGACACATCCCACAAGATCACGTGGGACGTCGACTACACGGGCATGGACGGCGCGTACCCCTGGGCTGGCGTGTATGTAGACCGCCGCACCGACGACGGCTCATGGGTGAACATCGCCGACGTCTCGTGGGACGTGACCAACTACACCGACAACTCGACGACCGCAGGACACAAGTACGAGTACCGCCTTTGCGCCCACGGCCCGGGCGGCAACTCCACGCACGTCTCGTGCGGAACCACGTACACAACTCCGTCGGCACCTTCGCGCATCGATGCCATCAAGGCCGGCGCGTCCGAGGTGACGCTGCGCGTCTACGGGGCGTGGTGGTACGCCAGCGCATGGGATGTTCAGCGATCAGGCGACGACGGGAATACGTGGGCGGCGGTCTCGACCACCACCGAGGGCGAAGACCCCGCATGGGTAGACCTGCACGACACCTCCGCGCCTGCCGGCACGATCGTCTACCGCGTCAGGGCCAAGCGCGGTAGCCTAACGTCTTCGTGGGTCGAATCGAATTCTGTGACCACGATCACGCCGCCTCTCGCACCGAAGGTCACCGCCGACCATGTTGCGCCAACGGGGTCGGCAGCATCCTTCTCGTGGGTGCCCAACCACCCCGACGGCTCGGCGCAGTCCGCCGCGCAACTTGAGCTCGTCGGCAGCGAGACGATAACGAAGTCGTACACGACCGAGAAAAGCGCATCGGTCACGCTCACGAAGGGAAGTTGGAAAGCTCGCGTTCGCACGAAGGGACTGCACGCCGATTGGGGCGCTTGGTCTGGCTATGCGGCGATAACGGTCGCCGACTACCCGCAGTGCTGGGTCGCCTCCCCCGCTACCGACGGCATGCTCGTCGATGTGGTGCCGCTCACGGTGCAAGTCGCCGCAACCGACGAAACTGGCATCGCGCAGGCAACGCTCACGCTCGCAGAGGTCGGCGGCGCGACGGTCGCCACGGCAGACGTCACGAACCTGAAGCCCGTGAGTTTCGGCAGCTACGCCACCATACGCAACGGCATCGACTATCTGCTCATGCTCACGGTCAAGGGCGGCTCCGGCCTGTCCAAGACGGCCATGCGCCGCTTCAAGACGCACTGGGCGGAACCGGCCATCCCAGACGTGTCGCTGTCATACGACGATGCGCTGGCGTGTCACGTGAAGGTGCGCAACGGCCTCTCGTCATACGAGATCGAGCAGACCACGCTCGTAGGCCCCATGACGGTCGACGAGGTGAGCAATGAGCTTTCCATGCTAGGCACGATCACAGTCGATGGTGACGCGCTGGTGCTCGGCAACGCCTCCCGCTGCTCCGCCTTCACGGTGGAGCGCGTGGCGTACGGCGGCGATGCCGTCATAGCATCCGGCGTGCTTGACTCCCAAGAGACGATCGACCGCGTGCCGCCGCTAAACACCGACTACGAGTACAAGGTCACCGGGTACGCCGACAACGGCACCTCGTCGCAGACCGTGACCGATGCCAACGTGTTCGCGCACGGGATGGCGCTTAACTTCGGCCAGGATGCATCGACCGTGCTTGTGCTCGACTACAACGGCGACTACTCGACAAGCTCTCAGCGATCCGTAGAGACATACCACTTCGCCGATGGCGGCGAGAACGGCGACCTGCCCATTTCGTACATGCTCGACGAGCTGAACAAAAAGACCTCGCTCTCATGGGAGATGAAGCGCGACGGCCACGACAGGTACATACGGATTATGGACGAGCAGTGGAGGGGATGGTGGCGCGGACATGCGGGCGAACGCGCATACGGCCCCATGGACTTCGATATGTCTGTGAAGGGTGCAGGCATCTGGAAGGGTTCGGCCAACGTCACGCACAACGTCTTCGAGGAGCCGATAAATGGCTGATTGGGGAAAACCGTTCCTCACCTCGTTCCGCTTCATGCGCGTAGACCGCGCAAGCGGCAACGAGGTCGAGAGAATCACGAACATAAAGAACGGCGGGTGCATTGAGCGCAACCAGGACAAGGACTACACCACAGGGCAGGTCGATTACTCCGGGGCGCTCGATATCGGGGCAGATCTGCTGCGGGTGTACCTCGATGCCGACTTCGGTGGCGCGTCAGTCAGTGAGGCGCTGGGGACTTTCGTTGTCTCAGCGCCGAAAAGGACCAGACGCGGCGTCAACTCAACCGGCACGGCAGTCCTGTCGGGCAGGCTGTCGGAGGTTGCGGAGGACGAATTCGATGCCCCATTCACGGTGGCGGCTGGAACCGTAGTTGTCCCCTACGTCGTAAAGTTGCTCAAGGCGGCTGGCTTCGCTGACGTGATCGCCGAAGGCTCCGACTACAAGCTAGCGCAGGATTGGACGCTCGGAATCGATTCGGGCGACATGAGGCTGTCGAAGCGCCTGGCGGCGTGCAACGCGCTGCTCGACGTGGCGGGCTTCCGCGCCGTCGACGAGGACGCCTACGGAAGGCCCGTACTTCGCAGATATAGGGAGCCGCAGGACAGGCCCGTTTCCATGACCCTTCGAGAGGGCTCTGGCGCACGCTTCATCAACGAGGTAGTCGACGAGCTTGACCGCTCGGGCGTCGCCAACGTGGTGCACTGCGACTACGAAACGCAGGACGCCTTCTACCGTGGCACGGCCATCGACTCAGACCCGAGCAGCCCTTACTCCACGGTTTCGCGCGGTTGGCGCAAGACGGCCACGTACAGCTACAGCGACCTGCCCGAGGGGTCTACCGATGCCGAGAGACAGAGGAACGCCGATGCCAAGGCTAACGAGATGCTGCGAACACAGCAGAGCGCTATCCGTAGAGTCACGGTCAAGCGGACGTACGCGCCTATCGCGTGCGGCGATGCCGTGATGGTCGATTGGGCAAGCGCCGGCATCAGCGGCAAGTTCGCGGTGAGGACTGCGACTCTCACGCTCGTGGGAGGATGCCCAATCGAGATGGAGGTGAAGAGGTATGAGCGATGAACTCATGTCGGCCATGCGCCGATACGGCGCCGCGATGGCCGATGCGACCGCCAACGACCCTCCCGGCCAGCAGGCGTGCTACGGAACGGTGAATTCCGTATCCGGAGCCACCATGGCCGTATCGGTGAAGGGGGCATCCCTGAAGCTCCCGTACACCACCTCATGCTCGGGAGCCAAGGCAGGCGACCGATGCATCATCCAGGCAATCGGCCCGCACGCCATCGTGATCGGCGTGCTAGCTAAGTAAAGGAGGTGCGATGGCGGATACCAACAAAGGCGCGGCGCTGCTGCTCAACGATGCGGGCAACATCGACCGCGCCAGAACCACCGACGGCTCGATCTTCCGCATCGAGTCGACGCTATCGATGGAGGCCGCCGAAGAGGCCAAGACGGCAGCGGCGAACTGCAACACCGCGACTGAAAGCGCCGAAGCGGCAGAGAAGACGCGCGTGTCCAACGAGAACGCTCGGAAAACGGCTGAGACCGAGCGCGGCAACAACGAGACAACCCGCAAGAACAACGAGACGTCGCGCAAGAACGCCGAGACAACACGTCAAGACAACGAAACTGCGCGAAAGAATGCCGAAACCACGCGCCAGAACAACGAGACGAGCCGATCGAACGCCGAGATCGAACGCAAAAAGGCCGAAAGCCAGCGCCATGACGAGCATATCGCCGACCAACAGGCATCGAGCAACGCGACCTCTGCGGCGAACGGCGCGGCATCGCGTGCTGACGCGGCGGCCAACCAGGCGTTGCAGATCGCCAACTCCGTTGCGCAAGGAAGCGCGGGCGATTCGGACATCGCGACGCTGCGCGAGCAGAACGCGATCCTCGCAACGCTTTTGGCGAACTCGACAGGTCAGTTCATATACATGGGCGGAACAGTCTACTGCCCGGCTTCAAAGGCATCGGCGAGCGGGGTGACCGTAACGTTCGGCTCAACATGCTCCGCAAGCGGCAACACCATCACATTGATTTAAGAAGGAAACGAAATGGCTCAAGCTAAGATCCTCACAGTGGGCGGCACCAACTACGAGATGATAGACGACACCGCCCGCACCAACGCCACCACGGCGCTCAACAACGCCGAGTACAACCGACAGGGCCTGATCGGCAAGTACCCTGGACAGTCGCTCGCAACGCTTCTCGCGGGCGAGGTCTCAGGCTCCACCACCATCTACGACGCGCTGCACAAGCGCGTGCAGGCCGCGAACTTCAGCGGCATGCGTGTGGGCGACTACATCGACGTGCCGCTCGTGAGCGCATCGGCCATCACGGGCCAGCAGTCCGTGCGCTTCCTGCTTGCGCACTTCGACCCGTACTACCAGTGCGGCGACAGCGCCAATGGCCACCACATCGCGTTCATCGCGTCCGCGCCCGTCGCCGTGGCCAAGACCGTCACCGGCGTGGCCAACGACAGCTACCTGATGTGGAACACTGCGAACACCAACCAGGGCACCGCAGACGTGAAGAACCCGTACCTGAACAGCAACCTCAAGGCGTGGGAGAAGCTGTTCGAGGCGTGCCTGCCCGAGGGGCTGACCAAGTACCTGCTCACCCAGCGCGTGCTGCTTGAGGAGCGTTACAGCGCGAGCGGCGCGCTCAGCGACTCCAACAGCTGGAGCTGGCAGGACATCGGCAAGGTGTGGTCGCCCTCCGAGATGGAGGTGTACGGCTGCCCAGTGTGGGGCACCAAGGGCTACAGCGTTGGCTTCGACTGCCAGTTCGACCTGTTCCGCGATACCGCGCACCGCTTGAACGGAACTCGGTACCAGTGGTGGCTGCGTTCCGTCATGGGTGGCTCCTCGTCCTACGTGTGCTACGTCAGCAGCTACGGCAATGCCGACTGCAATTCGGCGACGCACACCTGGGTTCGCCCCCGCCCCGGCTTCCTTGTCGGCTAGCCAGCCGAGTGCTCTATACTTCTCTTTCGATGCGACCGCCTTGCGCGGTCGCATCCCTGCCCGCGCAGCGGGCCGTTTTTTTTGCCACTATTTCCGGGAGGTGCCATGAGCGGCGTCTACCAGCGAAACCGCGAGGTGTCCGAGTACAAGTTCTTCACGCAGGCCATCGCCATCCGCGTGGAGGTCAACAAGCTCATGGCCTCCTCGTCGGTCGTGCCGAAAGCCTACAGGCTGCTGAACGCAGTCCCCACGGTGGAGACCGCGCGCAGCATCGTATACAACGTCAACCGCGCCGACTGCTTCTACCCCAACAGTTCGTTCAACGCACTTGAGCGCAAGCGTTACCTGACGCTGGCGATAGCCGACTGCGAGCAGCTGATGCTCGACATGCAGTGCCTCATGGACATCGGCCTGCCCGTGAACGCCAACCGCTTCGAGGCGCTGGCGGGCATGGTCGAGGAGGAGATCAAACTGCTCAAGGGCGCGCGCAAGAACGTACGCGTCACCGGCAAGAAGACGACCGACGAGCGCATAGCCGAGGCCGAGGCCGAGCTAGAGCGCCTGCGTTCGTTATAATGGGCGGCGGTCCCGCCTTGTATATCGGTACAATTGGTGGCTGCGTTCCGTCATGGGTGGCTCCTCGTCCAACGTGTGCTACGTCAACAACAACGGCAATGCCAACTACAATTCGGCGACGAACACCTGGGTTCGCCCCCGCCCCGGATTCCCTTACTGCCAGACCGAGTAGGCCAGCGGGCCGAAAGCAGAGCGCGGAGAGGAAGGAAGGCGCGACCATCGGGCGCGAGCCCGTAAATACGCACCCCGCGAGGGTGGCCGGACGCTGCTTGCATGGCGCGGCGCTCCGTGGCTTCGCCGCGTTTCATGGCCATACCTCAAGCGGCTGTCAGAGCCACATTGCAAGCTGTGCGGGGTGCCTTCTATGAACTCGGAGCAAAGGCGGGCCGCACGCCGGAAGCGCCGCGAGGAGAAGCGCGCCAGGGCCAAGGCCGAGCGCGTCAAGGCGTGCACCCTTGAGACGGTGGCCGACCTCAACAGCCTGTGCAAGGCTTCCAAGCAGGCCGCGCGTGGCGTCATGTGGAAGGCCTCGACGCAGCGGTACATGAAGGACTACCTGCGAAACGCCGTGAAATCGCGCCAAGACCTTTTGGAGGGCCGCGACATATGCCGGGGTTTCATCCGCTTCGACCTGTGGGAGCGCGGCAAGCTGCGCCACATCAGTGCAGTGCACTTCCCCGAGCGCGTGGTGCAGAAGTCGCTGTCCCAGAACGCCCTCGTGCCCGCGATAGTCCCCACGCTCGTATCCGCGAACTCCGCCAACATCAAGGGGCGCGGCACCGACTACGCCCTTAAGCTGCTCAAGCGCCACCTGGCCGACCACTGGCGGCGGCATGGGCGCGAGGGCTACATACTGCTGGGCGACTTCTCCGACTACTTCGCGCGCATTGCCCACGAGCCGGTCAAGCGGCAGGTGGCCGACGCGCTGCTCGACCCGCGCGTGGTCGCCCTTGAGCACCGCCTGATAGACGCGCAGGGCGAGGTCGGCCTGGGCCTGGGCAGCGAGCCAAACCAGATATGCGCGGTGGCGCACCCCAACCGCATCGACCACTACGTGGCCGAGATGCTGCGCCACGAGGCCTACGGGCGCTACATGGACGACTTCTACCTGATCCACGAGTCCAAGGAGTACCTGCAAGTGTGCCTTCTGCTGATAGAGCACGAGTGCGCGAAGCTCGGCATCGCGCTGAACCCGCGCAAGACCCGCGTGGTGAAGCTGACGCGCGGCTTCACGTGGCTGAAGAAGCGCATCTTCTACACCGAAACGGGCCGCATCGTCATGAAGCCGTGCCGCGACTCCATCACGCGCGAGCGACGCAAGCTGAAGAAGATGGCGCGCATGGTGGCCGAGGGGGTCATGACGCCCGAGCAGGTGCAGCAGAGCTACCAGAGCTGGCGCGGCGGCATGGCTCACTTGGACGCGCACCGCAGCGTGCTGGCCATGGACGCGCTGTACCGCAGCCTGTTCGAAAATCTCGCGGGGGGGGGGGGTTGCTCAATGCAATCAAGCCCGAGAGACGATTCGGGCGGAACGCCCTCGCCATAGCGGAAGGGCGGCAACTCAAAACGGCGGCCTAGACGGGTCGAAAACGAAATAACCAAGACAGCGAAGGCGTGCTGCGGCGCGCCTTCTTTCTTCGCGCCCGCCCAAACGGCCAGGCAATCTCACGGCGCTAATACGATGGCGGCACATTCCCCGATAAGGAAGGAGTCCGCATGGACACTGAGGAAGACATGCCGCGCCCCGACGAGCTTCGAGACGGCACCCTGGCCGAGGTCAACGCCCTGCGCGACTTGCTGTCGCAGATCGGCGACCCCGACGCGGCGCACGACGCGGGCGTTATCGACGATGACGAGTACGTGGAGCGGAAGGCGCGAAAGCTCGCCTACACCTCCGCGCTCGCCGCCTACGCCAACGGCGAGGTGCCCGACCTCCCGGCGCTGCTCGAACAGATGCGCGAGCAGGCGTCCCAGCCGACGCAGACCGAGACCAACACGGCGAACATCGACTACCTGCTCATGACCGTGGGAGGTGACCAGTAATGGCTACGAAGAAAACCGTTGAGCATTCCAAGCACTTCGCGAAGGTCAAGAAGTACTACGACAAAGACCTTTGGAGCAAGGCGCGCGTCTACAAGGCTGTCGAGTGCAAATGGATCACCGCCGACGAGTACAAGGAAATCACCGGCGAGGAGTACACGGCAGAATAGGCGGAAGGAGGGCGCCCAGGATGGAAGTGCTCAAGCTTTTTGCGCCTTACGGACCGTCTTGGCTTGGCGGCGTGCTCCTGACGCTCGTTGCGTTCTACTTCGGGGGACAATTTCTTGAGGAGTACAAACGCCAAAACCAGCGGAAGGGCGAGCTCGACCTGAAGCGCGAGGAGCGCAAGCAGGCCGAAGTCGACGAGAGGGCGCAGCGCGACCGCGAGCGGTCCCAAATGGAGGGGCGCATCGCCGCCCAGATGGAGCGCAGCAACACCCTGATTGAAGGAATGAAAACGCTCATGGAGTCGGTTGTCGCGTCAAATGACGTCCTCCACGCGGACTTGGTCCACAGCCAGGCGCGTAGCCAGGGCATGGCCGAGAAGGTCGACCATATCTACGACCGAGTCGACCTCATGTACAACAAGGAGACAGGGAGATAAAGATGACTGATATACAGGCAGGACTCACGGTGCTGACCGTCCTCGTGGTGCCCTATATCGTGCAGGCTATCAAGACGAAGGCGATGACCGGCAATGTCGCCCGCTGGACGGCCATCGCAGTATCGGCGCTGTGCGGCGCATTGACGGCCATGGCCGGGGGTATGCCGACTGACCCCACGGCGTGGGTTACGTCCATCTTCGCCGCGGTAGGCGGCGTGCAGGTGGCATATGCAGCCTTCAAGGCGGTCGGCGTGACAGACAAGTGGCTCGACGCGCTGCTTGCCATGGGCACTCCGAAGAAGGACGACTAGGAATGGGCGGCAAGCGCCTCGTGCGCATCGCCGCCGCCATCTCGCTGCTTGCTTTGCTCGCCGCCTTCGCCGACGTGGCGCTTATAGCCTCTAACGTGCCGAAGGTGCCGAAGGAAGAGCCTTTGCCCGTCATCTACGACAAGCCGCTCGACAAGCCCGCCGAGGTGCCCGTCTACCTCCAAGCAGACGAGCGCTGGGGCGGGCTTTCGTATGCGGGCGAAGACCTGGCTGCTGCCGGCTGCGGCCTCACGTGCGCGGCCATGGCGTGGGAATGGCTCTACGGACAGGCATGCACGCCGGCGCAGATGCTGGGCTTCGTTGGCGAATCGTGCCTCACGGACGGCGTGAACGACATGGAAAAGTTCTGCCGTTGGATGAACGCGAACGACCAGGCTTTGGGCTACACGCCTATCCACGACAACGCCGATGACGCCTTGGACGAGGCGGCTGGCGGCTGGATGGTGTTTTGCAGCCTAACTGGCCAGCTCCGCGAAGGCGGCAAGAACTACGGCGGGCACATCGTCCTGCTTTGCGGATGGGACGGCGAGGCGGCGACCTTCCACGACCCCTACGAGGGCGTGGTGCGGCTGAGCCGCGAGCAGTACGAACAAGTTGATTGGGCTTATTTCATAGCGATAGGGAGCGCTGAATAGAATGAACGGAATAGACATCAGCAATTGGCAGAACGGCATCAACCTCGCGGCTGTCCCGTTCGACTTCGTTATCTGCAAGGCTACCGAGGGCACGCGCTACGTGTCGCCCGACTGCGACCGCCAAATCCAGCAGGCGATCGGTCTTGGCAAGCTCGTCGGCGTGTACCACTACGTCAACGGAGGTGATGCCGAGGCGGAGGCCGAGTACTTCTATGAGCGCTGCAAGGGCTACGTCGGCAAGGCCGCGTTCTTCATCGACTGGGAGGAGCGGGGCAACAAGGCATGGGGCGACACGTCCTACCTCAAGGCCATGGCAGAGCGTTTGGCCGAGCTTCTTGGCGTGAGCGTGGATCGCATCGGTATCTACGCATCCAAGAGCGTGTTCCCGTGGGGCCTCACCGATGCTAAGACGTGGGTGGCGCAGTACGCCGACATGAATCCCACTGGCTACCAGGACGCGCCGTGGCACGAGGGCGCTTACGATTGCGCCATCCGCCAGTACTCCTCTTGCGGGCGCTTGGACGGCTGGGCGGGCAACCTCGACATCAACAAGTGCTATATCTCCCGCGCGGAGTGGGAGGCCATGGTGGGCGGCTCCAACGGCGATCCCGACTCGCTTATCCACGGCATCGACGAAACGCCTGCAGCAGACCTCGCGGCGAAGGTGCTCGCTGGCGAGTTCGGAGACGGCGACGACCGCAAGCACGCGCTGGGCGACCGCTACCAGGAGGTGCAGTCGCTCGTGAACCACATTCTCACGGCATCCGCCGAGGATCTGGCCGCTGAGACCTGGGCGGGCGATTACGGCAACGGCAGCCGCCGCAAAGCTGTTTTGGGGCCGCGCTACGACGAGGTTATGGCGGTCATCAACGGGCAGGCCGAAACCGAGCAGGTGTACGTGGTGCAAAGCGGCGACACCCTTTCCGGAATCGCCTCAAAGTACGGCACGACCTATCAGGATCTCGCCGCCAAGAACGGCATCTCAAACCCGAATCTGATCTATCCCGGCATGCGCCTGGTTGTTTCCTAGGCCGCTCGTGGTATCCTAACGAAGATAATCGTGCCGATTGCGCACACCTCGGTTCGAGGAGATGCGCAAACGGTGCACCATTGCTGTGTCCGGACCCGCTCGGCTTCGCGCCGGGCGGGTCCTTTTCATAGGAGGGGTTCCGGGATGGAAGCGAAACGCGTTGCCCGTGCGGGCGTTATGGCTGCGTTGCTGGCGGTGTCTGCTCAGGTGATGCTGCCGCTCGGTCCCGTGCCATTTACGCTGCAGACGTTGGTGCTCGCCATGGTGCCGGCCGTGCTCGACCCGGCGACCTCGGTGTTCACGGTGCTGGCCTATGTTGTGCTCGGTGCGGTGGGCCTGCCTGTTTTCGCGGGCTTCAACGGCGGCATCGGCGCGCTCGCCGGTCCGACGGGCGGGTTTTTGTGGGGCTTTGTCCTGGGCTGCGCGCTGGCGGGCGCGTTGGCAAAAGTGCTTGATGGCAGGATCGGGGCGTATCCGCGTGCGCTCGTGTGCGCGGCCGCGCTTGTGCTCGTTTCATATGCGTGCGGAACCGTCCAGCTCATGGCGCTCATGAACCTCGACCTTGCGGGAGCGCTCGCCATCGCGGTGATCCCCTTTGTGGTTCCCGACGCGGTTAAGGTCGCAATCGGAGCGCGCTTGGGCTGCACTGTGGCGCGCGTGGTGAAATAAGAGCGCCCATCACGCGATCGATATGAACGAAATCGGCCCCCATGGTTGCATGGGGGCCGATTTCGTTCATATCGAGGCATCGCGCGGGCGGTGGTGCCGAGAGTTCCTTAGGGCAGCAGCTTCATCGCGGCTGCGCGGGCTGAGAGCTCGCGATCGTCATTGAGCGGGGACAGCGGCAACAGGGTTTCTGCCTGTGCGTCGCCGATGGAGCGGCGGCGTTCGAGCGCTCGCTCGATGAGCCAGTCGGCGAGGTCGGGGTTCTTGGAGAGCGCGGGACCGTGCAGGTAGGTACCGATCAGGTTGCGATGCAGGCAGCCTTCGAGCCCGTCCTTGCCGTTGTTGCCCGTACCGGGAACCGTCGAGACGCCCAGCGTGTGCTCGCACTCGTCGAGGAACGTGCGGCCGCCGTGGTTTTCAAAGCCGACGAACGGGTCGCTCGAGAGCTCGGTTTTGACCGCGACGTTGCCGGTCAGGCGCCCGTCGCCGCGGACGGTGTCGGCTGCGATGATGCCCAGGCCCTCGATCTTGTCATCACCCATGTAGTAGGAGCGGCCGAGGAGTTGGTAGCTACCGCAGATGGCGAGCATGACGCCGTCGTCCTCGACGTAGGCGCTGAGCTCGTCGCGCCGCGAACGCAGCTCATGGGCGACGGCGAGCTGGTCGCGGTCGGCGCCGCCGCCAATCAAGATGATGTCGGCAGTTGCGAGGTCGAGCTCATCGCCCATGTGAACGTTGTCGATTTTGGCGGGGATGCCGCGCCATGCGCAGCGCCGTTCGACGACCATGGCATTGCCGCCATCGCCATACAGGTTCAGGGCATCTGGGTAGAGGTGGACGATGCGAAGCGGTCGGTCGAGGACGGCGGGTGCGGGAAGCTCATCGCCTGTGGCAACCGCTGCCTGCTCGCCGTGCGCGGTCTGGTCGACCTGGGGCGCCGTGACGCCCGTATCTTCCGAGCTCAGGCGTTTGAGATCGGCTACAACAGGCGGGAACGCCGTGTAGTTGGCGACAGCGAAGAGAACATCTCCGGGGGGCTCGTCGGTGACGGATGCGAGTGCCTGTTCGACGCGTTCCACAATCTGAGCGTCAATGCCGGCGTATTTGAGGCGGACCTGCAGGTCGTTGGCGCGCGAGCCGCCCACAAAGGCGCGAATCCCCGGAGTTTCGGCGAGACACTCGAAGTCGACGTCCCAAATCCAGGAGACATCGCGACCGTCGGCTTCGGCATCGTTCAGGAAAAAGGCCATGAGACGGCCGTTCGAGGCTTTGATCTGCTGAATTTGGCGGTCGAAGCCGACCGGGTTCTTGGCGAGATCGCTTGCCACCGTGCGGCCCATGGCCCGCCAGCGCGTCATGCGCCCGCCCGTGGGAACGTAGGCATCGAGCACGTCCTGGAAGCGCGAGGGGTCGGCGCCCAGGGCGCAGGCAGCGGTGCAGGCGGCCATGATGTTGTACACCATGTACAAGCCGTTGTAGGCGGTGGTAAGGGCGAGCTCACGGGCGGGGTCCGCCGTGTTGCCCGGCAGATGCAGGCAGAACGAGTAGCCGTCTCCGGAGAGGGTGACGTCGTGCGTCCACGCCTCGAGTTCGGGGCGCTCCCAGCCGCATGCGGGGCATCGGTAGGCGCCGAGCTGGCCATACTGCAGGTATTCGTATACGAGCGCCGCATTGCACTTGGCGCAAAAGCGCGACTCGGCCATACGTGATGTCTCAGTTCCCGTGGCTCCCTGGATGCCGAACGCCACGCGCGGGTTGGGCACGCGGTCGGCGATGGCGGTGCACAGGGGATCGTCGGCGTTGAAGATGAGGATGGTCTCGGGCGAGGAGGCCAGGGCGCTGGCGATCGCGTCTTGCGTGTGGTCGATCTCGCCGTAGCGGTCAAGCTGGTCGCGGAACAGGTTGAGCAGTACGAAGTGCGTGGGCTTGAGGCGCGGGAGCACGCGGACCGTGTAGAGCTCGTCGCATTCGAACACGCCTACGCGCACGGTGCCTGCAGTGCGACGGCGCTCGGAGCTGGCCTCGAGCAGCGCGCCGGTGATGCCGGTCTCCATGTTGTTTCCCGCGCGGTTGCACACGCAGGTGAGGCCGCTTGCGGCCACGGTATCGGCGATGAGGTTGGTCGTGGTGGTCTTTCCGTTGGTGCCGGTGACGACGACGCTCGCGTCGAGCAGGTCGGCGAGATGGGCGATGAGCTCCGGATCGATCGCCAGACCTATTTTGCCGGGCAGGGCGCCGCCGCTGCGGTGCAGGACGGAGCGGAGGCCCCAGCGGGCGATGCCGGCGGCGGTGGTGGCGATGTTGGAGGTGATGCTCATGGGAGCTCCTGTCGTGATGGTGCCTACTGCTGGTTGGCGGCGGCGTAGCGTGCGCGGCTGCGCTGCTCGGGCGTCATGCGACTGCGCGGGGAGTAGATGACGTTGGTGCGGCAGTATTCGACGCACAGGTCGCATCCGGCGCAGGCATCGCGGTCGATGCGGAAGATCGGCGGCGTGAATGCAATGGCGGGGCAGCCGGTGATTTGCTGACAGCGATGGCAGCTCGTGCATGCGTACTGATCGATCTCGACGGGCTCGGCCTGGAACTCGCCACGCTGCAGCTGGGCACAGGGGGAGGCGAACACGACGGCATGGACGCCGGGCCGCGCAAGGGCCCCATGGAGCACGTCCGAGCTCTTCTGGCTGTCAAAGGGGTCGACGATCGCCGCGTCGTCGCATCCGAGTTCGAGGGCGCGTGCGGCGAGCGCTTCAAGCGCGTCGACCGTGAGGAACTCTGCGCTCGAGGCGAGCACGGCGAGGACGGTGACGTGTCCCTCGGCAGGCAGTGCGTGAAGCATTTCGGCGGCGTTCTCCGCCGCAAGGTCGACATCGGGGATGAAATGGATGACCGCCTCGCACGCCGGCTCCTCCGGCGTCCCGCCCGTCGGCACCGCGACCTTGTACCGGTCGAGCAGCGCTTCCTCGCCGCCGGGACAGGCGGTGGCGGCGGGGTGCATGGGGCCGACGTTTGCGCAGCCGGCGTTGCCGCAGATGACTCGCCCGCGACCGCGACCCAGGGTCTCCTTGCAGGCGACGTAGGCGGCGCGGTGCGGACAGCCGGGGCAGGACACGCCGTGCAGGGTCTGGTTCTCCGTGCTCATCCTATGCCTCCTCGCCGGTGTAGGGCTCGCGGCTCAGCAGTTCGAGATCGAAGGTGAGCGTGTGGCCGGCCATGGGGTGGTTGAAGTCGAACAGTGTGTCGGCATCGTCCGCCACGCGGATCACGCGGGCGAGTTGCTGGTAGCCCTCGTCGTTCATGAGGTAGATGAGCTGGCCCGGGATGAGGTCCTCGTAGTTGGGGATCTCGATGGTGGGCATCGTGTAGAGCAGACGCGGGTCGTGCTCGCCGTAGGCGTCCTTGGGCTCGAGGCGCACGGTCTTCTTCTCGCCCGGCTCCATGCCGAGCACGGCGATCTCGAATCCGGGCACGACCTCGTGGTTGCCCTCCACGTAGGTGAGGGGGGTGCGGCCGATGGTGGTGTCAAACACCTCACCGTCCTCAAAGGAGCCGGTGTAGTGCACCGTCACGCGGTGCTTGAGGGAGAAGTCGGTCACGGTGATCCTTTCAGGGTCGATGGTCACGAGGCAAGCCTATCATGCGCTTGCGATCTAAAAGCCATAGCGGCGGGCGAAGTCGTCGGCTGCGGCGCGCACGCCGTCGACGCCTTCCGCCCATAGGGTGAAATCGGGTGTGTCGGCGATGATGCCGTCGGCCTCCCACACGGCCTGGTGGGCAAGAGCCCACGTCTCGCGCGCGGGCGGTCGCACGGGCAGGTACGGGTCGTGGTAGGTGGGGTTCAGCAGGAAGAAGGCGCCGCCATCGCAGCGCGTGGCGAAATCCCTGAGGGCGCGACGAGCGCTGCGGGTCTGACCGAGCTTGTAGAGCAACAACGTGCGGCCGAGGCCGAACCAGGGGAGATCTTCGACGTCCGGACCCGCCTCCTGCACGGCTTGGAAGAACGCGTCCTCGTCCTCAAGGCGTGCGAGGGCGAGCAGCAACGTGCCCGCGGCGTAATTGGGAAAGCCCTTTGCGCGCATGACGGTTCGGGCATAATTGGCAGCCGACCGGTAGCGGGCGGTGAAGATGGACCCCTGGGCGAGCGCCTCCAGGATGTGGAGCCAGCCGATCAGGTCGGGGTCGGAGGCGGTGAGCTCGCTCGCGCTCGTTCCGTCTGCCAGCGCCTCAGGTGCCCAAAGACCGTCGACGTCCGGATCGAAGCCGGGATGCGTTGAGATGATCATCTCACGTGCCTCGCGCTCGAGCTTGAGCATGTCGGAAAGGCAGGCGTCGAGGGGGACTTCGGCGAGCTGGATGGAGACGAGTCGGGCGTCCAGGCAGGTAGCGTCCTCGGCGATGATGTTGGCGAGCTGCTCGCGCGCTTGGGAGAACAGCTCGACACGGCCACGCTCGAACTCGTCGTCGGGGAGGCCCTCCATGCGCAAGAGCCCGTCGGTGAGTTCTCCGTGTACGCGGGAGTAGGACAGTAGCGCCTGCGCATGCACGTTTGCGGCATAGCGCTCGGGTTCGGCGGCGATTTGCTCGCGCACGAGCTCGCGTGCGCCCTCCGTCAAGCCGGGGTGTTCTTGGATATAGAGTCGTTCCAGGTATGCGGGAACATAGATACGCGGGTCCATCAGCGTGCACCTCCGATTGGGCCGCCGCCCTCGGCCTGGGCGATCATGGCGCGATCTTGGTCGGTGAGTGCGGCCTGCACCAGCTCATGCTCGGCGACCCAGATGGCGAAGCTGGCGGCGTCGGGCGTGCCCATGCCCTCTTGGAGCAGGGGCGTCGCTTCAGAGAGGGCAAGTATCAGCTCGTCGTCGCTGCCGGGCTGCACGTGCACGCGCGAAAACACGCCGTCGGGAAACTCGGCCTGGAGGTAGAGTGCTTGGGCGGGGTGGGGGTAGGAGCGCATGAGGGCCTGGAGCAGCGCGGTGGCGCGGTCGAAGTCGAAGGCGCGGTAGGCGAGGCTCATCTCGGTGATGAGGGACCATGCGTCGGGCCGATGGCCGCCGAGGCGCCCCGTGCGGGAGGATGCACGGTCTTGGTAGGCTGCGGCGTGGCGTGAGCGAAAGTGCCTGAGCTCATCGGCCTCGACCTCGAGCTTGCCCAGTGCGAGCATACCGGTGTGCCGCGCGCCAGCCAGGTCGAGCGGATTGGCCTCGAGGGCGCGTTCGGCATAGGAGAGCGCCATGCGATAGCGGCCGGCGATGAGCAGGCGCGAGGCGAGCGCGGCGAGCCAGCGCTGATGCGCGCGGCGACCGAGGTCGTGGGCGAATTCCTGCTCATAGGGGTTAGCAGCGCTTTCGATGAGCGTTTTCAGATCGTCCTCAACGGCGGGGAGGTTTTCGATGAGATAGTCGATGAGCGCATCGTCGGAGATGGAGCGCATGGTTGCGAGCATGCGCTGCGCGTCCCAATTCCGAGGGTCGAGCTCGACGGCCTCGCGCAGGTAATCCTCAGCTTGGGAGAACAGCTGCTCGGCCTCTGCCTCGGAGGGGGCGAAGGGTGCGCGGTAATCTGCGAGCTCGGTCGCCATGGCGACGAGGTGGAACGATCGGTCCCGATCGGTATGGATGAGGGTTGCCGGGTCGAGGCGGTAGGCCTCGCTGGCGCGCTCGATGAAAGCGGCGTCGCTCGCGGGGTCGGCGCCTTCGCGCTCCATGGCGGCGAGGATGAGCCGCAGGCAGTCCTCTTGGACGGGGTCGAATGCCATGTCGCTCCTAGTCGATACGGTATGAATGCGCGCCCGAGGGCGCGTCGATGCAGGTGGTTCGGCGGCGTGTCGCCGCGTGATGAGGCGGCCGCGATCGTTGCGCGGCGCGTCTCGATGACCTTTTAGTTTACCGATTGAAGGGCGGGGAGACTACCGTAGGGCGGCGGCGTCCGATTCTTCCGCAACAACTTCAACGACCAGCCCGTGGGGAAGACATACGATCTGCTCGCCGGCCTGTGAGATGGGCGCGTGTTCGACGCAGACCTGGTTGCCGCAGTTGGCGCTTTTCACCTCGACGCGACCCTCCGAGATCGAGATGACGTTCTCGCCGCCGTCGGCATCTCGCCCGCTGCCGGTGCCGTTCGTCTCGACGGTGAAGGTAGCGTCGCGCGCGAGCTCGTCGACGCGGCGGAAGCCGTCTTTGGATTGGGTGACGACGACCGGTCCGTTCGCCGACGTATTCCTACCGTTCGCGTAGTTTATGAGCCACCATGCGCCTCCGCCCACAAGAGCGAGCAAAAGCGCGGCTATCAGGCATAAATCGCCGGTTTTGAGGCGGTGCTTCACGTGTTCTTCTTCCGGGTCGCGTAGTCCAGTCACCCATGGTACCAGGTCTTTTGATTGGCTGCGCCCGAGATGGCCCATGCGGGCGAGTGCGGTGGATCGAGGCGCGGAGCGATACAATATGCACGTCTGCGGGTACGTTGCCACCCGATGATAAAACGATACATCATCGAAGGCCGAGCAATCCGCCCGCACCCGAATACGGTCCTTACGCGGAGCCAAAAAAAGGGGGTTCCGCGCGTGAATGCGGGGTGACCCGCGACTTGGGAGGTACGCAATGGGACGTTTTACCAATCCGCGTGATCTGTACTTCGGTGAGGGTGCCCGTCATGAGGTCAAGAACCTCAAGGGCGAGCGCGCCATGATCGTGACCGGTGGCGGCTCGATGCGCCGCGGCGGTTTCCTGCAGGACGTTGAGGCCGACCTCAAGGAGGCCGGTTTCGAGGTTGAGATCTTTGAGGGCGTTGAGTCCGACCCGTCCGTCGAGACGGTTATGAAGGGCGCCAAGGCCATGGAGGCCTTCCAGCCCGATTGGATCATCGGCATCGGCGGCGGCTCGCCCATCGACGCCGCCAAGGCCATGTGGCTGTTCTACGAGTATCCCGAGGAGACCTTCGAGCAGGCCGTCGTGCCCTTCTCCTTCCCGGAGCTTCGCACCAAGGCCCACTTCTGCGCCATCGCCTCTACCTCCGGCACCGCGACCGAGGTCACCGCGTTCTCCGTCATCACCGACTACGAGAAGGGCATCAAGTACCCGCTGGCCGACTTCAACATCACGCCCGACGTCGCCATCGTCGACCCCGAGCTCACCTACACCATGCCCGCTAAGCTCTGCGCTCACACCGGTATGGACGCGCTGACCCACGCCATCGAGGCCTACGTCTCCACCGCCGGCTCCATGTACACCGACGGCAACGCGCTGCATGCCATCCGCGAGATCGTCGAGTGGCTGCCCAAGTCCTATCAGGGCGACCATGAGGCCCGCGCCCACATGCACGACGCCCAGTGCATCGCCGGCATCGCCTTCTCGAGCGGCCTGCTCGGCATTGTCCACTCCATGGCTCACAAGACCGGCGCCGCCTTCACTGGCGATCACATCATCCACGGCTGCGCCAACGCCATGTATCTCGGCAAGGTCATCCAGTTCAATGCCCGTGACGAGCGCGCCAAGAGCCGCTACGCCTTTATCGCCAAGGACGTTTTGCACCTCGCCGGTGAGACCGAAGACGAGCTCGTCGAGGCCCTGGTCCAGAAGATTCGCGACCTCAACGACGCCCTCGACATTCCGCAGGGTATCAAGAACTACGGCAAGTCCGGCGTGAAGGCCGACGAGTCGATCATCGACTACGAGGAGTTCGAGGCCAAGAAGGCCGATGTCGCCGCCAACGCCATCCTCGACGCCTGCACCGGCTCCAACCCGCGTATCCCGACGCAGGAGGAGATGGAGCAGCTGCTCGAGTGCGTCTACACGGATACCCCGGTCACGTTCTAATAGCCCGGTGACGTTCTAGCCGCCCCCGGTGACGCTCCTGCCGCCCTGGTGACGTCCCGCCGCCCTGGTGACGCGCTGGGGTTGCATCGATCACTCGAAGCGGCTTGTCACTCGGAAGCCCGATGGCCCTCGGTTGCCATCGGGCTTCTCTTGTATTGGGTCGCCGCGGAGCCCCGGCCGGCCCGTCGCGGAGCCCAGGCCAGGCTGCCGCAGAGTCCCGGCTGGGCCGCTGCGGGGCCCCGGCTGGCCCCCGCCGCGGGGTCCCGGCTGTGCCGTCGTGGGCCCCGGCCGGCCCGCTGTGGGGTCCCGGTTGGGCCGCCGCGGGGTTCCGGCTGGGCCGTCTGCCCTCGAGGTATAACCAAAGTCACGTATCGGGGGCTCCTTTCGTGACTTTGATTGCACTTCGCTAATCTGAAGGCTCCTCGCGTCGTGGAACGCCGGCGGCGGTTAGCAGTCGTTCGAAATACGCCGTGTCGAGCACGTCTCGCATGCTGAATCTGACGATTTTGGAGCCGCTTAGACAAAGATGGGACTCCCTGCGTCGTTCCGCTGCAAGCGCGCGTATAGCCGCATCGAGACCGTTCCGCGTGCCATCGACGCCTCCCTTGCGATATTTGCCGAGCCCGTCGAGCTCTCCGATGACCCAGCTCCCGTCTTCAAGCCGCCAACCAAAGTCTCCGCGTTTGGGGTTGTCCGGCTCCATTGGATCGAAAACCTCGACTTGCAGGTACGGGGCAACGAAGCCGAGTTTGATCATCGTCGCGCGTGCAATCGATTCCCCGCCATTCTCACTTCGCCCGTCCGCCCATGCGACGGTTTCGCGAGCCTGCCGAATGCCTCGCCGCCCCTTACCGTCCTTTTCGATCCAGCACTCGATTTCGCGCTTGCCCGCCAATTCCCAATGGATTGCAGAGTCGGTGATTGCCAGCCCCACGCGAAAGTCGGAAGTGCAAAGACAGTCGACAAGCGTTTTCCGCAGCGAGGTGACGCGCACCCCCGTATTCAACACGATGTCTTGAGGGGCGAGTCGAAGGTGATGCCGGATGAGTGGGGACCCGCGTCGGCTCGTTCCGTTGGCGCAATAATGCACGGAGCCGAGAACGTTGTTCGGCACCTGGAGCCCATGGATCACGGCCGCCGAGTATCCGCAGAACACCCAGCTGGGATGCAGAAGCCCGAGCGTGCGGATCGTGCGGATGGCCCGCTCTCGAATAGAAGCGGTTTCGAACGTGTTACATCGTGCGTACATCCCCCTGAAGGGGGACGCAAGCTCACCTTTTGCGAATCGGCGACACAGCAAGACTTCCTCAGCATGGCCCACGGGGGTTAGCCACAGCCCCTGTGCCTCCGCCCGATCGAGGCGAACGGATAGATTGTTGGCAATCTCGCCCAAAAGCATCACCCTCTCAGTTCCATCGATTGCCTCCAGTGCCGTCGCAGGGATTGAAATCAGCCGGCGTACGTGTTCGGTCATATCAACCGTACTGCTGGATGGGGGAGGGTGAGCCTGCCCCCTTTCAAACCGAAAACTGACCGCGCAGGTGATGTGCGGTGGGGGTGCATGCACAATTCGGCGGGCGGTTGAATACGGCGGGTGGACGCGCGACGGATGCGGAGTTTTCCACAGCCGAATTGGCTGATGTCCACAGGCGCTGATGTGCCTCCCGTGCTTTGACAATCTGAGAAGGTCGCCCCGATCGGATTCGCCGAGACATACTCAAAGTCACAACATGGGCATCGATTTGGTGATTTTGGTTATATCTCGCTGGGGAGAGAGGGCCGGGCGGGGGAATTCCGTTATACTCTGCTCCCGCGGGCGATTGGCGCAACGGTTAGCGCAGGTGCTTTACACGCACAAGGCTGGGGGTTCGAATCCCTCATCGCCCACCAAGGAATGTGAACGCGAGGGCCGTGTTGCCCTCGCGTTTTTGTTTAGCGTGCGTGGATTCGAGCCCCGTTTGGGGCGCGGGGCTGAGGAAACATAAACCTTGAGTTTTATCGCGGCCGTGCGGAGGAGCTCGGGTTGCTCACTTCGGGCTGATCGTTTTGTTTATGATGGTGAGGAAGAACCTTTGTCGCGAGAAAGGCTGCCATGAGCGACTTCGACCTCTCGAACTACCCCGTCCTTCCCGCCGAGCCCACAGGCGAGCTGCGTGAAAAGCTCGGACGCGTGAAGTACGTCTTCACCGACCTGGACGCCACCATGCTGGCGCCTGGCTCTTGCGCTCTCTCGGATAACGAGGGCAATCCGAGCACCGCACTCGTTGAGGCCATCGTGGCTCTCAAGCGTGCCGGCATCGAGATCATTCCGTGCTCCGGCCGCGCTCGTGTGATGATGCACGAGGATTCGCGCATCCTGGGCTTCAACTCCTACATCGGCGAGATGGGCGGCCTGCTCATGCTCGACCTCAAAGCGAACAAGTGGGAGTACTTCACCGGGGACATGCCCTACGACCCCGATTGCGGTCTCACCCCGCATCAGGTGATTGAGCAAGCGGGCGTCTGCCAGGGCATCATCGACCGCTGGCCCGGCCGTATCGAGTATCACAACGACATGGCAAACGGCATCAAATACCGAGAGGTCACGGTCGGCATGCGCGGCGAGGTGCCCGATGAGGAGGCCCAGGCGATGATCGACGTCGCCGGCCTCGGCCTGGTGTGGGGCAACAACGGCTACCTGACCCATGTCTCCAAGCCCACCACGTTGGAGCTTGGCGAGGACGGCCCCGGCCGCGCCTTCAACATCATGCCCGCCGGCCTCAACAAGGGCCGTGGCATCGAGCGCTTTTGCGAGCTTCGCGGTATCGACCGCGCCGAGACGCTCGCCATCGGCGACTCGGAGTCCGACTTCCTGGCTGCCCCGTATGTGGGAACCTTCGTGTGCGTGGAGAACGCCCTCAAGGATCCCGCCACGCCTGCGCTCATCGCTGAGAACGATAACGTCTACCTCACGCGCGGCAGGATCGTCGAGGGTTGGGTGTATATGGCGAAGGCCCTGCTGGCGGCCCGCGCATAGGTGCGAAAGCGCATGACGGGAGGAACCATGAGAGATTGCGAGCGCCCCATCGGCGTGTTCGACTCCGGATTGGGCGGTCTCACGGTTGCGCGGTGTATCGCAACCTCGCTGCCGCATGAGTCGATTTACTACGTGGGAGATACCAAGCGGTGCCCCTACGGCGTGCGTCCCGAGGAGGAGGTGCGCTCCTTTGTGTTGCAGGCGGGCAGGTGGCTCGCCGAGCACGAGGTCAAGATCATGGTCATCGCGTGCAACACCGCCACCGCGGCGGGTCTGCGCATCGCTCAGCAGGTGCTGCCCGTGCCGGTGATCGGTGTGATCGCGCCGGGCGCACGCGCCGCCATCAACTCCACGCGTACGCGCAAGGTCGGCGTGCTCGCAACGCCGCTCACCGTTCGAACCGGCGCCTACACGCGCGCCATCCAGGATCTGGATGCGGGTGTGGATGTGTACGGATGTCCCGCCCCAAGTTTTGTCGAGATCGTCGAGCATGAGCTCGCTACTGGCGCCCACCTGCAGGAGCGCTGGCTGCAAAATGGGGACATCTTCGACACGCTCGAGAATCGCGTAGAGGTCGAGCGCACGCTCGCGCCCATCATCAATGGCGGTGCGCAGGTGGACACAGTGGTACTCGGCTGTACGCATTTCCCCTTGCTGGCCGGCCCGATTCGCCATGCGCTCGGGCCCGATGTGCGCGTGGTGTCCTCAGCGGAGGAGACGACGCGTGAGCTCGAGGACATTTTGAGCCGTCGTGACCTGCTCGCCCCTCAGACGGCGCAGCCGGAGCACCGCTTTGCCACGACCTCGGACAACATCGCTGAGTTCGCTGCTGCGGGTAGCTTCATCTTCGGGCAGCCCCTCAAGAGCATCGAGCACATCTCACTCGACGAGCTCCGCGGCCTGTAGCGTCTCAATTGGCGCCTGTCCCCAATTGCTCGCTTTTCTCATCTCGAGGGCAGGCCTCAATCGCCCGTGGGGACCGCGGACGAGAAGCCGGACTGCCCGGCGTTCAATACCACTTCTGAAAGGAACACGTTCCATGGAACATATGATGATCGACCGCGCCAATGGTCGCGCGGCAAACCAGATGCGCACGGTTAACCTCACCCGCGACGTGATGAAGCACGCCTTGGGCTCTTGCTTGGTCGAGTTCGGCGACACCAAGGTGCTGTGCGCCGCCACCATCGAGGAGGGCGTGCCCGGTTGGCGCAAGGCGAGCCATCAGGGCTGGGTCACGGCGGAATATGCCATGTTGCCCGCTTCGACCAATCGACGTACGCGTCGTGAGACGAACAACCGCAAGGGCCGCTCGATGGAGATCGAGCGCCTGATCGGTCGCAGCTTGCGCACCGTTGTGAACATGAAGTCCCTGGGCGAGCACACGGTCACCGTGGATTGCGATGTCATCCAGGCTGATGGCGGGACCCGTACGGCGAGTATCACCGGCGCATGGGTTGCCCTGCACGACGCACTCATGGCCTGGGTCGAGGCCGGCAAGATCGCCCGCCTGCCGTTGACGGGCCAGGTCGCCGCCGTCTCCATGGGTCTGGTGGACGGTTGCGAGCTGCTCGACCTTGACTACTCCGAGGACAGCCACGCCGAGGTGGACATGAACCTCGTTGCCACGGATGCTGGCGAGATCATCGAGATTCAGGGCACCGGTGAGCAGACGCCGTTCGACCGCGCCCGCTTGAATCGCCTGCTCGACCTTGGTGAGCTCGGCATCAAGCAGCTCATCGACCTGCAAAACGAGGTTACTGCTTTCCGCGATTAGCGGGTTTTGCCGATGTGCATTTGGGGACGGGTGCGTTTTGCACATCGGCGAGGCGGCTCGCTTGCAGCCCGCGTGGGCCGCAGCGGGTGTGCAGTTTGCACCCGTCCCCCATTACACATCGAGAGGAAGGCCCCTTATGGCACTTGAAAAGATCGACATCGAGACACTGGACCCCAAGCGCACTATCGTGGTCGCCACGGGCAACGCGCATAAGCTGACCGAGATCGAGGCGATCTTGAGCCAGGTCTTGCCCGACGTTCGGTTTGTGGCGCTCGGCCAGCTGGGAGATTTCGAAGACCCCGAGGAGAACGGCAGCACGTTTGTCGAGAACGCGATCATCAAGGCCGAGGCCGCCGTCGCGGCGACGGGCTTGGCGGCCATCGCCGACGATTCCGGCCTGGTGGTGGACGCCCTCAACGGCGAGCCCGGCGTTTACTCTGCGCGCTACGCCGGCACCCATGGTGATGACGAGGCCAACAACGCCAAGCTCCTCGACAAGATGCAGGGGGTGGCGGACGCCGATCGTACAGCGTGCTTCATGAGCGTCGTGGTGCTCATCGACGCCGCAGGCTGCGTCCTCACGGGCACGGGGGCCTGCGAGGGCATGATCGCGCGCGAGGGGCGCGGGAGCTTCGGCTTTGGCTATGACCCGTTGTTCCTGCCCACCGATACGCCCGGCAAGACCATGGCCGAGCTCACGCCCGAGGAGAAGAACGCCATCAGCCATCGCTTCCATGCGCTCGAAGACCTGTCTGCTCAGCTCACGACTGTGGGCGGCGCTCAGGCGCAGGAGTGCTAACCCATGCGCGCCGTCATTCAGCGCGTTGAGCGCGCGAGCGTGACAATCGCCGGGGACGTCGTGGGTAAGATCGGCGCCGGGTATCTGATTTTGCTCGGCGTCGGCCATGCCGATACCCGGGCTGAGGCGGATAAGCTCTGGGGCAAGATCTTCGCCCTGCGCATCAACGATGACGAGGAGGGGAAGACGAACCTCTCGCTTCCCGATGTGGACGGCGAGGTTCTGGTGGTCTCTCAGTTCACGCTGTTCGCCAATTGCAGGAAGGGCCGCCGCCCCTCCTTTGTCGAGGCCGCGCCACCGGCGCAGGCCACCGAGCTATATGAGTACTTCGTCGACCTCGTCCGTGCCGACGTGGGACGTGTCCAGACGGGCCGTTTTGGTGCCGATATGCAGGTCGAGCTTGTGAACGACGGACCTTTCACCATCGTCCTCGACACCGACGAACTCTAGCTCGAATAACGAGCCGACATCCGAGCCGCTGTGGCGGTTGCTCGCTATCGCCTGTGGCTGCCTCCGAGATTGCCTATGGAATTCTTCCTGTCCGCGGTCCCCAATTGGAAGAAGTCCATAGGCGATTCTCAAAGAGGCATAGGCAGTCTTTTGCCGGTTGTGGGCAATCCGCCCTCGGCATAGGCAATCCCCATCCTCGGGCATAGTCAATCCTGGGCGCACGCCCATGCGCTGGGTCCATGTCCGATGCGGCCTTGAGAAAGACCTCGTCTCCCTGCTATACTCCAACGCGTTTGTCTATCTTGGGCGCATTCTGTCTATACGGCGCCCTGCTGGAGGCCATAGCATGGAAGAGATGGAAGTCAATCACGTCGAGGAGATCCAGGAGAAGCTGTCCGGGATGGTGGGCGACCGCGTGAAGGTCAAGGCCAACATGGGCCGCACCCGCGTCATCGAGCGCATGGGCATCATCAAGAATGTGCATCCTGCCGTCTTCATCATCGAGGTCGATGAGCGTCGCGGCCGCAAGTCCCGTCAGTCGTACCAGTACGTCGACGTTCTGACCGGCACCGTCGAGCTGTTCGATCCCGAGACCGGCGAGCATATCTTCACCCCGCTCGGCACGCAGCTCGAGGAGCACTAAATGCCCGCGCCGAACCCCGCGTTCGACCCGCTTCGCGCGGCGGGCGTCCGCGCCGAGGCTCCCCAGGGCCGCTTCATGCTCATCACAGCCCCGGCGAAGATCAACCTCTATCTGGGCGTTCACGAGCAGACGGATGACGAGGGCTACCACGGTGTCGACACGGTTATGACGACGTTGGACATCGCCGATACTCTCGCCATCGCGCCGTCCGATCGCCTCATGGTCAAGACGGTCCCGGAGGCCGATTTCCCGCAGGAGAGCAACAGCGCCTATAAGGCCGCCGTCGCGATGGGGGAGGCCTTTGGCCGGGAGCCGAATTTCGCGATCCTCATCGATAAGCACATCCCCATCCGCGCCGGACTGGGCGGCCCGTCCACCGATGCCGCCGCAACCATCATGGGCATCTGCCGGTACTGGGGCGTCGATCCGTGCGATGAGCGCATCGACGCGGTGGCGCGCTCGATCGGCGCAGACGTTCCGTTCTTTCTTTACGGCCCGCCAGCGCACCTCGATGGTCGCGGCGACACGATGCGCGAGATGTTCCGACCTCTCACCGGCACCCCGGTCGCGCTGGTCAAGCCCATGACGGGCGGTGTCTCCACCGTCGAGGCCTATCGCCGTTTCGACGAGAGCCCACAGCCCGCGGGCGAGCTCGAGCCCATGCTCGACGCCATGCGCGCCCACGACGAGGATGCCGTTTTCTCACACGTCTCGAACAATCTCGCCCCTGTCGCGCGCGAGCTGTGCCCCGAAATCGGCGAGATTCTCGATTGGCTGCGCGAGCAGCCAGACGTCCGCGCCGTCGATGTCTGCGGATCCGGTGCCACTGTTTTTGCCGTTTGCAAAACGCAGATGGCGGCCGAAAAGATCGGCATTGCCGCCATGAGGGAGCATGGATGGTGGGCCCAAGCTGCGAAGATGGAAAAAAGTGGACCTTTTATCGCTGTGGGCTAGCATTGGAAGAAATCTTCTGATACTATAACCGAGCTTCGGGTTGTGGCTCAGCTTGGTAGAGCACCGCGTTCGGGACGCGGGGGTCGCTGGTTCAAATCCAGTCAACCCGACCATTGCATTGCAAAGGGTCGCCTTCGGGCGGCCCTTTTTTGCGTTTAAACCGCTTACCAACTCTTAACCGAACGGGCCAGTTGCCCGTGTAGAATTGTCAAATGTTGTGCAGAGCCGTGATGGCGGGTTATACTCTTTCGAGCTAGCGCGCGGCGCATATCGCGCATGTCACGCCAAACGGAAAGTTTCTGGAGGAAATGGTATGTTCCCTAAAGGTTTTGAGTGGGTTGTCATCCTCATCGTCGCCCTGCTGATCTTCGGCCCCAAGAACCTGCCGAAGCTCGGCAAGTCCCTGGGCAAGACGGTCAAGAACATCCGTGAGGGCATGTCCGGTGACGGTGAGCAGCAGGCCGAGGAGGCCGAGGTCGTCGAGGAGGACGACGAGGTCGCCCAGCTCGAGGCTCAGCTTGCCGAGGCCAAGGCCAAGAAGGAAGCCGCGGCCGCTAAGGACGCCGAGTAACCCGCGTACACAAGGGTTGATCGCGGCCGGTTGACCCGCCAGGGTTCGCCGGTCGCTTTGCTGTTATTTCTGCACACACACGCTAAGAGGGGATCGTCGCATGGACGTAAGCCAGATCGTACTGACTGCCGAGGGCCGCAAGAAGCTCGAGGAGGAGCTCGCGTATCTCGAGGGCGAGAAGAGCCGTGAGATCGTCGAGCACATCAAAGAGGCCCGTGCATTCGGCGACCTTTCCGAGAACGCCGAGTACGATGCCGCCAAGGAGGACCAGGCTCGCAATGCCGCCCGCATCGCCGAGATCCGCGCCACCCTGGCCAACGCTCAGGATGCCGTTGCCGGTTCCAGCATGATCGTCTCCATCGGCAGCGTCGTCACGCTGATCGACGGCGAGGGCGAGGCCTCCGACTTCACCATCGTCGGTACCACCGAGACCAACGTTCTCGAGCACAAGATCTCCAACGAGTCCCCGGTCGGTCGTGCCATCATCGGTCACGGTGAGGGCGAGAGCGTCGAGGTCGTGCTTGCAAACGGCAAGACGCGCGTCTACACCATCGCCAAGATCTCGCGCTAGGGTTCGTTCGAATCCTAGCGCGCAACTCCGCTCCTTGACGCCGCATGGCGCCAGGGGGCGGTTTTCGTTTGAAGCCCCTTCGCGGTACGCTTGATGAGCGATTGCCGTGTCGAAGAACAGCCGGGCCACGGTCCGGCACCACGAGAGGAGTCACCGAGATGGCCGAGAACCTCGAAGCCGCCGAGCCCGCCAACATCCTGAACGACGAGCGCGCCCGTCGCCTCGCCGACCGCGCCGCCCTGTACGCCGCCGGCAAGAATCCCTACCCGGAGCGTTCTTCCGTGACCGATCACGCGGCCGACCTGCTCGACCGTTATGAGCATCTCGCCAACGAGGAGGTCGCCCCCGAGACCGTCACCATCGGCGGTCGCGTCGTGGCAAAGCGTGGTCAGGGCAAGATCATGTTCATCGTCGTGCGCGATCCGTCCGCCGACATCCAGCTCTTCTGCCGCGTGAACGATGTGGAGGAGGAGTCCTGGGAGGTTCTGAAGGAGCTCGACCTCGGCGATATCGTTCAGGCGACCGGCCAGATGACGCGCACCAAGCGCGGCGAGCTCTCCATCGCTCCGCGTACCGCCCAGCTGCTCTCCAAGGCGGTCCGCCCACTGCCTGAGAAGTTCCACGGCCTCTCCGATAAGGAGACTCGCTATCGCCAGCGTTACGTCGACCTCATCGTGAACGAGGACGTGCGCGAGACCTTCCGCAAGCGCTCCGCCATCGTCTCCGCCTTCCGCCGCTACATGGAGGACAACGGCTACATGGAGGTCGAGACCCCCATCCTACAGTCCATTCAGGGTGGCGCCACGGCCAAGCCGTTCATCACGCACTTCAACGCGCTCAACCAGGAGAACTACCTGCGCATCGCCACCGAGCTGCACCTCAAGCGCCTGCTCGTGGGCGGCTATGAGCGCGTGTTCGAGATCGGCCGTATCTTCCGCAACGAGGGTATGGACCTCACCCACAACCCCGAGTTCACCACCATGGAGGCCTATCGCGCCTACTCCGACCTCGAGGGCATGAAGGAGCTCGCCGAGGGCGTCATCAAGGCCGCCGCGCGTGCCATCGGGCTGGAGGGCATGATCGATTACCAGGGCCAGGCCATCGACCTGTTCTCCCCGTGGCCGTCTCGCCCCATGACCGACGTCGTCTCCGAGGTTCTGGGCCGCACCATCACCATCGATACGCCCGTCGAGGAGCTTCGCGCCGCCTGCGACGAGCACGACATCGAGTACAAGCCCGAGTGGACCGCCGGCAAGCTCATCGCCGAGCTGTTCGACGAGCTTGGCGAGGCCATCCTCATCAACCCAACCTTCGTCGTGGACTACCCCGTCGAGGTCTCCCCGCTGGCCAAGCGCCACGAGGACGACCCGCGCCTCACGCACCGCTTCGAGCTCTTCATCGCCGCGCACGAGTACGCCAACGCGTTCTCCGAGCTCAATGACCCGGTCGATCAGGCCGAGCGCTTCGCCGCGCAGATGGAGGAGAAGGCCGGCGGCGACGACGAGGCCATGGAGTACGACGAGGACTACGTGCGCGCGCTCGAGTACGGCATGCCTCCCGCGGGTGGCATCGGCATCGGCATCGACCGCGTGGTCATGCTGCTCACCAACTCCACGTCCATCCGCGACGTCCTGCTGTTCCCGCACATGAAGCCCGAGAAGGGTTCCAAGTCCGGTGCCGCTGCTGCCAAGGCCGCCCAGATGGCCGAGGCCGCGGGTGCCGCGAGCCCGTTCCTCACGTCCATGAAGCCCACGAACGACTACTCCAAGGTGGTCGTCGAGCCGCTGTTCGAGGATTTCGTCGACTTCGACACCTTTGCCAAGAGCGACTTCCGCGCCGTGAAGGTCAAGGACTGCGTGGCCGTTCCCAAGTCCAAGAAGCTGCTGAACTTCACCCTGGACGACGGCACCGGCACCGACCGCACCATCCTCTCCGGCATTCACGACTACTACGAGCCGGAGGACCTGATCGGTAAGACGCTCATCGCCATCACCAACCTGCCCCCGCGCAAGATGATGGGTATCCCCAGCTGCGGCATGATCATCTCCGCCGTGCATGCCGAGGCCGAGGGCGACGAGACTCCCGAGCGTCTGAACGTTCTGATCGTGGATGATGCCATCCCCGCCGGCGCCAAGCTCTACTAGATCACCTCAATTTAGGGACTGTCCCTAAATTGAGGTCACCACCGGATGCTTGAGGCTGACGCCGGATACTTGAGGTTGGCCTGGGTGCCGAATGGCCTCCGAACGCTGATCGAAGTCAAATGAAAGTCACGTTTCCGCCCTTGGAAACGTGACTTTTGTTATGTCTCGGTGGGGGATGGGGTCGGCTGCAGACGCCCTCTGCGCAGGGTGCGGTCGGTCTAGGGCCGATTTCGCCCGTCGGACGTGAGCGAGGGGCCTCTCGTCGAGTGTGGGCTGGTTTCCTCAACTGAACTCTGGGAATATATAAGTCGCATGCCTAATGTCCGTACCAGATGCGCCAAGGAGGCACCCATGGACTACAAGATCACCGGCTATGAGCCCGCCAAGCTGTTCCATTACTTCGAGGAGATCAGCGCCATCCCGCGCGAGTCAGGCAACGAGAAGCAGATCAGCGATTACCTGGTGACGTTCGCCAAGGACCACGGCCTGTGGGTCTATCAGGATGATGTCCATAACGTGATCATCAAGAAGGCCGCCTCCGCTGGTGCCGAGGACAAGCCCGCCGTCATGCTGCAGGGCCACATCGATATGGTGTGCGACAAACTCGGCTCCGTTGAGCACGATTTCACCAAGGACGGCATCGATCTCGTGGTGACCGACGGCGTCCTTACCGCCAACGGCACCACCCTGGGCGCCGACAATGGCATCGCGGTCGCGCTCATGCTCACCGTGCTCGATGACGACTCCCTGGCCCATCCGGCCCTCGAGTGCGTCTTTACCACCGACGAGGAGTCCGGCCTCGTCGGAGCCGAGACCCTCGACAAGTCCCAGATCGATGCTCGCACCATGATCAACCTCGACTCCGAGGAGGAGGGCGTGGCCACCGTCAGCTGCGCCGGCGGCGTCGTTGTCACCTACACCCGCCCTATCACCCGCGAGCACAAGTCCGGCAGCGTCCTCACGCTTGAGATCTCCGGCCTCCTCGGCGGTCACTCCGGTGCCGACATCCACCTCGAGCGCGGCAACGGCAACCTCATCATGGCCCGCATCGTCGAGCGCCTCATGATCGCCGGTGAGCCCGCCCTGGTGAGCTTCAACGGTGGCACCAAGGACAACGCCATCAACCGCGAGTGCAAGGCCGAACTCGTCTACGCCGATCACGCCGCCGCCGAGGCGGGCGCCGAGCTCGCCCGCGAGATCGCCGCGAAGGTCGCCGCCGAGCTCGAGACCTATGACCCCGGCTTCACCTGCGATGTCGCAATTTCCGATGATGCCGAGGTCGAGGCCATCAACGAGGACACCGCGCTCGCCTTTGTGCGCGCCATCCGCCTCGCCCCCAACGGCGTGATGCGTCGCAACCTGGCGGCCGACGGTGCCGTTGACGTCTCCTCCAACATCGGCGTTGTCGCCACGTCCGACGACGAGGCCAAGATCCTGCTGTCTCCGCGTTCCTCCATCACCTCCCTGCAGGAGGAGTTTAAGGACCGCCTGCAGACGCTCGCCGACGTGCTGGGCTTCGACGCCAAGTTCGAGTACGAGTACCCGGGCTGGAGCTACGCTGAGCACTCCCCGGTGCGCGACGTCTTCCTCAAGAGCTACCGCGAGCTGTTCGACACCGAGCTGCGCATCGAGTCCATCCACGCCGGCCTTGAGTGCGGTCTGTTCGCCGAGGCCCTCGACGGCCTGGACGCCATCGCCGTCGGTCCGACCCTGAAGGATGTTCACACGCCCGATGAGTCCATGGAGCTCGCCTCCTCCGAGCGCTTCTACACCCTGCTCGTCGACGTGCTCAAGCGCCTCGCCGCCTAACGTCTCAATTGGGGACAGGTACAAATTGAGCCGTCTTCCCTAGGGATGCGAAAGGCCCGTAGCGATGAAGTTCGCTGCGGGCCTTATTGGATATGGGCACGAGCAGCGGTGCTGTCCCTTGCGTCAGCTGTCGCGTTTTGACCTCAATCGGTTATCATGGTGCGCCATTGGGTACACGTTTTTCGATAACACGCCACGAGCATAAACGAGGTAGACGCATGTTGGACCGATTCACCGATCGAGCGCGCAAGGTCATGTCGCTTGCGAAAGAGGAGGCTCGAGCGCTCAAGACCTCCAAGGTCGGCACCGAGCATTTGCTGCTCGCCCTGGCCAAGGAGCAAGAGGGCGTGGCGGCCGAGGCGCTGCGCGATCTCGAGATCACGTACGACGACATCCTCGAGCAGCTGAACGAGATCCATAAGGCCGCACCTTCGGAGCCTGAGCCCGAGGACGCCAAGCTTGCATTCACGCCGCTCGTCATCTCGGTGATGGAGAAGAGCTTCCGTCTGGCGCGCGAGAACAACCAGACCTATGTCTCCACGGAGCACCTGCTGCTCGCCATCGTGAGCGAGGGCAACGGCCTGGCTGTGGACATCCTGCGCCGCCTGGGCGTCTCGGGCGCGAGCGTCCGCGGCGCCGTGGAGAAGCTCACGGCCAAGGACCAGGGCAAGCAGCGTCCCCTGGCGGGCGCCGGCTCCGGTCGTCCGGGTGCGGGCCTGCCGTTTTTCGGCGGCGGAGCGCAGGGCCAGGCCGGTGGCAAGCCGGAGAGCGTGCTCGCGCAGTTCGGCACCAACCTCACGCAGGAGGCGCGCGAGGGCAAGCTCGATCCGGTCATCGGCCGAGAGAAGGAGATCTCCCGCATGATGGAGATCCTTTCTCGTCGTACTAAGAACAACCCGCTCATCCTGGGTGACCCCGGTGTGGGCAAGACCGCCATCGTCGAGGGGCTGGCGCAGGAGATCTCCGCCGGCAACGTCCCCGAGAACCTCATGGGCCAAAACATCTGGACGCTCGACCTGCCCGGGCTGGTGGCCGGTGCAAAGTATCGCGGCGAGTTCGAGGAGCGCCTGAAGAGTGTGATAGCGGAGGCCACCGAGGCTGACGACATCATCTTGTTCATCGATGAGATGCACACGCTGATCGGCGCGGGCTCCGCGGAGGGCTCAATCGACGCGAGCTCCATGCTCAAGCCGGTCCTCGCACGCGGCGCCTTCCAGATCATCGGTGCCACCACCGCCGAGGAGTTCCGTAAGTACCTGGCAAAGGATCCGGCGTTCGAGCGTCGCTTCCAGGCTATCGACGTGGATGAGCCGAGCGCGTCCGACACCGTGGCGATCCTTGCCAAGCTCGCTCCCAAATATGAGGAGCACCACCACGTCCGTTACACGCAGGCGGCCCTTGAGGCGGCGGCGAGTCTTTCGGCCCGCTATATCCAGGACCGCTTCCTGCCCGACAAGGCGATCGACCTCATCGACGAGGCCGGTGCCCGCGCTCGCATCGCGCGCAACAAGGCGCCCGAGCCCGTGCGCGAGGCCGAGGCCCGCGTGGTCGAGCTCAAGGCCGCCGTCGAGGAGGCGAGCGCCGCGGACGACATGAACCGCGCCGCCGAGGCCAAGGAACAGCAGCAGACCGCCGAAATCGCCCTGGGCGAGGCCCGCGCCGCCTGGAACGCCGAGCTCGACGCGAGCCCGGTCGTCATCGATGTGCCCCAGATCGCCGACATCGTCTCGGTGACCTCGGGCGTGCCCGTCTCGTCGCTCACGGAGGACGAGAGCCGTCGCCTGCTCGCCTGTGAGAGCGCGCTCAAGACGCGCATCATCGGACAGGACGAGGCGGTCGCTGCCGTCGCGAAGGCGATCCGGCGCAGCCGCAGCCCGCTCAAGGACCCCCGTCGTCCCGGCGGCTCCTTCATCTTTTTGGGTCCCACGGGCACCGGCAAGACCGAGCTCGCCAAGACGCTCGCCGAGTACCTGTTCGGCAGCAAAGATGCGCTTATCAGCTTTGACATGTCCGAGTTCGGCAGCCAGTACGAGGTCTCCAAGCTCATCGGTTCGCCCCCGGGCTACGTGGGGCATGAGGAGGGCGGCCAGCTCACCAAGGCCGTGCGCCGCAATCCGTACTCGGTGGTGCTGTTCGATGAGATCGAGAAGGCGCACCCCGACATCTTCAACATCTTGCTGCAGGTGCTCGACGAGGGCCGCCTGACCGACAGCCAGGGCAAGACCGTTGATTTCCGCAACACGGTTGTCATCATGACGAGCAACGTGGGAGCCCGCGAGATCGCACAGGATTCGAGCGTGGGCTTTGGCACCACGGGCGAGGCCGGTCTTACCGCCGACGAGATTCGCGGACGTGCGATGGGGGAGCTCAAGCGCCTGTTCCGCCCCGAGTTCATCAATCGCGTGGACGATATCGTGGTGTTCCAGAAGCTCGCCGGTGAGAGCCTCACGCGCATCGCCGAGCTGCTCGTCGACGACCTGCGTCAGCGTCTGATCGCCAACGAGATGAATATCGTGGTGACCGACGCCGCACTCGACAAGATCGTGCGCGAGGGCACCGACCTTACCAATGGCGCTCGTCCGCTGCGCCGTGCCATCCAGCGCCTCATTGAGGACCCGCTGTCCGAGGAGCTGCTGGCGGGCGAGTGGTCCGCGGGCGATACGGTTCAGTGCGACCTTGCCGACGGTGAACTCGTGTTCACCCATGTTGCCGGCGAAATCCCCGCTCCTCGCGCGACCGGTGAGCTCGGTGCGGGTTTTGACGCCTCGGCGCCGCGCCGCTCCACGAGCGCTCCGCGCACCGCAAGCACCTCCGGTGGACTTATCCAATCGGGCGCCGGCGCGCACTGAGTCATCGGCGCGCACTGAGTCATGTGAAATTGCGAGCCTTGAGCGGCCAGTCGGATAGATTTCCGGCTGGCCGCTTTGCAGTCGGCTCGTCTGACCCGGCCGTCAACCGCGTCTGTTTGACCCCTCCGTTCCGCAGGCGTGGCGGCATCGTAACTTTTCTGCAAATCTGAAGAGGGCCCTGCGATTCGTGCGACAATAAAACGAGCGAGAAACAAGGGAGGTCCGCCGTGGAACAGAAAAGCACCGACGAGCGCATGAAAGAGGCCGTTCGCCTCACCGCCCCGGGGCAACCGCTGAGGACCGCCCTCGATATGATCATCGCGGGCCACATCGGCGCGCTCATCTGCGTGGGCGATACCGAGGCCGTACTTGCCGCCGGCAACGATGGCTTTCCGCTGAACATTTCTTTCACGAGCAACCGACTTTTCGAGCTCTCCAAGATGGATGGTGCGATCGTTATCGACGGCGGGCTCAACAAGATCCTGCGCGCCAACTTCCACCTCAATCCGGATCCCTCGCTCTCCACGAGCGAGACGGGCATGCGCCATCGCACCGCGGCCCGCATGAGCGTGCTCACCGACGCCACGATTATCTCGGTGTCCGAGCGCCGTGGCGTGGTGAACGTCTATGTGGATGGCAAGTCCTATCAGATTCAGCCGGTGACCGAGATCATGAGCTCGGTGAACCAGCTCGTTTCCACGCTTCAGACCACGCGCTCCTCACTCGACCGCTCGCTCTTGCGCCTTACGGCGCTCGAGCTGGACGATTACGTCACGCTTGCCGATATCACGAGCATCTTCTCGAGCTTCGAGATCATGGAGCAGGCCAAGGTGGAGCTTCAGAACTGCATCGCCAAGCTGGGCAACCAGGGGAAGCTCGTGCAGATGCAGCTCGAGCAGCTCGCCGGCGCCGGTATGGAGACCGAATACAGCCTTATGATTCGCGACTATGCGGCCGATGCCTCCGAGGAGAATGCCGAGCGCGTGCGACAGGTGTTCTCGTCGATGTCGGCCCAGGACCTCACGAGTCCCAGCAAGGTCGCCAAGGCCCTTGGCTTTGAGGACCTCGACGAGGACTCCGTCATGTCCCCGCTTGGTCTGCGCACCCTGTCGCGCGTATCCGTCGTGCGCGACGGCGTGGCAGAGCGCATCGTGGATGAGTACGGTTCGCTGCAAGATCTTATGGACGACATCAAGAACGATCCCGACCGCTTGGGCAATTTCGGCGTCAACAACCCTGCGATTCTCGCGGATTCGCTCGCGCGGATGCACGGCAGCAAGCGCGAGGCTTAAGGCCCTCGGGTGCCGGGCTGTGCGCTCCGTTGGCCTCGCATGGGGTCGGGGTGCACGGATTTTGATCGATGAAGAGTGCGAGAGGGGCGCGGGTGCGCCTCTCTCGCGTTGAAGGGGAGGAAAGCATGGCCGAGGGCATGACGCGCGCCTGCGCGATCATCGTGGCGGGCGGTTCGGGTACGCGTTTTGGCAATCCGGGCGGAAAGCTGTTGATCGAGGTTGCCGGTAAGCCGCTCATTACCTGGACGCTCGAGGCGTTTGATGCGGCTGAACGCGTGTCACGCATCGTCGTGGTGTGCCCACCCGATAAGTCCGATGAGATGCGGCGCCGCGCCGTCGAACCGTTTTCGTTCTCGACGTCCATCGCGTTCGCGCCCTCCGGCGCCGAGCGGCAGGATTCAACCCGCAACGGCTTGTCTGCTGTTCCGGCCGACTGCGAGATCGCGCTCGTGCACGATGCCGCCCGCCCGCTGATCTTGCCCGAGACCATCGACGCCGCCATCGAGGCGCTCGTTGCCGGAGATGATGCGGGGCCGGATGCCCTTGTGGATGCGGGCGGCGCCGAGGCGGCTGGTAATCCCGCGGGGGAGATCGCCTGTTCGACTGCAGGCGGTGTTCGTCGGGGGCATGCCCTTGACGGTGTGGTGTGCGGTCAGCCCGCGGTCGACACGCTCAAGGTCATCGATGAGGCCGGTTGCTTTGTGGAGACCCCGCCGCGCGCTCGGTTCTGGACAGTGCAGACTCCGCAGGTCTTTTGGACCAAGTCCCTGATCAGAGCATATGAATGGGTCGATCGCACGGGTTTCGTGGGCACCGATGACGCATCTTTGGTCGAGGGGATGGGCGGCCGCGTGTGCGGGTTAGAGGCCCCACGCGACAACCTCAAGGTTACGTTGCCCGAGGATCTGGCGCCGGTCGAGGCGGCCCTGCGCGCCCGACTTCGTGGGTGACCATGGCGATGCGTCCGGTTTTGGCGGACGGTTCCTCCGATGTGGGCCTCTTCCACAGCGTCCGGCGCCGCGCCGGAGAGTCCTTCTTGAGGTTTTTCGTATCGTATTTCGATTTCTCGAAGTAGGCCTCCGATTTTCAGAGCAAAAGCGCAGGTCGTGATTGCTCGAAAAGGAGGTCTATCCGGGGTTCCTCAAAAACGATACGAAAAACCTCATCAAGCAAGATGCGAGCGATCGTCAAGCCCGGATGTGAAGCGAAAAAGCGCCGCAGGGTATATCCTTAGCCCGTGCATTTTGTGAGATAAGGGGGCAGCATGGCATCGAATCTGCGCATTGGCCATGGATACGACGTACACCGCCTGGTGGAGGGGCGCCGCTGCATCATCGGTGGCGTGGATATCCCGCATAGCAAGGGCCTGCTCGGCCATAGCGACGCCGACGTGCTCGCGCACGCCCTAGCCGATGCCATCTTGGGCGCCTGCCGCGGTGGCGACATTGGCAAGCTCTTCCCCGACACGGACCCGGCCTACGCTGGAGCCGATTCGCTTAAGCTTCTCGCCGCGGTGATGGAGCGCGCGCGCAGCTTGGGCTACGAGTTCGTCGATGCCGATTGCACTATCGCCTGTCAGGAGCCCAAGATCGGTCCACACCGCGAGGCCATGCGCGAGAATCTGGCCCGCGCCATCGGCTGCCCGGTCGAAAACATCGGCGTCAAGGCCACGACCACCGAAAAGCTCGGTTGGGAGGGCGAAGGCGAGGGCATAGGCGCCTGGTCCGTCTGCCTGCTGGAGCGATGTAGCTGAAAGAACCGCCCGCGGCGGTTCGCTATCCCTCTTTTTCTTTGGAGCGGATCTCCTTGTCCGACGAGGAGGAAGTCCGAGCTTCTGCAAGGTTGTCCGCTCGTATAGACTATGCAAGGAAGACAACGATGTGGTCGAGGCGGGGCATATCGTCCGCGCACAGTTTCCGCATGAGCCGAAGCATCCTGTGGACGCTTCGTGCGAGCCAGGACTGTTTGAGCACGGATGATATGCCTCGCCCCGCCCCGGAGGAGATACCCATGAAGATCTACAACAGCGCCACTCACCAAAAAGAGGACTTCCGTCCCATCGAGGAGGGCAAGGTCCGCATGTACGTGTGCGGCCCCACCGTCTACGACAACATCCACATCGGCAACGCCCGCACCTTCATCAGCTTCGACGTGATCCGCCGCTGGCTCATCGCGAGCGGCTACGAGGTCACGTTCGCTCAGAACCTCACCGACGTGGATGACAAGATCATCAACCGCGCCAACGAGCAGGGTCGCACCGCCGAGGAGGTCGCCACCGAGTTCTCCGACAAGTTCATCGGCGTCATGCGCGCCGCCAACGTACTCGACCCGGATGTGCGCCCCCGCGCCACCAAGGAGATCGGCGCTATGATCGGCATGATCAAGACGCTGATCGAGGGCGGTCACGCCTATGCGGCCGACAACGGCGACGTGTACTTCTCCGTGCGCAGCGACCCCTCTTACGGCGAGGTCTCCGGCCGCAACATCGACGACCTCATGGTGGGTGCCCGCATCGAGGAGAACGAGGACAAGCGCGACCCGCTGGACTTTGCCCTGTGGAAGGCCGCCAAGCCCGGCGAGCCCAGCTGGAAGAGCCCGTGGGGCGAGGGCCGTCCCGGTTGGCACACCGAGTGCGCCGCCATGGTGCACCGTTATCTGGGCACGCCCATCGACATCCACGGCGGTGGCTCCGACCTTGCCTTCCCGCATCATGAGAACGAGTGCGCCCAGGCCACCTGCGCCTGGCACGAGGGTTTTGCCAACACCTGGATGCACACGGGCATGCTGCTCGTTGACGGCGAGAAGATGAGCAAGAGTCTGGGCAACTTCTTCACCTTGGCCGAGGTGCTCGAGAAGCACTCCGCCGCCGCCTTGCGCCTGCTCATGCTGCAGACCCACTACCGCAGCCCGCTCGACTTCTCCTGGGAGCGCCTCGAGGGCGCCGAGAACTCGCTCGCGCGTATCGCCGGCACCTGCCGCAACCTCAAGTGGGCGGCCGACCACGCGGAAGGGGAGCCGAACGCCGAACTCGCCGATGCACTGACCGCCGCCATGGCAAAGGCCGCCGCCGACTACGAGGCCTGCATGGACGACGACTTCAACACCGCCGGTGCCGTGGCCGCTTACTTCCAGCTCGTGACCGAGGCTAACAAGTACCTCGAGCAGGCCGCCGGTGCCGTGGACGAGGGCGCTGTGCGCGTCTGCGCCGCCGTGATCAGCGGTGCGCTCGCGCAGCTGGGCGTCAAGCTTCCCGTGATCGAAGAACCGCTACCCGCCGAGCTTGCAGGCGTGGCCGCCGAGCTCGTGGGCTTTGAGGGCGATGACGTTGACGCGGCCGCCGAGGCCATTCTCTCTGCTCGCGCGGAGGCCCGCGCCGCCAAGGACTGGGGCACCGCCGACGCCATCCGCGATCGCTTGAAGGAGCTCGGCCTTGCCATCGAGGACACCGCCGCCGGCTCCCGCATCAAGCGCGCTTAGCTCCCCCGTCTCAATTAGGGGGTAGGCGCTAAATCACCTCAATTTGGGGACAGTCCCTAAATTGAGGTTGGCGTACGTTAGAAATGTCACGCCGCATCCGGAGTGCCCGGGTGCGGCGTGTGTGTTATGAGCGCGTGCGGGTGTGGGAGACGGGTGCATTTTGCGTACCGAGATGTGACAATGTCAGCGAGTGAATCGCTTTGAAAGGGGCCGAGATGGCACAGAAGAAGCGCCCGCAAAAGGGCGGCGATTATCAGGGAAAGCCGAAGCGCGGGGCCGAGGGCCGCGCGAAGGGCGCGCAGGGACGCGGGGCTAGGTCTGTGGCCCATCAGCGCATGCCTCAGGCGTCTCGGTCCCAGCAGACCGCAGCGCCTCAGCGCCGTGACGTCCATGCCGCCGAGGGCAATTACATCGAGGGGCGCCGTGCCGCGTTTGAGGCGCTGCGCACCGGCTTCCCCATCAAGCGCGCGCTGATCGCGCAGGGTGTGGAGAACGAGCCGGCTATCCGCGACTTGCTCGCCGGCCTTGGCGAGGCAGGCGTGAGCGTCAAGAGTGTGCCCCGCACCCAGCTTGACGCGATCTCGAGCCATGGCGCCCACCAGGGCATCGTCCTCGAAGTTGGCAAGTTCCCCTATGCCGACCTCTCCGACATCATCGCCGCCGCACCGGCCGATGCACCCGCGCTCGTGGTGGTGCTCGACCATGTCACCGACGCCGGCAACTTCGGTGCCATCGTGCGTTCTGCCGAGGTTGTGGGTGCAGCTGGCGTCGTGATTCCCAACAAGCGGTCGGCCGAGGTCACCGTCGCAACGTACAAGACCTCCGCAGGAGCCGTCATGCACCTGCCCATCGCGCAGGTTCCCAACATCGCCCGTGCCCTCGAGGACCTCAAGTCCGCTGGCTTTTGGGTCGGCGGCGCCACCGAGCACGCGGAGGATGTGTGCTGGGATGCCCCATTTGAGGGCCGCGTGGCGCTCGTCATGGGGTCGGAGGGCGACGGTATTTCCCGACTGGTGCTCGATACCTGTGACTTCACCACCAAGTTGCCGCAGCGCGGGGAGACCGAGAGCCTCAATGTCGCGCAGGCCGCCACGGCCCTGTGCTTCGAGTGGATGCGCCGCAACCGCGACTCACTCGCCTAGGGACGCCCCATATCGCGGGCGAAGGATTTGCAGACACTGGAGATCTCCGAACGGAGTAGAGGAAACGGGTCGTGACGAAGAAGAATCGACAGAAGTCAAAGGCCAAGCGTTTTGGCGAGGGTTCGGCCAAGCCGATCGTCGATGCAAGCACCTATGGTGTTGGCAACGCGTTTGCAGGTCTCGGCGCCTCGAGCACGCCCGTGCCGCCTCGCGGCGCTCGCTCGGGCAAGAAGGAGTTACTCGTGGTCGACGGCTACAACGTCATCCACGCCACGCCGAAGTACGAGCGGCTCATGTTCGACCGTGGCGACCACCCCTATTCCAGCGATGTGTATGAGCGCGCCAGAACGGCCCTGGTCGGCGACGTGGCCGCGTTTGCGGGCCGACAGTACGAGGCGGTCGTGGTGTTCGACGCCGCGGGCAACGTGTCGCCCGATCGCCCGAACCTTCCGCAGGGCGGCGTGCGCATCGAGTTCTCACCCACGGGCGTGACGGCAGATACGGTGATCCAGGATCTGTGCACCCGTGCGCGCGAGGAGGGGAGGGCCTGCTCGGTGGTGACAAGTGACGCGATGATCCAGGCGACCGTCATGGGCCATGGCGTGACGCGCGTCTCGGCCCGCATGCTCGTGGAGGAGATCGAGGATATGAATCGCGATTTCGAGCGCGCCCGCGAGGAGAACGTGGACATCAAGTTGACGCTCGGGAGCCGATTGAGCCCCGAATCCCTCGCCAAGCTGCAATCCTTGCGCGGCCGTTAGAGCTCCGCTATCCTAAACAAGCTTTGCGCGCCTGCGGCGCCCGAAGTGCCAGCGTGGCTCAACGGTAGAGCAACGGATTTGTAATCCGTTGGTTGCGGGTTCGATTCCTGTCGCTGGCTCCATAGAATCAAGAAGCCCGGTTTCCAAGCGGAACCGGGCTTTTTTCAACAAATCGATGGGAATCGCAATCGATTGCGGACAGGCGATTGGATAGTGCTGCATCACGCAAAAGTAGAACCTGGCGATTTGAGACATGAAAGAGAAAAGGCCATGTCGCCATATGTCGAACATAAGCAGATTAAGCCATCTACCTGCACTGCGATACGCCCGGGCACGTGTATATAAAACCTTTTGTTGACACGCTTACTCGCCACGTTCTATTATTCACTTCGCTCGAGCACAGAGCACCGCAGAAATGCAGCTTCGTGCGAGAGTTTGACAATGACTGGGGATGTGGCACAGCGGCAACTGCGGCGGACTGTAAATCCGCTCCCTCTGGGTTCATAGGTTCGAGTCCTATCATCCCCACCAGTCAGGCCTGTATAGCTCAGTCGGTAGAGCACTTCGTTGGTAACGAAGAGGTCACCAGTTCAAGTCTGGTTGCAGGCTCCATCTGGCGGTGTAGCTCAGTTGGTCAGAGCGCACGGTTCATACCCGTGTTGTCACTGGTTCGAATCCAGTCACCGCTACCAGGTAACTATGGCGGCTTCCGAGGAAACGAGGAGGCCGCTTAAGTTAAGTAGGGACTTGCTCCAAAAGGGAGCAACCTTTTCCAGAAGGAGGGCTTCATGGCCAAGGAAAAGTTTGAGCGCACTAAGCCGCATGTTAACATCGGCACCATCGGTCACGTTGACCACGGTAAGACGACCCTGACCGCCGCCATCACCAAGACTCTGTCTGAGACTGAGGGCTGCAAGGCCGACTTCACCGCCTTCGAGAACATCGACAAGGCTCCCGAGGAGCGCGAGCGCGGCATCACGATCTCCGTCTCCCACGTCGAGTACGAGACTGCCAGCCGCCACTACGCTCACGTTGACTGCCCCGGCCACGCCGACTACGTCAAGAACATGATCTCCGGTGCTGCTCAGATGGACGGCGCTATCCTGGTTATCGCCGCCACCGACGGCCCGATGGCCCAGACCCGCGAGCACATCCTGCTCGCCCGTCAGGTCGGCGTTCCTTACATCGTCGTTTTCCTGAACAAGTGCGACATGGTCGACGACGACGAGCTCATCGACCTCGTCGAGATGGAGACCCGCGACCTGCTCTCCGAGTACGAGTTCCCGGGCGACGATCTGCCGATCGTCCGCGGCTCCGCCCTCGGCGCCCTCAACGGCGAGGAGAAGTGGATGGACTCCATCCGCGAGCTCATGAATGCCGTTGACGAGTACATCCCCACGCCTGAGCGCGACAACGAGAAGCCCTTCCTCATGGCCGTCGAGGACGTCATGACCATTTCCGGTCGTGGTACCGTCGCCACCGGTCGTGTCGAGCGCGGCGAGCTCAAGCTCAACGACAACGTCGAGATCGTCGGCATCAAGGAGACCAAGTCCACGGTCTGCACCGGCATCGAGATGTTCCGTAAGTCCATGGACTTCTGCGAGGCTGGCGACAACGTCGGCCTGCTGCTCCGCGGCATCAAGCGCGAGGAGATCGAGCGCGGCCAGGTTCTGTGCAAGCCGGGTTCCGTTACCCCTCACACCAAGTTCACCGGTGAGATCTACGTCCTGACCAAGGACGAGGGTGGCCGTCACACCCCGTTCTTCGATGGTTACCGTCCTCAGTTCTACTTCCGTACCACTGACGTGACCGGTTCCGTCCGTCTGCCCGAGGGCACCGAGATGGCCATGCCTGGTGACCACATCACCATCACCGGCGAGCTCATCCACCCGATCGCCATGGAGGAGGGCCTGCGCTTCGCTATCCGCGAGGGTGGCCACACCGTGGGTTCCGGTATCGTCTCCACCATCATCGAGTAACTTCGGTTACCCGCTGATCTAGGCGTACTTGTAGGACCCGGCGCCACAATTGGTGCCGGGTCCTTTTTCTGCCAGCCTTTACGCTCGTGATTGGCTCGGCAAGGCGGCATTCCCGTATCTGCGCTGCCCTCTGATCGCATTCTCTTCCGAGTTGCGTTCAAGTTGTGAATCTCCTTTGCAGAATAGATACGGTAATACCGTTGGCATTGACATCACATGATGGTCGATGGTAATGTTAGCGACCGTGCCCGTAGGGGCGGTAAATGGAGGTTTAGATACATGCGCACTATGGTTACCCTGGCTTGCACTGATTGCAAGCGTCGTAATTACACGACCACCAAGAACAAGGCCAACATGCCTGATCGCATGGAGATCAAGAAGTACTGCCCTTGGTGCAAGAAGCACACGCTGCACAAAGAGACTCGCTAGTCTCTAAGCATACACGCCAGTAGTTCAATTGGTAGAGCAACGGTCTCCAAAACCGTCTGTTGAGGGTTCGAGTCCTTCCTGGCGTGCCAGTCTGTAATCGTAAGCCTCCTTGTGAGGCTTACGTTTTCTAAAGTCTAGGCGCAAACGCGCGGAGGTAAGCCACAATGGCCAATAACAAGAGCACCAAGAAGTCCGCTCAGAAGAAGACCGAGAAAAAGACCGGTCTGTTCGCTCGCGGCAAGGCGTATCTGGCTTCTGTGCGCTCCGAGATGAAGCGCGTCGTGTGGCCTACTAAGAACGAGCTCGTCAACTACACGGTCGCGGTGTGCGCTTCGCTCATCGTCGTCGGTGTGGCCATCGCGCTCCTCGACCTTGTCATCGGTCAGGGCCTCGTGCTCTTCGCAAGCCTGAGGGGGTAAGCAGATGTCCAAGCGTTGGTACGTCGTTCACACTTATTCCGGATACGAGAACCGCGTCAAGTCCGATCTCGAGCACCGCATCGAGACCATGGGCATGCAGGATCGTATCTTCGATATCCAGATCCCGACCGAGCATGTCACCGAGCTCAAAGAGGGTGGCAAGCGCGACGAGAAGGACGTCAAGATTTTCCCCGGCTATGTCCTCGTCCGTATGGAGATGGATGATGATGCCTGGACGTGCGTCCGCAACACCCCTGGTGTCACCGGTTTCCTCGGCGGCAGCGGCAAGCCCGCTCCGCTTTCCCGCGATGAGTACAACAAGATGATGCGCAAGACCGATAAGGGTTCTTCCGCTCCCAAGCGTGCTGTCGTGGATATCGAGGTCGGTACTTCGATTCGCGTCACCAACGGTCCGCTCGCCGACTTCGACGGCAAGGTCTCCGAGGTTATGCCCGAGCAGGGCAAGGTCAAGGTCACGCTCCTCATCTTCGGCCGCGAGACGCCGGTTGAGCTTGGGTTCGAGCAGATCGAGGTCATCGCCTAGTTTCCGTGTTTGTCCGCGTGCCGCGCTTCGAGTCCGACCGCTCATCGGAACTCGTGCTTCTAACGCGAATGCGCTGACGATATATAGCTTTTTACGTTCATTCGTTGTTAAGGAAGGTGTGACATGGCAGAGAAGAAGATTGCCACCGTCATCAAGCTTCAGATTCCGGCCGGCAAGGCCAACCCGGCTCCTCCCGTGGGCCCCGCCCTCGGTGCCGCCCAGGTTAACATCATGCAGTTCTGCCAGGCCTTCAACGCCGCCACGCAGGACAAGATGGGTGACATCATCCCGGTCGTCATCACCGTCTTCGAGGATCGTAGCTTCGATTTCGTGTGCAAGACCCCGCCTGCGGCTCACCTGATCAAGAAGGAGCTCGGTCTTAAGGGCGGCTCCGCCGTTCCCCAGCGCGACAAGGTCGGCCAGCTCACCGACGAGCAGCTCACCAAGATCGCCGAAATCAAGATGCCCGACCTCAATGCCAACGACATTGACGCCGCTAAGAAGATCGTTGCCGGCACCGCCCGTTCCATGGGCGTCACCATTGCCGAGTAACGCGCATCTCATCGCATTTCAGTAACTCTCGTGCCACAAGGGCACGTGAACGATGTGGGAGGGTTTTCCCGCTTGTACCACAGGAGGTAATGACATGGCTACCAAGCATGGCAAGAAGTTCCGTGAGGCCGCCGCTAAGGTTGACCGCGCTGCCGTTTACACGCCGCTCGAGGCCGTCAAGCTCGTGAAGGAGCTTGCTAACGCCAAGTTCGACGAGACCGTTGAGGCTCACTTCCGCCTCGGCATCGACACCCGTAAGGCCGATCAGAACATCCGTGGATCCATTTCTCTGCCCCACGGCACCGGCAAGACCGTCCGTGTCGCCGTCTTCGCCGAGGGCGCTCAGGCCGAGCAGGCCGCTGAGGCCGGCGCCGACGTCATCGGTTCCGATGAGCTCATCGCCCAGATCCAGAAGGGCGAGATCAATTTCGACGCTGCCATCGCCACCCCGATGATGATGGCCAAGGTTGGTCGCATCGGTAAGATCCTCGGTCCCCGTGGGCTCATGCCGAACCCCAAGCTCGGCACCGTGACCATGGACGTCGCCAAGATGGTCTCCGAGCTCAAGGCTGGCCGCGTTGAGTATCGTGCCGACCGTTACGGCATCTGCCACGTTCCGCTGGGTCGCGTCTCCTTCGATGAGCAGAAGCTCGTTGAGAACTACGCTGCCCTCTACACCGAGATCCTGCGCGTCAAGCCCGCTTCCGCCAAGGGCAAGTACGTCAAGAGCATCTCCGTGTCCTCCACGATGGGCCCTGGCGTCAAGATTGACTCCGCCGTCCAGCGCAACTTCATGGAGGCCTAAGCGATATTTCGCTTAACTCATTTGACTCGGAAACCCGGTTCGCCTTGTGCGAGCCGGGTTTTTCTTTTAGCTTTTCAAGGATCGGGCTGAATACCTGGAGTGCCCTGTGTGACGTATCAGGAAGAGCAACCTTCTCTGAGTGTTTCGTAAATATATATCTGAAAGAGTACATCGACATACATAGTACTCTGTGATACAGTTACCTCAACGTCAAACAATGGGGAGGTGACCGATATGGCGAGCCGTGATGCCGTGAGCGATCTTATTCGAGGCAATATCGACGCCATCATTCTCAAAACGCTGTCGAAGGGTGACAGCTATGGGTATGAGATTCTCAAATCGATTGGCACCGCGAGTTTGGGCGAGTATGAGATGAAGGAGCCTTCTCTCTACACGAGTCTCAAACGTCTCGAAGGTCAAAAGTTCGTTGAGAGCTTTTGGGGAAACGAGACGCAAGGCGCGCGTCGAAAATACTATCGGCTGACGGATGCCGGTGCTCAGGAGCTTGTCGAGGCAACTGAGCGTTGGGAGCGCGTCCGTGGAATCATTGACCGACTGTTGATCATGGATGGGAGCGAACAATGAATGAGCTTCGCATGTACGTTGAGCACCTGTTCGAAGGCAAGGTGCTTACTCCTGAGAACATCGAGCTAAAAGAAGAGATCTACGGCAATCTCGTTGCCCGCTACGAGGATTTGATCGCCAGTGGCTTGGATGAATCCGAGGCGATTGCTCAGACAAAGGAAAGCATGACGAGTATCGATGACGTCATCATCGAGAATCCGACGGACTCCTCGTCGGATGAGTGCGATGGGGACGACATAAGCGATGTTGCCGATGAATCTGGGGATTCGCATGACCCCGATCAAGTGGATCCCGTTGCGAGCACGCCCCATGATGGCCCCACGCCAATTACGGAAAATGTCGCGGTTCTTCATCAACAACCTGAGCAATCAACGCCACGCAAGCGCACATGGCCCTTCGCGCTGGCATGCGTTCTAATCGGTCTTCTGGTTATGGGTATCGGCTTTGCCGGGTGCAGCCTGATGTTTGGCATCAAGGCATTCGATCAGTACGATGGCGAGCAGACCGGGCACGTGGAGAACGTTGATGCCTCCCGGGGCGAGGGTTCTTCCGGATCGGGGTCGACTGCTGCAGGCAATGCCGGCCCCACCCCTACTAAGAAGAACTCTGAGATCTTCATCGATGAGAATGGCCAGGTCTGGGTCGATGGCGAGCTCGGGGATGAGCTCGTCGAGGAGGTTGTGAATGCCGGCTATGGTGTCGTCGCGGAATATGTCGACACCGATCTCGCTGACGCCGCCAAGGTGGAGGCGCTTCTGCGCTCACTGCCCATGGGAGAATACGCGAGCGATGTCGATGTGACGAAGGGCGTCGATGTGCTGAGTCTCGCGTATCGCGAGGTGCCCGAGACCCTCGAGGGTGATTCGGTCGATGCAGCGCTCGCATACGATGTGACCGCTGTGTTCTGCGCCATGCCGCTCGTCAACGAGATCCAGATTACGCTGGCGGAAAGCGATGAGCCGCTCGATGAGGGCTACTATGTCTTCAAGCGCGACGAGGTACAAAGCCGCTACGGCGTGCGCCTGGATGATCTGCTGGTGAACGAGGCGGGTTGGCACCAGATCAAGGAGGATAACCTGTATCGCCGCAAGTTCATAGAGAACATGGTGGATGCTGCTGAGAAGGAATGGAAGTAGGGGAGAGGCTTCTCAGTTGAGCTGACGGAAGATGAAGATGGCGCCCGTGGATGCCGATCCACGAGCGCCATTTGTTTGAAGGGGTGTATGAGCGGGAAGTGGGGCGAACGGGCCACGATACGCGAATCTCGGCATTCCGATTGCGGTGCTCGAAACGCGGAGAACGGATCGCGGAGGCGACTCGACTGCGAGAAGGACCTATACGAGCGCTGCGATAGCGCGTACGATGGCGTCTGCAGCGGCGGAGGTCTTCGACGTGTCCTCGACCTGCAGAATAATCTTGCCCTTGATACCGAGCTCTGAGATCTCGGAGAACAGCACGCGCGGGCCGTCTATGACGGGGGAGACGCCCTCGCCGGCTTCGAGCGCCAGGGCTGCGAGTTGCTTGGCGAGATCGTCCATGTGCTGAGTATGGGCACAGCCATCCTCGCCAACGCGAGGTACGGCGAACGGAACAACCACGCGGTTGGCCGGCAGCAGATGCACGAGGGCGGTCTTTGAAATGATCGAGTTGGGGATGATCACCGTCTGCCCCATGGCGTCGCGGATCGTGGTGTGACGCCAGGTCACATCTTGAACGACACCGGCCTCCGCCCCGACCTCGATATTGTCGCCTGGCTTGACGATCCCCATGAAGGTCACCTGCAAGCCGCCGATGAGGTTGGACAGCGTGTCTTGGAAGCCGAGCGAGACGGCGATACCGCCGACGCCAAGAGCGGCTACGAGCGCATTGGCGTTGACGCCAAAACATGCATCCAAGATGACGCTGATGCCCGTCGCCCAGATCACGCCGCGGGCGATATTGATGATGATGCTGGAGGAGGGCAGGGGATTGCTCTCCTGGTTGAGGTAGCGCTTGAGGATGCGCGTTGCCACGCGAGCAGCGATGGCGGTTGCGAGTGCAAGGGCGAGTGCCCACAGCGAGCTTTGCACGAGCGGGATTTTGAAGATGGAGAACAGGCCTTCCATGGGAACTCCTCTGGTGCGTACAACGGGTTCGATTTGAATTCTCACACAACTGAGTGTTCCCAATCACGGGCGCTTTATGACGGGCGGCCGGGGCGTGCCTAGCCGGGCCAGAATCCGGCTCGACAGGCCCCGGCCGCCCGGATGCCATGTCGGATGCGTCAGGCCTCGGTCGACGATATGCACCCACCGTGTTCCGCGCGCTCGGCCATACGGCGCGTGAACCGCATGAACAGCTCGTCGGACGCGGCGATCTGCGCATCGTTGTAGTGTGCCGAGGCCATGTTCTCGAGTACGAGCTCGTAGTCCTTGTCGGGCCGGAGCCAGTTGCGGACGTCGAAGCAATCGTCGATCTTTTCGAGGAAGGACAGGCCGGCTTCGATGGCGGCCTCGCGGCGCTCGGTGCTCGCGTGAGCCGGCAGCGTGTCCATGAGTCGGCTCACATGGAGGTACTCCCGCGTGAGGCCGCGCTCGGGGATGGCGTGGAAGATGCGTTCGATTTCGGCGAGTTCGTCGTCGGAGTACAGGTGCGCCGCGACGCCCATCGCGGTCTTGTCGTTGCCCGTGAGTGCGCAGAGCAAAAAGCCCTGTCCATGGCTCGTGCGTTCGAAGTCCTCGATCGCTTCGAGTGCGCGGGCGGCACGGGCGGGATAGTCGGGCTCGCCCTGGCCGGAGCGGATACGCACGATGAGCTCGCGTTGCCGTTCGAGCTGAGCGATCTGCTCTTGCAGCTGCCTGTCGAGGTCGTCGAGCAGGCGATCGGACTCACCGCGGCGCTCGTCGCCCTCGGCGCGCTCGGCGTCGAGGTCCTGAAGCATAGGACCGATTTGCTCGAGGGAGAAACCGAGTGAGGCCAGCTGACGGATGCGAAGGAGGCGCAAAAGGTGCGTGGGCTCGTAGTCACGATAGCCGTTATCGCCGCGCGGCGGCTCGGGCAGCAGGCCGATGGCGTGATAGTGCCGCAGGGTGCGGACGCTCACGCCTGCCATGCGTGCAAGCTCGCTGCTTTTCATCTGCGCTCCTCTGTGGGGTCGGTTGGATTGGGCTCATCGCGTGTTGTACCCACCGATAGTAAAAACCCAGACGTAGCGTACGAGTCAAAGCACCCACAAATGCTCCATGTCCAAACATGTCTCAATTTGTGCCTGTCCCCATGTGAGACCGTCTCGATTGGGGACAGGTACGAATTGAGACGTTTGCCCGCGCGTCTCTCAGGTTCTTATCAGCTTGCTCGGGTATTCTCTAGGCAACGAGCGGGATGCGCCTCATGCGAGAGGCGCTGCGCTCGAAGGGAGGTGCTCCGATGCGCGTGCTGCTGATTGAAGATACACCGCGTCTGGCAGAGGCGGTGGCCGAGATATTGCGCAAAAGCGGTTACGGTGCCGATATCGCGCACATTGGCGCCGATGGTCTCGCCATGGCGCTTACGGGCGCATACGATGCGCTTCTTCTCGATATCATGCTGCCCGACATGAGCGGTATGGATGTTCTGCGCGAGCTGCGAGAATCGGGCAGCGTGGTTCCCGTTATCCTGCTCACCGCCCGACAGGGCGTTGGCGACCGCGTGGCGGGGCTCGACGCCGGTGCGGATGATTATCTTCCCAAGCCGTTTCATGCAAGCGAGCTGCTCGCCCGCATTCGCGCGGTCACGCGCCGCCCGGCAACCTACCGGCCGAACAATGCGATCGAGGCGTGCGGACTTGTGCTTGATGCGTCGTCGAATGTGCTGTCCATTGTTCGCGAAGGCGCCACATCACTTACCGCTTCCGCGGGCGTTGGCGCCCCGGCTGCCTCGGTAGAGCTGACACCCCGGGAATCCGAGATGCTTGAGGCCCTTATGAACAGGGCGGGCTTACCCGTCCCCAAGGCCGACCTCATGGCACGGCTGTGGGGGCCTCGTGTGCAAGCGGGCGAGAACCGCGTCGAGGTCCTCGTCCATTCCCTGCGCGTGAAGTTGGAGCGCTTAGGTGTCGCGGCGCGTATCGAGACGGTGCGCGGCGTGGGATATCGCCTCGTTTCTGAGCCAATCGCGGCCCAGTGATCTTTCGTATCTGTTGCCCCGCGCGATCCTAGGTGCCGCGGGGCGGATTGTTTACCCGGATAAATCGAACGTCAGTTGAGAGGAGAGGCTATGAGCACCTCGGCATATGACAGTACCATGACCAACTCCCGTGACCTCGAATCCCTGCGCACGCGCCTCTGGAGGCTGTCGTCCATGCTCACGTGCGGCGTGCTCGCCGTCGCACTGGTGGGAACGTGGGTGGCAAACGCGGTGGTGATGGCGAACTCGAATCGAAGCATACTGCTCAATGTGCTTGGGCAAGCGGTTACGCCGGGAGATTTAATGTGGGCACAGGAGCATGCAGACGCGCGCGTCGATTACGCTCTTGATGATCGGTATCGCGAGAATGCCAAGCAGGGCCAAGATCAGGGCCAATTCCCCTGGCCGTATGGCACCGCTTCTGACAGCGCCGCTGCATCTGGCCCCATCCCTGCCGATTCCTTCCGCGTGGCGGTTTTTGACGACGGGGGCGTGGCGTTTCTCGATTCGGGGCAGTACGTAATGAGCTATGAGGACACGGTCTCGCTCGTCGAGCGCGCTATTGACGTGCGTGCCGATGGCGGGCCGAAGATGCCTGAGCAAATTTCCAAGGTGTCTGGAAGCACGTGGCTATGGACCACGCAGATTTCCGCGACAAATCCGGTCTATGGCCCGGCTGACCCCGAATCATCGGTGATCACCCTCTACGCGAGTGGCGATTTGTCCGACTATGGAAACGATGGGCTGGTTGCGGCTCGTGTCTTTGCATTTGTGGATATCACGCCCTCAGTCACGCAGCTCAAATGGCTTGCACTTGTACTTGGTGTCGCAGGCGTGGCTGGCTGCGCCGTGCTCGTCTTGGTGTGCCGCAAGATCATCGATCGCGCGCTCGTTCCGGTGGCAGAGTCCCAGGCGCGCCAGCGAGAGTTTCTCATCAAGGCATCTCATGAGCTCAAGACGCCCATGGCTTCCCTCTCGTCAAATCTTGACGCCCTGGTGGCGAATAGTGCAGAGACGGTCGCGAGTCAGGAGCGCTGGACGAAGAACATGCGCGAGGACATCGACGAGCTCGCCGACCGCACGTGCAAGCTGCTCGATTTGGTGACCGACCCCGAACGCGGAGATTCAAAGGCGTGATGAGCATGCGATGGGCTGAGTATTGGAAAGGCCCAGGATGCGGATGCGAGGCGGGCGGGGCGCAGCGGGTTTTCGCGCTACCCCGCTGAGCGGACATCGCATCGAGATGGCATGAAAGTCACGAATGGGATCCGAAGTTTGTGACTTTGGATATGTTTCGGTGAAATGCGAGGTGGCAACGAGCGGGGAAGGACGAAAACGCCGTCTCCGCATGGGTCACTTGATCTAATCTTCGAGGCAGCGCTCGCGGAAGGCGGCGATTTCGTCCTCGGTGATGCCGAGCGTGCCAGTGAGGTAGCCCTTGAACCCGCCGTGCGGCTCGAGCGCGCGTTCGATGGCCTCGAAATAGCAGATGGAGGCGGGAGAATCCAGCGTGAGGTCGATGGGGGCGTAAAGGTTGGTGGCGAGGTAGTCGGCGAGAATATCATCGCGGCTCACGCCGAGCATGGTCTCGATAAGCGCCGAGCCCATGCCGCAGCGGTCGCGCCCCACGTAGCAGTGCCAGAGAGCGGCACCTTCCTCGACATCGAGCACCGCCCGCACAAAGGAACGGTAGCCGTTAATGCCCGTCTCGTCGATGAGCATGTGCGGGTAGAGCAGCGTCATGAACTCGACGGGGTCTCCCTGGGCCATGGCCTCGAGCTTGTATTCGAACGCGGTCTTCTCATGCTCCTGCGTGACGCCCACCTGACTGTCGGAAAAGATCTCGGCATGCAGGTAGCGCGCGCCCGCGATGAGGTCCATGGGATCGGGCAGCTCGGAGAGCTCGATGAGATTGCGAAAGTCGACCACGAGACGCAGGTCGTAGTCGTCGCGCAGGCGGTCGATGTCGGCGGGAGAGCCAAAGCCGAGTGTACCTGAGCGCAGCAGCAGGCCGTGCTTCACGCGGCGACCGCCGGTGCCCACCATGCCGCCCAGGTCGCGGGTGTTGGGGAGCTTGTCGAAGTCGATGCGGCCGTATCCCGGGCGTGCCGGATCGGCTGCAGAGGGCAGGTCGACGCGAGGGGGGAGCTCATCGCCCCAATAGTTTTGAGCCATCGTGTGACCTTTCTCGTGAGGTTTCTTGCCATTATTCTGCCAGAGGGCCATGCGCGGCACACCTGCTAGAATGGACGATTGTGAGAAAAGCGCATCGTGCGCCGCCGTCTTGCGGTGCACGCGGGAAAGGAATGGCATGGATCGCACCAAGATCGCCCAGCTCTACGCCGATGCTGAGACGCTCGGCGGACAGCAAGTGACCGTTGCCGGATGGGTCAAGTCCGTCCGCGACATGAAGAACTTCGGCTTCGTCACCTTGAACGACGGCAGCTGCTTCAAGGACCTGCAGGTCGTCATGAACCGCGAGGCGCTCGCCAACTACGACGAGATCGCCCATCAGAACGTCTCCGCGGCGCTCATCTGCACCGGCGAGCTCAAGCTCACGCCGGACGCCCCTCAGCCCTTCGAGCTCGCCGCGACCGAGATCGTGGTCGAGGGCGTTTCCGCTCCGGACTACCCGCTGCAGAAGAAGCGCGCCACCGTGGAGTTCCTGCGCACTCAGCAGCACTTGCGCCCGCGCACCAACCTGTTCCGCGCCGTCTTCCGCGTGCGCTCCGTGGCCGCCGCTGCCATCCATCGCTTCTTCCAGGATCGCGGCTTCGTCTACGTGAACACCCCCATCATCACCGCGAGCGACTGCGAGGGCGCCGGCGAGATGTTCCACGTCACCACCATCGACCCGGCCAACCCGCCGCTGGACGATCACGGCAACGTGGACTTCAGCCAGGACTTCTTCGGCACCGCCGCCTCGCTCACCGTGTCCGGCCAGCTCAACGCCGAGAACTTCGCCATGGCCTTTGGCGACGTGTACACCTTCGGCCCGACCTTCCGCGCCGAGAACTCCAACACCACGCGCCACGCGGCCGAGTTCTGGATGATCGAGCCCGAGATCGCCTTTGCCGACCTGGCAGACGACATGGACCTCGCCGAGGACATGCTCAAATACGTCATCCGCGACGTCATGGACCGCTGCCCCGATGAGCTCGCTATGCTCAACAAGTTCGTCGACAAGGGCCTCATCGAGCGCCTCACGCATGTGGCAAATTCCGATTTCGCCCGCGTGACCTACACCGATGCCGTGAAGATTCTCGAGGACGCCGTCGCCGCCGGTCATCAGTTCGACTACCCCGTGAGCTGGGGTATCGACCTGCAGACCGAGCACGAGCGCTTCCTCACCGAGGAACACTTCAAGTGCCCGACCTTCGTTACCGACTACCCGGCCGAGATCAAGGCCTTCTACATGCGCCTGAACGATGACGGCAAGACCGTTGCCGCCACGGACTGCCTGGTTCCCGGCATCGGCGAGATCATCGGCGGCTCCCAGCGCGAGGAGCGCCTCGAGGTGCTCGAGCGTCGCATCGCCGAGCTGGGCATGGACCCCGAGCAGTACAAGTACTACCTCGACCTGCGCCGCTACGGCACGTGCAAGCACGCCGGTTTCGGCCTCGGCTTCGAGCGCCTGGTGATGTACCTCACGGGCGTCGGCAACATCCGCGACGTCCTGCCGCACCCGCGCACCGTTGGTAGCTGCGACTTCTAAAGCCGGGCGTGTTTGACTCGGTTTGATTGATAACCGGCCGCAACCAGATACGGTTGCGGCCGGTTTTCGTTGCGCACGGGTCTTTTGAGCCTTTGAGTCGGCTGTTTCGAGGCCTTGGAGTTGGATTCTCCGAGGTTTTGAGTTGGTGGAGGAGTCAAGTTGCGGGATATCGAGATGTCTGCGGCGTTTCTTTTGGACCGATATATTGCCCGCTTGTTAACACGGCATTAACGCTCTGGCTCCCATGGCTCGGGCGGGCTAGTATATCCCTTGCGTTGCTTTCACGCGATAAAGCGTCCCGCTGATGGATGGCGGGACCCGTACAGAGGAAACGGAGTTGATCGCCATGCTGAGCATTTCGCGCAGGAACCTTATCACCCTCGGAGCGAGCTTTTTTGCCGCCGGAGCGCTGGCCGGCTGTGGCGACGGCAAGGCTGCCCCCGGCAGCACCGGTGCTTCTGGGAAGACGGGTTCCGACTACAAGATCGGCGTCCTGCAGCTGGTCGAGCACGGTGCGCTCGACCAAACGAACAAGGGCTTCGTCGCCGCGCTCGACGAGTCGGGTATCGCCTACACGATTGATCAGCAAAACGCACAGAACGATCAGTCGGCCTGCCAGACCATCGCGAGCAAGCTCGTGAACGACGGTGACGACCTGATCTTCGCCATTGCCACTCCCGCTGCCCAGGCGGTCGCTGGCGCCACGTCCGACATCCCGGTCGTCGGCTCCGCCATCACCGATTACGCCGAGAGCGGGCTCGTGGACTCCAATGAGGAGCCCGGCGGCAACGTCACCGGAAGCTCGGACCTCACGCCCGTCGCGGATCAGATCGAGCTGCTTCGCCAGCTGCTGCCCGAGGCCAAGAGCGTGGGTATCCTGTACTGCTCCGCCGAGTCCAACTCGACGGTGCAGGTCGAGCTCGCCGAGGAGGTCCTCGAGGACGCCGGCATCGCGCACGAGCGCTACGCGGTCTCCTCTTCCAATGAGATCCAGCAGATGGTCGAATCCATGGTCGGCAAGGTCGACGCGATTTACGCTCCCACCGACAACACCATCGCCGCGGGTATGGCGACCGTCTCCATGGTCGCCAATGAGAATAAACTCCCCGTCATCGTAGGATGCGACACCATGGTCGAGGATGGAGGGCTGGCGTCGTATAGCATCAGCTATTACGACTTGGGTTATAAGGCAGGCGAGATGGCCGTGAAGATCCTCACCGAGGACGCCAATCCCGCCGATATGCCCATCGAGTACCTGTCGAGCGATGAGTGCCAGCTCATCGTCAACCAGGCGACCGCCGATGCGCTCGGCGTCGACATCTCGATGCTCGAGGATGCCCAGATCGTCTAACGCGGTCGGTCGGGCGTGAGGCCGCTCGCGATGCGCGATTCGACCTCCCTCAGTCCCATATACCACCCATGCGCCCTGTGCGCACGTTAGGAGAATCTCCATGAACAACCCCACCTGCTCTCGTCGCTCTCTTGTCAAGGGCATGGCCGGCGCCGCCGCATTCGCGATCGTCGGCGGTCTCGGCCTCGCCGGATGCGGCGACCCCGCCGCCAAGGCCGATGGTTCTGCCCCGTCTGACGCCGCCTTCAAGATCGGCGTCCTGCAGCTCACCGAGCACCCCGCACTCGATGCCGCCAACAAGGGCTTCGTCGCCGCGGTGGAAGAGGCCGGTATCGGCGCGAAGATCAATCAGCAAAACGCCCAGAACGACCAGTCCGCCTGCCAGACCATCGCGAGCACGCTCGTGAACGAGGGCTGCGACCTTATCCTCGCGATCGCCACCCCCGCCGCCCAGGCCGTGGCGGGTGCCACCTCCGACATCCCCATCGTCTGCACCGCCATCACCGACTTCGCCGCCTCCGGCCTGGTCAAGGACAATGACGCCCCCGGCGGCAACGTCACCGGCACCTCCGACATGAACCCCGTCGTCGATCAGATCGACCTGCTCCACCAGCTCGCGCCCGAGGCCAAGAAGGTCGGCCTGCTCTACTGCACCGCCGAGTCCAATTCAAAGATCCAGATTGAGCTGGCCGCCGCCGAGCTCAAAAAGCTCGGTATAGAGGGCGTCGAGTACACCGCCTCCAGCTCCAACGAGGTCCAGCAGGTGGTCGAGTCCATGATGGGCAAGGTCGACGCCATCTACACTCCCACGGACAACACCATCGCCTCCGCTATGACGGTGATCGCCTCGATCGCTAACGAGCACAAGGTGCCCACGGTGTGCGGCGAGGTCGCACACGTCGAGGCCGGCGGCCTGGCGAGCCTGTCCATCAATTACGAGGAGCTGGGCCGCCGCGCGGGCGAGATGGCCGTGCGCATCCTCACCGAGGGTGCCGAGCCCGCCGCCATGCCAATCGAGTCCATGGGCGCTGCCGAGTGCGACCTGGTCTACAACGGCCAGACCGCTGAGGCGCTCGGCATCGACGTCACCTCGCTGGTCGAGGATGGCGCCACGGACGTGAGTGCCGCCGAGTAGCCGCCTCACAGCGCGTTTCAGGCGCATTTTGACCGGGGTGTTCGCTCGGACCCCCTTGTCGGCGTGGTACACTGGCCGACACACTATCTATCGCAATCGCGATGAACCCCGGCGAATCATACCGCCGGGGTTCATTTGGCTCGAACAAAGGAGGGACGACATGAGCGGAGCGCTTCTCGGCGCCGTTTCCCAGGGCATCCTGTGGGGCATCATGGTCCTCGGTGTGTACATCACCTACAAACTTCTCGATATCGCCGACCTCACCGTCGACGGCAGCTTCGCGCTTGGTGGCAGCGTGTGCGCCGTGCTCGTGGTTGCCGACGTCGACCCGCTCATCGCGGTCGCGGCGGCGATGCTCGCCGGCATGCTTGCCGGCGCCGTCACGGGCTTTTTGCATACGGTGTTCGAGATTCCGGCGATTCTCGCGGGCATCCTCACCCAAATCGCCCTGTGGTCGGTCAACCTGCGCATCATGGGCAAGTCCAACACGCCCCTGCTGCAAAGCGATACGATCTTCTCTCGCATGACCGAGTTGACGGGTCTGTCCTCGGCCACCGCTTCCATTATCGTGGGAGTCATCGTGGCCGTTGCGATCATCGCCGCGCTGTACTGGTTCTTCGGCACCGAGATCGGCAGCGCCCTGCGTGCAACCGGCAACAATGAGCACATGATCCGTGCCCTCGGCGTCTCCACGGCCAAGACCAAGATGATCGCCCTCATGCTGTCGAACGCCCTCGTGGGTCTTTCCGGCGGTCTCATCTGCCAGAGCCAGAAGTACGCCGACATCGGCATGGGCACCGGCGCCATCGTCATCGGCTTGGCCGCCATCGTTATCGGCGAGGTGCTCGGTCGCCTCACCCCCGGCAAGCTCACGGGATTCAAGAGCCGCCTGGTTTCCGCCGTCGCCGGCTCTGTGGTGTACTTCCTCATCCGCGCCATCGTGCTGCAGATGGGCATGGACGCCAACGATATGAAGCTCCTGTCCGCGGTCATCGTGGCCCTGGCGCTGTGCGTGCCGGTGGTGTGGGAGAAGTTCAAGCTGCGTGCGAGCTACTCGAAGGGCGGTGAGGCAGATGCTTAAGCTGTCCCACGTGAAGAAGACGTTCAACCGCGGTACCGTCACCGAGAAGCGCGCCCTCACCGGCGTTGATCTCACCCTTGCCGACGGCGATTTCGTGACTGTCATCGGCGGCAACGGCGCCGGCAAGTCCACCCTGCTCAATATGATCGCGGGCGTGTATCCGCTCGATTCGGGCACTATCGAGTTGGATGGCGAGGACATCTCGCGTCTGTCCGAGCCCAAGCGCGCCAAGTACCTGGGCCGTGTGTTCCAAGATCCCATGCGCGGCACCGCCGCTGATATGCAGATCGAGGAGAACCTCGCCCTTGCCAAGCGCCGCGGGCAGCGTCGCGGCCTGCGCTGGGGCATCACCAAGGACGAGCGCGCCGAGTACGCCGAGTTGCTCAAGCGCCTCGACCTTGGTTTGGAGACGCGCATGCAGGCAAAGGTCGGCCTGTTGTCCGGCGGTCAGCGTCAGGCGCTCACCCTGCTCATGGCAACGCTCACCAATCCGCGCGTGCTGCTGCTCGACGAGCACACCGCCGCGCTGGACCCCAAGACGGCTTCGAAGGTTCTCGAGCTCACGGAGCAGATCGTCGGCGAGCGTCAGCTCACCACGCTCATGGTGACCCACAACATGAACGACGCGATCCGCCTTGGCAACCGCCTGATCATGATGCACGAGGGTCATGTGATCTACGACGTGGCAGGGGAGGAGAAGCGCGCGCTCACGGTGCCCGACCTGCTGCAGAAGTTCGAGGAGGTTTCCGGCGGCGAGCTTGCCAACGACCGCATGCTGCTGAGTTAGCGCCGGCGATACGCACCGGAGTTCATATCTACGCCCGCCGAGGGGCGGCCGTGTTGACGGACACGGCCGCCCCTCGTTCTATGGAACCGCGATGGAGGCGGGCGCAACGTCAGAGTTGGCATTTGACCCAGACGTAACGTCATGGCTTGTAATGCACCTCGTTGATAACCACGACGAAGGGTGCATATATGAAGCTGAAGGGTTCGGTTCTTCGATTTTTGATCAGCGATGCGCTGTCATTGCTGGGCAACAGCATCGCCGGTGTCGTGCTGCCGCTCGTGCTGCTTGCGCGTACCGGTGACGCGCTTGCGGCGGGTTCGCTTGCCATCATCTGCGCGGTGCCGCAGTTCATCTGCGGCCTTGTGGGCGGCGCTGCGCTCGACAAGCTCAACCGCCGCCGCGTGTGCATGGCTTCGGACCTCGTTTCCGCGGTGAGCGTCGCCCTGCTGCCCATCGTGGATGAGATCTGGGGCCTGAGCTTTGGCTGGTTCGTGGTGCTCGGCCTGTTTGGCGCCGTGGGCGATGTCCCCGGCATGACCGCCCGAGACGCGCTGCTGCCCGAGGTTTGCGAACGCGACGGTGCGAGCCTCCAGCAGTTCGTGGGCGCCAATCAGTCGCTCAAGGCCATGGTGAACATCATCGGACCGGCCGCCGCCGCACTGCTCATGGGCTTCATGGGCGATGTCGATGCGCTCTGGATCACCGGCGCGTGCTCTTGCGCCGCCGCGCTCGTGACCGCGAGCCTGCCGCGCGAGGTCGGTGTCGTTGCCGTTTCCGCCGTCGAGTCCACCGAGGTGGCCGCCTCCCACGAGGGCGCGATCAAGCGTATGGCCCGCGCCTCCCGCTCGGTCCTCGTCGACGGCCTGCATGCCCTGTTTGGCACCGACGCGCTGCTGCGTGCCTCGACGCTGCTGTCCTTTGGCATCTCCATGGTGATGGGAAGCTGGCAGGGCATCGTGCTGCCCGCCCACTTCACCGCCATGGGCGCGCCCGAGCTGGTGGGCTACGTCGTGTCCTCCATGGGTGCCGGCCTGCTGTGCGGCTCCTTGCTCTACACCGCCTTCTCTCCGCGCATGCCCCGTCGCACGTGGTTCGTCATCTCTTTGTCGGGCATGGCGCTCGGCATGGTCGTCATGGGCACGCTGCCCTCTGTTCCCGTGCTCATGCTCGCCGCGGGCATCGTGGGGCTCTTCGCTGGCCCGGCTTCGGCGCTCCTTGGCTTCTTCGCCTACGATCGCGTGCCCGAGTCTCGCCGCGGAGCGGCCATGGGCGCCCTGAACGCTCTATTTCTCGTCGTCGCTCCCGCCGGTGCGTTCTTTGGCTCCGTGCTCGTCTCTCTCATGGATATCGGGTCCGCCTGCCTGGTTATGACGGGAGCCTGGATCGCCGTGACCCTGTGCGCGCTCGTCGCCCGCGCGCTGCGCGATCTCGACGCGCTCGCGCCGACCGAGTGATGTTCGCCCTGCCATGGCTGAAAATGGGTATACAGCGTTGTATCTAAGGGGTACGACTAGGGGAGGGGCCATGAAGCTCCGCATATCAGCCAAGCTTGCCAGTGTGCGCAGCGAGGTGAATGTGACCGATCTCGAGGAAAAGACGGTGTTCACCACCAAGACCGACCCGCTTTCGGCGCCTCGGTGCACGCGTCTCTACGATGCCGAAGGCGTCGAGCTCGCGCATTACGAGACCACGCGTACGGACGAGAAGGACCGCGCCTATTCGGTCTCGATCGACGGCGGCGTCTCCTTCACGACCAAGCGCTCGTTCCGCGTCTCCAGCAGTACGTGCGAGGCGATCATCAAGGTGGGCCAGACGGGTTGGACGGTCCTCACGCAGCGTGCGTGGAGCAGCCGGTTTGAAGTGCATTCCGAGGACGGCAAGGTGCTCGTCCGCGCCAAGCAGGTCCCGGCTCTGCGAGGGGATGTATACGATATCGAGGTGCTTGACGAAGACCATGTGATTGAAATGGTCCTACTCGCCCTCATCGCACGTTCGGTCATTCGAGATGATGCGCCGATCCCGGTCTAACAAGCGCATCGATTTATCGCATAGATAGCTATCGATATAAAAAAGGCGCCGACCCCTGAACTGCAACCCAAAACTTGGACGGCCTAAATAAAGAGCGGCTAGGCCGCTAAG